>Ga0255345_1001563_pt1 | contig 32530 bp, 36 predicted proteins | sample wastewater_treat_6_FD_192415 | JGI IMG/M metagenome (GOLD analysis project Ga0255345, IMG submission 192415) | Wastewater microbial communities from Lulu Island WWTP, Vancouver, Canada - plant20 | ecosystem: Engineered > WWTP > Wastewater > Unclassified | place: Canada: Vancouver, British...
GACTGCCTAATCCTTCGTCAGTCAACATTAAAGGACCGCAAGGCGTTCCGGGACAAGACGGCAGCGACGGTGCGACAGGCAGTCCGGGCGCTGTATTCACTCCCTCGGTGTCGACGGCAGGGCTTATCTCCTGGACGAACAACGGCGGTCTCGTAAATCCCACATCGGTTAACATCATGGGACCTCAGGGACCGCAGGGCAGTCCCGGCAGTCCGGGAGCGGACGGTCAGGACGGAAGCAATTTCACTATACTCGGCTATTACGCTACGCTTTCGGCTTTGCAAGCGGCGGCGACAAACCCTGCCGCCGGCGACGCTTACGGCGTGGGTTCCGGCGCTCCGTACACGATATACGTGTATGACGGGGTCAACTCCGTATGGGTCGACAACGGCACTATTCAGGGACCCGCGGGACCGGCGGGAGCAGTATTCACGCCTGCCGTATCCGCGGCAGGAGTAATCTCCTGGACGAACAACGGCGGGTTAGTAAACCCCTCTGACGTCAATATAAAAGGCCCTAAAGGCGATACAGGCAGCCCGGGAGCTGACGGAAGCCCGGGAAGTCCCGGCAGTCCGGGAGCGGTGTTTACTCCGGCTGTATCATCCGCCGGTGTGATATCGTGGACGAACAATGGAGGATTAGTCAATCCGACTTCCGTCAACATCAAAGGTCCTCAGGGGGATCCGGGCAGCGACGGCCAAGACGGGGCCGCGGGACCCGCGGGCGCGGTGTTTACTCCCTCGGTATCGACGGCGGGAGATATATCGTGGACCAATAACGGAGGCTTGACAAACCCCACAACAAGAAATATCAAAGGACCCGCGGGACCTGCGGGCAGTGACGGGGCAGACGGCAGCGACGGATATACGCCTGTGCGCGGCACCGACTACTGGACGTCCGCAGACCAGACGGCCATCATCAATCAGGTAGCCTCGGCGTCCGACGCAAAATATTTAACCGCCGTAAGCGGCTCGATGTCCGCAGGCGGTGTTGGCACCGCTTTTGCTATCAAGCAGACCAAGAACGGCACGCAGACTACTGTTGGGCAAATTCCTTTCGCCGAAAAGGTTGACAACGTATGGTACGCCGGTATACCAAACGGACCCATGCTAAAAAAGCTTGACGAGATAGAAGCCGGAGCGCAGGTAAACACAGTCGCCTCTGTTGCCGGAAAAACCGGAGCCGTTACGTTGGCTAAGGGCGATGTCGGGCTTGGCAACGTGGATAATACCTCAGACGAGAATAAGCCTGTCAGCACAGCGACACAGACGGCACTTAACGGCAAGGCTAACGCCTCTGATTTAACAAGCCATACAGGCAATACGACCGTTCATATCACGAGCGAAGAAAGAACAGCGTGGAACGGCAAGGCTGACCTTTCGGACGGCAAGATTTCGCCTACGCAAGCGAGTGCGGCGACGGTGGATATTTCAGCCAACACTACGGTCGGAACAACGCACGAAGGCAAGCAGCTGTATTGCACGAACACAAGCGCCATTACAATCACCCTCGGCACAGGTTGCGCTGTAGGAACGGAAATCGAGTTCATACAGGACAACACCGGTACCGTTACTTTTGCGGCGGCAAGCGGCTGTTCGATACGCTCGAAAGACAACAAGCTGACGATAGGCGGACGGTACGGAGCAGCGGGCGTAAAATACAAAGCCGACAACGTGTGGTATCTGTGGGGTGACCTGTCATGAGGATGAGCGGACGGTTCCCAAAGTATGGCGGCGCGAAGCTGTTGACGTGGAAGAAGTACAGCATACAATACGACAAGGATGAGAGCACGGCTTATGACGGCTCATCTTCCTCCATGAGTTCGTCAACCACCAAGATGGCGGCGGACAGCTATACGGTATCGTCGGACGGAGAATTCACGCTTGTAAGCCCCACAAGCACACAGGTTAAAAACTTAACCGGCAAATGGATTGTGGATATTTCCACGTCCTCATCTTCGGCTACAACAGGAAGCACGCTATATTATGTCAGAAGCATTAGCGGATTGACAAGCAAGACTATCAATTATACACGATATACAGGCGCAGTAATATCAGGCTATACATACCTTGAAGATGTACAGGCGGCACCCGGAACATATCCTGTGCTCGGAATACAAAGCGGGTATCGCTGGGTACTGAGAAATTGTACCTATAATCGATATGCAATATCGTATACAATAACGCTTCACAGCTCCGGGACTACAAGCATAGCACCCGGAAACCGAATGAGGCTACATAGCACATATTCACAGTCTATTATTAACAATGAGCCGAAGTTTGTATGCGATGGTCCATATACAACTGTAATGTCAGGAGACACCATAGGAAGCTACAAATACGAATCGGGAGACGGGACGGCGCCATCTTACCGCCCCGCCTTGGTAGAAAGCACAACAGGAACGTATCTTTATGAATATTTATCAATATCCGGATCGAATGTAACATATAAAACATTTGCTTGGAACCCGAAAGGCAACTACGAAGATTCTATAACCGCAGACGCAGACGCGTATCCGCATGACGGAATAAGCGGTGATTACTGGTACACATTGCAGACATAACATAGTAGGGAACACGCATGGTCAGATTTTATAACGACAGCAACGAAACAATATAGGAGGTTACGCCAACATCGTCACAGCGGCTGACAACATTCCTTGGAGGCGTGAGCCGCTCGTGTATGCGGTTCAGCTTCTCGGAGGTCACGGTGCCGGACATTCAGACGTACTTCGTGAACGACGCGAAGTACGGGAACGTGACGGTTATAACCGACCCTGAAACGCTTGAACAAACGGAGCAGTACGAAAGCTATGACAGCTTTTGTGTAGCGGGCGAGATTGTGGATTATCGCAACGGCACCGTCACGGTCACCATGGGGCAGAAGACCGAGTTGGAATTATTGCAGGACAGCATAGGAACTTCTAACGCTGTAACGAATATCCTGCTTGGCGCCGCCGAGGGCGAGGACATTGTAATTTCGGCCGAAAAAGCAACGAAAATCAGAACCACGATAGAACAGCTTATAAGGGGCACAGTCCAGACAACGGCGGAGGCCGTTGCTACATTCTATTTCCAGCCTGAATGGTCACCAGATGGCGTGTCCTATACAGCCTATGTATCATTCTGCATCTTCAACGATAATCTATACCAGTGTCATACGTCTCACGTGTCGCAGGCAAGCTGGCCGCCGGATACAAGCAATCTATTCAACCTTATCCTGATTGACCCTGTCACGGGATACATGATTTATCAACCTGCCACAGGCGCGCATGACACCGTCGCTAAGGGCGTGCGCGTGGTGTTTGAAGGCCATGTGCACGAAAGCAACATTGACAATAACGCATATTCTCCCGCGGTGCGTCCACAAGACTGGACACTCATTGAATGATGATAGAAAGAAGGAACGGAAAATGAACTGGAAACTTTTCAAAGATGTAATTCTCGCGTCGCTCGCTACCATAGGCTCGGCTATAATCAATTTCTACGGCGGTTGGTCGGACGCCATGCTTACCCTCATAATCTTCATGACGGTGGATTATATCACGGGGCTTGTGCTGGCGTTCGTGTTCAAGAAGTCGCCAAAGACGCCGAGCGGCGGCGCTTCGAGCAAGGTATGCCTTTACGGATTATTGCGCAAAGGGGCGATCCTGCTTGTGGTGCTTGTCGCCGCGCAGCTTGATTTCGCACTGCATACGCATTTCGTCCGTGATGTTGTGATACTCTACTTCGTCGCAAACGAGGGAATATCAATACTCGAAAACGTCGGCAATATGGGGGTTCCATATCCTCCGTTCCTAAAGAAAGCATTGGATGAACTAAAAAAGAAAAGCGACGAGGGCGAAAAGCCTGACACGCTTCCATCAAAAGATGATGAGGGGAATAATCCCCTTTAAGCAAGAGGAATAAGATTATGGGTAGAGACATAACAAAGCTCCACCCGGAGCTAAAGGCGATTATCCCTAAATTTCTCGATATGTGCAAGTCCGCCAATCTGAACGTCCTTATAACCGAAACATTCCGGACGGAAGCCGAGCAGGAGGCGCTGTACGCCAAGGGGCGCACGATGCCGGGGAATATAGTTACGCGCGCGAGATACCCGCAGAGCCCTCACTGCTGGGGCGTGGCGTTTGATTTCTGCCGTAACGTGAGAGGCAAAGAGTATGACGACAGCGACAACTTCTTCTATCGTGTAGGGCAGATAGGCAAATCGTTCGGCTTGTTCTGGGGCGGCGACTTCCGCACGTTCGTTGACAAACCGCACTTCGAGTTGCAGAAGTATATGCCGAACCAGAGCTGCAGGTGGCTGCTTCAAAAATACGGCAGCCCCGATAAATTTATCGAGACATGGGAGACAGAGACTATGACATATGAAAGATTTGTAGAATACATGGAGCGTTACATCAAGGAGCGCGGGAAGCTGCCAACCTCTAAATGGGCTGAAAAAGAGCTCGCGCTCGCAAAAGAGCTCGGGATAACGGACGGCACGAGACCGAGAGACTACGTCACGAGAGAGGAAGCCGCCATAATGTGCGAGCGTGTGGCGGATATCCTTATAGAGATCAGGGACGCGGAGGAATAGGCGCGTTGGAAACACGAGAGTAACGCTGGAAATGAAGCGTTCTTGGAAGTTATAAAAATAAAAGAAAATAGCCATAAAACTATATTTTACGGCTATTATAGTTCAAAAAATATTGATGTGTATTTTTGATAGAATGCAACAGGGACATAATTATTCCTCCTATATTTTTTTGCGCATAGTATACAAAAAACTTACAGCCCTACGGAGATATCCGTGGGGCTTTTTTTTTAAGCGTCTTTTACCGAGGTTGAATCCGATGATTTTCCCGTTGCTTTTTTTTCTTGTTCATACTCCCAGGCGATAGCTGACAATTCAGAGGCAATCTCCGGATCGTCTATCGTGTTTCCGTCTATCGTGACTTTCGGCACAGCGGTATTGTCTTCCGCCTCCAATAACGACTTGGCGAAGTTTTTGATTATATCACGATGTGACTTTGGAAGAGACATATAAGATTCGATAAACTTTATACCGAATTCATCAAGATTATATTGTTTTGCAAGCTGAGAAACAATAATACTATCACTATCGGCGAACATTTCACCTATACCAGTCAAAAGCCATTCTTCACTAATATTATATGTTGAACAAAGCAATTGAATAAATGTTTTTGATGGCTCAACGCGACCATATTCTATGTTCGCATAAACATCGCGGCTCATTCCGAGACTTTCACCGAACTCCTTTTGTGTCTTTTTTACGTGTTTACGGACTACTTTAATACGATTATACAAACAAATCCCCCCTTTAACTATAAGTATATCATACATTATGTGATTGTCAACACAACAGAAAAAAATATTTTTGCAAAATGCGTTGACAAACATAAAATAATAGGTTATAATGATGCATGGTCATACGGATATCAAAGGGAGGAGATGATTTTAAGATACATTGAAATTGTACGAGAAGCGGGACTGAAACGATACGCTCCGCTATGGCTGCGGAGGATGAAAAAAAGGCCGCACTGACGGCAATCAGTACGGCCACGCGGGATATGGATATATGCTCGGAACCATAAATATTATAGCATATATCTTTCCAAAACGCAAGCCCACCTTCCCACGCCGTGGGGAAGGCTACGGGAAAAAAGGAAAGGAGAATAAAAATGGAAATACTATTCAAGTTCACTCTGGCATTTCTCGCGATACTGGCGCTCGGGGAGTTCGTCTGCGAGGATCTTCCGGAAATATGCCCTCAGGTGAAGAGAATATGGGAGCGGCTATACATCATGATGAGGGACGGCCGGGAGTATGAAGAATAAGAAAGCCCCTCAGCGTCCACCTGGGAAGGCCGGGTTGAGATACGCGGAGTGCTGCGTATGCGGGCGGTGGTGGAACGTGTCGAAGGCTAAAATAGACGTAGAATATAATGGGTTCCCCACATACGTTTGTCCGGACTGCGCGAAAAAGAAAAGGAGCGGCGATGGCGAGAAATGAATATATGGTGCAGTGCCTCGGCGGAGAATGGAACAGGCATATAGCCATTGAAATGGCGTTTGATGAACGTCAGGCTATAGCGGGCGCCGTGAAGCGCTGGGACGTCCGGGAGGACGAGGTTAAGATAATCAGCGTCAGGAGAAAAAACGTTGACAGCCGGCGAGGCTTTGAAATCCCCTGGGGACCCAACGCGAAGAACAGAGACTGGGAAACAGACGGGGAGGATATACTGCCGGAGTTTGAGAGGAGGCAAAAATGCTAAAGACAATGACCGTTGAGGAGGTATATAAGACGCTCCGGGGATTGGGCGTAAAGACTACGCCTGTAAGGATACGGAGAGGCATAGACCAGGGCAAGTACCCCTTCGGCATCTCGGTAGACATGGGGACGAGCGTTGTCTACGAGATATATGAAAAAAAGTTCCGCCAATGGCTAAAAGACGTGGGAGATTTCCCACAGGATAAGGCGGAAGAGGACGAGGATATATACATGATGGATGAGGAGGGGGAAAATGGCTACTTTGAATGAAACGATAAACATTCTGAAAGAGAGACGTGCTTGCATAGAAGATGAACTCAAAAGCATGGACGCGGAACGTATAAGGCTCCTGAACAGATGGGACGAGTTAAAGGATGAATTCTATGCCATTGACAGCGCGCTGAGAGACTTAGAGATATTCGCAAAGGAGAAAAATGACGACGAACAGGCCGAATAACTGTGGAAGGAGGCGTAATTTATATCACATGGGTAAACACATGAAACGCGTGAAAACATTGACGGTGACGGCGCTGGGGTGCCTGGCGGGGTATGCGGCGGCATATGTGGCTGCGCATGGCGCGGCGCCCTGGGATGTGATCATGATATATTGGGCCGGTGTGGCAATCAAGATATTCGTATTTGATTTGTGGGAGTGAAAATATGTGGCTAAAAACACGCTGACGGATAAGGAAATCGCGAAACTGCCGGAGCTGAACAGGATAAGTTATTTGGCGAAACGTGCCGGAATGAGCTACGGGAAGTATGAAGCCGCAGTCGCTAACGGTCTTATAAAAGAATGGAAGCCTCCGAAAGAGGCGGTTCAGAAGCCTGCCGAGGGGATTGGCATCTGTAAGCTGTGCGGCGGGGAGTTTGAGCAGACAACCAGAAAAGACGGCAGCTTCGGACGCGCGCAGTATTGCCGCGACTGCAGAGCGGCACGATGGCGCGACGCCGCGGAGCAGAAGCGGGAAATAAGCCTGCGTATCGTCTGCAAAGTCTGCGGGAAAGAAGCGGACCGGCTCCGGGAATCTGACAACAGACTGATGAGGCGGGAAATCTGCGCTGAGTGCCTGGAAAAAGAGCGGAGCAAACGCAAAGCGAGGCTTCGGCGGAGATGAGCAGGAAAGAGAACCCCAACAGGCTGGTGCCATATAAAGAGATTGACCTGGCGTACAAAAGAGCGAGGCGTGAAGCTTCCGGAATCGCGTTCGCTATAATGCTTACGGTCATGCGTGACAAGCACGGCTAGGGATCTGTGAGGCTGCAGCGGCTATATGAGCAGATAATTGATTTATGCGACAGTATCGCGAAGGGATATATTACATATGATGATCTGAAACACACGCTTGAGGAAGAAGCGGGTATAAGAATAATATAGTGAAAGGAGCGGAATATTATGGATAAAACATATACGGTGACGGTGACGCCTGACATGGAGATCCTGATCAGGGAGCTGCCGGAAGAGGAAGAAAAACAACTGGAGCACCTAAAGCAATTAGTCGGTGGATATATCGAGACTATACGATCCCCGAGACTTAATACGTTATGCATTGTCAACGGGGAGGGAAAGCTCCTTGACCTTAAACCGAATATGCTGGCAACGACAATATGCGGCATGCTGGGATTTGACGTTATCTACGGAAACGCGGTGTTCTGCGTCGAAGACGGAGAACATATCAAAGGGTTCACATAGTCCGCGGTGTTGAATCTTTATCTCAATAAAATTCTCTGCGAAAGCGTAAATCAGGAAAAGATAAAAATGAAAAGCATATTATCCCGGTGGAATTATAACACTCAGGCATATGAGCTTTTCCAAGCGCCGGAAGAATGGAACGTGCCATTGTTATGTCTTGAAATGGATACCGTCGTAAATTGCGCTAATTGCGGCATAAAAATGCAATATGGAGACGGCTTCACTTCTAAAGAAATACATGACCCCTGGGGGTTGGGCTATGCGGTCTGCCACGAGTGCTACGATAAGGAAATAGAGCGAGAAAGAGAATACAGACAAACTGAAAGGAGCGGGAAATATGAATTACGATGATGAGAAAGAGATGGACGAAATAGTCAATTATATTATAGGAGATTCGCCGGGTGCGAGAACCGAAATAAACGCTGCCGCGAAGGCGCTCGATATATGCAAAGCCTGCGGGAAAGAATTCGCGCAATGGATGAGAAAAACGAAATCTTATTATTGTCCTGAATGCGCAAGAGCGAAAAAAAGAGAATCATATATGAAGCAAAAGGAAAGAAAGGCGCAAGAGACTGAGGGCAAGACCATCCCGGCAGGCTGCGAAGAGCTAAAGCCCCAAAAATGCGAAGAGAAACTTAAGGCAGAAATCAAACCAATCCCCGCCGCTGGCGGGCGGAAAATGGACGCGTACGACGCTCTTGTAACGATTGCCCGGGCAGTGGAAGACGTGGCGGAAGCATTAGAGGTGACACCTGAGGCGGTCTCTACATCGGTATATCGTATGATTAACGCCAAAGCAGGATTGAGGAGGAAAGCGGAATGCCAAAGTGTAAAAGATGTGAAGCAGACATTATATGGATAAAGACGGCAAAAGGCAAATCAATGCCGTGCGACGCCAAGGTGACATACTATATTCAGAAGGCCAAAGGCGGAAAACAGAGAATAGTCACGCCGAACGGAGAGGTGTTATCCTGCGAATACACAGACGACCCGAACAGCGCGACGGGGACAGGATATGTACCGCATTGGTATACGTGCCCATATGCAGACAATTTCAGAAAGCGGATGTACAAAGAATGAATAAGGAGGAAATACAAATGACTGACAAAAAATTTAGCATTATAAAAGAAGGCCCTAACCCCACATGCCCGGAGACACCTGATATGCCGTTGATAGGGTATGTAATAACAAGCCTCGAAATGGCAATTAACACGAGTTATATGCTCGCCAATATGCTCAACTCGCTTGGAATATTAGAAGACCCTTACGAAATGGAAGGGTCTGGGGATCTCCTAATAGACAAAGTTAAAAATCTTCATAAAGTAACCGAGGCTAACCGCAACGATGCTAACAGACTCAAAATAGCGCTTATGGGAGAATAGGCGCGAAGACAAAAGGAAGAAGTGAACATGAGTAGTCGAGCTAATTACATGAAGCGGTCGCACCGCTCGGAGAAGTATAAACGGGCGCTTTATGGAACCTCAATGCGCCGACACTATAAGCCAACGCATATATCGAACAAGGCGCGTCAAGGCATCCTTGCGCGCATCTTGAACAAAATAATGAGACGCACACCGATAAAAGGAGGAAATGATACGGAGACGGTAAAATGAAAATATCATATGAAGTATATATGCTGCAGCCGGAGCACATATACCGCCGGTTTATGTCATTTGACGCGCTTCTTGAAAAGAAGCTAAAGGTTGCCTATGACATCTATGAGAAAGTATACAGCGGTGAACTGGAGACGGCGAGAGGGCAGAACTAGGAGGATCCGGAGGCGTGGAAAGAAGCCTGCGAGGATATATACTGGACGCTCAATAAGGATAATCTCCGGCCGAGGGATTACTTCTGCCGGAGCCTGTCGGTTTCTGATGTGCTCATAATAACGGTCCCCAGCGAGAGCGGAGAACTTCGGCAGGCTTGGTACTGCGATTCTGTCGGCTTCGAGCCGCTGGCTATGTTCGGAGGACGGAAAGGTTAGATAATGAAGAAGAAAGAAACGATAAAAACAGCGGGAATGCTTATCCTCCTCGGAGTGGCGGCGTTCCTGTTCGGGATGTGTTCTGCCGGGAGGGCGCTGGAGTCCTCCCGGGGAACGGTTGATATTCCTGCCAGAGAATGGATAAGCCCCGATATTATTGAGCATATATCCTTATATAACGATGATGAGGAGGAGATAGCGGAGATAATTGAGGCTGCCGAGGGCGCTTCCGCTCGGTACTCTGTGCCCATGGAGCTGGTGCTCGCTGTAATCGAAACGGAATCGGGCTTCAAAAAGAACGCTCGCAACGGCGGCTGTTATGGGCTTATGCAGATCCACAAGGTAAATCACAGGTGGCTTCGAAAGGAATTCGGCAGGGAGCTTGATTTTTGCGATATATCCGACAATATATACGCCGGCGCCTACGTGCTGGCGGGGCTTGTGCAGGCATACGCCGAAGGGGAAGACTATAATTACGCGCTGATGGCGTATAACGGCGGAGAGGGGGATCTTCGGCGTATGATCCGGGATGGGTATACTTCCTCTGCCTACTCCAGAAAAGTAATCGGCAGAATGGCAAAATATGGCAATTAAGGGGCGATGATTGGACTGGGGGATATATACATATATCATATATCCCCGATTCGAGTTATCGATCTCATACCATAATTCGGACGCGCGCGCGCGTTCTTGTGGGCGAGATAAAAGCCTAAGTTTAGAACGAAGGAGAAGGAGGGGCGCCTCCGATCCCCTGATGGGGAGCGTTGAGGAGGCACACCGCCGGAGGAGAGGAAATGTGGATGACGAGGATATATACATGTGTCAAGCCTGACGGCCGAAAGGTAATAGAGAAGTCGCGCTTTTATGTGCCGAGCAACGTGAAGCCAAGAAGCGGGCGAAAGGCGGCGACTACTGAGCGGAAGCAGGACGCCAACGACAGAGATTACGTGAAGCGGCTTGCCCGGAGCATCAACTGCAATTTTGGCAAGGGTGATTTCCTCGTGACGCTGGAATACTGCGATGAAGCATACGCGGAACTGATAGAGACATGCGCCGGTGACGACGCGGAGGAACTGGAAGCCGCCATATACCAGGCGGCGAAATCGTGCGTTGAAAAAATCATAAGAAAAGCAAGGGACATTCTCAAACGTGAGGAAATATCTCTTGCTTATATCTGCATGACCTCTCAGAAGAACCCGGACACCGGGGACAGCGTGAGAGTACACCACCATTTACTTATGCCGAAGGAGTGCGTTGGCGCGATGAGCGCTCTGTGGGAATATGGGATCTGCAATCTTACTCCGCTCAGGGGTCAGGAGGATTATACGCCCATAGCGGAATATTTCGCCGCGCAGGCTCCAAAAGTTAAAGACGCAAAGAAACATACAGCTTCCCGGAATCTCCTGAAACCTCATATCCGTGAGACCGTAGACGAGGTGCGCCGGGAGCTTAGAGCGCCGGCGGGGAGCAAGCTTATATATAAATCCGCGTATGTGCCGGACGTTGAAGGCTTCGCGAACACGGCTCAATATATCAAGTACATCCCGAAGAAACGGAGGAAGAAAGAGGAGACGCCTACGCTTGAGGGCGATTAAGGAAATCCGAGCGACTTGCGATGAGATTATAGCGCACGTCAGAGAATGGCACATACATAGTGCGCACCACAATAATGCGCACGTCAGAGAATGGCACATATAAAGTGCGCGCTTACAGAGATACGTGGAGGAGAAAAGCGTGGTTAAAAAGATATCGAACAGGAAGAACGAGGACCGCGTTATAGCGGAAGTAAAAACGGTGCTGAATAAAGTCTACTGGCTGGATCAGGAGGTCAAAACAAAAACCAATCAACTGGAAGAACTGCGGAGCCTGGCCGAGTATGTCGGGAGCCAGACGGACGAGGTAAAAGTTAAAGGCTCCACCGCAGGCGGGCATGATACGTCTGTCGACAGAATCATAAAAAAAGAAAAATCAATAAACGTATCCGTGAAAGCGCTTACACGGGAGCGGGACAGGATAGAGAAGCTTATAAAGCGGGTGCCTGACGACCGCCTCCGGATCCTGCTGGAGCTCCGCTATCTCGAATACTGCCCATGGGCGGCTATAGCTCAGAGGCTCCACTACGACACGCGATATGTGTACCGGCTCCACCGGCAAGCGCAGCTTGAGGTGGGGAAAATTATGGGGATACGGTGACAGAAACAAAACCGAGGGGGTTAGCCCTCGGCGCTGTCCTTCTTGTGCTCGTCCACGTACCTCCGGACGATGATTTCGAGCAGGTTTGACATCGTCCGATGCTCCGCCTTCGCGATGGATCGCAAGTCTTCTTTCAGCTCCGGGGACAGCCGGAACCGGAGAACTTCTGATTTGATGTTATTTGTCATTGGGATTCTCCGCACGGTGCCAATGGATGACGCACTCACGATCAGCGAGCCTGTATACGTCAACCGCGGTTAGCTCATCGGGATGACGCTTGTACGCAAGACCTTCATCATCGTATATCATCAGCCAGTGGCGGCCAGATAAGACCTTTTCGAAGTATTCGGGGATCTCAAGGTCGTCGTCCTCGAAGCACTCCCATGCTTTGTAGCTGCCGTCCGTGTCGAAGTGGACGAGTTCTACGACTTGCTCGCCAGCAGGTGTTAGCGTTCTGAACACCAGGCTCGCGACATCGCTGTTGCCGATGCTTATCGGCGGGAAAAAGCTTAAGTAATCTTTTTTCATTTTTCTTTTCTCCTTTTTAGAATTTTATTTTTTGCCCGGATTTACCTCTGCCAGTTCGATAAGGTTAGACATGCTCCGGTGTTGGGATTCGGCGATCTCGCGCAGCGTCTTATCCATATTAATCACCATAAAAAGTTCTGAACTCGTTGTCAATACCACGCAGGTAGTTAATGGCGGCAGCCCTCCACTTTCTCATAAGGTCATCTAAGTCGTTAAGGGCATTTAACTTAGCGTCCTCCATCGCTATATCGCGCGCCTCGACCTGTTCCAGGTCGCTCCGGTCAATGTCGCTCCACTCCCCGTCGGGGTCTTCAAGGAAGTCGAACTCTACGGTAGATCGTGTCCAGTAGTCCTTCATGTCGCACTCCCATTCGAGAGGCGGCAGTCCGGCCTCATGAAGCGCTTCCATGAGCTCATTGTCGCCGCAATCTGAGGATGTATTGATAATCCCCCACAATTGGTCGTCTTCGTTGTACATGTTCCAGGATGCCGCATCGCCCACGTATTCAATGGCCTCACGCAAGGCGAACAACGCCTCATCTGCATCGTCGGACGGCGGCTTCATATACGGCTTTACGATCTCAACGGAGTTCCAATCGACGTTGCTATAATTCTCTCCATCCGCGCCGAACGCTGGGGCTTTGAATGCAACTTTACACACGAAGAAGGCTTTTAAGTTTTCGCGCAGCTCTCGATCATTGCTGCCGTATATACGTTTTTCAACGCTTTCCCAGTAATCTGCTGCCCACGCAAGCGCCTCCTTCTTAGTTGCGAACAAAAAAAGCTCGCTCTCGCTGTAACGATTTTCCCGAATGACTGCATAGGTTTTCATTTTCATACTCCTTTTCTCCCGGACTTGGTGGCGCCGGGTACCGATTGGGTCTCTTTATCTTGTGACTACATTATAACACGATGTAGCTACGCTGTCAATATGCAGAATAACCAAAGATTATAATATTTTTTGTGCAAAGTGATGAATATGAGAAAAAACAGAAAATATTCCCCCTTAAGTCAGGGGGAATAGAGCTAAAAAAGGGTAACGCGGCAAGCGCGCGCGCGCGCGCGATACATATTTACGTGTGGGGAAAATAGCCATTTTTTTCCACATTTAAGTTTGATATAATGGTATCGTAAAAAGACGTATAAAGCACAGGCGGGGAGAGAATCGTTCCCGGGCGAAAAGAAAAAGCCCAGGGGCGGTTCTCTTTTTTGTGGGAAAAAAAAGGACAAGAAAGGATGGGGAAAATGCCGAGAGGGCGGGGGAATAAGATTTTTAAGACGCCGCAAGCGCTGGGAAACGCCGTCGCGAAGTATTTTTTGAAAATATCTAAAATCGAGAAGATAACCGAGCCCACGCCGCTGACAGACGATGAAGGGAGATATATCACTAACCGCAAGGGTGACGTGGTGATGGCGCCTCGTCCCGTTCTGAACGACAAGGGAGAAGAGATGTACCACCGGATATATATAGTCCCTCCGAGCGTGTCGGGGCTGTGCCTGGATCTTAATATCTCCCGAAAAACATGGGCAAAGTACTGCGCCGAGGACGGATATAAGGACGTTTGCGACCAGGCGAAACTGCGAATAGAAGCATATCTGACGGAGCAGCTAAACGAGCGGAAGAAGAACCTCGCGGGGATAATATTTAACCTCCAGAACAACTACGGCTGGCGCGAGAAAAAAGACATCACCGGAGAGACGTCGAACGTGGTCAAGATCGACTTTGAGGGAGATCTTGAGACATGGAGCAGATGACGCCATACCCGCACATAGTGGAGCTCCTGCGCACGACAGGCCCCAACTCAGAGCCGCAAAAAAGGTTTTTCGAAGCCGAAGCGCGCCACATAGCGTATGGAGGCGCCAGAGGCGGCGGAAAATCATGGGCTATGAGGCGCAAATTCGTAATGCTTGCGATAAGATACCCCGGGCTTAAGATACTCCTCATGCGCCGGACATTTCCTGAGCTCCAGGGAAACCACATAAATTTTCTGCTATCAGACCTGACAGGATACGCCGGATATAACGATACAAACAAGGTTTTTATGTTCCCAAACGGCAGCGTTATAAAGCTCGGGTACTGCGCCGCGGAGAGCGACGTGTATCAGTACCAGGGGCAGGAGTTTGACGTGATAGGCCTTGAGGAAGCGACGCATTTTACGGATTCGCAGCGGGCGTTCATGACGACGTGCAACCGCACGACCAGATCGGATTTCACGCCGAGAATGTATTACACCGCCAACCCCGGGAACGTAGGGCACGAATGGTTCAAACGGCTTTTTATTGACCGATTATATCAGGGCAAAGAGAAAGCGGAAAACTATGTTTTTATCCCGGCGAACGTGTATGACAATCCCGCCATAATGAAGAACAACCCCACGTATGTGGAGGAGCTTGAAAACCTCCCGGAAGACCTTAAAAGAGCGCATCTGTATGGCGATTGGGACGTGTTCGCGGGGCAGTACTTCAGGAATTTTGACCGGAACGAGCACGTAATAGCGCCCAGGGCGCTGCCGCCAGAGTGGATCAGGTTCCGAAGCATGGACTACGGGCTTGACTGCTGCTGCTGCCTGTGGTGGGCGGTGGACACCCGGGGGACATGCTATATCTACCGTGAAATGTGGGAACCTAACCTTATACTGGGTGACGCGGCGCGGCGGATTATCGAGCTGACGCCTCCGGAAGAAAAAATCAGGTACACCGTGGCGTCTCCCGATTTGTGGAACAGACGGCAGGACAGGGGACTTAGCGGCGTGGAGCTGATGAGCAAAGCGGGACTGACAGGCCTCATAAAAGCTGACGCTTCCAGGATCCCCGGCTGGCGGGCAATCGCCGAGTATCTGGCGCTGAGAAAGACCGGGGAAACGGACGAGAACGGCGAGGACGTGCTGGCGCCGGGAGTAAGGATTTTTTCGAGCTGTCTTCACCTGGCGTCCGATCTTCCGAAGCTGCAGCACGACCAACGGGATATAGAAGACGTATCCTCGGAACCCCACGAGATCACGCACGCGCCGGAGGCTATGCGTTACGGCATTATGTCACGGCCGACGCGGACGCCGGAAGCGGACAGACATAAATATAACTTCGAATTTGAAAAACCGAAACCGAAGCGGGGGGCTATTCCCGGGAAGAATTTTATCGAATACTGATTATTTTTTAAAGGAGGATATACATGATAACGCTTGGACAAGTCGCGCAAGCAAAAGAGCCTATGGTTAAGATCGCCGCGCTGCCGTTTGACGTGCGCACCGCATACGCCGTAAGCCGCCTTATAAAGCGGCTGGACGCGGAGCTTGAGACTTTTGAGCAGCTGAGATTGGGACTTTTTGAAAAACACGGAGAGAAAAACGAGGACGGCACTTTGACCGTTAAAGAAAAAAACCTTGAGAAATTCCGCGCGGATATGGCGGAGCTTCTCGCGCTCCCCGCGTTCGACGGGGAGGAAATCAAGCCGATAACGGCTAAATACCCGGAAAGCGGGAGCGTATCGGCGGCTGAACTTTTAGCGTGTGACAAATTTATAAAATTTGAGGAGTAAAAGACTATGGACGAGACCATGATGACGGCAACCACACCGTCAACCGAAAACGCGTCTGAGGCCGCAGTGACGTCTCCCACCACAGGGACGGATACGGGCATAGACACCACGACCCAGGACACAGGCACACAACAGACAGGATCTCCCGAAGCGGGAGGGACGCCGGATCCGGAACCAAAGCATAAGATACGTTACAACGGCCAAGACATGGAGCTTACAACCGATGAGCTCCGAACTCTGGCGCAAAAAGGCATGAATTATGACAAGGTTAACCAACGGCTCCAGGAATTCCAACAAAACCCGGAACTCGCCGCCATGCGTCAGGCGGCGGCAGCCCAGGGCATTGATGTGCGGGAGCTTATACGCCGCACACAGGAAGCCGGGATGCGGGAAGACGTCGATAAGCTGCTGAACAAGGGCTACGACGAGAAGGCCGCGCGTGATATCGTCGAAGGCAGGCGGGCTAAGGCTCAGCTGGAGCTTGAGAGACGCCGAGCGGCGGAAGCTGACGCGAGAAGACAGGACTTCGCGGAATTTCGCGACATGTTCGGCGACGTGCCTCCGGAGGACATACCGGCGGAGGTATGGGACGAAGTGAGAAAAGGCAAGAGCCTGACGGACAGCTATCTGAGGCATATGCACCGCAAAGCAAAAACAGAGGCGGCTGCGGCAGCCAAAAACGAAGAGACCAGGAAAGCCGCGTCACCCTCGCCGAAATCGTCCACTGCGCCCGAAAAAGATTATTATGATCTTGACGAGATGAAGAACATGACGAGCGAAGAAGTCAGGAAAAACTACGATAAAATCATAAAATCATTGAAACGAGGAAAGTAAAATGGCACTGACTAATTTTATACCTACCATATGGAGCGAGACCCTTTTCAGGGAGCTCGAAAAGAACTATGTCGCGGTCAAGCTCTGCAACCGCGACTACGAAGGCGACATAAAAGCCTACGGCGACACGGTGAAAATCACCGGCATGGGACAAGTATCGGTGTATGACTACACAAGGAACACCGACATAGAAGCCCCTGAGACCCTTGACGACACCACGCGCACACTCGTCATCAACGCGATGAAGTACTTTAACTTCGTCATAGACGATGTTGACAAGGCGCAGGCCAACGTCAAGCTGATGCAGGAGGCCATGAAGAACGCCGCTGACGCTCTCGCGGACGCCGCGGACCAGTATATCTACGGCCTGACACATACCGACATGGTGACGGTCCCCGCCGAAGCCGTGACAAGCGCCACGGTTACGGCAATGGTATCAGGTCTGCGCAGACGCATGCTCGCCAACAACGTCAAGAACTCGACGCCTATGTATCTGGAGATCCCTCCCGAAGTCGAAGAGAAGCTGATACTCGCGAAGGTGCTGACCGATACAGACAACTCCAAGGCTCTCAGCCAGGGGTATCTCGGGAAATTCATGGGATTCGAGATCTATGTGACAAACAACCTTCCGAGAGTAGAAATCGGCGACGTGCTCACTCCGGCCGTTGGTGAGCCGGAAGACGAGGACTATGTACCTCCCGTGCTCGCGACAACGGAGATCTACACCTGCTATGCCCGCACGAAGCGCGCCATATCCTTCGCGGAGCAGATCAATGACACGGAAGCATATCGCCCGGAACTCCGTTTCGGCGACGCTGTCAAGGGTCTGCACGTGTACGGCGGCAAGATCATATACCCGAAGGAGATCCTCAAGCTGTCCGTAACGGTTGACGAGGAGGCTTAATTGATGCTGGACCAGAGCGGAGCGGCTGCGGCGCTTAACGTGCTCCGGCCGGGGATAAGCGAGCATACGCTTTTTGGGCGCTGGTACACGGAGGTGACAGAGATCATCACCGACCTGGAAGCGCGCTATCCGGAGGAGCTTGTCACAGAAGCGCGGAAATCTCGCGAGGCTCTGACGGAGAGAGTGGTTGTAAACTACATGCTTGCCATGTACGAGCGAGCCACGGCGGATTACGAAGCGTACGCCAACTATATGATGGCGTATAACGACGCTGTCGGGGAATATAAGACGCACCTCGCGAGGCAGAAACAAGGCAGAGGTACGGTCTACAGGAGCATATAAGACGGGGAGAAGAGAAGATGAAGCTCACAAGGTTTATGTCGTCATCCAAGCAGAAGATTATAACAACCACATGGAGAGGGCTCAATCTCCTGCCCAGCGCGGGGGAGGGGGAATATTCCTCTTGCGTGGGCGTGACAACGACGTTCGCGCCGAAGCTGCTTATTGCTGACGGCTATACAGCTGACGGGACTGTCTTCTCTTCTCCTCAGGCTATTTACTCGTCCTCCGCGGGGCTTGTGCTTGTGGCGGGAGGGAAACTGTATCTTGACGGCGTCGAAAAACTCTCTGGCCTGTCGGCGGGGAGAAAATCAATCATAGAATTTCACGGAAAAATATGCGTGTTCCCGGACAAAAAGTATATTACCGCTTCCGGCGGATCCGGCAATATAGGAAACGGAAGCGTTTATCCGGCGGCTGGCAGCTGCCCGGACATAGACTGCGCCTGTGTGCACGATAACCGCGTATGGGGCGCTAAAGGTTCATCGATATACGCCTGCGCGCTGGGCGACGTGTCGGACTGGACTACGTTTGTGGACGAATACGGGAACCCGGACGAAGGGGGCGCCTATGCGGTAGACGTAGCCTCCGCGGGTGATTTCGTGTGCTGTTATCCGCACTTGGGACACGTGATATTTTTTAAGGCCAACGCCATGCACGAAATGTACGGCACAACGCCCTCGAAATTTCAGCTGGTGGAGCCTGTAAATACCGGCTGCATATCATCATACGGAGCGGGGGCGATATATTCTTCTCTCTACTACATCGCGCACGAGGGTATTATGAGATACGCGGGCTCTACTCCCGCCCTTGTAAGCGCCGCTATATCGCCGTTCCCCTTGGGCGGCGAGGAAGGCTGCGCCTGCGTGGACAAGAGGAACTATTACGCCCACGTCGGCGGAAAGGTGTATGTATACGACATGTACACCAACCTTTGGAGCGTGCTCCTGGAGGGCGATGTCGCCGCCATGGCATATCATGAAGGGGAACTCTGCGTGCTGATGGCGTCCGGACAACTGAGAAGATATTCCGAAAGCGGGAGCGTGTTCGAGGACTGGCATGTTGAGACGCCTGACATCTACGCGGCTCGGGATATCGAAGGCGGATTTATGAGTCTCAAGACCGTAAACAAGCTTGACATAAGAGCGGAACTAAACGAAAACAGCACTTTGAAGATCCTTATCTCCGTAGACGGCGGGGAATTTATTGAGCACCTGACAATAGAACGGGATTACTCGGACAGGACGGTATATTCAAAGAGGATACATATCCCAAAATGCACCTTTTTTAAAATGCGCCTCGAAGGCAAGGGAAAGGCGATTATACACGAGCTGAATCGGACGGTGCTATACGGGAGGGACTTATGATGATGCAGACAGCGATTTTTATTATCGGACTCGCTATAGCCGTAATCGCCGGGGCTATAGCCTACAAAAAAGGATACGAAGATGGGCTTAAGACGGCGAAGAAAACGGCGGAGAGGCCTATGCCTCCAAAGCTTAAGAAAGAAGCGGACCCTTATAAGGACGTCAGGAAGACGGAGATAACGGAAGATGAAGCTTGGCGCAACATAATCAACTATGAGGGAAATAAAAAATGATTACATCCCTTTACCCGGACTTGGCCGGAGCGAGGACGAACGAGGAGAGAATATCGCTCCTCTATGACGCTTATATATCGCTAAGGCGTGAAATTGAATTTAACTTGTCAAACCTTGACGCAAGCAACATGTCGACAAGGTACAACCTGACAATTGAAGATATAGAAAACACGGCCGGGAGCGCCGCGGAAGGCGTCGACACGCTGACCGCCATGCTCTACGACGAGGACACAGGCGATATAGTGCTCCTGCAGGCGGCGGATACGGGACTGTCGGCAAGGATACAGACAAACAGCGGGAACATTGCCACGCTAACCGCCACGGCCGAGGGACTGTCAACAAGGCTAACCACCGCCGAGGGGAATATATCGACAATAACGCAGACGGTAAACGGCATTAGCACCACTGTGTCTACTCACACGGGGCAGATCTCCACGCTGACGCAGACCGCTAACAGCCTGTCATCCCGGGTGACCACCGCCGAAGGGAATATCTCGACGCTGACGCAGACCGCCAACAGCCTGACGAGCAGGATAACCACCGCCGAGGGGAATATATCGACGCTGACGCAAACCGTCAACAGCATCAGCACAACAGTGTCAGACGCGGTGATGAAATCGAGCGCCACCCAGACGGCGGCGGGATTTACACTGACAATCAAGGACGGGTCAACCACAAGAGCGGTGCTTGACAAGAACGGGATATCCATATACGAAGGCGGCTTCCGGATATATAAGGGCACGACGCAGGTTTTCGAGGTAACAAGCCAAGGCGCCATAAACATGAAGGGCAATCTTACCTCAGGCTCCAGCATAACGGCGGCTACAATAAGCGGCGCCACCATCACCGGCGGCACTATCTCCGGCACGACATTCAACGCCATCACGCTTACGAGCTCCACCATCACCGGCGGCACTATCTCCGGCGCGCAGATAATGTCCGCCACGATTAAGGACGGGGAAACCTCCAAGGTGGTAATGGGCTCTGACGGACTAAGCATATATAACGCGGGACTAAAGATATATGACGCCGGCAACAACGGCCTGCTCTATTTCAGTAGCGGAAATTTGTGCGTAAAAGGCAAAATCGTAGCGGGATCATCAATCGAGAGCTCCGCTATAAGCGCTTCCACGATAACCGGCACGACAATTACAGGCTCATCAATTGAAACGCAGGGCACTACGATATCAGGGAAGCCCTATTTGCTCAGAATGAGCACTACAAAGCTGGAAGCCGGATATTATAACGGCACGACATTCGTGCCGAACGGCGCGAGCATTATTTCCAACTCCGGGAACAACGCAGAGCTTGCTTTTTATTGGGACGGCATAAAAACAGCGACAATAAAACAATCTAACCTGAATTTTGAAATATGCGACCTTAAAACCGGCTACACCTCGATACTGCTCAACGGCTGGGTGACGCTGTCGAAGGACATATACACAGACAACAACCACACAACGAGGATGTTTGCGCGAAACGCCCAGGGCAACTTTTATCAGGGGGATTATATCGGCTTAGCTGTAGACCCCGGCAGCAACAGGCTTATGCTGTACAACTACAAGGCCGACGGAAATATCAGAGGCGTGTGGGCCTGCAATATTATGCTTATAGCTTAAAATCGACAAAGGAGGCAGAATGATGCCTGACAATAACTATACACAGGATTGGGAGCTCTACGAAAAAGGCAAGGAGTATTCCCGGAGGATAGGCCTATATAACGAGGTGGACGAGAACGAGAGCTATTACGCCGGAGAGCAGTGGAAAGGCGTTGACGCCGGAGGGCTTCCCACGCCTGTATTCAACATCTTCCGCAGGGTTATAAACTACTTTATCGCCTCCATTATGTCGCAGCAGGTGAAGCTTACTCTTGATGCCTCCGGAAGCATTGTGAAGCGCAAGGAAGCCGCGGAGGTGGCGGACGTAATCAATCGCTTCATCGAATATCGCTGGGAGAAGGACAAGATACACACCCTGTTATCAGACGTGCTGCTTGACGCGGCTATAACGGGTGACGCGATCCTATATACATGGTGGGATCCCACTGTTAAGACAGGGCAGCCCTTTGAGGGCGATTTCGTGACGGAGATTGTTGATAACGTCAACGTGCATTTCGGTGACCCGAACACAAGCAAGATAAGCGACCAGCCGTATATCATTATCGTGGGACGAGAGCTGACAGAGAGACTGAGAGAGGAAGCGGGAGAGAACGGCGGAGAACAGGACAAGATCACGCCGGACGACACAGACAAGGAGAACAACGCCGGGGATCTCTCGGAGTATGAACTTGATGACACAAAAACCACGTTCTTAATCAAATTCTGGAAAAAAGACGGTAAAGTCTGGTGGAGGAAGTCAACGCAGACAGGGATCGTGCGGCCTGACACGGATATGCTCCTGACTGAATATCCCATCGCGCTTATGAACTGGGACAAAAGAAAGAACTCATGGCACGGCAGGAGCGTTATAACGGGGCTTATCCACAACCAGAGGTACATAAACAAGGGCTACGCTCTCGCGATGAAGCACATGATGGACACGTCATTCTCGAAGGTGGTTTATGACGCCAACAGAATTGATGAATGGCTCCAAAGCGTTGGCGAAGCGATCCCGGTAAACGGCGACGTGAGCAACGCCGCTCAGGTGATTGGCGTTGGCGGTATGCAATCTGGCTATATTGACGTGCTCCAGAAGGTGGAAAGCACCACGAGGGACCTGATAGGCGCCTCTGACGCTGCTCTCGGCAACGTAAAGCCTGAGAACACCTCGGCTATCATAGCGCTGCAGCAGGCTTCGTCTGTGCCGCTGGAATCGATAAAGCGGAATCTCTATCAGCTGGTGGAGGATATGGGACTTATATGGCTGGACTATATGACAGCCTATTACGGGGACGGCAGGCTTCTTATAATGCCGGCGACAGAGGAAGACCCGAAGGCCGAAGCGATGCCAATAGAGCTGAGCAAGTATCAGGACGTGCTATGGGCGGCCAAGGTGGAAGTGGGACCCTCGTATTATTGGAGCGAATTGAGCTGTATATCTACTCTTGATAATCTGCTTAAGATGGGCGCCATCGATATACTCCAATATCTCGAAAGAATGCCGGACACTGTCATTCCGAAGAAGAAAGAACTCATGGAAGAGATACGCCTCCAAAGAGAGATACAGCTTCAAAACATGCAGGCACAGAGAGAGGCGCAAATTCAGGCTATGCAGCAGGGAAAGCCTTTGGGCGCGGCGCCTATTCCCCGAGGGAATCCCATACCCATGACAGGAGGTAGATAAATATGGCAGCGCAGGACGTATGGATCCGAGAATACCTGAACAACAAAGGCATAGCCAACGACCGAATCGGCTATGTGTACGCGCCGAACCCTTCGGACGCCTCCGTAACGATAGACGGGAAGCACTTTTATAACCCCACAGCCGTAGAGGGCGGCAAGAGCTACGGAAGCAGGCAGGGACTTGACACGGCTTACGCCACATACATGGCGTCACAGCCGATACAGGAGGTATATCAGACAACATACCAGCCGGCGATAGCCGACAGCGTGACAGCGCTGAACAACTCCATATATACGGCTCCCACCTGGCAGCAGACATACACACCGCCGCAGTGGGAGCAGACATACACGCCGCCCCAGTGGCAGCAGACATACGAGGCTCCCACCTGGAACAGGCAGTTTCCGGAAATGAAATGGGAACAGACGTACGAGGCTCCCACATGGGACAGGACATATGAGGCGCCAACATGGAACGAGACGTACATACCCGAAGAGTGGGACAGGACATATGAAGCGCCCACGTTTGACGAAACATACACCTCGACACCGTTTACGGGCACATACAACGATATCGGGGAATACGGCGGATACGCTTCGAAATACGAAGACAGGCTTGAGGCGGCTCTGCAAGGCGCTGAGGGGCAATACTCCTATAACCTTGAAAAGGATCCTCGGTGGGCGGCTTATAAGCAGCAGTATGAGGATATGGGCCGCAGCGCTATGGGACAGACCCAGGCGGCGGCAGCGGCGGCGACCGGTGGCATGGTGTCTTCATATGCGGCGGCAGCAGCAGCCCAGGCAAGGCAGGCATACGCGAAGCAGGCGGCGGAAATAATCCCTACGCTGGAGCAGCAGGCATATGAGAGATACATGGCGGAAAAGCAGCAGGCGCTTAACAGGGCTTCATTTTACGCCCAACTTGACAGCGCGGACAGGAGCTTTGATTACAACAGATATCTCGATGAGAGAAGCTATCAGTACCAGAAATACCTGGATGAGTTCAACATGCACCAGGCGCAGGAGCAGGCAAAATATAATCAATATCAGTCAAGGCTAAATCAATTCAATATCGACAGGGATTTCGGGTATAAACAGTATTTGACGGAGCTTGAGCAGCACAATCTTGAGAATCAGCTTGGGTATCAGCTGTACTCTGACCGTTACAACCGTTATCTGGATGACAGGAACTTCGGGTATCAGCTGTACTCGGACGATTATAACCGGTTCCTTGAAAACAGGGACTTCGGATATAAGCTTTATTCGGACGATTACAACAGATTCTCACAGGAGCGGGATTACGCCTACAACAAGTATCTTGACGAGTATAACCAGTGGGCAGACCAGCGGGATCATGGCTTGGAGGCTTACCGCACCAATTACGATGTATTCGACACGGAAAGAGCGGCGGGGCTTGAAGGCTACCGCACGAACTACGATGTATTTGCCGCTGAGCGCGCGGCGGGGCTCGAAGCTTACCGCACCAATTATGATGTATTCGACACGGAAAGAGCGGCGGGGCTAAACGAGTATCAGACGAATTATGACAACAGATACAGGACAGCCCAGCTTATGGGCGACCTGGACAACGTGGAATATGGACGATACCAGGACAGCCGGGACTATCTCTATCAGATAGAGCGGGACAGGATAGAGGACGAATACAGACAGGCTCTCGCCGACGCGGATCAGGAGCGCTGGTCTCAGGAATTCGCGTACCAGCAGCAGCAGGACGCTCTCGCCAACGCCTATAAATACTCAAAGAGCAGCGGCGGCGGCGGCGGAAGCAGATCCTCAGCGCCGAAGCAAATGCCGGGAACTCCTGAGCAGATTGCTTACTATTACAGAGCTATGGACTATCTGAACAATCAGTACGGCGATAACGAGACAGCGAAGCTTCAGTACGTTTCGAAAACGGCGGCATCTGACGACACATACAGGCGGCTTATGGGGGACGAACTGTTCAACTACTTCTACGACGACATCAAAGCAGGAGCGGGAAGCGGCGCGAGCGTACCGGCAGGATATAAGCCTTCGCTTACCGCCAATCAGGTGGCCTCGAACATCAACAACGGCTATTCCTGGAACAACATGGAAAAAGACCTTGCCTATTACGGCATGACCGGCTACACCCAGGTCACAAACGCAAAGGCAGAGGAAGCGGCGAGGAAAGCGGCGGAAACAGAACAGAAGCAGGCTCAGGCGGCGGCGGACGCGGCGAAGAAGACGAATGTGGAGAACGAATACTACACAGCTCTTGATGACGCACGCAGCGGGGGATATACGGCGTCTGAGATACGTTCTGCCAGAAAGCGGCTCCTGTCAGAAGGATACTCGGCCAAGCAAATTGACGACCTTATTAAAGCGGCGGAAACCTATGAATCGAACAAAAGGAAAGCCGAAGAAAGCGGAACAAAGAAAACCACTTATGGCAGCTGGTAAAGCGAGGTGCCGAGAATGGTGAGAAGCGTGAGACAGATTCTCGAAGACGAGAGAAAATCTAAATATACAAAATCTGAAAATAGATACACCATCAGATCTGTAAGGGATATTATCGATGAGCAGAAACAGGAAGAGCTTGTAACCGCAATCAGGACACGCGCTTACGCTGAGCCTCAGGCTTCGCCATCACAGGCGCCCCTCAGGAGCGCATACACGGCTCCGGAACGTGAGGAGAAGGAAGAGAAGAAGACAAGCATCTCTTCTATGGCTCCGAGGTATTCCGACCGTCCGACAGCCTCCACTGTGCAGGAGAGGACACAGCTTCCGCTGTTGTCGGATAAGCATGTGAGCGATTCTGTGTCCTCAAGGTATTCCGACCGCCCGACCGCTTCAACGGTGCAGGCGCGCAACTCCGCCGCGGAGAGGAACATGATAAACCGGCAGGGAGCGAAGGAATCTCTCGGCTACGGCACGGAGAAGACTGCCGCCGGACTGGTGAGCGGAATAACCGAACCTCTGAGGGCGGCGGGCTCTCTCGCGTACAAAGCGGGTGAGGCTGTAACTTCGTGGGGCGGGCTGGCGCCGAACAAATTGAGCCGGGCTCTGGGGGACTACGCCAAGAGCTATTATGACGACAGAAGCATATTAAAACCGGTAGATGAATGGACAAGCGGCATTGACGAGCGCTATGACGTGACGGACATCCAGCGGAAAGCGGGCGCTCTGATGCAGTCCGGCGCGGAGATGCTTCCTTCAATCGCCGCGGGTAAGGCGGCCGGAGACATCGCGACCAAGCTTACCGGCGCCGGAAAAGCCGCAGATATGGCCGCAAGAGCGGCGCAGACAGCCACATTCACCGGCAGGGCTATCGCAGGGGGCACGAAGGAAGCTCTATCAGAAGGGGCGGATTTTGGCCGGGCGACTGTTTACGGAGCGGCGGCTGGCGCTCTGGAAGCTACAATCGAATCAATCGCCGGAGGCATTCCGGGGCTTGACAAGCTGGGAGCGGGGACGCTTACATCACGGCTTATCAACAATCCCGCGATTAAAGGCGCGCTTGACATCATAGGCGAGGGCGGAGAAGAGGCCCTCAGTGAAGTACTTACTCCGTACCTCAAGCGGGCTGTATACGACAGGAACGCGAGAAACGCCACATGGAAAGAGATTGGGGAATCGTTTATATCGGGAGCGCTGCTTTCCGCCGTTATGAACACCGCGGCGTCAATCGCCGGGGCAGGCCTGGGCGACGATACCAAGGTGTGGGAGAAATTAAACCGAGACGCGCATGAAGACACAAAGCTTGATACTCCCGAGAGTGAAACAAATCTTGCAGAAGAGATGGACAGTCACCTTGAGCAGGAAAAGCAGGCAGAAGAAACACTTGAAGCGGACGAGCTTGAGACTTTACGCAAAAACAAAAACCTTGAAAGTCCTATGGATATTCGAGAAAATTCTGCGGATATCATCGAAAGAGATAACGATATTTTTAGAAATGACAATGAAGAACGCAGAAGCGAAGTTTTTGATAGCTACAACGAAGAAAGCGGAAACGATGAGATTCGCTTTGATGAACCCTATGACGACAACATAGACAATTATGAGGACTTCCGGGGAGGCAAACAAGAATCTGTAACTGAGCCTGTCAGAAGGTTCGATACGGAACAATTCTCGCCGGAACAGGCGGAAATAGAGCCGGGCATAACAAACCACATGGAGCGGCTTCGAAGGGAAGCCAACAGACCAAGAACGAGGGATGAGTTCGCGTCTTATAGGGAGAAGCGTTTTACCCTTGAGACAGTCCTTGAGGACGCGAAGAAGAAAACGGTTACATCAGAGGAAGCAAAGGCATTTTTGCAGAGGACGAAACAAAACCGTTACGCCATCGGCTTTGTTGACAATATAGCGAAGCGGGGAAACCTTGACGTCAAGTATTATATTGGAGACGATTCGTTCGAAGGCCTGACGGATGGGAATACGATTTACCTTAATCTCGCTTCATCCGCGGATAAGATTGATTACGTACTCCGCCACGAGCTCATACACGACTTGAAGACCGCGGAGGGCGGCGCTGTGTACAATGAGCTGGTAGACTTCGTTATGAAAAACGCTGAGGCTGTAGGCCTTGACAACGCGATGGAAAAGCTGAGAGACCGATACAATAAACTCGGGCTTGAAACAAATACAGAAGTGTTCACGGATGAGCTATTAGCGGAGCTGGGGAGCGAGCTTCTCACGAACAGGGATGTTATTGACCGTCTTTCTTCCACAAAAGCAGGCGCGGCGGAGAAAATCTATGAGTGGGTTTTTAACTTTTCAAAGAACGCCAGGGAAATTGTAGACGGGAAAAAAGATATCGCCAGAAAGGTTATATCGTCCGATTCGCTGTTTTCCTCAGAAAATATAAAGAACATAAAGGCGGCGTTCAAAGAATCAATCGGCAAAGGTACGAAGACTGCAGGAGGTTTTTCCGACAGCGGCATAAGGGCAAGCGTATCACAGCTTGAGGGGCAGGACGCGCCTACAGCGGCAGAGAATGCGGACAATATAAGACCGTCCCCGGAGGAGATCGAAGGATATCAGGAGGCAGAGGATAACGCGGCGGATATAGATACAGGAGCCGAGGACTATGCTCCGATGATAAAAGACAAGGGCATAGGCATCTCTAAAGACATACTCAGAAATATTGACGCCGCCTCCGGCGGCAATCCAACAGTGAGAAAGTGGCTGAAAGAGAACATCATTGATGTTCTCAACGTTGGCAAAGACGCTTTCTCGAGAGCTTGTGTCAACCATATGAAGGAGCTTCACGACGTTGTTGTTGTGAAATACGGTATCCAAAAAGGATCTCTTGAGGACGCCGCCATCATGTGGTACGGAGAAGGAAAACGCCAGGTCAAGACTAAAGTTAAAGGCGAAGGACACAAGAACGAGCTCGTTACTTATACTCTGGCTGATTTGCAGAGAGATTTTCCAACAAAGTGGCAAGATATCGTTGCTGCTGAGCGGTATATGAGGGCTAAATACGATGATTTCATCGAAAGAATAAACAAAGCTCTTGAAAAAATTTATCCCAATATTGTCGAGAAAACGCTTCAACAGTTGGCAAGCTATGACGCGGCTATTGAACATCTCCGCACTGAGCTTGGCAAAGCAGAAAATACAGAGAAGGCAAAGTCGCTGAGAAAACGGATAGATGAGATTGTAAAAGAGGGGACATTCAGAAACACTAAGCTTTACAACCTTGCTCTTAATTTCTTGGATCAGATATCCATGCTGGAAGCGGACATTATGAACATCGCTGATTCTCCGGAACTGCTTGAAATTGAGGAGAGTATCAGAGAGGCGATACTTGAGTACAACGGCCTTAAAAACAAGGGAAGTCAGAGAGCGATAGCGATTGCGGCAAGGATTGAAAACCTTGAAGTGAGGTATATGAAAGCTTCCGCGCTGGCACTTGAAATGAAGGAAAAGGCGCTGGCTAAGGCAAGGACTGATTACGCCCAATGGATTGATCAGTCAGATCTTCGCCATAATCAGCAGCTCGCCAAAGCAACACAAAAGTATGAGAGATTTATAGCCGAAGAGAACGCAAGGCGCGACCGGCTGAGAGCCTCGACAGAATTAGAACTAAGACAGATTACCCAAAAAAGAGACCGGCTGGTTCGAGATATTGAATCAGGAGAAGTGCTCCGTAACAAGCGGCTGCCGAAGCGAAAGGACTACTTTCGGCATATCTCAGAAATAGGGAACAATTTCACTATTACAAGCTTGGTGAGTGAGCTGCTTACTAACCAATCAATACAGATAGATCCGGAGCTGGTTGGCCTGAGTGAATTTACCCAGCCAAAAAGCAAGTGGGCGGGCTTTATGCAGCCTCGGGGCCGTGGGGAATACGTCGAAAGCGCTATTGAAGGGCTGCTTAACTACATCCCGCAAGCGGAATATAAAATCAACATCGAGCCTGTCATCCCTCATCTTCGAGCGGTTATCAGGGACATAGCACAGGCGACGAAGCAGACAAAGAACGCGAACCAGTTCATTGACTATCTAATCAAATACACAAACGACCTGGCTGGTAAGACTAATCCCATTGACAGAGGCGCGCTGAACATATTCGGCGACAAGCGGGGCAGGGCGATATTGAATGGCCTTGAAAAGTTATCATTAAGGCCGAAGGCCAACGCCATTATGTATAACATCGGCAGCGCTATCGTTCAGATATCGAACCTTCCGAATTTGATGGCGTATATCAAGAACCCTGTTACCTTCGCCCAAGGCTGCAGCGACGCGGTGAGGATGATGTTCGGGGCGGAGGATCTACGGAGCGTATATGACAAGTCTGTCTTCATGCGTGAGCGGTACATGGACAAGATGGACAGGCTATTCGACGTTACCATACTTGACCGCGCCGAGACGTTCGCGGGGGATCTCCTCCGCTGGGGCGATGAAGCCGTAGCAACAGCCGGATGGTGGGCGTTATATCGCCAGGGAATAAAACAGGGCAGAGGAGAAGCGGGAAGCATAGAATACGCGGACGAGTTTACACGGCGAGCCATAGGCGGCCGAGGGATAGGCGAGGTGCCGCTTGAGCAGAAATCAAGGCTTATAAAAGCAATCGCTCCCTTCCAGGTGGAGGTTCGAAACACATGGAACCTTATCAAGGAGAGAGCGGGAGAGCGGGACGGGATCGCCCTGCTTATGATGTTTTTGACGACATGGCTTATAAATAAAGCCATACTTGAGCCTCTTGGCAAGGAGAGCGGCGTGGACCTTATAAGCGCTTGTATCGACGCAGGCAAGATAGTGGCGGATGAAGGCTTGTCAATCGGCGAAAAAGCTCTGTACGCTCCCGGACGTGTAGCCGGAGAGGTGGTCAGCGCTCATCCTCTGGGCGCGTATGCCACAACGGCGATTATAAACGACGATGAGACGCGCGCCGCGCTGTTCGGTGACGCGGATCCCACAAGGTACGGTACAGGCAATATAGGCATCAACACCATAATCGCGCCGCTAAGGGACTTCGCCGCGGGCAAGAACGTTGATATAACCGGAACGGCGCTGCAGTTCGCTCTGCCGTTCGGAGGCAAGCAGGCCGCAAGAAGCATTGACGCAATGCAGGCTTACGGATGGCTGCCCAAACTGAATCTCAACAAAGACAAGGCAAATATTGAACTGCAGGATTTTGCCGGAAGCTTCACCGACAAGGGCAATCTGCGCTTCGGAATAGACACCGCAGATCCAATTAACGCGGTTAAGGGCCTGATGTTCGGTGTGTTCGCCACAAAGGAAGGCAAAGAGTACCTTGAAGGCGGCAGGAAGATATATTCCAACACACAGACTATCACCGGAGATATGGCGCAAGAGATATACGGTATAAACGCCACTCTGGCGGCGAAAGCCGTGCGTGAGATGAACGCTCTGACCTCCGATAAGGACGAATACGGTGAGACTGTCCCTGACAGCCTCAAGAGAAAACAGCATGAGTATATCGACGGCCTTGACCTGACTAACGAGCAGAAGCGGGGGCTGTGGATACTGACGGTGGAATCCTCAGGGCTCTCAATGTCTGATATATATGACGCCTGGGGGCATGCCGGCACTTCGGAGGAGCTTGTGGAGTATCTTGACGCTATCGACTTTGAAAAGATGTCGGCAACGAAAAAGAGAAAACTATATGACTATATCGCGATGATAAAGGCAGGTGCGCAATATGCTGAGAATTAAGGTCCTTGACAGGATGTGTTTCCCGGATGGGGAGATCCTCGGGGTGGAGGGAGACCGCCACTCCACTGTAGTGGCCTTCGATTTTGACGACCCTCCAAAAGGCACTAAAGCGCTGAAAACAGAAATCGGGAACGTAATAGATAAAATATACCTCACTCCCAGCCCTGACGAGGAAAACGTGTGGCTGTGGAGCGTAGGCGCTCAGACCATCCCGAGACGCGGAAGAATCGCCTGTCAGCTTGAAGTCGCGGACGGTGAAGACGTCCTGTGGCAATCGACTATATTTACGCTCCGAGTGGAAAAGACGATTGATTCCAACACTCCGATAGAGGAGGCTTATCCGTCTATACTTATCCAGTGGGAAGCGCGCATGGAGGAGCTGGAGGAGGAGATTTCTCAGACAATCGAACTTTCGGGCGGCATATATACTCCGGCGGTGACGGAAGCGGGGGTGCTGTCATGGACTAACAACAAAGAACTGCCGAATCCGCCTCCGGTGAATATCAAGGGACCCCAGGGAATACAGGGCAGCCCCGGCAGTCCGGGTGCTGACGGGGCGCCGTTCACGTACGATATGTTTACCGAGGCTCAGCTCGCGGCTCTTACGGGACCTCAGGGACCGCAGGGCCCTCAGGGCGTTCCGGGAAGTGACGGACAAGATGGAAGCCCGGGTAGTGATGGCAGCGACGGCGCTCCGGGGGCAGTGTTTACTCCGTCAGTTTCTGCCGCAGGGGTAATCTCATGGACTAATAACGGCGGTCTTGTCAATCCAACCTCAGTCAACATTAAGGGCCCCCAGGGCAACCCGGGGCAAGACGGCAGAGACGGAAGCCCGGGAGCAGTATTCACGCCTTCGGTGTCGACGGAAGGGCTTATCTCCTGGACGAACAACGGCGGACTGCCTAATCCTTCGTCAGTCAACATTAAAGGACCGCAAGGCGTTCCGGGACAAGACGGCAGCGACGGTGCGACAGGCAGTCCGGGCGCTGTATTCACTCCCTCGGTATCGACGGCAGGGCTTATCTCCTGGACGAACAACGGAGGTCTCGTAAATCCCACATCGGTTAACATCATGGGACCTCAGGGACCGCAGGGCCCTCAGGGCGTTCCGGGAAGTGACGGACAAGATGGAAGCCCGGGTAGTGATGGCAGCGACGGCGCTCCGGGGGCAGTGTTTACTCCGTCAGTTTCTGCCGCAGGG
>Ga0255345_1001574_pt1 | contig 32364 bp, 20 predicted proteins | sample wastewater_treat_6_FD_192415 | JGI IMG/M metagenome (GOLD analysis project Ga0255345, IMG submission 192415) | Wastewater microbial communities from Lulu Island WWTP, Vancouver, Canada - plant20 | ecosystem: Engineered > WWTP > Wastewater > Unclassified | place: Canada: Vancouver, British...
GCTGGAACTGATGTTGGATTACCATTTATCGGAGACGCACCTGATATTGGGTGGGCGGAGTATGGCACTGATTCCACTCCAGCAGGAGATTCAAGGATTGTTAAATACAGAGGACTAATTTTAAAGCTATGAGACCAGACGAGAAGAAACACCTGTTATGGATAATGCTGCTAACGGCATTGATAGTTGTTGCATTCCGAATAGAGATTAATCCTATTGGATGGAAATATTTCCATTGGGCTAATTGGGACTGCGGTCTTGCCTTCTTTATCGGACTTATTGTTTCGGCAGGGAAGGAGGTCGTATGGGATAAATGGCTGCACAGAGGCACCCCGCAATTCTATGATGCTATGTGGGGAACAGTAGGAGCTATAATAGGTCCTGGGATTGTCTTGTTCGTGGAGGCTATAATAGTTGAAGTTATACCCGCAATCATAAAACTATTCTGAACATGAAGAAGATACTCATACCAATAATACTCTCAGTCCTGGTAGCAGTAAGCAGCTGCGGACCTAAGAGATATCTCACAACATCGCGAGCCCCAGGCGTTGGACTTGATACAATCAACTACGGGGCCTACAACAATGATCCCTCGGCAGACAAGGCAAGGCCGGCATTTATGAAGGCCAATGGTCCTATCCGAGAATATAACCGGCTTCAGCTATATAATCTTGAGCCGACAGAGCTGGCAATCCTCCGGGGAGCCGTAGTAACTACCGCTGAACTGAATAGGATCTCAGGTGTGACCTCCGCAGTACAGACTCAGATCAATGGCCGTATAAGGTCCGTGGACTCTACCGGGAACGCTGCCGGCAACTATGTGACCAGGAAGGCACTGCGGGATACTGTAGCGGTAAGAGACGCTGAGATAGCACTAAAGGCCAATAGCGATTCTCCAATCTTCACGACAACTGCAACGCTGCCGGCAAGCCTAACTATTGGCTCATCCTCTGTAACCGGGACTGAAGCCTACTCCTCGGAGAACTACGGGGCAACGGTTATCCCCGCAAGCGGAGTGTCGAGAGACTTCACTAACCCCGTGCCTTATACGGTCACGGCAGAGGACGGGATAACGATACAGGAGTGGGTTGTAACGGTAACACAGGACGCAGCACCTCCCGTGGATTCAACGGGGCGTATAGTTAAGTTCGGTGGAAAGATAATGAAGAGATGAACTTATTCGATAAGATAACGATAAGTCCAGCAAGTGGTGAAACGAGGAATTTCAGCAACCCTGTTACTTATACTGTCTCGAATAGTGGGGTATCGCAGACGTGGACAGTAACAGTTACGGTTGCTTCAGCTCCTCCTCAGGGTGATAGTGATTCGGTGCTTCATCAGGGGAGGCCGGTATATTATAATGGAAGGATTGTTAGGATAGGATAACTTAATATTGGTAATTATGAAAACATTAATTCTTGTAATTTTCAACATTCTCGGAATAGCAATATGCTTTCTGACTAAGTACAATAACAGGAGAGAGCAGGATAAAACATTTAGTGTAAAATTCTGGCTTAAGGACAATTGGCCTGAACTTACTATCATCGCTCTCTTTGATGCAGCGATAGTTGGTTTGCTTCTTATAGGAGATATTCAGATAAATGTAACTGAATTTATTCCTGAATGGATTGCCTCGGTTGGTAATAACGCTATATCATTTTTGCTTGGCCTTGGATTATCATCAGGTATATATAGTATATTTAAAGAAAAGATAATTTATACACGTAAAAATGGAAATTGAAATGAAAGAGTTCTTCAGTAAAATCAAGACATGGTGGATATCTATTCCACGTAAGACTATTCTCGGAAAGGTTCTTCATCTTCTTGTCATAGGAATCAATTGGATATTAGTATGGACTGGAAAGTTCTTCAGATGGATGTTCGCATCAGAAGTATTGAATATAGCATTATCAGTTGTAGTATTTAAGAGAGTATCAGCATTTTGGGGAGTTATATTGTTTTGTATAAGTGTATATTTTCTTGTACTTGCAATACACAACAGAGAAACAAAATAAGCCATGGAAAAGACCGGTAAAGAAAGCAAGGGATTGATATACTACTTTAAGGCTGCAAGTATAATCTTAGGTGTATTTCTTACAGTTACCGGTATTTACGCGGCGGCATTTAAGTTTGTATATGGTAGCAATAAGCAAATAATGGATTTCGAATCATTTAGTTCTTGTTATGAAGAAATTCAAAATGCAATGATTGATAGTATCTCGTCATCAAATAATGAGATACGTAAATTAAGAACTGATCTTGAAAAGAATAATAAAGCAAGAATTGATGAGATAAAACTAATTAATCAGAAAATGAATGCAATTATTCAGGCGGTTCCAAATAACAAAGAGCTTATCAGAAAGGTTGACGAAATTCATTATTTTTATCAGCAATGGAATGAGGATGAAAAGAATAACAGAAAAGGCATTTATTCTGGCGAATCTTCTATTGGAACAAAATAATTGTTGTTTATTATGATAGTATCAAAAGAATCATATAATATCAGAGAGATCATAGCTGTTCTTGCAAGAAGGTATGACGAGCATCAAACAATGGGTTCTCTATCTATATTTCAAGCTGACAGATGTATTCTTACAGTCAAAACTCTTGAGCTTCCATGGAAAAATAATGAAAGAAAAGTTAGTTGCATACCGAGAGGAGAGTATGAATGTAAGGGAATACAGCATTCGCGATTTGGTCATTCATGGCTTGTTCAGAATGTTCCAGGACGTGATGGCATACTTATACATACTGGAAATTTTGCGAGTGGAGCAAAAGTTGATATTGAAGGATGTATAATGCCAGGTACTATTTTTGTTGACATAAATAATGATGGAAATCTTGATACTTATGATAGCAGTAAAGCTATGAATTTATTGAGAGTTGTACTGCCAAATAAGTTCAGATTAGTAATACTTTAAGATATGAAAGACGTTATTACAAAAACCTTCCTTATAGTTCTTACGATAGGATTATTCTATTTTATATTTCTTCGTGAGTGTAAGCATAGAGAAGAATGTCCTCCGAAGGGATATGAGTTATTCAGCAATGAATTTGTTGATAGTCTTATTGCGGAGGCAAACAAACCTCCTGTAATTATTATCAAAGACAGTATTGTTTACAGAGATACTATTATTTACATCATCAAAACAATACCTGAGCCGACTATTGATCCATCAACTGAGCTTAATATTTATCTTGACTCCATTTATAATGATAGTATCAGAGTATGGACAGAGTTACATGTTGATGGAACTGTTCATTGGTGGGATCAATGGTATCAACCTATTGTTCATTACAAAACCATAACAAAAGAAATTAAGGTTCCATACCCGGTTACAGAAAAGATATATTATAACAGAGATGCTTTATATGTATCTGGCCTTGCTGGTGCAATGGGAACTGAATTTGCTTATGGTGTTGGAATAGATTACGTGACATGCAATAAACTATACGGATTACAGTATAATCGTATAGGTAGCAGCAATGTCTTTCAGGGTAAACTTGGATTTAAGATTGGATTAAGAAATGAGCGACAAAGATAAACATCTTCTTGCATCAGCAGCGATAACTATTATAGTTCTCATACTGTTTACTGTAATACCTCACAGAGATATGTATGGCTGGGATAAGGCTATTGCTCTTTTTGTTGGAGTCTTTGCAGGAGCATTTAAGGAATTTATATGGGATAAAGCACTTGGCAAAGGCAAGTTTGAATGGAGAGACCTTGAAAGCAGTGTTTATGGTTCTTTTGCTGCAATGTTTGGATGGGCAATTATTGAGGCTATAATTTTAACTATAAAATATTGGCTTATATGACAGCAGCAGAAATAATCTGGGATGTTATGGAGCTTAAGCATGCTCTTGAAGACGATGCTGATATTGATGAGCTTTGGATATTACAGAAATTCAATGCTTATCGTGCAATGATTATTCAGCAGGATTATGCTTATACCAATAAGGTAAATCCATCATGGCTTCAGAGGCTTCATAGACTTGTTTTAAGCAAGGTTAATGCTGCAGATGATCCTGCTATTAGTTTAAGTAGTGTTTGGCTTTCTAAAGGCAAAATACCGGCCGTAATTGACCTTCCTGATGATCTTGGACTGTATCGTGTTTCCGGATCATCTGCTATTACGCATTTTGAACCGTGTGATTTTAATACGTTGATGATGCGAATAGAGATCGGTGAAGAAACAAATAGTCATTATGGATACTATTCAAGAATACATAATGATATTTATTTATGGCCTCTTTGCATGGAAGCATCGGCAATAATTATAGCTGAGAATCCTTTTGAAGTTGAAATACATGATGGCGGAATATTAAGACAAAGAACATTTGAGGATCAATATCCTGTTGATATATCAACTGCTCAGCGTGCAATACTTGAGATATGTACAAAGGACTTTCAGATTTCAGAAGGTTCTATTCCAGATATTATTAATGATTCGCAGAGACAATTTAAGATTTTGAGATCAGAAGGACATGGCGAGGAGTAGGAATGACATAGATAAAATATCATTAATAGTATCATCAAGTCTTGCGAAAGAAGGAATTAAAGTATCTGCTGATGATGTATGTTTTGTTGTAAAAAGATTCTTTCATCATGTAAAGAATCTTATTTTTAATGGTTATCCGGCAACCTTAGTATGTAATAGCGTACAGAAAGCAAGATTTATCATTTATAGCACTAAACTAAGAAAGTTAAACAGTAATGAGAAAAAGATATATTTCCCATCATCAAAAATATTGTCATCAATGATTTTTGTAAATGTAAGAAAAGACAATAGTATTCCAGTTAAGTTTTATCCGGGAGATGAGATGCAGGTGGCATTAATGCAAATGAGCTGTACCGACCTTGCTTATAAATACATAAAGACATGAAGAGAGTACCTATAAGACAAGCATTGATTAATGCTGTTGAGCAATCCGAGGAACAACTTGGAAGATATATGAACCAGATGCTTAAGTGGGCAAAATATATTGAAAAAGAAATTGGTTCGCTTAATGGCTATCCCGTCAAGTCAAAAGCAATTATAGTATCAGGCTCAATAGTTGATCTCCCTGATGATTGTTATGAAGTCATAGCTGTTTTACGTGGCAACTGGGAGGATGTGACTAATGCTCATTATCGCAAGCTTGGTAATGTTCCTATTCAGGTTGATGACAGGACTGAGGAAATATCTTACGTATGGATTCCACTTAATGCAAGTCTTATATACAATCATTATTGGGAAGAGGTTGCAGGGAAACTTCAATTAATAAATGAGTTCAATGGACAGGAGCTGACAATTGTTTATCAGTATATAGAGACTGATGAGAATGGATTTTGGATAGTCAATGAATCGCATATAGATGCTATAACAAAATTCATTATATACAAATTTGCAATGAAATATCGCTGGAGATTATTTAAGAGCGAGAAATTCATGCGTCCTGGATATAGAGAGATGGTTCTTGATCTTGAGAGAGACTATAATATTGCTGTCCGTCATGCAAGAGCACAGGATGGCAAATGGTCTGAATATGAAAGAAGGCAGATGTAATGAGTGTTGTAAATCGTATATCAGAAGGTATTCATCTTGATAATAATGAATATCATCAGCCAGAAGGAACAATGCGATATAATCGCAATGGACTGATCTATGACACAGAATCTGGTAGATATGTATGGAGAAGTCTGAAAGGAACGACTCCAATATATACTCTTCCGACAAGAGAGGTCTTTATGGGATATGCTAAGATAAGATCAAGACATTTTATAATTGTTTTGAATGATATTGATAATTATGTTGCAATAAGAGAATTAATATTCAATAGTGAGACTAGTTTTTCGCAAGTAAGAGATATAATATATACTTCTAATGATAACTTCAATCTTAGTTCTAGTTATCCCATAAGATCAATGTTTGGAGTATATGAGAACGAAAATATTCAGAGATTATATTTTACTGATTTTCATAATCAGCCGAGAGTTATAAATCTTGCTGGAACTCCTCTTATTGCAGTTGATTATAAGTTTATTGATTTTGTTCCTTCGCTTGATAATGGATATGGAAGTTTTAAGTTTATTTCCGAATTATCTGGCGGTTCTTTAAAAGCAGGAGTGTATTATTTTGCATGGAGATTATATAAGGATGGTTATTATACTGATTGGTCTTACTTAAGCTCACCTGTTTCTGTTTTTAGTGGATCACCCGGATCAACATATGCTGATTATCAGAATGTGCATGGAGATGCTCCAGATAAACATACAACAAAAGGTATCAGATTCACAATAGAAGATATTGATGATGATTATGACACTATTCAGGTTGCTGCATTTTATAGTAATGATCTTAATTCAATAGCATCTGGTTCAATCATACATGAAGGTAATATATCAGGCAACTCTATAACTATTGATTATTTTAGTAGTGAAGAATTAGGAGTTGTAACTATATCTGAGGCAGCAGAGACATCTTTGTTTATTAAACGATGCAAAGATATGGTCTCAACTGGAAAGTATAATGTAATAGCTAATATTGAAGAAAGAGAGGAACTTGATGTAAGCACTCTTAACTCCGAAGGCAAAAATAACAAGATTGATGTTCAGATAACTCCTCTTCAATATACTATACTTCTTGATACAAGAGAGTATGGATCATCATACAACAATAATACGAGGCCACTTAATGGTACATTGACCGGTCAATATGAACTTGGATCTGCACGTATTATACCAATGTTATATCACTATGCAAATACACAAGTTACATATAATGACATTTTGCATGGTACTATTACAGTTCCTGCCGGCAATTATTTTAAGCCTGCGCCATTATCTACAGGTGGATCAGGATTTGCGATACTTGCAACTGTAATAAAGAAATATCGAAAAGGATCGGCAACTGCACCATACAATATAAACAGTGATTATGAACTTGAGACAAGAAATATATATGATGAGTATTATAATTACAGAAATACATATTTCTGCAACAAACTAAAAGGTTATCCAGCTGGCGAGAAAGTAAGGTTCGGAGTATTGTTTTTTGATAAAACTGGAAGGCCATTTTTTGTAAGACATCTCAATAATACTCTTACAACAGTAGAAGGAATAACTATTGGGCCGGGAGATACTCGTTTCCCTGAAAGATATGAAGATAATCTCTATCCAATATGTCGTACATCAAATCGTATATCAACTCCATACGAATATGATAAATATACTTATGGATTAATAAATTACTTTTCAATTTCAGGTCTTGATATTACATCAATAAGAGATAAGATAAGTGGTTTCTCTATTGTAAGGTGTCCGATAGAAAGGCAAAATCTTGCTTATGGTGCATTGGGATTTATGTATGCAGACGGCAATAATCTTTATGCAAATTATAGTTTCAGAAGATATTCAAATGAAGGATCAAAGGAACGTGGGAAATATGTTTTCTATACTCCTGAAGATATGTTTGGATTAAGTGAATTTTCCATTCAATCCGGAGATAAGCTTGTAAACAGATATTATATGACTCCATTTGATCCGGATAATCAGGAGGAAACAGAGTTGCGAGGATATGGGGTAAGAATGACTGCTGATACTCTTGGTATAAATTTATATCAGAAGTTTTATGAATTCTATAATGATTCTGAAACAGGCAATGGTGCAAGAGGAGCTGAACATGACATACTTTTTTATACCAAATATCGTCAAGGAGACGGAGATGAGATAGTTGTTGACCCACGAAATCCATCAAAAGTTCTTAGATATACAAATGCAATAAGTGTTGATGGCCGTATAAGAACATCTCACATAACTAATCTTGGTGTTGCTGTTCTTGATATAGATGACATTCCTCCTAATGTAAAAGGAGTAATGAGCCTTCCATATGATGATCCACGAATGCTAATATGTTCTCTTAAAAGACCTAAAACAACAGTATATGGCGGATTGTCAGACTCTGCGCTTGCATCGTCAACTTATATATCAACAGGCCATTATCAGGAAATAAATGACGATGTTTTATCAGATATAGAAAATAATGGATCATATATATTCAATGAGATAGAAATATTTGGTGGTGACACATTTGTTTGTATATGGGATTTTCTCAGATTACAATCTAATTCTGATCTTGTAACTGCTGATAGAAGATATAGTCATACTATACTTACTCCGATTGAGTCAAGGATAAATCTTGAATTAAGGGATGGTATGCATGTTGGCAAGGACAGGATTGCATTAACTCAGACTGGAGCTGGTCTGCATTGGGAGACAGGATTTAACCGTTGGGAAGAATTTAACTACAATGATGGTTATTCAACTGATAATCCTCAAAGGCATTATCTTCCCGTTCCATTAAATTTTGTTCATCAATCAGTATTTGATACTGATATAAGATATTCTGATCCTAAAGAATATGGCGAGTATGAAGATTCATTCAGAATATTTAAGCCTTTGAATAAATATCAGCTTGACAAAAAGTTTGGTGCTATAACAAATATCAAACATAAATTTAATAATCTTATTTATTGGCAAAAAGAATGCGTTGGGTATATTCCTATTGGAGAAAGAGCTTTAATGTCAAGTGATCTTGGTAAAGTTATTCAGCTTGGAGTATCTGGAATTTTCGAGCGTAATGATCAGCTTGTTGAATATGTTGGTAATTCAAATCAGTTTGGTCTTGTTGAATCAAATATGGGGTTCCATTGGTATGATTCTATAAAGAAGCTTTTTGTTAGTATTACAAATTCACTTCAGATAACTCCTGAATCAATCATTGGCGGACTTGATAATTTCTTTATTAATAATGTTCCAAATGAATTAATGAATAATGATTTTCCGTCTATTATTTATGGCATATCAGGTGGGTTTAATCCAAAGGAAAAGATGGTTTATATAACAATGTCTTATTTTAACGATTTTCATGAAACAATTGGATTTAATATAACAAATAATAAATTTACTGGATTTTATGACTTTGCTGCATCCTATTATTTTAATATAAATAATGCATTATATGCATTTCCTGGAATAAATGATCGTAATATGTATCATTTTGGTTCTGGCCAGACAGGTAATTATTTCACTGGTAACTTCCCGAGATACTTTACTATTATTGTAAAGGATGATAGCAATATTGCAAAAATCTTTGATACATTTGAGATCATAGGTAATAATGAGTTCTTTTCATATATTGAATATACTCTTGAAAACGGAGATGACATTACAGAATACTTCAGTGGCCCTAATGCAAGATATATAAATCATAAATTGAAGTATCGTAATAAAAGATGGGTAGGCAACTTCCCGAGGATACTCCGCGAAAGAATGGTTGGTGGTTATTTGAAAATCACTTTTGTAAATACAGAAACCAATGATGCAAGGTTTCTTCAGATGTTAACGAATTTTCGCGAAATGATATGAGTGCAGTAAAAAAGCTTAAATGTGGCGGTAAAATAAAAGCTAAAGGCAAATATCTTGATGGAGGTCAGGTAAGTCCATTATCAGAAGTGCCAGAAGAGATTGTTAAGATTATTACAGAAATGCTTGACAATAAGAGGAATGCTCTTGTTGATAATTTGAGTTATCGTGATAATCCTGCATCAGTATTAAAGAAAGCAAATGCTCTTGACACTGGTTCATCTGTAATATCAGGTGCTGGCAAGGGAGCCGCTCTTGGTACTGCAATAGCACCTGGCATTGGTACTGCGATAGGAGCAGGTGTTGGAGCGTTAACAAGTGGCATAGGTAGGCTCTTTGGATCAAAGGATCGTAAGGAAGATATTGCAAGAGCAACATCTACATGGTCAGATTCATATTCGTCAAAGACAGCCGGTGCCTTATGTGCCTATGGATACAAGAAGGGAGGAGAGATCAAAGGGCCTGGCACCGGCAAATCTGATTCTGTTAGCATGACAGCAGAAGATGGCTCGTTTATTGTACCTGCCGAGAATGCAGAATATGCAAAAGAACTTGGCCGATCTTTTCTTGGATGGGATGATAGTGAGACTGCATCAAAAAATAAGGGAAATGTTAATATCAAGGCAAGTGATGGGGAGATAATATTTAATCCGAGAGAGGTTGCCGTTCTCAGATATCATGGTGTTGATCTTGATTCTCTTGCTCCAAAAGCAGACAAATCGAAAAAGACAAATAAGATGACAAAAGGAGGGCCTGTTAAGGAAGATGATAAAAACAAAGATATTTCAGACTGGAAGTATGATCCAAAAAGCAAGCTTGTAATGTCTCAGTCCGGAGATATTGCTTATGATGGAGATGGTAATGAATATCAGATAAATCCAGACACTAATCGGTTTGAAAAGACTGGAGAAAAGTCTCCTTATGGTTCTGCTATATATGGAGAATATGATCAGTCTGAATCGGCTCTTGATCTTTTGCCAGAACTTCTTGGCGCAGCTCAGGTAGCTGGAGGAGCTGCCGGACTTATTGCTGCAGGTCGTGCTCCGGATATGAGAATAAGTGATACTCTAAAAAGATTATCCGGAGAAACAAGAAGACTTGCAGAGTTCGGATATGAACCAAAAGTTTTAAATGCTCTTAATGCAGAAATAGATAAAACAAGAGCTGATATGACAAGGCTTGTATCAGAATCCGGAAGTACATCGGGACTTGAGAAGATGGCTCAGATGCAGAATATTCTTGGAACAACTATTGATAAGAAAGCCCAATTATCGTTTGCTGACGCATCAGAGAAAGCAAGAAAGTTCTCTGATGTGATAAGTGTTGACACTGCTCTTGCCGGACAGGAGTTTGATATAAGCAAGATGAAGATAGAAGATTGGTATCGTAATCAGGATGTGATGGCTAATCTTGCAATAGCAGGAATATCAAATATTGTTGGAGCAAGGCAACTTAAAGCTGAACAGGATGCTCTTAAAAAGATAGGTGACACTGGCATAACATTCAAGAGATAGTAGTCATGGCTGGTTTTCTTTCATATGGATCAGGTAAAGCACTTAGTTATGTTCATGATTATGGCAAAGACATGGATAGGCTTTACCAACGTGAAGCATACAAAATGCAGGCACAGGCTGCTAAAGAACAAAAGTCAGCTTATTATGCTTCTCTTATGAAAGAGCATACTGCAGCGACTGAGCATAATCAAAAACGCCTTGAGGACTATTATATTGGCCTTACAGACCAGATCGCTGACTTTGCAATGAAACATCCGGGTTGGGAAAGAGATGTTCTACAATCGCAGAAAATGTACTCTCTGATGGATAAATTCATAAACAATGATATAGTAAGAGAAGATATACAGGTTCAGCAGGAATGGGAAAAAGCAAAACAGGCTTATGGTTCTCAGCAGATAAGTCAATCTGAATATGAAGAGAATGCTGCAAGATATGACGAATACAGAAATAATGGTGGTGATCCATTTGTATTCGCAAATCCAAAAAGAAAAGAGATGTCTGATATTCTCCAATCTATAAATGATCAGTTGCAAGGAGAACAATTTGATTATACTGATCCAAAGACGGGAAAGATTACTAGAACAGTAAAGACATCAGATAGTGATATATCTCTTGCAGCAATAGCTTCATTGGCTGATCCTGAGGTAAGGAGAGCAGTTGAAGCAGAATACAATGCTGTTCATGAGAAAGAACGTGGAGCATTCAAATCAATGACTGACTATTTCATGCAAAGAATAAAAGCAGGAGAAGACTTCAAAAGAATGGATGGTGGATATGATGCATTATATATGAAGCAGATGGAGAAAGCAATGGAAGGTGATTCATATCAGCGCTCATATATTCCTAATGTTTATGAACCTCTGAGAACGCACAGAGAGGTTCGTCCGCATGATGCATTACTTTCATTTAGTTCATATGCACAGGTTGGTAATATAATTGCATTAAACAATACAAACAAACCATTTAAGGCATATAATAAAGACGGAAATCTTGATGATTTAAAGATAATTGCATCAACAAAAGCCATAGGTTCTGCCGGGATGAAGATGGTTGGTGGTGTTCCATATGTAGGAACGACAATACAGGTACTCATTGATCCGGATGAAGAATCTCCGTTACAGGCAGGTGCTGCCGATACTGAGTTGACAGATGAAGAAAAAAGATTGTCTCCATATAAAAGAAGAAAGATAAGAAAAGAAAAAGAGGCTGCTGCTACGCTTGCTGCATCACATAAACGTCGTATGATACAAGACTTAGAAGATCATGATTTTACTTTATCTTATGCGTATGAAGAAGGTCTTACATCAGGAATTCAGGGAGGAGTAAGAAAAAGTACAGTTTATATTGGTACTGTTTGGGAACCAGCCGTGTTTAATGAAGCATCAAGAAAGCAATATGACATGACATATACAGGTCAAAATAAAGCAGTTCTTGATTACTCTCATATGTATGATGAGGACATGAATGTTCTTGAACTTATAAGTAGTGGTAATATAAATGTTCTCAATTCATATCTTGATTATAAGCCGTCCACAAGAAATCCTCAATATGAGAATGCAGAATACAATGATCCGGTAAGTAGAAAAACATTTTTATTCCGTAGAGACAGACAGACCGGAAAGGTTTCTGTCAGTTATGAATAATTTTTATTAAATATCTATATCATGCAGGATACTTCAATAAAGAAGTCGCTCGATGAAAGGTTTGAGGCAGCCACTCCTCTATATACAAGTGATGATAAGTTTAAACCTATATCTCCGGTATATGATAAAGAGGAAGAGCTTTCTTTTGAAGATCGTTTTGAGGCAGCAACTCCTATCATAACAGAAGAAATGTATGACGATCCAGAAGAGGTTTATGAACCTAATGAGGAAGAAATACAAATAATGCATGATGGAGAGAAGCAGCAAAGAATACGTGATATAGATGATGAGATAAATAAACTTCAGAGAGAACAAGAGGATATTCGTAAGTACGTTGATAAGAAGTCAGCATTTCGTATTGCCGTTCCAGGAATAGAAGCAATTGATGATAAAAGAAAAATCAAAGAAAAATCAAATCAGATTAAAGCGTTAAGAGCTGAACAAGAAAGATTAAAAGAAGAGCTTAAGCCAATAAGTAAGGAAGAGAAACAGAAAGCTCTTCGAAGCTTTGGGATAGGCAGTTTTAATAATCCTGACGGCATACGTGATTATGATTATATAAATGAAGTAGGTTCAGAACGTACTGCATGGCGAGCATATATAGGTGGTCTTGAAGATCAGCTTGATCTTGGAGAGAAATTAAAACTTGATAATAACACTCCTCAATCAATAATATCCTATGCTAATATGATATGGGGAGAAAAACAGAAATTAAAATATGCCGCTCAGGAGGATGTTGACAAAATATATAGTGAGACACTTGACAAAAATGAATATCGTATAGCAAACTTTGATAAGAAGATCAAGATGCTTGATAAAGCTGCATCTGACTTTGTTGCAAATCTCAAGATAGAAACAAAAGAAGGAGAGGAGCCGATTGACAAGACTGATATAAAAAACCGGATACTATCTAATCTACTTCCGAAATTCATGTATGATTCAGATGGAAGACTTACTCCGGAAGGAGCAAAGCTTTTCATAAATCATCAATTATCTCAGGTTAACGAAGCATTAAGATATTATAAAGAGGCAATAGTTGATGCTGGATTTGAACGTAGTTTTGACATTACAGGAAGTAATATCAATATCAGTCCTTATCCTATTCCTCAGCAGGTGGCAAAATCACAGTATGGCAATCTTGATAATCTCATAGAAAAGTATGGCCGTGATAATGTATATCAGTGGTTCAATACAATGAGAAAGGATTATGTTACTCTTAAAGAAACAAAAAAAGACCTTGAAAGGCTTTTATCATACCCTGAGGCAAGAGCAGGAATAACAGATATAGGAAGAGCTTTTAAAACAACTGATGCACAAAACCTATTTACTCTTATGACAAAAGAGATGATAGAAAAGATGCATGTAAAACAGGTTGTTCAGAAACTTGAAGAAAATGAGCCTATAACATTCGGAGAGAAAAAGATGCTTGAGACCTTTGCTACAATGAATTATCTTCAGTCTCTCGGTAATGAAAGTGGAGCATATATTGTCAGCAAGGGAGTTATAGATATGGTTCCGTATATAGCTCAATTTGCGCTAACCAGAGGAGCATATACTGGTGTATCAGCAATAGGAAAGAAAGCCCTTAAAGATTTTGGAACAAAAAAACTGTTTACTCTCGGCGGTAAAAAGATAACTGCACAAAAGATAGCTACTTCTGCTCTTGGCGCCGCCGGGCAAACTCTTGCAATACCACAGCAGTATCTTTCCAATATAGCTGAATATGCTACTGATAATGTAAATCTAATTGCTGATCCGGAACTTGGTAAGCTTGTTGCAGATGTTGAGTTTGATACAGGTAAAGGCACTGGAAAGGCTATTGCAATAGGATGGTGGGACGCATATTCAGAAATATTTACTGAGCGTCTTGGTGGATATATGAAGCTTTCAAAGCCCTTGAAGGGTAAGCTTAAAAACCTTACTAATGAGCAATTATTAAAGAGTGCTGCTGTATCCGGATTCATGAAGTCAAAGGGTGTTACAGATATAAGACACTTTGTTGGTAAGTTAAGTAAGGCTGCTGGTTGGCATGGTATAATGGAAGAATATCTTGAAGAGGTTGCAAACTATTATATGGCAGGTCTTGCTGATCCAAAGAATATAAAAGGTCCGGCAAACAAAGAATGGAGGCGCGATCAACTTCATACATTCCTTACTGTCGCAGCATTCAGTCCTATTATGAAGACAGCTGACTTTACTCTTTCTTCAACAATAGGAAGAAATGTTCATATCAAAGGAACTACTCCTACCGGAAAAGAATTTAATGTAAAGCTTCCGGCAAAGCTATATAATGAGATTGGCAATATTATTCATAAATCAGATAGCACATTAAGCAAAGAAGAATCAGACAGGCTTGATAAACTTTTTGATAGTTATCGTGGTAAGTTAACTCCTGAACAATCTATTACTGCCATGCTTGTTGCTCAGAAGATGGGACAGCAGAAAATGGCAGAGACTATTGCAGAGACTCAAAAATCAATACTTGACATGACTGTTGAAACTACTGTTGAGACAGATCAGGAGATATTACAACAAAATGCAGGGAAATTTAGTGAAGAAGAAAAAAAAGAAATAAAAGAAGAAAATGATAGGATTGCTGCTCAGTATCCTGGTCTTGTAGAGAATAATCTTGTTGCTGTTGACCCGGATAGTGGACAGATACTTGAACCTGATGTAAATACTTTAAACACTCTTCTTGAAAATGTTAATAGCAGGCTTGAATCAATAGCTGAATATGATGACAAAGGCAATATAATAAATCCAAATGAAGAAATATCTCAGCTCCTTGAAAAGCAAGCTATACTTGAAGATCATATCATAGAGTTTGAGGATGTTGCTGCAGATGAATTTGAAAAGCTTCCTATTCCTGATAAAAACAAGAAACTACAAAGTGAATTATCAAGAGGTAATATTCTTGAAGGAACTGCATCATATATAGGAAGGAGCAAGATGGTTGATGTTATAGAAGTAAAACTTGATGATGGCAGAACTGTAAGAGGGTATGTTGATCTTAATACTCCAAAAGAAGACAAAGAAAAGATAAGTAATGCTATCATTAATAACAGAAAGTTTTCTTTAAGACTTGTCAAGCAAGCAGAATGGAATCCACTTCTTGAGCATGTTGATCAGTATGGCATACCTTATGGTGACAAGATTGATATTGTCCTTGACGGAAAGTCTATTGGTTCTGTTCAGATAACTGATTTTAGAGCTGAGAGAAATGTTAAGGCTGCCGAAGAGAATAGAAACAAAAAAGCTGGTCAGCAATTTGCAGGCAGTATTATCAAGTCTGCAAGACAAATGAATCTTGTTCCTGTTAGGCCTCAGGGCATAAAGACAACTCCTGCTAAAGCTGGATATGGCAAACCGGTTCAGATGTCAATAGAGGGATTTCCTCCTTATCTTGGAAAAGTCAAAAAACTTGGCATAAGGAAAGGATGGCAGATAGGCAAAAAAGATATGGAAAGAATATCTCGTGAGCCAGGGTCATTTGAAGAAGCAGTATACCAGTTTTTTCTTGGAAGGAATAGAATAGCTACATCATTTTTTATAAAACACAAGGGAAAGAGAAGTATAAGGGAACTTCGCCAATATATCTGGTGTCATAAAACAAAGGGGCTTAAGCTTGATTTGATTAATGAATCATCTTTTTTCTCAACATATCCTCATCTTCTTCATGGTATTGGCGATGCTACTGATATTGAAAATCAGTTTATGGACATTCTTCTTTCTGTTGGGGGACTAAATGATATAAGAAAAAATATTGATGAGATACAGCAGAAGCAGGACGCATATCATGATGAGTTATCGCTAAAATTATCTGAAGAGTATACAAAGAAGGAACTTACTGATACGGAAGTTGTAATGCGTGTTCTTGAAACGGAAATTGATGATCTCGATCGATCTCTTGATAATATAAAGAATGATATATTAGAGAATCCTAATTATTATAAAGTATTTCCATATAATCTTACCGACAGTCAGTTGATAGAGCTTGCAAGAGTTGTTGATGAGCGTATATTAAAAGACATACCTGGAATGCCTATAAGCATGAAGGATCATGTTGAAATAATAGGAGATCACATCAAAAAGTTTGGAGATTACATTAACAGGTTTTTTGAAGATCATGATATTGAAATTGGCAGAATATATTCTTATAATGACATTGCAAAGTATATTAAGTATCCGGAAAGTAATATTGCAAAGCAGATACTTTTATCAATAGCCGATTGTACAAAAAAGACTGGTTCAACTATAACGTTCATAAATAAAAAGTCTCAATGGCCTGCTGATTACTCATCACGATTAAACCGGATACTCATATCTATTCCTGAGATGGCAGCAGGATATGCCACATTAAAGAACGGGTCAAGAAAAGACAAGCAGTGGTTTACTCCCGAATATTTTTTCAGTCATGTATTTGCTCATGAAACTATACATAGTATAACGTCTCAGAAGATAGATATTGTTTTAAGCAATGATCCAAATCTAAGGCATTTTGTAAATGATCTTGATATTGAGGCAGTAAATGCTCTTCAGGCAATATATGATCATGTTATTGATAATTATGGTGAAGATGCTATTCTTGAAAGTATAATTGATGTTCATGAGTTTGTTGCAGAGGCTTTTTCCAATCCAGAATTTGCCGTCTATCTTGCTGCAATACCTCTTGATATTGATGTTTACAAAGCGCCAAATGTTTTTATTGCTATTGCAAGAAAGATTCTTGAACTTATTGGATTAAGACCTGCAAGAAACTCTGTTCTTGAAAATGTTATTGCTTTGACATCTGATCTTGCATCAAGGTATGATGCTGCTATATCAAATCAGATTTCTGAAGAGATGATCATGCATGATATGCTTTTCGGCGGTAAAGGAACCGGGTTGCATAAGATGGATGTAGAGGGTTTTGTTGATGATCTTACTGATGAAGACAGGGGGAATATTAAAAATGGCCTTATTGAGGCTTTAAATGCGATTACAGACATTCAGGATATAAGGAGGGGTGATCTATTAGAAACATTAATAAATGGCATAGATGACACGGAATCCATGTCAGAAGAGGAAAAGCTGGTATGGAAGGCAATGATAAGAAAAAATAAAAAGTTGCTCCTCGATACATATACAAAAGCAAAAAGATTAAAATCAAAAATAAAGAAGGTTCAGATAAGTCTTGATGATCTTGTCTTTCCGGATACAGCAGGAGTGACATTTGAGGCTGCACAGAAGATAGCAAATAAACTCAAGGGATATACAGCTCTATGGAGAGAGATAGCAGAAGCAGCAGATGTGTCGGAAAATACTGTTCAGAAAACATTCTATAAGATAGCAAAAACTGGACGATTTCAGGCGGAAGTACATAATGAAGCTCAGTTCAGGGAATATCTTAACAGCCTCAAAGGACAGGATCATGTAACTGATAAGATTGTTGAGACACTTGAACAGAGTAGTCTCGGAGCAGCATTGTCAATGTTTGAGTTTTATAATAGTGTAAGGCTTGTTAAGACTTTTGGCTTTATGGCAAGAGGACGCAATAATCTTTTGTCTGATGGTTCAATGAAGCTTCTTAATCCTCCAGATACTTATGAAGATTATGTTGATTCGTTCTGGGCAACGGTAGCATCATACCGTTATCTCGGATATGATCCGGGCTTCAGTTCTGTTGAGATGAGACTCAGGGAATACAGAAATAACATGAATGAACGGTTCCGTGGCTATCTTAACAGATCAGCAGAGGAAAGAGAAAGACTACGCAGAACACAACATCAGATGGATATTGAACTTCTATCTGAGATAACAGGAATAAGTACTGATATATGGTCTCAGTATTTCAGTCAGAGAACAAACGAAACACTTGCTCATTCATCAAGAGATGCTGATATATTGACTGACTATGTTACTTATGATAATCTTCTTGCACATGATACATATCGCAGGAATTATCCACGTTATCAAAGTAATCTGATGTTTAATCTTCTCTATAAAACATTTGTGGATGAAAACAAGCAGCAACGTACACCAGATGAAATAAAAGAATATCTCATACAGTTCTTTACTCAGGGAAGTGAAGAATATAATGTTATGTCAAATCTTTACAAGCTGAGTACATCATCAAAGAATGTTGAAGACCTTGCATTAACAGGTAATAACATCAAAGGCGACAACTTCAGCTCATTTGTAATGGATAATATGATGTTTGTTATAGCAGAGAATATAAGAAACAGTCATGTCAAAAATGCTATTACAGAGTTTTATTTCAGGGAAGGTCATGATGCTGAGATAATCATTATTGATGGTATAGCAAACACATCTGCTAAAAAGAAAGTATCTGCTGAAGACTTGTCTTTTGAGGATTTGTGGATTATGCAACTCTATGAGTTCTTTCAGCCAGGCAATTCTTATAATGCATGGATGGGTCAGCTTGCAGACAGACCATCACTATATTTTATGGAAGTTCCAAAAAGAATAATATCAGAAGAAGCATATAATAATCTCATAAAAGATTTTCCAGACTTTGAACAAACAGTTGATTGGGTACTTACTGATTTCATTAATTACAACCAAAGCTTCTTCGATCAATTTCTTCCTTCTTTCCCTCTTTCACCAGAAGGAAAACCAATGAGTGGTGCAGAGAAACTGAAGTTCAGAACAGAAAAAAGAAGGGAACTTGCAAAAGACTTTGTGTTCAACTTTGCTTTGAACATGAAAGATATGATTCAGCTATTTCATGGAGAGATGTCTTCATACGAAAATGATATGGTGAATCTCATCAAACGTGCAGGTAGTTCAAGTTCTTCCGGATATCGGTTGCTTTCAACAATTGAAGGAGGTCTATCTGAAACATATCAATTTGCTCTTGTAAATGACAGATTTGGAGACTGGGAGATATTTGATGGAGTTGAGTTTATGACTGGTGAATATGCTGACAAGATGCAAGTAAGCATGGGATATACATTCTCAAAGCAATTCACTGAAGGCATGGAGGTTCTCAGTTCTGTTAAGGCATTGCATACATCTATTGATCCTGAGAGCAATTTCAGAGGTCTCACGAAAGGTAATATCATCAACATAGATTTTCTTGCTGATACGTTTAAGGATAGCAAATATGCTACAATAAGAAAGTTCATGAGATCAAATGGTATTGATCGGCTATCATTTGGTTCAACAACGAAGATTTATGAAAATGCCGGAGGCAAGCGTTCAAAGAATATAATGATGATTGATCTATGGGATGTTGAAGGGAATGAATTAAAAAGTCCTGTTATTCCTCTTGGATCAATAATGACAAGATATACTAAGGATACTTATATACAGCAGGATTTAAGGCATCCTACTATTCCCAGAGATGCCACAATGTCATCTCAGATGCTTGCTAATATGATGATCCTTCCTCATGGAGATGTTATAGCAGACAGGATAAATGATCTTCAGTTAATAGTCATAAATGATCTTATTAATGAAATAAATGGAAAGACTGTTAATGAGGCAAAGCTTGACTGGCTTGAAGAGAATCTTGGTGAACATGCAAATGAGGAATTAAAGAGAATGCTTGAATCCGGAATGACTCCTTATGAACCCGGATTTGCAAACATGATAAGGAAGATCATAGCTTCACATATAACAAGGAAATCTCTTGAAGTTCCAATAAATAGAACTACAATGCAGGAGATACCTGATCCTGACGGAATACTTCAAGGAAGGAGATTTACAAATGATAAAAAGCATATTCTCCTTCCGGATATTGCATCAGGCACTGTTGGTCAGAGATACGCAGAAACGAAGTTCAAAGGAAAACCAAATGAAGCAATAAAGCATGTTCTTGAAAATAAGAAAAAATATATAGACCTATTTGATCTTGATGGTAATCTCATGGAATGGGAGATTACAGAAAGGGATGGAATTATACCAGGTCAGATTTACATGTCAACAAGAGTTCCTGCAGATGATCCGCACTCTCATACTGTAGGCCGGTTGATGTATCATATTCCCGGAGCAAACTTTACGATGATTGACAAAGAGAGTCATCTCAGGAGTGGCTCTGATTTTGACGGTGATCAGAGATTTAATTGGACATTCTATTTGTCTGATAATGGTAATATCATTACCGGAGAAAGTAAAAAAGGTATATCAAATGAACTCTTGATGATCATTGCTCAGGATTACATGAATCCTGACATGAATGATAAGATCAATGCATCAATAAACACTCGTTCTCTTGATCATATTGCAAACAGATATAAGAAAGACAGGATATACAATATTCTCAATCCATTATCATGGAATCAGTCTCGTGAAGAGAACATGGCTGGCGTTCGTATGAAAGGCATGTTCACAGATATGAATACTGTCTATGGTCTTATTAATAACAAAGGAGTTGATTTTAAGTATCAATTAACTCTTGATATTGGAGAAGATGATAAGATTATTCTTACAGGTATAAAAGAAGACGTTCTTGGTCTGACAAAAATAGAGATAGCCAATATCCTAAACATGGCTTTTGACAATGCTAAAAACCCTGTTCTTGAATTCATCGGATGCAATGAGAAGACTGCTCAGATGTTCTTTATAGCAATAGTAGGAGATAAAACAGTTAATTATAAAGACAAAACAGCAATAATAAATCATATTGACAATGTTTCAAGATATTTCACCTCTCTGCTTGTTAGGGATTTTGCAACGCTATTAAGACGCAATGATGGCGGAGTGAGAGATAGCAGTATGAAGGATATTGAGAATAAGCTTCTCAGTAGTTATTCTCAGGCAGATGTCAAAAACCTTATAAAATTTTATCATGCAGCAAGAGAAGTTGCTGATATAAGAAAATTCTATTCTCTTACACAGAAGATGCCGAACAGTGTTGTTGAACTACAAATAGCGAAACAGTTATATGAAAAGATGAGGCTTAATAAGCTTGACTTTATAAATGTAAAGAATCTGTTTAATGAAGAAGGATTGCCAATAACTGAATTTGCAATAGCAAACAATGCACTTGTGATTGCTGAGGAATTTATATACAAAGATACATTTGAATATTCTACTACCGGTCGTGAGATATATAGAGCCATATATAAGATCATGTCAGGCAAAGGCAAGAGATATATTAAGGAGGATGAGCTAAAAGCAATATCTTATGGTCTGAATACTGCTGCTGTTCTTAGAGCACTTGATGTAAAGTCAACCCTCAGTGCGGTTGAGAAAAAGCTTATAGACAATATAGGTGCTTATCGTGACAGATTCCCTGACAATAAGTTTCTCCAAAATATAATGGTATTTAAAGAGAGAGGAAGAAGAACCTTAAAAATATCAAATGATGATCAGCATAAGGATATACCTGACAAAAGACTTATAGAGATAAGAGAATCATTTAATGATATTTTCTATTCTGATCCTGAACTAGCTGATCTGTTTGCTTTCTATACAATATCAAAGTGGGGAACATCTACGAGTACATGGAGAGGTTCATATTTTAATCTTCTTAGTGAGGATTATAGGATTCATCTCTCAAAGAGAATGTATAATCAGCTTTATGAATGGGATGTTGAAGGTCTTTCGGCAAGAGAGAAGTATCAGATAATGCAGCATACACTCCGTGGATCAAGGAATGCAGACCTTAGGGCAATGGCTGATACACATCCCAAATATGCAACTCCATTTGACTATAATGCTATGGCAACAATAGACTTCTCTGTATCTTATGATGCTATGGCAGCAATAGAACATATATCTCCGAATGATGATATAATTGAGTTTGGCAACATGCATGAGTTTGATCTGTATGCTTTGAATGATTACAAGAATGATCATTATAAGGGTATAAAGATTGTTCCATGGTCAAAAGAGATGATCAGTCAGTATGAAAAGAGAGTAAAAGAAGTATTTCCTGACAAGCCTCCTATTGCCGGTAATTTAAGAGATATGATGCCTAATGATGCTGTCGGAGAAGCATTGATGACAGAAGATGAAGAGCTGAGTAAATTTATTTTTGATCATTTGAAAAAGACTTATCCGGGAGTAAGATATTTTGAAAACAGAGATGCTTTCTATGAGTTTGTTGAGAAGTGGGGCGTAAAAGGCTTTCAGATGAGTCATGAGGCTATTGGACATGCCTTTGGTGATGCAGTATTCATTGATCCGGATAAAGCAGTACAATCAACGCAATACCATGAATATGCTCACATTTATTGGGAAGCATTACCGGAAGATCATCCTGTCAAGCTTGAGATGATTGATCTTTACAAAGAAGCTTATCCTAATTCATCACAGGCAGATATAGAAGAGGCTATAATTATTGATGTTGGTCGTGCCGGGGTTGATATAGCAAAGATTCATCTCAGAGGTAATTTTATTGACAGATTTATATATCATCTTAAGCGTTTCTGGCGTGCTATAAAAGCAATGTTTGGAAGTAAAAAAAGATATAATCTTGCTGACAATCTTGCTTATGCTATATGGAAAAACTCTGATAATATTAAGACAAATACCAACTATGCTGATGCCGTTGTTAAAAACATGGTAACTAATAACAACAAGCATGATGATGTTGGATTTGATGAACAAACCCATACACATTCCATAGGAGGTAAGCCATTAATAAGCTCAACTGGTGTTGTAAACCTATTTAAGACACAACCATTTGAGGGAAGACTTGCTGCAGAAAAGCAGATTGAGAAATATAAGTCTGATTATGCCGCACTTACAAAAGAAGGATTGAAAGCCGGACGTGCTGATGATTATATGAAACGTCTTATTGGATTCTATGATCAATTTGCTGAGAAAGGAACAGTTATTCACCATATAGCTGAAAGTGTTTTTGGAAACAGAATAATAACTCAGGAAGAGAAAGATCAGTTTACCGATCTTAATAATTATTATCATCTCGTTGCTGAGTTCAGGCAGATAAAGAAAGATATTCTTGACATGTATCCGGATGCGATATTTTTTGTTGAGCAACATCTTGTATCAAAGAAGCATGAAGTAGGAGGTTTTGTTGACCTTATTGTTGATATTGGTGACGGAACACAGATAGTATATGATTTCAAGACCACTGATGCAGAGTTTGCTGATGAGGAGATGAAACCTTTGTCAAGCTATAGAAAATCTTTCGGGCCATTGAAAGCTCCATTCCAAAATATGTCCCAGTCAAAATTCATGGATCATCTTATTCAGACAAATATCTATGGAAACATGCTTGAAGAGCAGGTTGATCCTAATCAGCCTGGTGTGAAAAACAAAGTTGACCAGATAAGGATCATTCCAATCATAAGAAGTATCAAGAATGGCAAGATAGAATCTGCACGTATTGCAAATAATTATGTCAAAATTCCGCGAAACCAGAAAACAAGAGAGCTCGCTGATAATATGATGGCATTTAGCCGTGTCATAAGAGATGATTTTGACAAAAACTATCCAGAGGTAAGGGATATGCTTGAGAGGTCTGGTATTGCAAAGAATATGCAGGAGGACTCAATACTTGCATATCACTTCTGGAAGCAGATGATCGGAGATTTAAAAAATATAAAAAGAGAGGACATAGAAAGTTTGAGAATAGCAGAGTTTGGTTTTATAAAGACATGGCTTCTTGAACATGACTTTACAGATGATGATCTTTATGGAAGCAAAGCAATGCCATTTGAATACCTGTTCTGGAATGCAATGTATCTTAAACTGAACAGAAATGACTTTATAAAGAATCTTGATGTTAACTTTCCTATGACAGAGGTTAATAAGAGATTTAAGTTTATTTATAATAAAGAAGCTACTGCAAGACGTTGGCATAAACTTACCTATGAAGATCAGGAATATATTGTTCATGAAGAAGGATATTCTACTCTTAAGCAAGGTGATGAGATAATGATGGTTTATGATGTTCCGAACATGTTTGGAGAGATAGAAAGAGATGTTTATTTCTATACTGTTCTTGACGTTCGTAAGAAATCAAGATCAATCCTTGTTCGTAATCAGGAGTCAGGAAGGGATGTTCATTTAAAACTTCCATCTGGTACATCTGGAACACTTAAAATATTTGATAGTCTTCCGGAAGGCGTTGAAGACCCTGGTAAGGATAGCTATGTGCCGAGATATAATTTTGAAAAACAGGCCGATCTTGAAAGAACATTTGATTTTAATAAAATTATAAATGAATACTCAGAAGGCACTCTTGATAAAGTACAAGAAAAACTTCGTGATAGAAGTATAAGAAAGATACGTCATATCATGAAGAGGTTTGATACTATTGCTAATGCAGAACAGATGCTCAGTGATACAAAAGCAACCTCAGATTTATATATAGAACTTTCGTCATTTGATAATGTTATTGCTGGTCATCTTGCAAACTTTATTAAGGAAATTCAGTTTAATGCTTTCCTTGCTGATGTTATAGCTAAGGAAAATCAGACTGATATTCCTACTCAGCCATTCCCAATGACTTTAAATGCTTATTACATAATTACATCAAATCAGAAGGCTGTATGGAGTGACTTTGATACTCTTAAGGGTATAAGGCTTGGCATGCCGCAAAGAATGCTTGAAAATAAGTTTGTCGGGCTTAGTATGTTTACTGTTGGTGCAGAAGACAGAGCACAGGATTATACAGAAGAAACATACGAGATGCACAAGATACTCAATAAGTTTGGCAAGGATAAGATTAACTACAGAAAAGCAACTATAAGTGTAAATGGAGAGTTATTCTGGAGAACACCTGGCGAGAAAGCTCTGGATAGTGAACCTATAATAAGAGAATTTCTTGAAAAGCTTTATGAATACCGTCGCAAGTTTGATCCTCAGCAGGCTAATAATGTTGAGAACAATCTCATGGTAAGAATACCTGTTGTCAGTGTTTATTGGACAAGACCTGAGGCAATAGAACGGTTTGGTGATATGTGGGGGCCTGTATTATACGAAAGATTAAAACCTCAGAAATATGATCATATAAAGCTTAATGTCTTAAAGATAGTTGATGGTCAGTTTGTCAAAGACAAAGATGCCGGTTTAATAACTCTTCGTGAGATAAAAGAAGGCTTTATTGCTCTTGACATGAAAGATCGTAATATGCGTAGGCAATGGCTTGGGAAGAGGTATCGGCACCTTATGAAAATACCCGGAACAATATCTGTTGCCGGGAAGGTTGGTCTGCTTAATGAGTATATCAGGAGAGCTGAAAAGATATATGAGAAAGGGTCTGATATAAATAATCTTGATGAATCACTCAAGATGAGCAAGAAAACAATGCCTATAATTGGTCATGGAAAGACCTCTTATGCAACAAAACATTTTGTTGAAGCAGAAGCAAAGGCTCTTGATTCTATGATCTTCAGATATTATATGAAAGACCTTATGAGTCCTCTTGAATACATGATCAATATGTACACTAAAACAGGAGATGAACCCGCAAAGCATATTGTAAAGTATCTTAGTGAATGGGGTGAGTATATTTTATATAGTAAGTCTCCGGAGGGAGATATGTTTAGCGGTCAGGGACTAAGTAATATTGTTGACTTTGCAAATAGGGTTAACAGTCTTAATAAGATCATGGGTAGTATTAAGACTCAGGGTGTAAACCTTGGTATTGGCCAGATTCTTGACGTCATCAGAGAGCCAGCAGCATATCGCAGGGGTATGACAAGAATGCTGACGAATCCAATTAAAGCCATGGCAATGGCTAAGAGATTTGGATTGGCAAATATTGTTGATGATGTTCTTTTTGATCAGCTTGATAAAGAAATAAGGGTTCTTGGTGTTGATTTGAGAAAAATAGAGAATTATGGATATAAGTTGATGGAATGGGCTGAGAAGCTTAATCAATTTCCGATATTCGTTGGTCTGATGACAGAAAAAGAATGGAATGCTTATGATAAAGATGCAAATCTTATAGATCAGAAGAACATGCTTACCAACTGGCGAAGACGTATGATTCTTTGGAGAGTTGAGGATATTCATGGTGACTATCGCAAGGTTGCTCTTGCTCCATGGTGGGTACATAATGAAGGCAAGGCTTTCATGCAATTTAAAAAATGGCTTCCTGCCTATGCATGGTCACATGTTGCTCCGTATCATATTGATAAGAACCTTATGGTTCGCAGTGGTATAATACCTACTGTAAAGCTACTTGCAAAGCTTGCCATATATAATAACAAATCTATTGAAGAACGTCAAAGGAAACTTGAAAGCATACTTATCAAAGAAGAAAGCCGGACAGGGCCGATTTCTGTCGGGTACTTTAATAATATGAATGAATACTTTGAAACTCTTATTAAACAATATGATGGCCATAAGATCAAGTTCCGTGATCTGGCAGAGAATGATAAGAAAAACGCAAGATCGGCAGTTCTCTTTGGCATGTTTCAATTGATGTTTATTCTCGCTGTATTTGCTCTTGTAAAAGGTTCGGATGATCCGGATGAATACAAAAAGTTTTCTGTAAGGAATTTCCTGCCACTTCTGAAGAGGTTTAATGGTGACGTGTTTTGGATTTATTCAGGAGAGAACTGGCAATATTTCTTTGAAAACCTTATACCGGCTGCATCTCTTCTTGTAGATATAGGAAAGTTTACAAGTGATCTTGTTAGATCAGAAAAGTATAAGAAAGATACCTTAACTGCTGATATAGGTTTTCCGAAATTTATTATTGATGCTACTTATTTCATGCCTGCTGGTGCATTGATACGCTGGCTCAATCAGAGGGCAAGAATAAGAATATGGAAATCACAGAAGGTTAATCTTTATGAGATGGGATTATCACAGGAGACTCTTGATGCAATAGGTCTTGATAAAGGCATTGTAAGTAAGTTTGATATAAAAGAGGCAGCATTTAAGTATGGTAAGATATATAAGATGTTATCGAACGCTTACAAGTATCAGTCACTCGTAAACAAGGATATTCCACCGGATGAATATTTCGATCTGTATTTTGGAGAAAAACTCTTGAAGCAGGAAAGCAATGAACTTACCAAAGCTATGAACATGTATGCTCTTGACAAGATGTTCAGAGATGGTGAGATTGATCTCAAAGAGACAAGGAAACAGGCAAGGGCATGGGATGAATATTATAAAGCAAGGGAGTATCAGCGAAAGAAGAAGACGAGACGTAAATATGAAGAGGCATTAGAAAAATATGATTAACTTTAACTTGAAAAAAATATAAGATATGGCTTTTACTAATTTTACTCCCGGAGCAAGAGTGGTTCTGTCAGATGACGGAAGATCATTCAGGATATACGATGACAGTATATGGAATGGAGAGAGCGGCAATGTTACTGCTGCTGCGATACATGTAAAGCATATTGATGATAATGAGAACGAGATTGATTATGATCCATATCCACTTATTCGTTACAATGATGATTCTCCATTTCAGCAGTATCTTTCAAGCGATGGATGTCTTGTAAATATGTCAGATATGAGGATCAATGGGAATGTTGTCTCAGAAAGGTTTCCGGATGGATATTATGAAGTCAAGATTACATTTACTGATGGATCATATCAGACAGGCAAAGAACCGTATTTTACTGCTGTTTTAGCCTTTTTAGCAAAGTATCGTTGCATGAAGAGGTCTATGCCTGCTTTGTTGCTTGACTGGCCTATAACGGACGAAATACGCCGTAAAAACGAAGATATATATAGTCTTAGCTTATACCTTGATGCTGCTGAGTATGCTGCAAGTCTTGAACAGATGACAAAATTCAGAAGGTTTATAGCAGTTATAAGAAATATATTTGATCATTATGATATACCTCAACCGTGGTAATGACACAAGAAGAGCTAAATACAAAAGTTTCATTATTGAAAGACCGGTTAATGCGTCTTTCTAAAGCCACGTCTGATCTTCGCAGAAAGAATGATCCCGGTTATGTCTCTTTTGAGACTAATATGCAGATAGCAAATAATTCAATAGACCTTCTTGACAATTATCAAATATCATCATGGATACTTACAGACAAACAACTAAGAAATGCACTTGAACAAGCCATTTCTGCAATTCATAATTGTTCTTCTTACATTGCAGAGCCAACATATAATCTTGCAATAGATGATTATGGTAACAAAAATGGACTTTTGTATAATCATTATGCTGTAAGAGATGAAAGAAATCTTCTTATAGACGGATGGCATATACCATCAGAAGATGATTATGCTGCCTTGTTTAATTATTGCGGAGGTGCTCTTGGCGGATCAAAAATATCTGATGCTAACACTCGTTATTGGGATGACATTAATAATATTACAAACGAATATAAGTTTAATGCAAGGGGAAGTGGAAGAAGACAATCCAAAACAAATGAATTTATTAATTTAAGAACCTCGTTTCATGTCTGGCTTTTTGATTTTATGTCAGGCAATCAGGCGAGATTATTCAATATAAGCCATAATTATCTTATATATTCTCCTCCGGGTCATCTAACGACGATAAGAAGAACAGATGGAATATCAGTAAGAGCTGTAAAAAATACAACTAAATTAAGTCATGGTGAAAGTGGATTGTATTTTGGCAATGATGGAAGAAAATATAGAACAATCTGTATAGGAAATCATGAATGGCTTGCTGATAATCTTGCTGAGACAAAGTTTAGAAATGGAGATGATGTTCCGGAAGTAACTGATGGTGCAGAATGGGCAGCACTTACTACTGCCGGCATGTGTGCTTATAATAATGATTGGAGTAACGTATGAATCAGGATATACACGATAACAGAGTATCACAGGTAAAAAATGAAAGTCTTACTTATGCGTATAATATGTGTATTCTCCGCATACAGAAAGACCCCGGATACCTTCAGATGCATCGTGAATATATGATGCTTTTAAATCTTATGGATACTCTTTCAACATATGATTTATCATCAAGACTGCTTACAAAATCTCAACTAAGATTTCTGTTTGAGTTATCCACCGATATACTTAATAGTGAGATTCAAAGAATAATACGATATACCTATACTGGTGTTCCAACAGACTGGATATATGTTCAGGACGGGCCAATAATGTATCGCAAAGGTTACAGGATGGGAATGTATGTCATTGATAAATCAAAGGATGGTGGTTTCACGTGGGAGCATGATCTTGTTAAGCTTATGCCGGATGAGGATTTATTTATAATAAATATAGACAATGGAATACCTGGGATGAGGCAGGTTGTACGTTTTGGTGCATTATGCATTGATATGGAATTAACTCCTACAGGATTTAATGGAGTTGAGAATACTGATTGGGAAAACATATTTAACACAAACGCATGAAAAAGCTAATAGTATTATTGATCTTGTCTGTCTTTGCCTTTAATGCTTATTCTCAGCAGGGGGTGAGTTCATTCAAGTATGAGGTAAGGGTTCCTTCAATAAGGATTGGAGGAGACACAAAAGCAAAGCTTGATAGTATTGTTCGCAGTGCTGATACTATTAAGTTTTATAGCGGATCAACTAAGCTTATAACAGAAGATGCTGCTGTATGGTCTGGAACCAGTATAGGCCTTAATCCTGTTACTGCAAGGACAAGTCTTGGGGCAACAACAGTTGGAGGTAATTTATTTACCATGCCAAATCCGAATGACATACGGTATCTCAGGACAAACGATGATAATACTATTTCAGCAAGAACCACTGATGGGCTAAAAATTGATCTTGCTCTAACGGCATCTGATGTTGGTCTTGGCAATGTTACAAATGAAAGTAAGATTACAATGTTCACAAACCCAACTTTTGAAGGTACAACATATATAAATGGCATATTAATGCCACATGCCAGTAGTATGGCAAAATATATAGGTGGATCATCTGGTAATGGTTGGGATAGATTATTTCTTAATAATAATGGACTTATACAGTGGGGTAATGGTACGTACATGTATGGAGATAATGATAAAATAAGTATTAATAAAGATTTGAATTTTCTTTATAATACTAATATTCTTACTAGTGGTAATATTGGTGAAAATACAAGGAGAGTAAACTATATTTATGCTGATACTGTATATGCAAATTATGTTCAATTTCCTTCTCCGAGATATGCTTCTGTATCAAGACCAACATTTGAAGACTGGATTCGTGTCCCTAATGTTGAGGCTGTTAGCAATACTGCCAGTCTTGGTACTGCAACTGATCCATTTGGATCATTACGTCTTAGCGGAAGCGGAAGTATTCATTTTGGAAATACATTTTCGATAGTTACTATCGGTGGTTTTCCTATACTTACTGCAAGCCGATTTCACTTCAGTAATAATATAACGACAGATCATGATATTGGAGTGTCATCACAACCTGTAAATAAGGGGGTATTCAGGTATCTTGAGACTGTCAACAGGCCTATTCTTGGAGGAGAGACTGCTGCCACGACAAATGATATACTTGATTCTTTAGACATGATGCGCTCAGATGCCATTTACGGTGTTGCCCTTGCAGATAGTAATCTTTATAGTGGGGGTTACCAAACTCCTATTGCAGTAGATAACAAAATTAGCAATTCTCTTAATTCTATTCGTTCAAGTGCAGTATTCGGTGTTGCTTTAGCAGATAGCAACCTGTATAACGGAGGATATCAAACACCGCATGGAGTGGATATAAAGATCGCTCAGGAGTCGAAAAATCAACTATTGACCGAACTCAGGGCGTTAGGCTCAGATGCTGTAGCTTTGCCAATTGCGGCTTATGCAGGAATGATAAGTTATACTGATCTTGTTGACTCCATAGCTTTTGGACAATCATTTTATATATCAAAAACAACTATAGTAACGGGCGTACGTTTTATACAAAGGACTAAGGGCGTATATGCGGCAGATAACTATAATGGGATTGCTTTATACAGGTTAACCGGGGGAACAAGTCTTTCAAAGGTTACAGAGACTGCAAATAACGGAGACCTTTGGAAAGGAGCAAGTTATAGTCTTCAAACAATACCTTTTACTTCTGCTCAAACTCTAACTCCCGGAGTTTATTATGTTGTTGGTTTGTATAATAGCTCCTCACAAACAACTGCACCTAACATTTATTGTTGGAATTATTTAGGTGCTATTAATAGTTCGCTAACTGGCACAAATGGAAACAGAATAGCTGGGACACTGGCATCGCAGACATCATTGCCGTCAACTATTTCGGCAAATACGTTAAGTTCAAGTGAAGTTGTATATGGTTTTTGGTTATATTGATATGAAAAGATTGATAGCTATATTATTATCATGTGTTGCATTAAATGTTAATGCAACAAAAGTGTATGTATCATCTACTGGAAGTGATGCAACTGGAAATGGGAGTTTATCTAATCCTTATGCTCTTGTTTCTTATGCTTGTACTCAGGCATCTGCAGGAGATACTGTATTTGTTTTGGCAGGGACAATAAATCAGGGAACAACACAGATCGTTAAGCCAGTCGGAGTGAGCATCTACGGCACGGGTCCTGCTTCGCATATTGTCTCATCATATACTAACGGATCTGCTCTTCAGGCAGCAATACAATGTGTATCTACAGCAGGTACCTCTGTTGATGATAATAGTTCAATAAGCTACATAAAGCTGACTGGCTCTTCTTTGACAGGAACAAGGGGAATACATATTGGTTATAGAAATAATATCCAGATACATCATGTAACGATAGAGGATTTTCTATACACAGGAATATTTGTCTATAGTTCAATCACGTCATACCCTACGCTTTTCCTTACCGGCATAAAAATACAAAATTCCACTATACGGAATTGCGCACAATATGATGGCACAAGTTATGGGGGTCTAATAATACTCTATGGCACAGATGGATGTGATGTCAGCGATTGTGTTCTCGATGCCAGAGGTAGGGATGCGGGTCTAAACGCCCACGG
>Ga0255345_1001586_pt1 | contig 32257 bp, 29 predicted proteins | sample wastewater_treat_6_FD_192415 | JGI IMG/M metagenome (GOLD analysis project Ga0255345, IMG submission 192415) | Wastewater microbial communities from Lulu Island WWTP, Vancouver, Canada - plant20 | ecosystem: Engineered > WWTP > Wastewater > Unclassified | place: Canada: Vancouver, British...
ACAAGCAGTACACCCTGTACATTTGTCAACATCAATTATGAATGTTCTCAGGCCTCTGCAGACATTTGCCCTGCATTTCCTGTCGAAAATATGCTCCTCGAACTCATCCCTGAAATTTTTCAAAGCGCTCAGGAAAGGATTCGGAGCCGTTTGTCCAAGTCCGCACAGAGAAGTATCTCTCATCACAGAAGCTATATTTTCGAGCTGCATAACACCTTTGAATCTCTCGAGTGTCGTGCCCGAGTCTTCACTGACAGGTTTCCTTATAACACTTTCAAGTATTTCAAGCATACGTCCGGTACCTTCCCTGCAAGGGATGCATTTCCCGCAGCTTTCAATGTGCATGAACTCCATATAATATCTGACAAGATCAACCATACATGTTGTCTCATCGATTATAATGAAGCCTCCTGCTCCCATCCCCATTCCTTTTTCTTTCATCTCATCAAAATCAACAGGGATATCAAGATTGTCTGAGGTAATGAATGAGCCTGAAGCGCCGCCAAGCTGAACAGCTTTCAACTCTTTTCCTTCCTTTATCCCATCAGCAATATCATCAAGTATTTCACGAACCGTCGTACCCATTTCAACCTCAACCACTCCCGACATACAGCCTTTGCCTGCAACAGCAAAAACTTTTGTACCAGAACTCTTTTCTGTTCCAAGGCTGCGAAACCATTCCGGCCCATTTTGCATTATCAGAGGCACGTTCATAAGAGTCTCGACATTGTTTATTACAGTCGGCTTACCATATAGACCTGATGTAGTCGGATAAGGAGGCTTGATCTGAGGCATACCGCGTTTACCCTCAAGGGTGCTGATAAGAGCTGTCTCTTCTCCGCAGACAAATGCCCCCGGTTCTTTTCTTACTATTATATCGAGGTTGTAGCCGCTCGACATAATATTATGACCGATAAGTCCGTAGTTCCTGGCGCTCTCTATAGCCTTCATAAGCCTGTGATATGCATGCTCGGATCTTCTTCTGAAGAAAATTATTGCTGTTGATGCCCCTATAGCATATGAAGCAATAGCAACACCTTCGACAAGCCGGTGTGGATCGCTTTCAAGAATCATTCTGTCAGTGAATGCACCCGGATCGCTCTCCTTTGCATTACATATAAGGTACCTTGACGATGAACCTGCATTAAGAGCCTGTTTCCATTTGAGGCCCGTAGGATATCCTCCGCCGCTTCTTCCCCTGAGACCACTTTGTTCGACAATATTGCAGACCTCTTCATAGGTATAATGCTGAATTGTTTTCACATATGCCTTATAACCTCCCCTGGCAATATATTCCTCAATGCTCTCCGGGTCATAACATCCGCAATTATTCAGCACTACCCTTCGCTGACGGCGAAAGAAAGGGATATCATCAATGAACTGTATCCCGGGCCAGAGGTCGAATCCCTTCCCACCTTGTTGGCCGACAAGGTCTTCCTTATTTATGTCATTATGAAAAACACCGTTCAGAAGAGTGTCCACTTTTTCCTCCGTTATGTTTCTGAAGAAAAGTTTATTCTTCCCGGGGAGTTGAATGCACATATAGGGTTCATAATTAGCCGGAGCGATGCATCCCACATTTACTATCTCAGCTCCCGACTCATTATCCTGCAAAAAAGCCCTGACAGCCTGCAAAGTCTTTCCGGAACCGGCAATCATACTGGCTGTTCCGGATGACAGGAATATAATCGGTTTGTTTGTTTTTTCCCTTCTTATCTCCTGTAAACGCTTTTCAGTCTCGGGAGCAGGAGTATCAGATTTAAACAACAAAACTTCGTTAATAAGGAATTTCTTCAGATCTTCCATTTAATCATTCTCAATTATGAACTTTAGTTTGTTAAGGAGTTCAGGGATCTGTTCCGGCTTGATGTGCGGATAATACTCATCGTTGATACTCAATACAGGGCCATTGTTGCAGCCCCCCATACATGTTGCAATCTCATAGCTGAATATGCCATCCCTACTGGTCTGCCCGGGCTGAAGACCGGTGAATTCCCTGATATTGTTTATCACTGCTTTGGATCCGTTAAGAGAACAGGAAGTGCCATGACATACTGTTATACGGATCTTACCGGCGGGGACAAACCTGAACTGATCATAGAAAGTTGCCAGACCATATATCTTGGTTGTACTCAGCCCGACATAGGTTCCGATCTTTACAACAGCCTCCTCTGAGAGATGGCCATAAACTTCCTGAATCTCCTGCATTAACGGAATTAATTCATCCCTTCTGCCCGGTTTATATTTCTTTAAAATTGTATCAATATCAATATCTCTGTTCATCAGAATATTATAAGAGCATATCACAAATATAATCATTTATTGTTATCAAAATAACAATGTTCAGATTATAACAGAGTCATAATTTTTTCATTTTTCTACATTCAGTTTTAATTAACTTATAATCAATGATATGGTTGCACTGAATTTTGTTATTTTACAATCTTTGGGATGCAATTAGTATTTTTAACAAGGTTTAATAATTAAAAATTTGAATATTATATGCTTATGTGATAATTACCACCGTGAATTAATTTGTATTTTTGTTAATTGTGTTTATTAATAAACAGCAAAAATGAGTCAGGCAAAGATCATTCATATTTGTCTCGGTAGTTCATGTTTTTCAAGGGGAAATAAAGATGTGGTTGCATTTATAAAAGAGTACCTGAAAAAGAATCACCTTGAAGACAAGGTCATTTTCAAAGGAGCTCGTTGCATGGGCAAATGCAGCAATGGCCCCAATCTGCGGATAGGAGATTTACTGAAAGAGGGAATCACACTGTCCGGTTTGGAAGAAATGCTTGAAAAAGAATTATCGGGACTTAAGTAAAGGGAAGAAAAACTGAGATGAATTACAGACCAATTCTCCGGATCGATGATACGAAATGCAAGAACTCCTACTCCTGTGTAAGGGTTTGTCCGGTAAATGCAATAGAAGTAAGGCCCCAGAAAGACCATCCGTTTATTATCCCTTCCCGATGCATTGGCTGTGGATTATGCTATATATCATGTACCCCCGGAGCCATTGAGTTCCGTGATTCAAAGGAGGAGGTCAAGGAGCTTCTGAAATCAAAAAGGAAAAAAGCTGCCCTTATTGAGCCCAGTATTGCATCTGAATTTGACGATATAACTGATTACAGAAAATTCGTGGCAATGATAAGGGCTCTCGGTTTTGACTACGTTCATGAAGTATCCTTTGGCGTTGATCTTATTGCTGCAAATTATGTCGAGCTTTTCTCCAAAGCTAAAGGCAAATACTATATCTCTGCCAATTGCCCGGCGATTGTAAAACTAATTGAGAAATTTCATCCCGAGCTGGTACCCAATCTTGCTCCCATTGTCTCTCCGATGATTGCAACAGCAATGATCGTAAAGGAATTATACGGGGAAGAAGTAGCTACTGTTCAGATAGGCCCCTGCATCGATGCCAAGGACGAAGCTCTTATGTACAGGAACGGCGAGCTTGTTAACAGTGTCCTCACCTTTATTGAACTAAGGCAGCTTTTCGATGAGTTCAGGATACAGGAAAGACTTGTAAAGATGTCGGAATTCGATCCTCCCTATGGTCACTGGGGTGCTCTTTACCCCGTACCTGCCGGAATAATCCAGGCCGGAGGAATGAAGCGCGATATGGTTTCAAGCAGGGTAATAACAGCCTCCGGTAAAGAGGATGTACTCGAAGCAATTCACGATTTCGATAAATCAATAGATACAATTCTTCATCATTTCAACCTGTTTTTCTGCCATGGCTGCCTGCTGGGCCCTGCGATGGAACGTCACAATGAAAAATTCAAAAGAAGGTCGCTTGTAAGTCGCTATACTGAAAAAAGGATAGGAGCACTTGATAAAGCTTTGTGGCAGAAAAATATGGACAAATGGCTAAAACTTGATTTCTCCAGGTCTTTCACTCCTGACGATCAGCGTATACCCGAACCACCTGAAGAAACCATTAACGAAGTCCTTAAAATAATTGGAAAACAAAATCCTGAAGATGAACTAAACTGTAGTGCCTGCGGATATAAGTCATGCAGGGATTTTGCATCGATAGTTGCCAAAGGTCTGGCTATCCCGGAAATGTGCCATACTTTTAACCTGAGAAATAAACAAGAATATATTGAAACACTGAGGCAGACAAACAGGAAACTTGCAGAGACAAAAAAAGCACTTAAGGAATCTGAAAAAATTGCCCTTCGTGAGAAAGATTTAGCCCAGAGCACCTCAGATATGATGAATAATATGCTTGAAAAGCTTCCGAGTGCAGTAGTAATAGTTGACAGTAATCTTAAGATACTCCATTCCAATCATAGCTTTATAAATATTATCGGGGAAGATGCAATGGCTATCTCTGAAATAATCCCGGGATTATCCGGAGCCGATATTAAAACACTTGTTCCCTTCAATATCTACAATATGTTCTCCTATGTTCTTAAGGAAAATGAACCTGTTGTAAGCAAGGATGTTTATTTTGAGGATAGTATGCTGAACATATCAATCTTCCCGATCAGGAAGAACAAAATATGCGGTGCAATAATCCGTGATCTGTATTCACCTGAAGTACAGGGAGAAGAAGTAATAAACAGAGTAAGTGAGGTGATTGAGAAAAACCTTGCCATGGTACAGAAGATCGGATTCCTTCTCGGAGAAGGTGCCTCTGAAACGGAACAAATGCTCAACTCCATAATTGAATCCTATAAGAAAAGAACCACCCCTGGTAAGAAAGTTTAATCACACCGATGCAGAAAAATTTTTACATTGAAGTAAACAGCCGTCAACGCAATACCGATGAAGAGAGGATTTGTGGAGATGTCTTTCTTAATAAATACATTAAGGAAGAAGACAGGATAATTGCAGTGTTATCTGATGGCATGGGGCACGGTGTAAAAGCCAACATTCTGGCCACTCTTACAGCAACGATGGCCCTGAGTTTCACCCGTGAACATAAGGAGGTCGACCGGATAGCTGAGATAATAATGAATACCCTGCCAGTATGCAGCGAGAGAAAGATCGCCTACTCCACATTCACAATAGTCGATATAGAAAGCAGTGGCAAGACAAACATCCTTGAATATGATAATCCGCCAACAATAATACTAAGGGGCAGCCGTATATTTGATCCCTCATGGAACCGGATTGTGCTTGAAAAGGGAAAGCACACCGGAAAAATACTTAAATCATGTTCATTCATACCCGAAAAGGAAGACAGGATAATAATGTACTCCGACGGTGTATCCCAGAGCGGGATGGGAAGCGATGCCTTCCCTTTTGGATGGGAAAGGGATAATATTGCAAATTATGCCTCTAATCTTGTTAACAGTGATGCTTCTATTTCAGCAGCTGTTCTTGCCGGTAAGATAGTAAGCATGGCCCATAAGAATGATGAGTACAAGGCGAAGGATGATATAAGCTGCGCGGTAATATATTTCAGGGAGCCGAGGAAACTGCTTCTTTGCACGGGTCCTCCCTATGAAAAAGAAAAAGACAAGGTGCTGGCTGCCAAAGTAAGCACTTATCCGGGTAAAGTAATACTCTGCGGCGGAACTACAGCTGACATAATAGCCAGGGAACTTAACAGGACCATTGTTGATGAACTTATCTTTGAAGATCCTGAACTGCCGCCGGAAAGCTTTCTTGAGGGTATTGACCTTGTAACAGAAGGCATTCTTACCCTCCAGAAAGTTAATGAGATACTTAAAACATTCAATAACAGTGTGCGGCTTGGCAAGGGACCAGCAGATAAAATCGTCAAATTACTCATGGAGAGTGATGAAATCCATTTCATAATAGGAACCCGTATAAACATCGCGCATCAGGATCCGAATCTTCCTGTTGAACTTGAGATAAGACGCACTGTTGTAAGACGTATTGCAAGGCTGCTTGAAGAAAAATGGCTGAAAAAGATCACATTTGAATATATCTAGATGATCCCCTTTGCTCTGGCATAATCAAGTACCTTTTCAAAAAGTAAGGGCTGAATATCGGGATATGTAAGATTATCCGGTATTTTTTCACTTAAAATTATCTCTTCTATTTCACAGGTATCAACAATATCCTTCAGGGCTGTAACCTCAGCAAGAAACAGCCTGCCGTATCCGATATTAAAATCTGATTCTACCGAATAGGTTGCAATTGAATGTAATCTGAATGTAAAGGCACCGGTCTCCTCAGTAAGTTCTCTGCCTGCAGCCTCCTCAGGGGTTTCGCCTTTTTCAATATGCCCCCCGGCAATCTCCCATGTAAGCTTGTCACGATGACGGACGAAGATCCACTGCCCCTTGCAGATTGCTGCTATCAACGAATAAGTGAGTCCCTTCTCAGGCTGATATGAATTATCGTAAAACTTAACTTTGGCTGTCATATTATTCTAATGTTCAAATCTAATATAATCACTTAATATTAAATAATTATTTTTGGCACCAAACGTCCGATAATGTTATTATTCATAATCCTGCTGGCGACTGATATACTTTCATTTCTGGTTTTGAAGGAACACTTATACCGGAGTTCCAGAACAGGATTCATTGTTGCTTCAATTATCCATCTTGTTTTAAGTATTTGGCTGTGGATAACATACATCAGTGTAATTTCATGGAAGGGGCCATTTGACACCCCACAAAATGTCGACAACCAGATGAAACTAACAGGATTGATCAGTGCCGTTGTAGCGACAAGAGGGTTGATTATCATAACTCATTACCTTGGCAGACTGTTCAGGATTAAAGAGAAAAGTTATATCAGGTCTCTTACAAACTTAGGACTTATAAGTGCTTCTTTCTACTTTACAATACTGGCTATCAGCTTTATAACAAAATTCAACTATAAAACCGAAGAATTAACAATCAGTATAAAAGACCTGCCAGAAGAGTTCGATGGATTAAGAGTGGTTCATATATCAGATCTGCATCTCGGGGGTTTTAATTCAAGGCCGGAAAAAGTAAATGAACTTGTAGAACTTATAAATGGTTTAAATCCTGATATTATAATCAATTCCGGAGATTTTGTAAGCTATGGCTGGAGAGAACTAGCCGGATTTGATACAGTCCTTGCCAAAGCCAGGAGCAGGTATGGCAACTTTGCAATACTGGGGAACCATGATATAGGAACATATATACCGGAACAGACTGAGGAAGGAATTGATGAAAATCTGACAAAGATGAGAGAGCTGATAAAATCATCCGGTTATGTTCTCCTGGAAAACAAGTATTCAGAAATAAAAATCGGGACAAAAAAGCTTTCAGTGATAGGGGTCAGCACAGGCGGACGATTTCCTGACATAACTCATGGCAGTATAGTTAATGCAACAAGCGGGATGGGCTCTTCTGATCTGCTTATAGCAATCTGCCATGATCCCGATCAGTGGGAAAAAGAAATAGTGGGTAAAACAAATATCCACCTGACATTGTCGGGTCACACTCACGCTATGCAGATGGGCATTCATACCCCTTACTTTAAGTGGAGTGCAGCAAAATACATCTATCCCAACTGGAACGGTATTTACGTTGAGGGAGACCAGTATCAATATGTCAATCGTGGTGCCGGAGTGCTGATACCCTTCCGGATCTGGATGCCGCCTGAAATAACTGTGATCAATCTTAAAAGTGGTGATATGTAAAACAAAACGGATGGTTTACAGAATTACCATCCGTTTTACCCATATGATTACCTAACCTGACTAACCTAAGCAATGAATATCTGTAATTATTGTATCTGATAAATACTAATCATTATGGGCTTTGATCAAAATTTTAACTCTACTTTTTGATTGAATTTATTACTATTGACTATAAAATTATCTAAATTATTCCGTTAGAATTAGGACAAGTTTGATATTTATAGATTTTTAACATTTTACCTGATATTTTAACATTTTGCTCATCCTGAATGGAACACTTAAATTATAAAATCATTTACTCAAACAGGAGGTCTCTAAGCATCATACTGCATCCTGTTAAAGGAATAACAGTACGGGCTCCTTACCGTACATCGCTTAAAACGATTGAATGTTTTGTCAGCAAAAAAGCAGGATGGATACAGAGAAATCTTGAAAAATACAGGAATATTAAAAAGCTTAATGCGATTGAAAATTACACAAACGGTAATAAACTTTTATTTATGGGCAGGGAATATGAGCTGCATATAACATTTTCTGCTCAGGATTACATTATTCTTGGTGAAAAGACACTTGAGACAGGCTTTGCTAAAGAAATTGATGCAAATATGATCAGGTGGAAACTCAGCCGGTGGTATATGAATAAAGCGAGGGAATTAATTCCCTCAATGGTAACAGCAAAATTGAATGAATACAGAAATTACGGCTTTGTTCCTTCTGCGATCAGTATCAGGAAGATGAAGAGCAGATGGGGCAGTTGCAGTTCAAAGGGCCGGATAACAATAAATTCAGAACTGATAAAGCTTCGCCCGGAGCTGATCAATTATGTAATCTCACATGAATTGTGTCACCTGAAACACAATAACCATGGCAGTGAATTTTACAGATTGCTTGAGAATCTTGTCCCGGATTATAAAACATTAAGAAAAGAGCTCAGGTCTTATCATATTGAATAGTTATCCCTGCTTACATTAAGCCACTGTTTTTTACCGAACCAGTATAGTGACTAAAAAAACCTAGCTTAATATATCAAATTCCTGACCTTTTGCAGGGATTTCAACATTTTTATATCCCTTTGCTTCAAGCTTAAGGGCAAAATTTTTCTGATTCTCGAATTCTCCGTGAACAATAAAAGTCTTCTCGAGAGCAGTTTTTTCCTGGCACTCAAGGAAATCTATCATTTCCTTATAATCAGCATGACCCGAGAAGGAATCTATTTTCATTATATCAGCTTTCACCTGGTGTACTGTTCCATGGATTGATATTTCCTTTGCTCCTCCCAGGATACGTGCTCCCAATGTTGTTGGTGAGCAATAGCCAACAGCCAGAACTGTGTTCTTCGGATTTGAGATATTATTTGCCAGATGATGCTTTACACGCCCGGCTTCCATCATCCCCGATGCAGATATAATCACACATGGTTTATTATAATCATTTAGTTTTTTGGAATCTTCCGTTTTCGTTACATACGAGAGCCCTTCAAAACCAAAAGGATCCGAATCAGATTGAAGCAGTATTTGGAAATCCTCGTTAAAGCAATCCGTATGAACACGGAATACCGATGTGGCATTTACAGCAAGGGGACTATCCACAAAGATTTCAACCCTGGGTAGTCGGCCCTTATTAAAAAAATCATTCAGAATAAAAACTATTTCCTGGGTACGCCCGACACTGAATGCCGGAATTATAAGCTTACCCCTTTTCTCCACACATGTATGATAGAGAACGCGATATAATTCATCATCAGCTTCGTCAGTATCTTCATGAAGTCTGTCGCCGTATGTCGATTCAGTAATAAGTATATCGGCCTGGCGAAAAGGAGCCGGTGGTAAAAGAATACGGCTAACGGGCCTTCCTATATCCCCCGTGTAAGCAATGCGTTTGATCTGTCCCTTTTCAATGATCTGGAGATTAGCCGCAGCACTGCCAAGCATATGCCCGGTACTGGTAAATCTGACTTTTATATTCTCATCAATCCTGAAGTTCATATCACGCGGCACACCAATGAAAAGGCTCATACAGGCTGCAGCATCTTTCTGTGTGTACAAAGGATCTACCGGAGGAAGACCTTTTCGTGCCCTCTTCTTATTGAAAGTATAAGTATCATGCTCCTGTATGTAGCCGGAATCAGCAAGCATTATCGCACAAAGATCCCTGGTAGCATTTGTACAGACAACCGAACCTCTGAAACCTCTTTTATACATGTAAGGAATAAGGCCTGAATGATCAATATGCGCGTGAGTAAGAACAATATGATCAATCGTCTCGGGATCAAATCCCAGTTCCCTGTTCATACTGTCTGTCTCCAGTCCTTTACCCTGAAACATACCACAGTCGAGCAGCAATCTCTTGCCCATGTCAGTGGTTATCAAATGCTTGCTTCCTGTCACTTCCCGGGCAGCACCTAAAAATTTTATTTTCATGAAAATTTGATTTTGGCTTTAAAGATAGTGATTATACGACAGCTTGAAAAGATTAAAAAGGGGGATTTTAAAACTCTCTGCTGATTTGCAGCTCTCCAATAGGGAATACTTTTGAGAGTGTTCTTTCATATTTTTATTATATTGATCGAACACTACTGATAAAGAATTATGAACTCAGGCAAAGCAAACAATCTATTCCTCATTCTGGGAATAATCGCACTTCTTCTGGGTATTTTAATGATAGTGTCTCATATAAAATCTGGATCCTATTTTATAATGTTTGGAATTGTCATATTGTGTCTTACCATAATACCCGGAATTTTTACCAGCATTATATCCCCTTCAAATAAAGTTCAATCCAAATATTATCCAAACATTACTCAAAGTGTGATTCTTACTGCAATCAATATTTTAATAGCTCTTTTGGTAATAATTAAATTAAAACCGGGTTTGAACACATACATTAATACAGAGGCTACAAATTTTATTTGTGAAATTTTAATTGTCGGAATTACTCTTGGGATCGCATCTTTTAACAGAAAGAGATTTACAAACTACAATGCTTTTGATTTTAAGATTGAAAATCTCCGGATTGTACCATTTATAATCATAGTATCAGTTGTCTTGCTTTTTGGGATCACATCTCCCCTGGGAAATTTTATTCCCGTGCCAGAAAGTTTTAAAAAATCAATGATGGATTTCGGAAGTCAGAACGGGATCTTTTCATTTCTGCTTCTGGTATTTGCTGCTCCTATTTTAGAGGAGTTATTATTCAGAGGAATTATCCTGGATGGATTGTTAAAAAGATATACTCCTTTTGTTTCTATTCTTATTTCGAGTTTGTTATTTGGAATCGTTCATTTAAATCCCTGGTCATTTATAAACGGGATAGGAATTGGAATATTCTCAGGTTGGGTATATTTCAAAACCAGAAGTGTATTACCCTCAATTATTATTCATGCATCAGCCAATTTAAGTGGTTTTCTACTTAGGCTGTTTGTGGATATACCATCATTAATGGATGAGTCTCTTGTTAAAATCTATGGAGGCGTAACAAATTTTATTCTGATAATAATCGGATCTGTTTTTATTGCTTCCCTTTGTATCTGTTTTTTAACCAAAGAATTATAGTTAGTTCTTCAAACCCGACAAATCAATAAACCAAGGCTCTATAATACAAACGGCAGGATCAATAAGCTTATCACGGTATTAATAGCTCCTGCCCCTTAAGATAAATTGGGAGAGGTTCATATAGCCTGATAAGCGCATCTGCATGTAATTTGAATACTGTATTTCCAGCCCTCCCGAGTGACTCGGGACGAGAGTGCCAGGACTTTGCCCGGTATTGTCTCCGGGTCAGGCTTACTAAAACATACAACCTGCCCTAAAACTGTCTGAAAAACCTGCTCTATTTGTTCATAAGTATGAGGCTGGTAATTCTTCAAAAAACCATATGTTCTGTATTTTAACCTTATGAAATATATGCAAGGACTTAACAGAACAAAATGAAATATCGTTTATCCGAAACTTTTTTTAGATTATTTTAATTAACAGAAAGTGTAAGTTAAAATTTGAATTCTGTAGAATGAATATTATCTTTGCCAATAAAAAATTAGAAAAATATGCGAATGATTTTAGCCTGGCACAACGTAAACTGGGTAACAATCAGGCTATACTCTTACATAAAAGACTTAACGATTTGTATGATGCAGAAAATTTTTCGGTTTTATTTTATTTACCTGGTCATCACCATCCATTAACCGAAAACAGAAGCGGTCAATGGGCATGTAATTTAGAGCAACCATCAAGGTTAATTTACAAACCGATTATTCCTGATGAACTTGTTCAATCAGAAGAACAAATAGATTTAGTTCAACTTGTGGAACTTTCCGTGATTGAAATTACTGACTATCATGACAAAAAAATCAAAAGATAAAACCATGGCAATCAATCAATACATTCCAACAATTGTTTTTCATCCTGCTGAAACCCTTCGTGAGAAACTGGAAGAAATGGGTATGGGAATTAAAGAGTTTGCCTTACGTACCGGCAAGCCTGAAAAAACTATTATTGCCGTTTTAAACGAAGAAAGTTCTTTAACCCCTGAAATGGCTGTGCTTTTTGAAAATGTGACGAAAATACCTGCCAGCTTTTGGATTAATAAACAGGCCCGATTTAATGAATTTATTGCCCGTAAAAGGTATGCTGAAGCTATTGCCGCAGCAGCAGAATGGGCAAAGGAATTTCCGTATGCCGAAATGGCAAAACTAAATTGGGTTGCACCCACTCGGAATGTCGAAGAAAAAACAGTCAATCTGTTAAGTTATTTTGGTGTTGCCTCGCATATAGCCTGGGAGAAACTATATATGGAGTCGGAACTCAAAGTTGCAGCTTATACTTCGCTTAAACATACGCACGAACCTCATGCTATTTCGGCTTGGTTACGACAAGGTGAGTTACAGGCAAAGCAAATCAATGCACCTGTTTTTGATGTAAAAAAACTAAAAAGCAACATACCTGTCATGCGTCAGCTAATGGTGAAGCAACCTGCCAATTTCTTTCCAAAATTGCAGGAACTTTGTTTACAAGCAGGTGTAGTTTCATTGTTTACTCCCAAATTGCCTAAAGTTCCTTTAAGCGGTTCTACAAGATGGTTAAACGATACACCGTTAATACAGCTTACTGCACGTTACAAGCGAAACGACAACTTTTGGTTTACCTTCTTCCATGAATTAGGACATATCATCCTGCATGGTAAAAAATACATCTCGCTCGAAAATGTTGATTTTGCCGCTGCCGACCCCAAAAAAGAAGAAGAAGCTAACCAGTTTGCCATAAAACACACATTTACTCATGAACAGGAAAAGGAAGTTCTGCAGAAACAACCATTGTACGAAAATGACATTATTGAATTTGCTAAAAAGTTCAATACTCACCCTGCTATGATAATAGGACGGTTACAGCACGACAATATTATTCATTACAGTATTGGCAGACAGTTTATGGAACCAATTGATTTAAACCCTCAGCCCGAATAGATGAATGGGTAAACTAAATCCATTGCTGCCTGGAAGAAAAGATATGCTAATATTGAGAAAAAACACCTGAGAAAGGAAGAGACAATTTTAACTTTAAATCCCGCCCAAAAGTGACACCTGTTTCAGGATAGGACATAAATTGCACTCCAAATAGACTTGAGTAATTGTCATCATTAAACTAAAAAATTGGATCCTAAAAGAGATAAGCCATATTTTTTCTTAGGAGAAAACTTAAAATCTAAGATTGGTTATGAAGTGGTCCTTTTTAATAAATTCATTCTTAAAAGACCTGATAAAAAATAAAGTAATTTTCTTAAATTCATTATTGAAAAGAACTATGGGATATTAACTTCAAAAAGTCCTTCTATTAAATACGAATATGATTTCTCAGTTTTTGAAGAACCTGAGGAATCAATCGACTCACTAAAAAATAGATTAGAAGCTATAGATAACTTTGGATTATTGAGCATCCTTATGAAAGGATGCCCTGGTTTGTTGCACCTATTCTATCATTATCGTCCCACGAAGTCACAAGAAATGTAATTTTACAAGCTCTGAAAGAACCTGATTTAATAAAAATTGCTAATCTCTATCCATTTAAATCATTAAAATAAATAACTCACCATAACACGGACAATAAATTTAATTCGCTTGTCACAAGTTTTGCCCAGCTAAAGCGAGATTTAGTCCCCTCCAATTGGCGAATCCTCAACTTTTTCTCCTGCCCCTTAAGATAAATTATGAGAGGTTCATATAGCCTGATAAGTAATTGCTCCATAATCCGCCACGACCTCATACAGTTCCGTTGTGCTTCATGCCTGGAAACGGCACTACTACAAGGATTTGACATTAAAAATGAGTATATTCGTATTTATATAATTTGATTAAATGAGAATAACTGAAAGAAAATATTTCGACACTTACATTCAGATAATTGGACATGAAATTCCAAGCTTAATTCAAAATTTCGATTTTTCTGAGAACAAAAGAAGTTTTGAGTATCTGACAAAATCATCTGCGGTTTATTCTTCTAATATAGAGGGAAATAGTATTGATTTGAACTCTTATATGAACTATGAATTGAACAAAGACAAATTCAAAGCTGGAAAGGAGATCGAAGAAATTGAAGATTTGATTGAGGCATACAAATTTGCCCAAACAAATAATTTGAATGAGACGAACCTAATGACTTGTCATAAAATTTTTTCAGAGACTTTACTGATTAAGAGCAAAAGAGGGAAATACAGGATTGAGCAAGTTGGAGTTTTTGGCAAATCAGGATTAGCTTATCTGGCAATTGAACCTGAATTTGTTGAGAAGGAAATGAAAATATACTTCCAGGATATAGAAGAATTGATTTCTTCAAAGCTAAACGAAATAGAAGTTTTTTATTTTGCCTCACTGATTCATTTGAAATTTGCACATATTCATCCATTTCGAGATGGAAACGGAAGAGCTGCACGATTAATTGAAAAATGGTTTATCTCAGAGAAATTAGGCCGCGATTATTGGAAAATACCATCAGAAGAATATTATAAAGTAAACCAGGTAAGATACTATGAGACAATAAATTTGGGAGTTAATTATTACGAGTTGAATTATGACAAATGTTTAGGCTTTTTAGAAATGCTTCCAAATTGTTTAAAATAAAGCACGAAAACACAACAGGTGGTATATTTTATTGCCGGGACAATTGGTATTTCAGTGTTACTCCATCTAATAAACTTTCGCGTAACCTGACAGAAAAACGCCCGTAACTGCTGATTTGACACATTTGCTTTTGCGCGACACTAAACCCATCCCGCATGCGAAAGCAAAAGAGCCTAATGCTACCACAAGAAACAAAGCCATAGATTCAGACTTTATAAAAATACCGGGTTGTTGACAAAAATTAAAGATTAAAACCAATTGTTTATTATCTTTAATGATTATTACTTAATTAACAAGATGTTAACAAGCAGACATGTTTCAAAACAGCCCTGTTGGCAACAAGGCTGAAAAGACAACACTGAATGTATTACTTTGATTAACAACAAAATATTTATATGATGAGAAGATTGACTAAATATTTACTGGGTGCTGTTTTATTTGCAGGTCTTTTTCAATCCTGCGAAAAACCCTCTCCGATAACCAGTTTCACTGCTTCCCAGGGTAATTGCATTGGTGCTGTAAGACTTGCCGTTGAGGAGGTTGCGATTAAAGAAAACTATAGTTACGAGAGAAAAAATCCCCAAACCAACCAGTGGGAGCAAATTTACTGGGGATACGAAAATGTTTTTGATGATACCGGATTTGGTTTACCGAACGACAAATTATTACCCGGACAAGAATATCAATACCGTGTAAGGACACATACAAATAAAGGTGGATATGGCGATTACAGTGAGGTTGTAACCGGTTATATGTTTTCACCGAATCCGCATATTAGAAAAATCGAGTATAAAGAGATTGAAGGAAGACCGGATACCTATGAAATGGAGTACCGCATCGTTTATAAACTGCCAATTGATCTGCAAAATCTCAGGGGAAGTGTTTTAGAAGTCTATCGTGCCGAATCATACGATATGAATTTAAATTGTAAGCAGATTCTTGTAATTCACCCTGATAATGATAATAGGGACAGTATTATTGCTGGAACACAATCAGTATATGACTTTGATAGAAACAAAGAATACTTTTACCGGATTGAGGTTTTATATGAATACTGGTTCAACGGAATCAGAGGAAACGATTATTTAGAATATACAGTGGGTTATTATGAATATAAGTCTGGTGTATTTGAAGGTGGAAGTTATAGTGGGGGTGATCCGGGCGATGAACCAGGCACCATAGATTATACAGCTACCAGTTATGGCGAAATAAACAGTTCCTCATCAGGCGGTAAAAATAAAGTTATTCATTGTATAGACGGTTCCACGGTTTATATTGGCTACCTCGATGGATATAGTGTAGCAGCGGCTACCGGGAAACCTGCATTGATGAAAAATTCCGGTTCGTCGTGGACAAATGCAGGAGGCACAATGCCCGCTGAATTACTTGCCGATAATGGTATTATCGAATTCGATTTTGACGTATCATCAGGTACAATATACCTGGCTGCCTTAAGCTCAAATAAGATATATGTATATAAAAATGACGGGAGCTGGTCGGAAAACCTGGCAACACCCTTGCTGTGGGTAGAAAAGTGGGGCTCATCCAAGACCTACTATGTTGACATAGCTGTTTTTAACAACGTATTATACCTTACCACACGACACGAAGATGATCTCAAAGTGTTTAAATATGACGGGACTACATGGGAACAGTTTGGCAACACCATAGCAACAGGATTTTATTCCAACCCGAAATTGAAAAATATAGATGGCACACTATATTTCTGGTACGAAAAGCATGTATCGGGTACATCTGAATGTACGTTTCATATAAAACATTTAAGTGGCACATCGTGGGTAAACGACCTGGAATGGTCAAAAGACAATGCTATGGGTTTTGACGTTGTTCGTTTAAATGGTTCACTCTATTTTATTGAGGGATGGGGAAAGGGCAGTGTTTGTAAAGTTGAATCGTTAAACAGCGTAACCAATGTTTTCGAAAATGTCGGCACCTTCTATGGCATTCCTCAATCTATAACTGCTGATGCATCAGGAAATATTATTATTTCATGTATGAAAACTGATCCAGACCTTTCCAATTGGTGTCTTGCTGTTTTGGTGTATGATGGTACTTCCTGGAAAAAGGTAAACGATGATTTCAGTGAAACGTCTATTAACGGTCAAACAAGTGCTGTACAGGCTTCCGGTAATGTTATCCATTTTATATATGGACTGAAATCGAGCGAAAATGATTGGAATATCCCTGAAATATTAAAGGCCAGGAAATATAGTAAATAAAAGAGCTTAAAATTGTCCAGTTGTCAACACGCGGTCATAAAACATGCCGGTTCCAGTGGGTTTTCAAGCGTTTCATCCCCCTCGTGGGTTTGTCACGGGGAATACAGACACAGCCCCGGAATCCGGCATGTTTCATGCCACAAACCATTATGTGACAATGAACTACATCATCATTACAAAAAACTTATATTTGTTAAACTGTGGTCAGAAAGAAGGGAGTACTTCTTTATACCTCCATACACATTTAATGAACTAAAAGAATGAATAAACTGTCAGTTCTAATTGTTGGCTTGTTATTGTCCCTAACAGCAAATGCAAATCTCTCTTTTCAGGAGATCCGGACAGCTTCAAAAGATATATTGGTAGTGTTCTTTAAAAGTGACACTATTGATATTGATGAAGTAGATATCTCAAATCCTTCTCAATGGAAATTGAACGGGAAAACTGTCAAATCGATCAATAAATTTGTTACAGAAAGCAATAAATGCGATCATTACATCTATCTGGGTGTTCCCGATCTGCTTAATGGGAATAGCTACACTCTGGAAACTCCATATGGAACATTTGCGTTTACATTTAATGATACCGATATTTTTTGTGAGTCCATAAAAACCAATCAGGTAGGATATAGTGCCTTGTCTGATGTCAGGTATGCCAACTTTGCAATCTGGACAGGTGATGGAGGTGTTAAACAGATCGAGGGTGAATTGCCTGCGTATTCAGTTTACGAAGAGGCAAGCGGGAAAAAGATCGCCTCCGGTGTTCTTGTCAGGATTGGAGAAGATATCTCTTCCGGTGATTTTGTTTACAGAATTGATTTGTCGGATGTTCCGGCCGGGGGACCTTATAAGATTACTGTAAATGGGTATGGATCTTCTTATCCGTTTGGTGTTGGCGGTGATTTCTCCCGTCGTCTGGGCCACACCAGCTTCCATTCCCTGTACCATCAACGTTGCGGAATTCAGATTATGTGGCCTTATGCCTGGAATATCAGGATGAAACCTTGTCATGAGATAGTTTATCAGACATATGCGCCAATTAGGGAGGCCAGCCTGAAGGTCGAGGGAACGGAACCAACCATCAGAGTCTGGGGAGGATATCATGATGCCGGTGATGCCGACCGCAGAACCTATCACATGGACGTGACCTCCACCCTTTTAACGACTTTTGAAGCTTTCCCACAATACTTCACTGATGATCAGTTTAATATTCCCGATATCTTCGATGAGAACTATTATATAATTGGTAAAGGAAACGGAATTCCCGATATTATTGATGAGGCTGCATGGGGCGCAATGTTTTGGGAGTATTTTCAGGAAGAATCCGGTGAAATTCCCTGGGGTACCGAGACCCTTGGTTACTCACCTTTTACCACATACGACAAGGAAGATCACCTGTTTGGTTCGGAAAGAATCGATCCCCGTACAGCTGCCTGGGCTTCCGGGATGTTCATGCACCTGGCCCGCATAATTGAACCCTACCGGCCGGAAAGAACCAAAGAACTTACAGAGCGTGCCGAAAAGGCATTCAAAGCGGCCGGAGAGAATATCACACCAAATCATAGAATGTATTACTCTGTGGAGAAATACCTGCTTACAGGAGATGAATCCGCCCATGCTTACATCAAAGAACATGCAAATGATGTCAGGGAGCTGGCAAATACTTACAATCAGGGAACCGAGGCTTTCGCGAATAAAGCATGGCTGGTATCTTATTTTTATTCTTACATAATTGCAAAGAATATCCCCACCGATGCCAGGGTTGTAAATATTTTTAAGGAAGCGCTTCAAACCACTGTTGATAAACAATTGGGATATCTGGAAGGAAACGCATACCCTTTAGGTACACCTTTGAACCTCAGATGGTGGGGCAGTAATGTGGCCCAGGGCCAATACTCCTTCCCTATCCTTATGCTGTGGCGCTTAAACGGGGAACAAAAATATATAAATGCGGTCAGTCAGATGATGGATTATGCTTTGGGTTTAAATCCTTTGGGTAAGTGTTTTATGACCGGACTCGGATTTAACAGGGTACACAATCCGCACGACAGGGAATCGGCCTACACGATAGAACAGGGCTGGGGACCTCGTCCCGGCATTCTGATATTTGGTCCCGGACTTGTAACCAACAACGGTAAAAGTTATCCCGCAATAGTAAGAAACCAGACACCAAGGGAAAGGATTTATATCGACAATCGCGATGCAATATCACAAAGTGAATTCACAATTTACCAGAGTTTGTGTTTCCCCGCAGCCATATATCCGGTATTGGCCGAAGGCGGTAAATACGATGAGTCCAATAATCCGTTTTATTTAAGATAAACAGATGGCAATGTTACTCTATACACCAACATCACCATTGACTCTCAAAGCTAACAATTTGGTGTTTCCTCAACAGGAGTTTTTCATACATTGAAGGACTCTTTTCAAGACCGATTTTTAAACAACTGCATAATAGCATTTGTGCAATCCCGATTGAGATGCCTGCGATGATTTCAGTGGAACTCATAATACCGGGACCCCGGCCAGAATATTTACCAGCCATGGAAGGCATGAGCTGTTCAACTGTACTTGCCTTGATGAGTGAAGCAGGGGTGACAGACAAATATTTGAATTTTGCAACTAACTGATTTGCTGACTAAAACCACAACGCTAGTCAGAATTGAAAAAAACAAAAACGGGCTGCAAAAGCTAACGGACTAACCACCCAATGTGACAAAAAAAATAGTATTATTGAAATTTCAAAGTGGAGATTAGAAACCACTCAAATAAACAGGGCGAAATCCGAAAAGCCTAATGAGTAGGAAGAATTAAAATAATTACATTAATGAAAAGAATTTCCTCTGTAATAGCCAGTATGGTTCTGTTCTTTTCCTGTTTGCAGGCACAGGAAAGAATTGTAAAAATCGACTTTGAATCGGGTTCCTTTTACAACAATCCAAAAATCCCATTTGATAATTCATTTGTAATAATGGGTGAAACCGGCAAAGAGATTGAATTTGTGAAAGCAAATATTTCCTACGAGGGGAAAAATTATATCCTGCATTCCTTTGTATGGAACAGAATTGAACAAAACAAATCAGAGACATTCAGTATTGTTGTACCTCCTGTTTTGAGATCCAACACAAAATATGATTTTGAAATTATTACCTACCGGCTAATAACACCACCCCAAAAAGAAAATTTACTCAAAGATATAGAAGATCGGGTAAGATTCTTTTTGATGAACAACATCTATTTTGACGGAAAAAATGTTGTGGTGAACAAGCCAAAAGATGTTTACAATAAATTAAATCAGATTATCAGGGAATCGTTCGAACATTTTGAGTCAAAAAATTTCATCCCCATACAGGCACCCTCTTCCCTGGTACTGGAAGAGCTAAAAAAACAGAGCGACTTCAGGTTTGACAGGTTCTTTAAGCGAACTACCCGAATAGAAAGGGATGATATCGCTAATGAATTCATTTCCGATAAGGTAGAGCATCTTGTAGCTTTGATCAGCTCGGAACTCATACCCTTCATAAACAGCCAATTAGTGCAACATCACAGACAGGTAGTTGTCAAATCTGTGGAAACAGACAAAGAACCTTTTACCCTTCCCGTAAATATTGGAATGTATGCCTGGGACAAAAGGGTAAGCATAAACAACACATCGGTGCACAACATTAATTTTACCCCGGGAGTAGGATTAACCATACCTTTCAACAACAAAAGCCGACTAAGCTCAAAAACGCGAATATTCGATTCTTTCGGATTTTCAGCCGGGGTGTTGTTAAAACCCGTTGTTGATGACAACGGCATTGAATACCTGGCTCCGGGTGTAAACCTGCCCACCTATACAGGACTCGGATTCAGGGTGTTTAAAGTGGTACGTTTCAATGCAGGAGTGCTTGTTTTAGGAGAAAAAGGGAATCAGGGTTTTGATAATTTATCAATCATACCAACCGCCGGATTGGCTTTAGAACTAGACCTATGGATGGGCATAAAAAAATAACAGGGATTGTAATTATTAGTGCCATCGCACTTGCCCTGTTTTCATGCAGAGTACAAATGCCGGCCTATGCGGGTTTATATGTTGACAATTCTATTCCGCATAGTGATTCTACTGCCCATATCGGAGAAGTTCCTCCAGATATGGTGGATACAACGGCTATCATTGAGGCAGGGCTGAACAATGATTCGCATCCAGCCAAAGAGATGATTATGCTATTTTCTGACAGCATATATCCGTATGAAGTTAAGAACCAGCTTAAGCGGATTGCCGACTCTGTTCAACTACTTAGCCATCAGATGCTTGAACTTCAAAAACAACTTGCAGAAATAGATAATACGAGTGTTACCGGGGAAAAGCTACAACAATTCCGGCAAGCGGATGGTTCGCAAAATGAAGCTGATCTTAAGCAACTGTTACAGGTAAAAAATGATACGATTACCATGTTGCGAAATCAGCTAAATGAACTTAAAAAACATACTGAACTAAAGACAGACACTGTTTATGTGATACGAGAAACGACAGGGTCACCTGTGACAGAAAATCAGCAAAACGATCAACTTATCCAGCAGCTTCTGAAGAGTAAAGATGAACAAATTAACAATCTGCAGAATCAGTTGAACCAACTTCAACTTCTAGCTCAAAAAAGTGATACTGTTAATGTGATACGGGAAACGGCAGGGTCACCGGTGGCAGAAAATCAGCAAAACGATCAACTTATCCAGCAACTTCTAAGGAGTAAAGATGAACAAATTAATAATCTGCAGAATCAGCTGGATCAACTTCAACTTCTAGCTCAAAAAAGAGATACTGTTTACATAGAAAAAGAGGTAAAGGAAGAGCTATCCCTAAAAGAAATTACCGGTCAACAAAAAAAAACCGGCTTTCAGTCATTACACGACACTATAAGGCTGCTTAAATCCCGTGTGCTAAGCCTTGAGGAACAAATTATGCCCGGTAAGGATACAACAATTCCTGAAAGGCAGGATGAAAAAGATGAACCTCTCACCGGGATAACAGATACTACCCTCTTTGTTGCCTATTACTTACGGGGAAAAATAAAACCAATTGAAGAAGAAAAGATTTTACAACAGATTAAAGAATTGAACAGGGACAAAATCGTGGTGAAAGTAACGCTTTCGGGATATACCGATAGTTCGGGCGATAAAATCATAAACAAAGAAATCACCAACCGGCGATTAAACTACTTATCAGAAATGATTGTTCCGTGGATCGCAAAAGAGAAGATCTTCTTTCAAAACTTTGGAGATATTTTTGCATCGGATACTATAATAGATGATGAACGCAGGGTTGAAATAAGAATATACACAAAACAAGATAATAGTTTTTGAAAATCAGATTCGGGAAAGACATAAGAGCAGAAAAAACACTTAATGAAAAGACCAGAGAAGGATCTGTCATCATTGCGGTTGGCAGCGCACTTATTGCATTATCAACACATCTGACTCACGACAGAGACCGAAGAATATTTCTGACAGCATTTATAATGATCATTACAGGTGTGTGCTTTATATTTTATTTTTCGTCATCAGTTGATTTTGTTGGAGAAACAACACTATCCTGATGGTGGAGTACACTTATACTTCCTTATCCCATCGGATGGCTGATAATTATAATCCTGTTAATTATCAGGACGATTAATAATAAAAAAAACGGCAAAACAAAAGATCGCCGGATCTTGAAAAGATCGCCGGATCTTGATTTAATAACGACACGGAAGAAAGCACAGCAGTTGCCAACATGTTGATAACATGATGTTCCCGGTCAATCAGCAGGGTACAACTTTCAAGCCAGATTAAAAATAAAACGCCGGTCACGGTAAACAAGAACCTGGCTTCAATCGCGACAGTTCAGGTTTGTGCACTTATACATAGTTTTTATGTCCTTAAAACAGTTATTTAACTTTTATAATAAATGAACATTTTTTTATATAATAAAATCTTTACTATCTTGTTTTCTAAACATACTTACTTTCAACATAATAGTCTTATATTTCTCTGAAGAATAAATAAACACATATAATTAAAAATTTCATGCGGCAAATAAAAAAATGTCATTTATAATATTTTCAAAATTCTATTAATTAATTTAAAATCATTATTATGAAAAAAATCGTAATTATTTCCACTTTTATTTTTATTTCTGCTATTACTGCCTTTTCTCAGGTGGAAAATGTAGCTAAAGAGGTGTTAAACGCATACAAAAACAAAGATGTTGAATTGCTTAAAAAGAACGCCTCCGGAATTCTAAAACTGGTAATCACGAAAAGTTATTTTGAAGATAAAAGCATACAGGAAGATGCAAAAGCAATTGCTGGATGGGATGGCACTATAAAAGAAGTACGCTATGAAATTGACAATATGTTGGGCAAAAAAACTGTTTTGGCTACAGCATATTACGCTGATGCTGGACCAGACCAAATTTATGCTGTCCTTTTATCAAGTCTGGATAATGGAAAAAACTGGGTTTTTGTAGGTAGTGGCCTGGGTAGTTTAAAAAAAGAAGAATTTGAACAACTAAGCAAAACCATACCTGTCGATGGGGCGAAAAAAGAATCAAAAGTCGATAGGGCAAAAAAGGAATCAAAAACAGCAATAAATTTCTCAGCTGAGTTGGCTAACGGTGATACTTTTGATAAAATAAGTGAAGCAAAAATGGTGGAATGTATCAACAGCCTTGATGATGATAATTTCTTTATTACTCTGTCAAACAAAGAAAATTTTATTCAGGCCGCCTTTTCTGATGGTGATTTTGTAGTTGAATATAAAGAAAACGGGCAACAATTTGCTGCTGAAAAGGTGCTCACAAAAGAAGAGACTATCCAATTATTTAAAGATTATTATCAGGGGAAAGATAATTGGAAAAAAGAAATTGTCTGGGAAAAAATGGAATAGGCTTTGAATTAAAAAATTGGTAAGGTGCCGGCAGCCATTGTCCGGGAAGTGTCGGAAGAAATAACCAATAACAGGGACGATATCGATAAAAACACAATGAAAAAGTGTTGTTTGAATTTAAAAGCAATATTTGTTATTAAGATACTCACAGTAAGTATGGCTTTTTTATTTACCTCGTGCCATTCCGGTTATTTATCAATTGGATACCAGGTCTATCCCGGTGCTGTCTGGAACAATAAACATACAAAAGTGGCTTTTATAGCTTCAAAAACAGCTTACCGTAGCGCAAAGGGTATCACCAGTCTGCCCGATGGAGGAATACCCCGGTATTTATTAAGCAATGTCGGTCTTTATGTTTTCGATTATGAAAACAAGATACTTAATGAGTTAATTAGCTTTAATGAATTAGCCGACTGCTTAGGCCCTTATAGTTCAAAGTGGGATGTAAAATTAGTACTAACCGATACCATGGTTTATTACTTACTAGCACCGGTTCTGGACTGGAACTGGCAAATTGAACAAGCCCGAACTCCCGAAAATTCACAGCTTATGGCATCGTTAAAAGAGAGATATAAGCAGGCCCATGCATTTGACATGTATGCCAAAAACGATAAAGTTATTGATTCCACGGCCTTCAATAATCTTTTTGCCGAATCGAAAGATGTTTATAGTTGCGATCTGACTTTGCTCAATAAACAACTTGCGGAAATTCCTTTGACGAATTGGGGCCTGAAGCTGGATGAGATATATCCTAAATCGGACAGGGAGTATATTGAGGAAACAATTTACCTGCAAAACCCATCATCCCAAACCCGGCGGGCTGTAATCGAGCAAATAATAGCAAAACTAAGCAAAGCTGAAATTGAATTGTTACTCGAAAAGATGGATGCTTATAAAAACAGACTTGAAGGATTAAAGAAGACCGAATACGAATTTTATTCAAAAGATACCTATGAACAAATTAAAGCATTGTTATAAGGTAGCTTGCCTTATTGTAATTAGTATTTGTTTTGCAAGTAACGGATGTGCACAATCGGAAAGCAAATGGGAAAGTTTTGCATTGAATGTTGCGGCTTACGATTCTGAAGATATGCCCGTTGATCGTTACCCTGAATCGAACATATATGATGGCAATATTAAAACCTGCTGGGTATGTGGCTCATACAAAGATAATAACCCTGCCGGTACGTATTTAAGGATGCCCCATAACAATAAGGTTTATCTCAATATTTTTACCGGATACGGAAAGAGCCGGGAACTGTTTTATCAAAATGCCCGCCCAAAGAAATTACGATTATCGGTTTATGCAACTGTTCATCCCGAAGGATATGTTAGTGAAATTGCCGATGGATATGAAGGTCTTAAATACCCGCGCGAACAAATTGTAACATTAGCTGATAATTTTGGTATTCAAACAATTGAATTGGATTTTTCACGAGATGAACTGAATGAATTCAGCAAGAAAGTATACCGGCAGGCAAGGTCATATTTTGAGCCACCCATACTTGATTCGTGTTTGATTTTAAAAATCGATATAGCAGAATCATTGCCGGGAACTAAATATGATGATATCTGTATCTCGGAACTTTTTCTAAGCGGAGAAGACTGCACATTAAATAGCTCAACTCCATTGACACCAATAAAAAATGTTTACATAAATGAGGCCGAAAACAGCCTTTTAGCCGATGACGATCAAAACCAAAGTATAGTAATTTATCACGATCCTATGTCGGTTTTACAGCTTATCGATGTATCAGACAATAATAAATGGGCCATTGTAATATCGATGCCGGCTGAGATTGAAGGACGGACTGAAACATATTATCAGCTTGTAAACATACCCGACCGGAAAATTGTCAATGATGAGATTGAAGAATGCTCGGGTAATTACCTGTCGGGAAGTGAATTATTTTTTGAAACCAATACCGGCGGGCAGCTAATGTTAAAATACATGGCTAATGATGACGAATATTATAGCATCGTGCTAAAATGACATCAATTGTAAAACGAAACAAAATTACATATTGATCCTGATTTTAATGCTTTTGCGGCCAATAATCAATGTTCATCGAAAGCAAAATATACAAATTATTAAATAACATAGCCTGCCCAATACTAGTAAAACCCGATTTTTTTACATATTCTTTTAATTTATTTAAGAATTATTTTGAGTTTTTAAAAGAATCGCATAGTTTTGAAAAGTACCTGTGTGTCTGTTTATCCGTGAAAGCGAATAAGTTCAATTAAAAAACAAGCTTGATTATAATTCCAAAATTCATAATAATTAATTTTTTATCATGAAAAATAAAAAAAACACTTGTCTTGAGAAGTCCAAAAATCAATTTTCATTATTGATGATTTTATTTTTGGCATTACCATTTATTATGGTTTCCTGTGATCTTATTGAAGATATTGTTGATGAGTATGAACCCAACAATAAACTATCTGAAGCATATGCAATCGCCTTAGACACTAAATACAACGCTAATATTAGTGAAGAAACAGATGACGATTGGTTTAAAATAACCCCGTCACATGGCAGCGATACATATGATAAGGTGCAAATTAGTGTAACCAATGTATCTGCTGATTTAAAGATTCGTCTGGAGCTTTACGATGCTAGTGGTAAAAGTCTTGAGAGCCACGGTGCTACAACAGGAGGACAGACTTTAACTTTTACTTTTGCCACACCCGGGGTTGAATATTATGTCCGGTTTAGTGGATGGGATGGGTTCACTGACCATAGATCAACCGGTAGTTACTCCTTTACTGTTTCTAATATGAATGCCAACGATGAATTTGCGCCAAACCATACTATTGAAACGGCAGAGGAATCTCTTGAATATGGCATCTCCTATAATGGGGTTCTTGTATCGAAATATGAAGATGATTATTATAAATTTACGAATCCTACACCCAATGCATGGAATTCCTATACCTTTGCCTTAACCAATGTATCTGAAGATTTAAAGGTAAGAATTCGCCTTTACGGAACCAACAAGTCAGAATTGGATTCTAAAGGATCCAGTACCGCGGGAGCAGATCTTTCATACACCTTTATTTCTAAAGAGGATGTGATTTATCTGCAAGTATTAGGATGGGATGGGTTCACTGACCATAGATCGAGTGGTAATTATACATTGACTGTTTCCGCTGAGAATCCCAACGATGAATTCGCGCCAAACCATACTATTGAAACGGCTAAACCTCTTGAATTTGGCAGGTCCTATAATGGGATTATTGTATCGAGAGAAGAAGATGATTATTATAAATTTACGAATCCTACACCCGGCGTATGGAATTCCTATACCTTTAACTTAACCAATGTATCCAGTAGCTTAAAAGTAAAAATTTACCTTTACGGAGCTGATAAATCAAAATTGTATTCTACAGGTGCTACTACTGCAGGAGGAAATCTTTCATACACCTTTGTTTCTAAAGAGAATGAGTTTTATCTGCAAGTATTGGGGTGGGATGGATTCACTGACCATAGATCGACTGGCAGTTATACATTGACTCCGGTAGTTAACGGTAATGATGATTATGAGCCCGATGACACATTTGAACAAGCAAGGGAAATTAAATCATTCCCAAGAAACCTGACAGGTAAAATTTTAGCAACTGCTGCCAACAATAATGATGGAGATTATGAATTTTTCAAAGTAACGATAACTAATAATAAAAAAGTATTATGGTCAATTACTCCGGAAGCTTCAAATACAGAACTACATTTTGATGTTTATGATAAAAACAAAACACATCTTGGAGGAGCAGATGGTTCTCGCGGTCAAACAATAACTGGTTCAATGAATAATACAACCGGAACGGATTCTTTTATCTATATTAAATTGGGCGGTTATGTTGGCGATAACGGCAACTATACCATTTCTTTTACTGAAACTGATGCGACTTAATAGGTACAACCTGTTGGCATGGACAACCTTGCCAACAGGTTAACTGACCAACTTGTCCTGAAATAGCTTTACGCTAGAAAAGTTTAATAATAAACAAATAAAGTAAAGCTGTTTCAGGATAATCATAACCGGGGGTAAATGGTTAGTTGAAGTTACTCTGCTCCACAAAAGCTTTTGTGTCGGCAGACAGGGACGAAGTCCGCAATCTCAAACGATTACATAAATAACGCCGGGTTGTTGAGACAAACTTGAGAAAGTAATTAAAACAATAAGTGATATAAGCTATGTATGATTTTATTATTGCCGCTTTGCCATGGATTGCTATGGGGATTGCAGTTGCTATCGTTCTTGCAAATGAGAACAACAAAAAGAAAGTAAAATTTCATTCCAATGAAAGGCCAGACAATATAACTGATGAGGAAACAGCTAATAAAAATGGCGAAAAGAATTACATTACATATGGGATGCTATTTGGCATATCATTTGGAATAGCTATTGGCGCGTCGTTTAGTGACAAATTTGGATCAATCTCTTTAACTTATGGGATTTGTTTTGGTATGCTAATTGGGACATTAGTTGGCATCTTAATAAAGAAAAAGTAAAATAATCTATAAAAAAAAGCATTCCTTTTCTTAAATGTCAGGCCAAAGTTTCTATCGCTAATTTTTTTACTGGTAACAAAGCAATAGAGGGCCTTGTTAAAGGTACATGGCTTAAGAAAAAGGACAACCCTGGTAGAAAGCCACATCGAATTGAAGATGAAACTACTTTAAAAAAAGCTTTTGCCCATTCAACCGATGCATTTAAAATTGCCTCAGACTGGCCTGAATAAAATTTTCAACCGATCTTCCGATTGCAGCTATAATAATTCACAATTGCCTAATACGAACAATGTGTTATGTGTAAGTTATTTCCCAACTAAGACGGGACAAGTCGTCGCGCTTTTTATGAATACTCTTCTGCCGGTCATTGATGATATCATGATTTTTCCGGTCAATCAGCACAGGATGCAGTCAACTTTTTTAAGCTTGTCAACAAACAGCATGACAAGCCTTCTATGATCACCATAAACAACCCTTCCCCAAAAAACAATGGACTGATGTTATGAATGATGCTGTTCTGAGAACAGCCATTCCGAACCGTATTCTCTACCCTTATAAAGTAATTAAGTTGCAGGAAAAAAGCTATAGGAAAATCAAAAAAAGACTAAATTTGTAGGAATAATGCATCCTTATTTCCCATTTTGTGCATTACCGTTTTCCGAAAAATAAACTTATTTGTTTTCTGGTAAGAATAAATTTATGAAACCCTCTATTATACAGATAAAAGAGTTAGTCACAAACTAAAGTGAAAGAGCAAATCGGACAAGCCGAACACCGTTTAAAAAGTAGGCGTTAAATAAATTTTTAAAGTTATGGTCGATCTTCTAAAGTCATTTACCCATTCGGTAAAACATTGGTATATTCCACTCATTGTGGGAATTCTTTTCATCATTCTCGGTATTTATATATTTACCGTACCCGTTGCAACCTATTTGACACTCGCCATATTTTTTAGTGTGTCATTTTTGGTGTCGGGGCTCTTTGATAGTTTCTTTGCTATTTCCAATTATAAATCCTTGAATGGTTGGGGCTGGTATTTAGTAAGTGGAATTCTTCATTTAGTTATAGGAATTTATCTAACGGTATATCCCCAAATTTCAATGGCTGTTTTGCCTTATGTAGTAGGCTTTACGGTTCTTTTCCGTTCATTTTTGTCATTAGGTATGGCATTTGAAATGAAAAGCTCAGGTGTTTTAAATTGGGGAAATGTAGCCATCTCAAGTATCTTGGGGATTTTGTTGTCATTTTTATTGATAACCAATCCGGTTTTTTCCGGATTATCATTGGTTGTGCTTACTGCATTGTCATTTATATTTTCCGGGATTGCATCAGTTTTAATCGCTTTTAATCTTAGAAAGATTAAAAAACATCCTGAAAAATTAAGCGATGAATTAAAATCAAAAATTGAAGAGATACAAGCAGAAATCGAACAACAAATAAAATAACAATGTGAAACCCATATGATTGAATTTAAATGCAAACATATAATGAATATAATTTTCAATCATGTGGGTTTCCCCTGCTTGAGCGGGGCAGGCTATCCGACCTTTAAAATAAATTATATACAGATGGAATAAACAGTAATTACATCTATATCGCTACAGCTTAATGGGTAGTGTTCCAATCAGTGTGTCTGGGGTGGCAGATCTTCATCGAAGTTTTACATTTTAAAATTACGCTTTTTAATCAATTCAGAAAATTGAGCATTGAAACAGGCCACATACCTGCGCATAAACTCATCCCCTGCCCTTCTTCAAAGGGAGAATAAGAAACTGTTTCTTCCAAAATACGATCAGGAGGGATTGAATAAATCAATCAATATGATATCAGTTTTTCCTTCTGACTTTCTTTATAAGCTGCCGGGTTAAACGGGCATCCGGAACCGGTCTGAGAAGTTTCAGAATATCTATCACATCGCTGAACTGTGGATAAAACCCCCAGGCATCATCATAAAGATCTATACCATCAGTATTTATTTCACGATATGAAAGAAAATGAGTAGAGCTTGATCCCATAGGCTTCATGGTTTCGTTTTGTTTCTTTACAAACGAGACTATAAAGCCGTAAATTGTACGGAATTGAATAAATTTTAAGGAATTATGAAATTTTACTCTTTTAATGCGAAATTTCGTAAATACCTTAATGCTGTGTATGGCCGCAATTGCCTTTGCACTTTTAATTAAGTGTAAGGCTGATCTTCTTTTCCTCCATTAATTTTCTCATATTAATGAGGGCATATCTCATACGGCCAAGAGCAGTATTTATGCTAACGTCGGTCATTTCGGCTATTTCCTTGAAGCTTAGTCCGGCATAATGCCTGAGAATAACAACTTCGCGCTGATCGTCGGGAAGCAGACTGATCATATGCCGCACATCCTTGTGGATCTGTTTTCGTATCATATTATCCTCGACAGTCAAGTCTGCAAACCTTTTTGAATTAAAAAGGTCGGTTTCGTAGTCGTCGTTCAATACGGTATTCATCTGTTTGACCCTTCTGAAATGATCAATTATAAGATTATGTGCGATACGCATCACCCAGGAGATGAATTTTCCGTTATCCTGGTATCTTCCTGATTTTACGGACTGAATAACCTTCATGAAGGTATCCTGAAACAGATCTTCAGCAAGTGCCCGATCACGTATATATAAACTTATATACGCGAACACTTTATTTTTATGACGGTGGATTAACTGCTCAAAGCAGGACTCCTCACCATTTATGAACCTTTGTATCAGTTCATAATCGGTAATCATCTTATTCATAGCTCTCTCTTTAAATTACCAAGAGTAGAGTTGTATAATAGGCAGTCCTCCTTAATTTTAATTTGTATGCAAGACAAAGAAAGTAATTATTTTGATCTTAATACATTATTTTTGGGATTTTATATAAATTTTAACATTAGGGAAGCTTAGATTTTGATGAGTGGAAGTATAGAGATCAGGGGGGCAAGGGTTCATAACCTGAAGAATATAAGTCTGAATATCCCCCGTAACAAGTTCATTGTTATCACGGGAGTGTCGGGTTCAGGCAAGTCGTCACTTGCTTTCGATACAATATATGCAGAAGGACAGAGAAGGTATGTTGAAAGTCTTTCGGCCTATGCCCGTCAGTTCCTCGGCAGGATGAACAAACCTGAGGTGGACTTTATAACAGGTATTCCTCCCGCTATAGCGATAGAGCAGAAGGTCAATTCACGAAATCCTCGCTCCACCGTAGGAACATCAACAGAGATCTATGATTATCTGCGTCTTCTGTATGCCAGAATAGGAAAAACCTATTCTCCCTTTTCCGGAAAAGAGGTTAAAAAACACAATGTTGACGACATTATCGATTTTCTTGCTTCACTGCCTGAAGGAACAAAGGTTATAATCACATCTGCCGGAGAAGTGCCTGCAATGATAAATCCTGCCGATTATCTGTCCTTTCTTCAGAAGCAGGGTTTCAACAGGATCGAAATTGCTGAAGAAGGTGAGTTCATCAGGATAGACGATATAAAAGACCCTGAAAGCCTCCTGAAACCAGGTCAGAAAATCAACATAGTCATTGACAGGCTTGTCATAAGTCACACCTCTGATGATTTCAGCAGAGCTGCCGACTCTGCCCAGACTGCTTTTCACACGGGGAAAGGTTATTGCCAGGTTGTTGTTTTTACAGACAAGGGAATAAGCAGAGAGAATTTCTCCAATATGTTTGAGGAGGATGGGATTTTTTTCGAGGAACCAACGGAATACTTCTTCAGTTTCAATAACCCGATCGGGGCTTGTAAGGTCTGCGAAGGCTATGGAAAAATTCTGGGTATAGACCCTTCGCTGGTCATTCCCGACCAGAATCTTTCTGTATATGATGATGCTATAGTCTGTTGGAGAGGAGAGACCATG
>Ga0255345_1001591_pt1 | contig 32190 bp, 36 predicted proteins | sample wastewater_treat_6_FD_192415 | JGI IMG/M metagenome (GOLD analysis project Ga0255345, IMG submission 192415) | Wastewater microbial communities from Lulu Island WWTP, Vancouver, Canada - plant20 | ecosystem: Engineered > WWTP > Wastewater > Unclassified | place: Canada: Vancouver, British...
GACTGCACTTCATCGCTCTCGCCACCTGGCTCTGCGCATCATCCATCACGTAGTACCGCACAATCGCTTCCCTCTGCCTGTCCGTCAGCTCCTCCAGCGCCCTCCGTACATCGCACCTCATGCAAGCCAGCCCTTCCCACCATGCGCCGGGGTGGAAGCCGCCGCTGCTCGAAGCGACAGACGGATCGGAGGAGCGCGTGTGCATCTCCCGCAACTCGTGATAGTTGCGCAGAAACCCCTTTATCCTGCGTTCTGTCTGTTTCAGCGGGTCGTCGGCAGTGCGTATGTCAGTCATTCTATCGCCTCAATCGTCCACATAATGAAAGGCTCCCCTGCTTGTGCACAAGGGAGCCCTTCTGAAAGGAGGAACACCGATACCCGATACGTTATGGACCGTTGCGCTTGCCCAGGGCGCAACCTTTGTATGATGAATGGGTCCGGTCTGCCTTGGCGGAGCATTCGCACAAGTCCAAATTTGGTTTTGTTCTTGCGCCGGACCCAACCCTATTCCAGTCGCCCGTGCTTGCCGGACCTATCCACACACGAGCGACTAGCAGCAAGGAGGTGGAGCGATGCGTGTCAGTGATCATCCGCACCATCATAATACCACGTTTGTTACCTCCGCGCAACACCCCGTGAGCTGGGAGAATGCAAAGGGCACTTCAGAACCCCGTCTCTGATCCCCTCTATCTCTTTCAGTGAGAAAGCCGAGTCCCACAGATGCCTACAGGTTCCATCATCCTCTCTCGACAGACACGACCCACATTGACCTGCGAACTTCGCGCCAGACACGCCAGGATGCCCTACATTGGACGATGGTTTCTCGGTCGGTGAATCAGTCATGACTACATGCAAACCCCTCTCTTGTCGTAGCGTGGTGCTTGCGAGTGACGCTTCAAAACAACACAAGGGCGTGCAACTACTCTTCCGGTTCCTCCGCGTCGTCCTCCTCCTGATCGTCGAGCCGCCCGCACTTATTACAGCGTACACATATCTCGCCCCAGGAATCTTCTAGGTTCTTGCAGTCCTCTCGCGCCGACAAGCAGATGTGAACCTGCATCACGCCATTCCCTTCTGGCATCCTGCTTTCCCCCTCCTTTTTCGCCACAACTGCTGCCTGTGCCACTTGAGCAGGCATTCATTGCTGCACCAAAACCGGCTCGCGGCTGCTCCGCGTTTGTCCGATAGTCTGCCGCAATAAGCGCACCGAAGAGCTTCTATCCCGCTTCCTCCCCCTTCCCTTTTCCTTCGTCCTTGATGAATTTCTGCACAGTCTCAAGCTCAACCTTTGTGAGCAGTGTGCCGCCTACTTCATCCCTGCCGTCCTTGACCACTAGATACGCTTCCCCGAACCTTGCGAGGGCGTAGGCATCCACCACATCATTTGCTTTATGCTCGAACCCCCACTTCTTATAAACATGCAGTCGCATTTCATCTTTTTGCGAGTTGCCTTTGCCGGTGACGAACTTCTTTAGCGTGGCCGGCGGCACAACGATGTATGAGATTCCCATCTGCCGCAACCTGACCCTTGCTACGCCTCCCCACTCGCCGATACTGAACGCCTGTCCTGATCTGCTGCCCATGGAGTAGCCTTCGATGACCGCCAGAGGGAACCCGAACACCCACGCCGCTGTCTCCATGTTGATGAACTGCCCTATCGCTTCCCCTAGTTGGTTCGACAGGTCTATCAGGCGTTCAACACCCCTGTGTTTGCTTGACAAGGTCATCGCGCCGGGTCTCGCTGCTCGTTCGTACGTGCCGTCCACCAGCTTCCGCACGACGCCGTTGTCAAGCACCACTACTCCTGTGCTGGTCAGCGATAGGTCAAGGCCAATGGTTGCCATCATGGCGTCACCTCCACTGCCCACAGGGATGCGATAAGTCCAGAAGCCACAACACCTACTACCAGCACGACGGCAATCATCCATGCGAACGGCACAACACAGTCTAGCCAGTCCAACGCGTCATAGACCCAGTCGGGCATAGAATGTTTATACGGCGATTCCTCACAGAGAAACTCCAACGCTGCGCGAACAACGCTCATAAGAATCGCCACAGCGAATGAGCAGATCGCCAGTGTCGCTACTAGTTTGAAGAACACCTGCACGCCTCCTTCTTCTTGGCAGGCATTGGCGTAGCCCCGAATTCAAACCGCGCCTGCTTGGCTTTTTTGTACGCTGCCCGGAGGCGCGGCGAGTCGTAATTATAGTCTTTGTCTGGATGACCATCGGGCAGAGGGCGAACGGCTTTACAGCATGGCAGGCGTGCGCTGCGCCCGTCGAACTCTATCCCCAACGCGCCGCAATGCCGACATTCGCACCACAAATAGCCGTAGTCGCCCCACCCTATCGCTTCCGCTTTACCATTGGCCACGAGTTCCCGCGCTCTCTCCAAATCGTCTTCGCAGCGCGGCCATTTGACCCAGGCGCTGTCGCAATCATCAGCAAAACTAGGCACGCGCGGTTCCCCGTAGAAAATGAACACGCGCTTCCTTGTCGCGTCAGCAAGTAATTGCGCCTTGTGCTCCTCTTCCTCCGTTGGTGAGAAGGGTTTGATTTCGATCCAGCAATCCTGATCGGGCATCCAGAAGTCAGGGAGATACTGCGTCCCGTCATCGAACTTGAATGTCTCTAGTTCATACATGTAGCTAATACCTAGTGCATCAAAGAACACTGCCCACCTTGCTTCAAGGCGGCTGCGAAACAAATAGCCGTTATACTCGGTTTCGCGGGCTTTGATAAACACTTCCCCGTCACTCCCTCCCCTTCAACACTGCCCTTGCGCTCTTGATCCGTTTCCGCAGCTTCTCATTCTCGGCGCGTAGTTCCTTGAGTCTGGTGTTTCGGTCGGCAAGGACTTTCTGAAGTTCGAACTTCACTTGCTCAACGGACGCAAGACGCTCTACCAACTCGTTCAGGCGGTTTCCCTTCGCTGCCTGCTGCACAATAGCTTGAGTGCGCTTGGAGCACGCTGTAACAATCCCCATGCTCTGCACTATCTCATTGTACAGTCTCAGGCATTCGTCGCATATGCAGACCCCCGAACCGCCAGCCATAAGAATGTCTGTCTCTGACTGAGTTGCACCGCAGAACGAACATCCCAGAACTACCTCTGGACCTTCCTTCACACTCCTGCCTCCTTCCCTTTCGCCTTTCCTTTTCTCCAGATGTACTGCACTGCCTACATCCTCTCCGCCTACCATGTCCACCCCTCCTCACCCTCCGCAACCGCCTGCTTGAGCGCGAAGAGCGCAGTTTCAGGGGTTTCTCCCTTCACGGAGTATTCTGTCTCGCGTACCATGCCGTTCTCGCGCTCTGTTTTTACAGTCACACCGGCCCAATAACCGTCAACACCCCACACCATACCCAATCCTTTACTACCACGCACGTCCCACGTCTCCCTGATAGCGAAATCGCTAGCCAACCAGCGCTCAACCTTGGGTTCTACGTTGTTTTTGCGCCTAAACATCTCATTCACCCCTCCCTAGTCCCCGTCTATGGTCCAGTCCGGGAATGCCGATTCTTTCTCTCCGACCGGTTCTGCCGGTGGCTCTTGTTGGTCCGTCGCATATTTTGCGAGACACGACCACGAGCAGAAATGCAGAGTGGTCAGCGGTTCCACGAACACCATTATCGTCAGGGTTGGTCTCATATCGTTGTCGCACCGGTCGATGACCTTTCGACAAACATCACATTGGGTCGTAACTGTAATCACGTTCTCACTCCCTCAGTTTTCGCTTGTCCTTCTTGTGCGGTTTCGGATGGACTCCACTCCCCATCGCCTTTCCCACCCAATCACCGGGCCTGTCCCTAATGGCGATGGAGGAACCCTGTTCTTCCCGCCGCATCGACATCAATAGAATCGCCGTCTCGTCCTGGTCCCTGCCCAGCCTCTCCGCGATTTCCCAACCCGGAACGCCTTCCTCCCACCACTGCTTCACTTGCGGTAGTAGGCGTTTATCCCAGCCGAACTCCAGGCCCTCCAAGGCGATGTATTGCTCAGGCGGGTAGGTAATCACTGCTTCAACGGGCGATTCCTCGCCAGACGCGCCAGGAGCCTCTAGGACGCGAGTTTGGTTCGCAGACGATGAATCACCTTGCCCGGCAGCGGACAGCCTCACCACGGGGCGCATGGGCTCTCTCACAGACCGCGTGTTACTTCCGAGTGTTACTTCCAAACAACTCCCGGACATATTATATCACCCTTCGGGATTCTGTCACCCGAAATTCGCGACGATTCGCAGAACCCCATTCTTCCACGACGCATTCCCACACACCGGATTCCTTGGGTAGTCCCTTGACCGAGTTCGCCATGCAAGTGTCGCCGCGCAACTCCAACTCCTTGAGTCGCTTGTCGCCGTCCATGAGTCGGACGTGGGTGATGATCGCCGACTTGTCCATCCCCACGGCGATTGTCATGACGAAACGGTCGCGGAAGGCCCATTCGCCGAACTCGGGTTGATTCTCCCTGAACGCGCCGTAGACGGCTTCCCAACGGGCGCGTTCGCGTTGGATGCCTGCATTGAAGAGCACTATCATCGTAGCGGCTATCACCACAAACAAGACAATCGCGCCGAACCACACACCTTCGTTTTCCATCCCTACATCCCCCTCTCCGCAAGAATCCTCCGATAACTCTTCGCATTCGCTATCAACACGTCGCATGTCTCTGCGAGTCTGTCTGCGATTCTGATTCCGAACCGCGCCTCGAAGTCTTTGGGCGACACGTTCGCCGTGACCACCACCGGTCGCTTGTTCCTGTATCTGCCGTCGATGATTCGGTATAGCTGCTCTTCCGTTATCGGGCGAGGCGCTTCTGCCCCGAAGTCGTCCAGGATGAGCAAGTCTGCATCCGTCATTGCGTCGAACACTTCCCGCTCGGTAGGCGCACCTTTCTCCCTATCCCATGTCGCCCTGATTCTGCCTCCGAGATCGGGCACGGACACGAACACCACAACGTCGCCCTGTCCCTCTACTTCCCGCTTGATGCAGGCGGCGAGATAGCTCTTGCCTGTGCCGTTCAATCCCGCCAGCACCAACCCTTTGCCTTGCGCCTTCCTGGTCGGCCATTCTTTCGCGTAGGCGCGGCAGTCTGTGTAGAGTTTGGCGAGTTCGGGCCGGTTTTCCCACTTGTCGAAACTCGCATTTGCCAGGAGTGTTCCCATGCTGCTTGCACTGACTGCCCTCCGCGCCCGGTCCATACGCTTCTGCCGGTCACGTTCCGACAACTTCGCCTTCTCCTCCGCCGCAAGTCTGGCGGCGCATTCCGGGCAGATTGTCGGAGTCTTGCGAGGCGCACCGCAGCGAGGGCAGACGTATCTATCGTTTGGCGATGCGCTCCCAAAAGTCGTCGTCTTCGGCAGTGCGTTCTGTATCAGCGCCGGTGTAGTAGCTATATCCCTGTTTTCTGCGGCGACTGGCCTCTGCATTCTTCTTCGCCTCCTCGATGCAGGACGGGTCTAGGTAGTCCAAGTAGCGCAAACTGGGTCCCAGAAAAGTCGCGGCGTGCATGATGAAATGCTTAGGCGTGTTTGTTGACTCACAGACCGACCTGTAGTGCGCTGCCGCTTGCTGTAACTCCTGCGCGGTCGCCGGATGGTTCTCATTCCGCAGTCGTGCCTGCCACACTCTCCATGCCTCCTGTTTGGCGTGCTGGCGAGGGTAGCTGTTCCAGAAGAGAGAGAAGTCTGCGGAATACTCCACGCGCGCGAACCGACCAGAGGGAGGAGTACTCTTTGTAGTCTCTGTCGTAATCTCTGTAGTAGTCTCTGTTATGTTTTTAGTGTTTCGCTCAAATGGAATTTCGTGTTTCACTAAGTTGGATTTTCGTGTTTCACTAAAATCCAATTTGGCGACCCCCCCATATTTGAGAAGGGAATTGATCGCCTCCATGAGCGCTTCAGGCAATAGACGGACGCACACTGTGGGGCTGCCTTCAAATCGGAACCGCTTCTTTTCAATGACCCCTTTCTCCGCGAGAAGCGCCACCGCCCGGTCGAACTGCCAGGGACTTATCCTGCACTCTTCCCACCAGTCTTCGCGACCCTTCGCAAGCCACAAGGAACCATCTTTCTTCACCCTCAGCTTCGATTGACCGCTCTTGCTTGGCAGATACCAATAGACAATCTGACTGAGCAGTATCCCGGCAATCATATCCCCCGCTACGTCAATGTATATGCGTTTGACCTTTATCACGTCATGGCTAGCCTCTTCCCAGCGCAGGAAGTCGGCGAAGTCCATCACCCCATCTCCACCCCCAGCGCATCGCAAAGCAGCGCAACCAGCATCGTGTCGTTGCAGGTGAAGTGTTTGGAACTAGTCAGTGCATTTCGAGCCTCAATCAGCAAGTCATCGGCTATCGGTCCGATTGCATCTAGGAGTTGTTCCCACTCCACGTCCTCCGGCGTATTGCCGGGGATCATGCTGTCCGTGACTCCGGGTGGCAAATTGCTCATTATTGCACCTCACTCTGTTATTACGCCTAGCACCCGTTCGGGGCGCAATCCGCGTACCGTTGTGCAGTCTACGAGTTGATCTAGCAGCTCCGCAATCTTTGTCTGCGCCTGCGCCGCCTCGACGTGGATGCACTCCTGCGTGTCGGGGTTGTAGTGGGCGCATCCGTTTTGCAGGCAATTGTTGTTGTTGTAAGGGCAACGCAGATACCGCTGCATGATGGGCACTCCGGCATCAGGGTTGTGCAGCATGGCATCTTCTCGCTCCTGGAGATTCTTCATCTCATACCCTCCCATGCGAGTCCGGCGCGACTCGCTGTAGTGTGTTACCCGTGCGCCGCCGGGGCTGGGTTTGAAGCGCTCCCGTTGTGGTTTCGGTTTCTCCATCGCCACCAATTCCAGATAACTGATTTCGTCATCGGTGAAGTCCGCGAACCAGTGCCCGTTGCAGTTGGCGGGTTCATCCATCGGAATGAGTGTCCAAAGGCTACGGTAGACGCCTTCATCGCAGAACGTGCCGTCGTGCGACGTGCCGTTGTATGGGTCTCCCTCGATTCCGCTGTCGAACAGAATCTCGCCGTTCCTCTTGTAGTACCAACAAATCTCGTCTCCCGGATACCGCCTGACGCGCCCTCCTATATCGAGCCACCTTTGTGCTTCCTCGAACGTTGCGCCGTCCTTGGGTTCGAGTTTGGGTTCGAGTTTGGGTGTCTCTTCTTCGAGCGGAGGGAGAAGGATGAGTCGGTTTAGCATGAAGAGGGGTATGTCCTCGCCGTAGCTGCCGTACGCGGATAGACGCTCTTCGCCGCCGGGTGCGTGATACATGAGTTTGCCATCCCGCCCATACCACCAATGCCGCGAATCAGAGTTCTCCACAAACCGCCCGCCCTTTTCCAGATGCCGCTTCAACTCCTCATACGTCACCTTCTTGCAGGTCGGCGGGAGGAGCACGGCGTCTTCATCTGCCCAAACCTTCCGCCACGCGCCCGTTGGTCCCCAGTAGTACTCGTGCCCGTCACGCGCACGCGCCATAATCCTGCCCGGTTCTTTGTTGGGGATGAAGAAGTAGTCGCACTCAGACCGCTTGCCATCTTGCCGCCGAACAACGCCCCCGTCTTTCATCCACTGCAAAGCCTCCCGCGCGTTCCCATATCGAAAACCAAGGTCAATCCAACCATCCGCGCTGTCCGCAAACGTGGACACGAATGTTTCTGTGCCCATCTTTGACGGACTCGACCATAGAGAGCACATGACCTTTCCTTTTGCGTCCAGGTAGACGCTTGCTTCCCGAAGGAAACCCTTATGCCGGATGACATGTCCTTCCTTGAGTAGCCTAACCGCTTCATCGCGGGTATGGGTCGCCACCGAATGCTCTAGCAAACTCACCATTCTGCCTCCTTTCTAACTCGCCCCGGCAAACAGGGCCTTGTCTTCGGGTGTCATGCCCAGGTCTATCTCGTCGTCGATCTGTCGGAACTCAGCGTCTACGGCATCGCCATCGTTGTCCGCGTAGTCGAAACCGAACTCGTCTGTCTGCTCGTCCATCCTGACCGTCGCTTGGTCTGCTGTGAGACTGAGCTGCATTTCGATTGAGAGAATGCCATACTTCGACAACAACCTCTTGAGCGCCGTCTTCTGCGCCATTGCGTCGAAATTGGTCTGCCACGTACCTCTTGGGTTTGAATACGTCTTGCTGTATCTCTTGGCATGCGCCCTGACTTCATCAACGCTCATATACAGGAACTTCTCGAACCCGTTTATGAGGCTGAAATAGGCGATGTAGCCAACAACCTTGTCGCTGGTCCTTTCGCCGAACTCATACTCGCCCTTGAACTTGTCCACCCTGACGATCTCGCCTTCGCAAACCTCCGTCACATTGATGGTCTTGTATGCGCCTGTCCGCATGGCAAGCTGGATATATCCGCGCGTCCCGAGTTGGAACTGTGCCTTGTTGCCGTAGGGCACAACATAGGCGAACCCCAGGTTTGGGTCGATGGGCAGGTCTAGCGTCGCCGCAATCGCCGCCGCCGAGACAACAGACATGGGTTCGCACTTTTGCAGGGCAGTATTGCTGTTGGTGATGTTGATGATGCTCGACATGAATCCCGGCGCTTTGCTGCCTAGTAACTGCTCGAATCTGGCTTTGATTTTGTCGTCGCGCAAGATGGATGCGACCGTGACCTTCGTTGGCACCGGTGCCTGCGCCCCCTGAACCCTGGTCGCAAGCGCCGCCGTATTAACCGTCAAACCGCTTCACTCTCCTCTCTTGGTATTGAGAATCTTCTGTAGCTAGATTCCTTGAGAAACCGCTCGTATATATCGGGTTCCTCTGCTCGAAGCGCCTTGGTGTCTAGCCTCTGGTTCCGCACTGTCTTCCACTGAATTTCTTGGAACCCGGCATAACCCCGTTCGTTCTCGCCCATCATCGCCTTCAATCGGTTTTCCGCTTCGGTCTTGCGCAACCCCGCCGCCTTCTCTTCCGCTTTGGCTTGACAGTACTGCTCCACCAAGTCCGCCGATTCCGGCGGCAGGTCGATGGCGGTTCCCTTCCCCTCTGGATACATCCGGTTCAGCAGTTCCGTGCTCGCCTCCGAACCATCCGGCGCAGGAGGAGTCTCGTTTTCCACCAGCGCCCAGAACCCCTCTGCGATATCCAGCAGCATTCCGAACAAGTCGCGGTCGAACTCCACTTCGTATTCCCGGTATGCTTGCCCACCAATAAGAACTGCCACAAACCCCCGCTTCAACCCACATATCCCCAAGTACCACATGAGCTGTAGCGTTATGTAGTCGGGTAGCTTGTGTTCTTGGAACTCGTCTTGCCGGAAACTGCTGGTGGTCTTGACCTCCAGAACGGCCTCCTCTCCGTCCGGCCCGATCAGCAACCTGTCGATATTCGCCAGTGCCCACGGATATTTCGGGTGTCCGAGAATCGCGTCAACCTCTTCGACTCGCCATTCCGGGTGCCGCTCCGCGAACTCCTGGGCCACGAAACCCTCCAGCTTGCGCCCGAACATCATTGCCTCAGTCTCGGGTTTCGACTCGAACTTCCCGGTCTTGTCCAGCCACACGTCAAGCGGGGTTCTCCACGGGTGCATCCCCGCGCAGGCGGCTATGTCGGAACCGCCTATCCCTCGCTGCCTGCGCTTCAACCACTCCTCGCGGGGCATATCCCTAGTGTCAACTAGCCTTATCGCTTGCAAGCTGCTCCACCCTCTTACCAACCTGGTCCTCCAACCATTCCCCGGTCGCTCGGTTAATCTCGCTGATTGCGTCCAACCCTAGGTCGAGAACGCTCACAGTGCCGTCCTTGGTCGTAATCTCCAGCGAGTGCGGACAGGCTGACTGCTTCCAGCTTTCCTCGCGAATCTTGACCATCACCCCGTGCGGCATGGTGTCCGCGTCACGCCACTTCGCTGATATGCTTGCATGCGCCCCCATTTTCTCCAGCCTCCCTCTTCTTCTTGAACTCATCGCGTATGTACTCGTGATTCATGATCCTGTCCCACGCTCCGTCCACGCACACCAGATACCTGATGATTCCGAGGTCCAACTCCTCCAGCCTGATACTTGCAAACACAAAGTCGGCGTCGCTGCCGATACGCACCGCTGCGTCGCCTTGCGGTGACGTTCTCAAGAACAACTGGTCGTTCGGCCCATCGCAGGAAAAAATCTGGCACCCCTTCATTGCGATTCCCCTCCTATCCATTTAGCTAACCCGCTCTTCGCGACTCGCAATCCTCTGCTGGACCGCCCCAGCTTGCTGGCTGGCAACCTGCCGTCGCTGATCGCTTCGTAGACCGCTGTTTTGGATAACCGCAGAAGGGCGGCAATTTCCGAGACTTTTAGAAAATTTGGCGCATTAATCAACTCCGGAGCAGCAGGAGAATGGCAACCATGGGGCGAAATAGTGAGCGGGTCAGGGGCGATACGCTGGGCTTTCACAAATCTCACCTCCTGCTCGTGCTGTTTGGACGTATCACTGTTCGCGTAAATACTACACCACCCGTTACGTGCTGTCAATACTTATCGAACTTGTCATAGCGGGAATTCCTTGACGAGGCGCACATGGCGTTGTATCATGATGTCAAGCATAAACAACACAAAGGAGGAGGTGTTTTATGAACAGCGCCTCGTTCGGAGCATGGGTTAGGAAGCAGAGAGAGGATAAGGGATGGTCGCAGCGCCAATTCGCTGCACTGTCCGGCTTGACAAATGCCGCGCTCAGTCGCTTGGAGCGCGACTGCCACGATACACATACAATAACCACTTAGACAACGCCGCCTTCGCGCTGTGGACGCTGGGGGAGGCGCAAGGGAGGGATAGGTAGGATGGCGGGAAGGAGGTATGGCGGACATATCCGCAAGATGCGCGAAAACGTGTTCGAGCTTCGGTTATACATAGGGACGGCGGTCGGCGCGAACGGCAAGAGAAAGAAGAAATACTACACGGAAACATTTCACGGGAACATGAGCGACGCGACTGTCCGTATGGCGAACATTATAACAGAGCACTCGAAGGGCGTTTTGATCGACCCAACCAATGTAACGCTTGCCGAATACCTGGACGAATGGTACGCAAAGAGGGAAAAGGGCTGGAAGGCAAGCACCCGCATTCACAAACAACGGGCGCTTGCGCATCTCAAGAAGGAACTGGGGAGCGCTCGCCTGTGCGCAATCCAACCTCTCGATATTGAGAACGCATATGAGCGGATCGGCAAGCGACTCGAAAAGGCGGGACACGCGGGGGACGGCACGCTCCTGCTGGTTCATGTTTGCCTGTCTCAAGCGCTACGGCAAGCCATCAAATGGAAACTCATGCTGTCCAACCCTGCGGAAGACGTTAAGCGACCGGCGTACGACAGACCGAAGCGGCAGACCTGGACCGCCCAAGAGCAGCAGCGGTTCCTGATTGCGGCAAGGCGATACCGACTATATCCCCTATTCGCGCTCCTGCTGCGCACAGGACCGAGGGTGGGTGAAGCGGTCGCCCTTTGCTGGCCTAACGTGAATATGGACACCAATACATATCGCATCGAAAGCACGCTCAGAAGACACGGTACCGTCGTGTTGGAGGGAACGCCCAAGACGGAAAGCTCCGCGCGTAGCGTGCCGTTTTCCACAGAGACCGGCAATGCGCTCCGAGAGTGGAGGATTCGCCAGTACAAAGAACGGTTGGCGGCAGGTCCGAATTGGCAAGACCAAGTGGGCCGGGTCTTCACAACAAAGCATGGGCAGCCCTTGAGTTACGAGGGCATACGCAGCACACTGAAGAGAGTGTGCGCAGTCGCCCAAGTACCCTACATCGGCGTCCACGGGTTGCGCCACACCTTTGCAACAAACCTTGTGGACGCTGGCATGGACCCCAAAACCGGCAGTGAATTGCTCGGGCATTCCAGTGTTGAATTCTTCTGCGACAACTACGTCCACCCTGCGGAGGAGCGAATGCGGCACGCGGTTTTGGAAGCGGAACGTTTTTCGCAAGGTGCGACGTAGAGTAGTATTAGAGTAGCAACCCACGGGATATACAGAAAAGGCGCGGTGGGCCAGGAAACCAGTTCCCAGCTCACCGCGCCTTTCATATGGTCAATATGCAATTATACGCAAGACGTATGCGTTCCCTATTAGGAAGGCATATGCGTATTTTCACACCCCTGCTACACACCTCATTCCGTCATATAGCTGCAGCGGGTCTTGCACGTAACGCCCGCTGCGTGCGGACAAGTCCGCTAGTTCCGCGCCGTAGAATAGTATTAGAGTAGCAAGAGTAGCGGAATCGCGCTATTTCCCCAGTTGCTCTAGCAGGAGTTTGCCTGCCGCGCCTCCGAGCAGTCCGGCGAAGAATGCTAGCCATGCCTTCGCGCTTCCTTCTGCTCGGTACGCGGCTAGAGCAGCATCCCGCGACTCCAGTTCCCTTGTCAGCTGTTCCGTCATCTCCCGGAGGCGAGTCACATCCGCTTCGGCATCGGCATACAGCCTCAGCGCTTCGTCGAGCTTTGCCTTGAGCGACAGGGCTTCCTCTCGCAGCGCGTCCACATCGGCTTCCGCGCCCTCGTAGAGTCTGGTCATCTCCTGCAACCGCCTATCCGTCTCGTTGAGTTCCACGCCGAGGCGCAGGATGGTTTGCAGGAGTTTCGTTCGCTCTTCCACAAGCGCGGATTCAGGGTCCGTGGCGCACACAGGGACAGCGTAAACGAGAATCAGTAGACCCACGATTATACTAACCCACCTGCGCATCTACTTCAACCCCTCTGCCGCCCTGCGCCGTTCGGACTGCCGCTGCTCAATTTCGCGCAGGAGGTCGTTCACTTCCTTCACCAACTCCTCTGTTTTCGGGTCAACAACCTCCGGCGTCGGGACAGGCTGAATCTTCCGCGAGCACCCCGACATCTTGACCCCTATGAATATCCCGAATGCGAGGACGGCGACACAGACGACTATCTCTAGCCAGTGCCGCTTCATCCATCGCAGGACGATGGCCCACACTCTTATCATCTCCCTAATCTGTCCACCGGGCTTTGTAGCCCCGGACATCGACATGCACGAAGTTCTGTTTGTAGTACTTGCCGATCCCGTCGAAACCGGTTTTCGCGGCGGCGGCAGCGAGGTTGTCCACACCGATTGACGCCGCCGACAAGTCCACCGCCTTGCCCGACATATGCTGAGACTTCGGCGAACCGTTCACCTTCTGGTTGTGCTCGGGGCACCGATACCAGGAAAAGCAAACGAGCGGCTTCCCTACCGCCGCTCGCAACTCCTCCAGCTTATCCAGCAGTCCATCAGGCAACCCATCGGGCGGCATCTTGCCGCAGCACCGGCACTTCACTTCACTGTCATCGAAATGCTCGGATAGTTTCATTATGAGCCAACCCCCAACGGCTGTTTCGTGGACGCTAACCAGTTCTTCAGGTCCTTAACGTCGTCCTTTATCGCTTCGACGCACTGCAGACTGTCAGCCAACTTGTCGATGGTTTGCTGATACTGTCCCTCCCGCTTCTCGTTGGTGCGCAGCACCCACCAGAGCATCACGAAAAACAGGATCACAAATGGACCGTTACCCGACAATGCCTTGATGATCTCGCTTTCCATTCACGCGCCTCCCTCGCAATGGCTTATCGAAAGGGCAATCACCTCCCGGAAGGGAAAAGGAGGCACGGCGCGGTGCCTCCTGGGTTGCGGGTTAGAATTTAAGTTTCGGGGGTCGGGCGGCGCTAGATTTGGCTGTAGCGGGTTGGGGTTGTGCCTCTTCTGGGGCTTCCGCGATAGCATCTTCGTAGTACTCCATCGCCTTAACGAAAAGCCGATGCTCGTCAGGGGTTAACTGATTGATGAACCCCTGTCGATCTGCATTCGCCAGAATACCCAGCGGGTGCATGGACGCAAGCGACTGTTTCAACCCCTTGAGAGACCCACCCTTTGCGAGGTATAGGTTCAGGTACTTTGTGGCGGCGTCTTTATCGCCGTATCGCAGCGCCACTTTGTAGTTGTAGAGGGCGTAACTCCGCTCGTTCTCCGAATACCCCGCGCTGTACTTCCCTATCTTCTTCTGGTACTCGATGGATTTGTCTCGAATGGCGAAGTAGGCGGTTTCACCGGGGTCCGAACTATAGACCGGTATGTCGGCAAAACTCTTCCAATACCCTTTCGATGGCAAACCCGCGATCTCGCGGTACAGTTTGTCTACGTCTAGGGCTTGCGCCACATGCAAACCCCTGTCACGAATTGGTGTGGGCTGTAGGGCATTGGGGTATAGCGACTTCTTGAATATCACTTCCCCTGTTGTCTTCATTATCGGACTAAGACCACTGACCACCTTGTTGAATGCCGATTTCGGGGCGCTCATGGCTATCTCGCCGATAGCCTGCTGGAGCGTGATTCTCTTGTTGAGATATTGGCGCGTGATGGACGGCCATTCATCCACCCCGAACCACTCGAAGAGGTCATCAAGCGCTCCGAGGCGGTCGAAGTACATGACGCTGCCGTCTTTCTTGCGCCCAAGAACGATGTGCGCTTGGTCGCGCACGTACTCCGGCAGGTCTTCCTCTTCGTCGCGGAATAAGAGGTAGTTGTATGCCATCAGCATAGCCTGTAACCCTAACGCCTTGATGACGAAAGAACCCACCCGGAATGCCGCTCTCGCCCCCTTGACGCCTAGCGACTTGCCAGCTTTGCTGGCTGTGTCTGGGTCTCGTGCTGCGTTTAAGATGAGCTGCTTCCATCGCCGCATGTTGATCTCTTGGTAGGACCAGAACGGGATCAGATGTTCGCGCAGCCATTTCCCCAGCACAGAAACTTGGTCGTATGCGCCCAGTAGTTCGTTCGAGAGCTTGAACGCCCGGTCCTCGATGTCTCGGAGAGCCATTACCTCTTCGGGCACCGATGCTCCGAAGTTCTTGGGTTTTCCGTCTGGGTTAACCTTCATCTGCTCCATGTAGTCTAGATATGCGGCATACCTCAGTATCGCTTCACGGAAGTTGGTAGCGATGTCAACCTTCTCCCAGTACGCAGACCACAGTTTTTCGGGAATGCCTAGTATCCCTTGCTTCTCGCGAACTTCCATCATGTGTAGGAGTGGTCGTAGTTTGTCCAAGTCTCCGAGTTCCTGCACCGACAGGTTCGACTCCATCCCGCCGCGCTCAAACCAGTCTTGCATATCGGGAGTCATCGAGCGGTCTGCGGCATAGACTTGGTATAACTCCTTTATGGCCTGTGGCACTTTCGCGAACGTCGATGAATTACCTACCTGCGAGATGTGTCCATCGCTTCCGAGGTTTCGTGTGTTGTACTTGACGACGCGTCTCGGCGAAGCAAGCACCCACTTCTTCCACCCCCGCATTAGGGTCCGTGCGGCGTCATCGACCGCATTCCTGGGTCGCGCCTCGGCGAGATTGTCGAGAGTCGCTGCAATCTCCTCGGGAATGACGTATCGCTTCTGCTGTCTGCCTAGAGCCATCGTCTTCCGTATCTGCTCTTTCGTGATCTTGGCTTCCGCCAGGGTGCCCTCGAACAACTGACGCGCAAGGCGTTCGGGAATCGAGTCCGTGATGTAGACAGTGGTTCCGGGTTTGGGGTCCCATTCCACATAGCCTTCGGGGATGAAGTCTTCCCATGTCTTCAGGGACTTGCCCAAAACTGTCTTGGCGTATTGCTTCTTGTACGCCATACCCTTGAAAACCTCGGATGCCGCCCCCTTGCCTTCGGCGACTTCTTCGGCAGATGATTTCATCAGCCAATTCATGTACTGCATCAAGCGCTTCATCTCGTCTTTACTCAACGAAGCATCGGGTTTCTGTCCGGTCTCGGGTTCGGGTTCGACTTGGCGTATCGCATGGGCTTTGGTTAGCGCGTCGATAACGTCCTGCCATTCGCCGTTGTCGCCAGCCGGTAGACTATCGTGCGCCGCCAGCCATTCCAACTCCTTGTAACCCTTGGCTTGCCGCCAGTTCAGAGCTTTGCGATACTCCTTTTCGGCTAATTGGCGCAATTCCTCGGGCGACATCCCCTCCGTTTCCGGGTCGTTTTGCTGCACGACTTTGGCGAAGTGCTCGATGAGGGATTCTCTGTTCGCTTCGGTCGCCTTCCACTTTAGCGACTCGATGATGTTGTAGTCGTACTTATTCAGAATGTGGATCGTCTTCATGATCTCAATGTCGTGAAGCATCCCTGCCATGACTTCGTATTCGGCTTGCACGTAATTCGTGTTGATGTCTTTGTCGCTGCCCGTGCGTTTGCGCAAGTAGGACCGCCCGGAAGGCGTTCTGACTTTTCGGCCCGTGCCGAACCTGTAGCGAACATCGGCGTATTCGAGCACTTGGTGCCTGTAGTAGTCTTCGTTGTCGAGTTTGTCGCCAACATTCCAGCCGATAGTCTTGCCCCAGGTCTTGTAGGCTTCGCGTATTGCCGACCATGCCTCGTGTCGTTTGGCGTGCGCCGTTTTGACCTTCTCGTTGCTCGACGCGAACTCGTCTATACGGGCTTTCTCGGCCGCTAGACCCTCTTTGGTGAACCCGAAGGGCAGGTTGCGTCCTTGCGCCGCTTCTCTTGCGAGGTCATCCAGAATCACCTTGCGAGTAAACAGGTCGGCGTCCTCCGGCGACAATTCAACCGTAATGCCTTGCTGAATCCGAATCGTCTTATCGCCCACGACTCCGCGCTGTTTCTGCAACTTCAGGAGGTGAAACCTTATCCCTTCGTTCCGAGGCGTTCGCGGCAGATGCTCGAATTCGCGGTTGGCTTGGTTGTACAGTCGGTGCCCCCATTCGATCATCTTTGCTATCGCGCCGGTCTTGGGAACGCCTCTTGCCGCCTGCCATCGCTGTTCGATCTCTTCGTCTTGGAAGGCATACTGGCTCTTGCCAGATGGTCGCTTCGGCGGCGCACTGCTCTGCACAACCTTGACAGACAACCCGGCAGGGGGCGTAGCTTCTTCGATGAAGGCATCCACTGCATCAGCCATCTTGCGCTCCATCTCTTCAATGGAAAGGGGTTTCTTGGGCGCTCCCTGAACCCCGGAAGCGGGAGCAGTGGTTAGGGGAGGCGCGGTTGGTTCCGCTTCGGACTGTTTGGTCCAGCCGAATCCCTCGCTCACTGCCTCATACGTGTACGGCGAGACAACGCCCAATATCTTGCCTGCGCCATCTTTGGCAATCACAACTTGACCGTTCGCCGACTCGAATTTGACTGCCCCTTGCTTGACGAAGTGGTCGAACGCCTTGGCTGCAATATGTATTTCATCTTCTGGCCCGCGCTTGAACACTACCGCCTCTAGCTCATCCCCGTGGAGGTGAGAGCCCACACGCCTGTCTACGGATAGCGGCTCTACATTACCGGAGACGAGGGCGCTCACCTCGTCGTACAGTTCCCGCCCACGGTCGCGCACTTCCCCTTTATACCCGGCAGCGCGCGCTTTGCCTTCACGCAGGCGTTCGTATACCTCTTTGTCTATCGGCAGAAGTTGCTTGGTGTCTGTTATTGCTGGTCCGAATGGCGTCTCTAGTATCATCCATTGTTCCGTCTTGTCCAGTATCGTCGGCACCCTGACGTTTTGCTCGGAGGACTGCTTCACGCCGAGCTTCTTCAGAACTGTGTCGATGGCTTCTACTGACTTAACGACCCGTAGCGTGCCATCGTCAGGCACTTCGATCTTGACGGTCTCGCTGCGGTTTTCGGCGTAGCGATTGATTCCGGTTTCTGCCGCTTTGCCTAACGGCGCGTCCGTCATCGGGGCGCGTTGTTTGAGCAAAGTGTCGGCGATGTGTGCCTTTTGTTCCAACGTGAAACCCGTGCCGTCTGTGACTTTGCCTGGTTTGCCGGAGATTTTCACTTGGTCTAGAGTAACGGGGTCGAAACCCTCCGGTATATCTGCGGATGCCGGTTCGCTGGCCGTGTCTGTCCAACCCATTTCGACTGGCTCAATCGGTTTCACCTTGAGTTTATCGAAGGGATCGGCGTCCTGTACGTCATCGGCGTCACCGGCAGGCTTCGTGTCCATCGCAACTCCTGTCTCTTGCGAAGCGACCGGCGCGTGCTTCTCGCGCCACTTCTCAATGAGGTTTTTACGCGCCCGTTCGGATGACGCTAGGAATACCGCTTTATCCTGCGCTCCGGCAAGCGTTGTGGGGGTTGATAGAATATCGGGCGCATCATTGACGATGCTAAGCCTATGTGCGCCTATATCTGCCTGACCGGGCAACTTGACGTGTAGTTCTACATCATATCCGTCGCCTAGCGGAACCACCCTAATCTGCGTAGCGCCGTCCGGCGAGTTGTCAAGGTCGATGATCCCCTTGCGGATGATGGCCTGCTCGTAGGCGGATTTGAGGTTTGTAGGTTTCGGCGCGTCAGGCGCAGCGACGGGTTCCCAATCGGGCGCTGGCGTCCGCAGATTGTATCTGTTGTCCCGCACCAAGTCGATGATCGGAACCCACTGGTCAGCGATTCTGTCATGGTCGCCGCCCGTGACGGTTATGCCCGTGTCGGCGACTTGCCTGATTAGAACCTCCTTCTTCAAGGGGTCAACATCGACGATACGGAAACCGCGATTAATCTGATCTCGCGTCACCCGATGCCCGACACCGTCTCCGAGCTTCCATTTCTCCGGCTTGGCTGCAAGCATCTTGGTCAACCGCTCAATCCTGATCTCATCGCCGCGATTCTTGTACTTCTTGGCGACCAGCTGATCGCGTTCGGTTTTCCACGACCGCATCAAGTCTTCGGCGGCAGCATCTGGAGAAGTCGGCGGTTGAGATGACGCTTCGCCAACTGGCGGCGTTGCGGTCACCGGAGACGACGGGAGCGCTTCCTTCCTATACGCTCCGGCGGCAATGGCTTTCCTTTCTCCGTGCTTGCTCCACTGGAAATGCTCGCCATAGTCGTCGGGGTTGACGAGGTGCAGCGCATACTTGCCGGAATTCCATCGGTGCTCATTGTTGTCGATGCGCACCAGTTTGCCTTTGTCGAGATAGACTGGCGAGTCGTGTTCGTAGGGTTGTGCGATTTTACCGACAAGATTTGCTCGCAATGCGCCGACTTCGTTGCGCGATGCTAGTTTGATGTAGTCGGGTTCACCCTTGCCCCACTTCAAAACGGGGTATTTGGACCGTTCGGCTCGCTCCTGCTCTTTCACTATCCGGTCAGTCTCGGCTGCTTTACGGTTCGCTCTGTTGGCAGCGTCTACGGCTTCTTCCCATGTATCGTAACCGCCATGCGTCGTCACGCCATCCCGAGTGAGACCATACCTGCCGCTGCCGGTCAGATGTTTCTGTGGTTTATAGCGAATGGGTATGCCTGGTTCTCCCGTGTATTCCCGCGGCACCGGTGGTTTCGGTGCGGTTCCGCCGATGCCTTTGACTTCCAGCCAGTCTTCGACTCTGACGCCGCCACGCGCCCCAGCTCTCATAGGGGGCACGTCTTTGCCAGGAGTATGTTGTGTGGGCACTATCACATATCTAGGAATGGGTCGTTCTGTGAAGACCTGCGACGCGACTGTTTGCGCAGGCACGACGTACACGTTGGTTTTCTCTGCCGGGTCTCTCCGGTGCCATTCCGAAAAATCCCACGGCACTTCGGCCACGTAACCAGACCAATCGTCCCAACCCTGTAGGTTGCTTTTCCATGCTCCAACGTGTATGTCTCTCTCGTCTTTGATGTAGAGAGCGGTTAATGGTGTGTTGAGTTTATCGGCAAGTTTTTGCGCTTGCATCGGCGTTGGCACAACGTATATCCCTTTCGGAAGGGGTTTGTTGTTACGCGCATGGTCGAGCACAGCCTTGCGGATGTAATCAACAATGTCGGTATCCCCGCTAACGCCCAATCGCTTACTAACAGCATCGCGAAGTGCCTGCCGATGGTCGCCGCGCGCCGTGCTAGATTCGCGGTGCCAATCATAACCTGCCCGATACGCTTCCTCAAGGTTCTGCGTTGGGTATGCGCGTCCTCTGGTTCCTGTTACGGCAGCATTGTAACCTGCTTGCCAGGCATCCTTCTCTTCGTCAGTCAACATGCGCGCGGGAACACCGTCTTGGTCCAACAAGGATGTGGGGGTTGCATCTTCGGGGGGTGTCGGCACCAGGGACTCGGAAGCCGGCGGTTCAGGCGGTGGTTCAATAACATCCAGCGCAGCGGTTGTGGTTGGCGGTTCCACCGGTTGCACAGGCGAGGGCGCTTGGGCGACATCCGGTGCCGCAGGAACTGGTTGTGCGGCGGAGTACTCTGGCGCATCCATCGCCTTGCCGCGCTCCAGTGCGTCTATCTGCGGTCTGACGTAATCGCGATACCGGCGAGCTTCGGATACAACGTCCACGTTCTCATCCCAACCGAACGTATCCTTTAGTTTCGTCACGAACACAGGCGCAGGAACGAACGACTTGCTCTTTGCTGCTGCTTGCCCAATGTTGTACAGGTCGGCGTGAGCCTGGTCGGGGAAGTTGACAGACACCTGACCGCTCTTTCCGCGATTAATCTTCAAAGAGAATCCGGCAGGCGCAGCAGAAGCGCCGGGCGAGTCGTGCCCTGCAACCTTCAGTTCGTCGTTGATAGATGCCAGCTTACGTTCAGCTTCATACCGCATCGCCGTGAACCGGCGAATGTCCTGCACAATCATGCTTGCCTGCTGCTTGCTCATGCCGCCGCGCTTCAAGGTCTTTTGCAGTTTCGCAATGCTCTGTTGATAGTCATACATGTCGCCCTGCAATTGGTCGCGTTGCGCTGTTAACTCATTGATGTCTGTCGCAGTCGCGGCGACAGGAACCTTCGGGGTTGATGGAGGCGGCGCAGGGGGCGATGGAGGCGTAACGCTTTCCGGCACCACCGGCACAGGCGTTCTGGGCGGGGTCGGAGGCGGGGTTGTGCCGGTCGGAACAGTCAGCACGGGTGCGGCGGGGACTTCTGTTGTCGCTTCCGCGTCGGGTGGCGGCAAGGCGGGAGCAGATTGAGTCTGCACCGCCTCTCCTGGTTGCCATCCCATCCGCGCCGCTTTCTGCACCGCCGCTGCCCGTAGGTTGTCGATAAACACCTTCTTGTCCCTTGCCATGTATTCGCCGGAACGGGTGGCATAGTGCCACATCTTGTCGGCGGCGTTCATCATGTCGCGGTAAGCCGCATTGCTTGCCGCATCATCGCCCTTCTTGAAAGCGTCTTCCCATCGCTTCTCCGCTTGCCTGAACTCGTTATGGGCGCGACTGACCTCCTGCTTCGGCTTCCACGTCGCAGGCGAACCGGTGGTCATCACCGTCTCCAGTATCGCCATCGCTGCTATTTGCGGAAGAGTCTCCTTGGCATACTCCTTGACCGGTTTCCCCGAAAACGGGTATGCGGCGGCGGCACCCCCAACACCGGCAGACGCGCCAGCAATGGGGGCTTCAATGAGGGGGTGGATTCCGGGCAGAGCGGATTCTAGGGCTTGCCGGGCGGCAGAACCCGCCGCCCCTGCCCCTGCCGTGAACGCAATGCTGCCTGCTGCTTCTTTGGCAGTCGGAGCCTCTAGACGCGCCAGCGCCTTCAACCCTTCACGGGCAACGCCGGTTGCGACTCCTCTCCCTGCCGCCCTGATGGCTTCGGGCGCAAGTTGTCCAAGTCGAGCGAGTTGTGGAACATTGCCCAATGCGCCTGTCGCCGCGCCGCTAAGTTGAGCGGCCGTGATGAACTGCGCGAGCTGCCCCGTAGTCTGCCCCGCAAAGTCAAGCGCCTTCTCCGTGCCGGGTGCCATCCGGGGTCGATACTCGAAGTTCTGCATGTCCTGCGGTTTGGCGACCATGTTCCCGACCATGCTTTGCAGGAAGCGGTATATGCCCGCCAGAACTGGATTTGCGATAGCGCGCGGGTCTTGCGCCGGAGCGAGCAGGAGTCGGGCGGTCGCGGCTTGCGGGTCCACATCGAACTCCTCAAGTTTAGCTGCGCCGCCCCCTGCGACATACTTCTCCCATGCGCTATATCGGTCGTTCCACCGCTCTACTTCCTGGAGCGTCCGCTGAAACGCGCGTTCATCGTCTTCCTCTTTGTCGCTCTTCTTTTTCGCCCACTCGCGTCCGTATATGAGGAATGGGTGTTCGCCGTGCCCGAGCCATTCGGTTTCTTTCTTCTGCGTTTTCGCCAATTCAGTCACCACCGAACCGCGTTAGTCTAGAGTTCTGCATCGGGCGGCCAGGTTGTCTTGTACCCTTTCTTGATGTACTCGTCCAACTTGGCAATGATCGAGCGAATCTTCTTCTTGGCGGCTACCGTCTTGGGACTAGTCTCATTCGCGGGATCGCCGCCGTATGCCCTAACAACTTCCGGTTTCGCCCGGCCCTCCGCATCCACAAGCCATGTTTTCGCCCCGCTCGGCCCTTTGAGTTGCCTGTCGAGTATAAGGGTTTTGATGGCGTTGCGCGTCTCGGTACCGGATTTGCTTCCGAGAGGGTCGGAGAGCGCCGTCATAATCGCGTCTTTGGCTGCCGCCTCAGTTGCCGCTGCTTCTGCTGCGTTTGGCGTGCCGCGCAGGTTGTAGCGCGGGATATTGTCATACGACATAGGCACAGAGGGAACTGTGGATTGCTGTCCAGGCAAACCTTCTCCTGTGGCTTGCAGTCTCGCGCCCGCTCGACCCGCCCCGCTGGTCAGGGTGCCCATCGGATAGACCATCGCGCCGGTTCCTCGGGCCGAAGGGGTTGCGCCGCCTCCATAGGTGGCAACGTAGTCTCGCATTATCGGTTCCCAGCGTTCGCGGGCTATCGGCGAGATAGTGCCGCTCAGGTCGGGCAGGTATTGCTGCGGGTCCTGAATGGCCACGCCTGCCTGCGCTAGCTTTTGCGCGATCTGCGGGTCTTGTTGGGCCATATAGAACATCGCGTCCATTACGTTGTAGTAGTCATCCCACGCCTTGGAAGAGTAGGTGTTGGGAATCTTGCTCGCGAAATCGGAAGCTGTTTTCCAGACTTCGAGGTCGTCAGGATTGGTTGCCAACGCTTGCTGAAGCAAGTACGATTCCAACGACCTTCGGGCTGTCGGGTCTCCCATCGTGGAGGTCAATGCCTGCACGTCTTGCAGGCCAACACTTGCGTTTCCCCCACCGTGCCCCTTGTGTTTCACCCAAAAACTAATCGCCGGAGCGCGGAACTGGTTGCTTCCCGCTGTCAAGTAGGGCGTTACATATGTCGCCATAAAAGGCGCAAGGTCAAGCCCTTCGCCCCGTTGCGAGATGTATTGCGAAACATCGGTCAGCAGTTGGGCGTATTCGCCGGGCGACATAACCCCTGGGATTCGCTTTCCGGCAAATATGTCGGACCACAGGTTATAGAACTGCTTATCCTTCGGCGCAAACCCCGACATCTTCCCTTGGAGCGCCGCGATAGACGGTGTTAATTGGGGTTGGTCGTGGGTTGTGTATCCCATTTAGACATCACCACCGTTTTCTTAATAGAGCAAGGTGTATGTATTGGGACTGGATATACCGGTCCCGGTCAGCGCAGTAGGTAGCTTGGTCGAAGAATCGTACCACTGTGTGGAACCGACGGACTCGCCGGTCCGCCCCATATTTTTGAGAGCTTCTCTTATCGCCACCCAGTCGATACCGTGCGCTGCGCCGACAACTCCTTGCCACGTCTGGTTCGCCAGGTTCCCTTGCCCGAGCGCGTTTTGGATAGCGAGTTGCTGATACTGCAAAGCTCTGTCCTTGCTCTGCCCCTCCATGGTGTTCGCAAGGCTTGCGATTGCCGTCTGCTTCGCGTTCAGCGCGTCGAATCGTCTTGACTGTCCCAGCGCATCGCCGGGAAGTTGCCCGTAGAACCCGCGAGCGATCAAGTCTTTGTCGGACTGGCGCATGACATCGGCTATCTGCTTATCGTAAACAGGATTGAGCACGGTCTGCGCTTGCTGCCACGCCTGGTCCAATGTCAGCGCAGGGTTCTCCTTCATGGCTCTTTGCATCTGCTGTTGAGCCTGGTTCTGCTGGTATATCTGGTTGCCTACACCAAAGATTGTCGCTCCGGCTTGGATAAACGGAAGCGCCTCCATCCCCCACCACCTCCTCTACATCCCGAACGGAAGTCCGGGGAATGTCGGCGGTTGCTGTTTCTGCATCCCACCGCCTGGCATCGGGAACATGTTGATTGGAGCCTGCGGAAGCTGTGGAAGCTGTGGAATCGCAGGGAAGTTCATCCCCGGCAACTTGCCGGTTGCCATCCCCGGTTGAAACCCGCCCCGCCTCTGCCAGTTCAGCGGTTCAAGCGGTTGATTCAGCATCCCCGGCATCTGCAGGGGGTTCAGCGGGTTCGGAAACCCCGGTCCCGCGTTCTGCCCTTGCGCCTGCCCCTGCCCCGCATTGGTCGATATCTTGATGTCCTTCAGATAAGGAAGTGCCTCTGCCATGTCGTTTCATGCACCTCTCTTCCCATTCGCTGCGTAGAAGCCCAAACAGAATAATGTCTTGCGGTCTGCCGTTTCGCAGGCAACCTTCCCGTTCAACGCCTTCCTGTGTGAATCCAAATGCTCTTGCGCACCTGACTGCCCTGTCGTTGTCGGCAAGCACTCGCGCCGTCAGCCTATTGAGATCGTGTTCGCCCCATGCAACTTCTTCCACCATCCTGCGCCCAAGGCGAAACAATCCCATGCTCGCCCGATTGTCGATGACGGAAATGCCCACTTCTGCCTTGCGGTTATCCTCATCCACATTGAATATCTCAATCCATCCGGCGGGGGTCCCATCGTCCAAACGGATGACGTAGACGTAGATCGGTTTGTAGAGGTCGGGAGGTTGCACTGCCACGAGTCGCAGAAGGTCCGGGTCGCGCATGTAGGGTTCAATCCATACCCAGTCGGAGTCAACCAAGGGGGTGAGTCTCATGCTCGGTCTTTATCTCCTTTAGTTTCGCTAGGCGCTCTTGCGAGACCAACACCCGCTTCTGCAAATCCGCCAGGTTTCTCTCTTCCTGCGCGATGTACAGGGTGATAGCGCCGGGGTCAATCTCCTCTACCTGTTCAATGGTGCGCGTGAGGATGAACTTGCCTTCTTTTCGCGTCGCCGCGAACGTCGGTTGCACTACAACCCACCTCCTACTTCCAGGTCGGCTTTGATGAATATTTGGTAGTTGATTCGACCAAGGCGTGTGGTCGTAAACTTGATTCTCTTGCGCCCGGCACTGGCGAATTTCGCGGTCAAGTCCAACCCGCCAGCAGGGGTTAGTTCGTATGGCGTCGTTGTGTCTGGGGCGCCATTGAGCGCGGTGGCGGAACCATACCCCGAACCGTTATCGCAATACAAGTTGACTCCTGCCGGGGTTGTGGACTGGTAGATGCCGTAGACCAGGTCGTGTTCGTGGTCGCCGGAACTGGAGGAGGTTTGGACTGCGCTACCGCCCGATCCCGTGGTCGAACCACTGCCGGGAGCCCAATAAGTGTAGGCGTGTCTGTGGTCGGACAGATCAACCGCCAGGCTCGCTGTGCCCGACCCGGTTCCGCCGCTAATGCCGTGCGTGTGCGAAGAATCCCCTATGCTATGGGAGTGGCCGGATTCCGTGTTAACCGTCACGGTAACGCTATGACTGTGTGACGGGTCGCCTGCCGGACTAGCATATCCGCTTGCCCCGTGGCTATGGTTGCCAGCCGAGCCACATGAATGACTGTGAGTGCTGGAGCCAATTGACAGTGTGCCCGACGAGTGCCCGTGCGGAGTTTGATTCACGGTTGCCGTACTCGCTGAGTACGTAGTGTAGTCTTGTGCCGTTGTTCCGGCTGGCATATCGTGTTTGTGACTTGGTATGTTCACACTATGCGAGTGCGAACCGCCGGCGCTAGCCGTCTTGGAATACGCGCGGAACGGCACTGCCCGAGCATGGAGTTTGATGCTCACAATCTGCGTCAGTTCGCTTGGAAGCCAGAAGTCGAACTCGATAGGATATGTCGAGTCCAGTGGTTCCACATCGCCCACTTGCCAGGTATTACGAAGCTGGGCGAATTTCTTGGCGCGTATCGTTCCGTCTAGGATGATATCGTCTGCGGATATGAGCACGTATCCGTTTTTGTCTACCTGCCCTATTTTCAATTGCGCGTTGGGAACCGGTTGCCCCGTGGTCTTGTCAATCCCCATCACGCGCATTTCAATGGAGTCCGCCTGCTGCTGGAAGGTTGACGACGCGATAAGCGATGGGTGGGCAAGTCGATAGCTATTCCCCGCAACTGGAGCGGTATCGAATGCGCTGTCCAGCGTCAAGGTGTTCGTTGCGCTGCCTACAACCGTCCGCACTTCGTTCTGTGCGGGTCCGTCTAGCATCGCCACCATGAAGCCCTTCAAGTTAGCCAGAAGCGTCTGTCCGTCGTCTGCGGTCAGCGCTGTGAAGTCTTTGGAGGTGTCCGTCAAGGTCTTTGCAGTTGCATTGTAGGACGTCACCGTGGATTCCAGCAGCGTTGTGCGCTCGTGTTTGGCTACGGTGCTTGAAATCTCGTCTGTTTTCTGCGCTATAACCGATATGTCGGCAGTGTTATCCACGACCTGCGCTCTGACGGTCACTAGATCCTCCGCCGCCTGGTCCCACAGGTCCGAACCAGCCACGAAGTCCTTGGCGAGACTGTCGGTGACTTCCTCGGATAATGACACCTTTCCGGGTTTGCCTCCCACCACGGGTTCGCAGTAGTCGCTGGGATTATCCCATATATCCCACGAACGCGCCCTGTAGCGGTAGTCGGTGTTCAAGTCCAGCCCGACATCGGAATAGAAGGTATCCGTGCCCGACCAGATGGTTTCCCATTCGCTCCATGTCGCCTGCCCGTCAATGCTGATAGAGCGCTGGAGGTCGAAGTGGCTGAAATCGTAGTCAGGCATACGGTCTATCAGACACACCATCATCTTGAAGCCGGCTATAACCCGCAGTATGGGAATGCCGGGCGGAATGTTATCCGGCGGCGGCAGGTTAGGATGCCCCGGGATTATCTCGATTGTTTGCTCAATTCCGTCTATGGCATCATTGGTCCTATCGACAATCTCGTCAATCTGGTGTTGAAGGCGTCGGTCGTTGAACGCGCCTGTCCGCCGTATCTTCTGCGCCACGAGCACACGCCTCCTTATCAGTAGGTTGTTCGCGCTTCCGAAGCAACCGCATACGGCACGCCTATCGTCAATACGTTGCAAGGATGTGCAGTCGCATTTTCGACTCTCACAGACGCTCTATATCCAAACCGCGAAGTGCGCTGCCTGCCGACGGGATTGCTGAATGTGTCCGTCACCGTGCCATCCACCTTCAGTTTGGCGGTCAAGTCGCCTCTGGTTGTATCGTCTTTCCTGTAGTCAACATACAGGCCCCAATACCTCTTCTTCAGATTGGGCACCTGGAACGCAAACGGTTTTGTCTCCGCGACCATGGGAATTGAAACGCCATTGTAGTCTGTCGAACCCACTCCCAGTTTGATGATGTAACCATCATGCGTCCCGGCGAGAACCGTACCGTCTAGTCTGCTTAACCAACTCCATATCTCCAACCCCGTCCAAATCGCGAACGCTTTGAGGGACCAGTCGTATACGAGCACTTTGTTGTTTTTCGCGCCGCCTGCGAGGTCGCTGTATGACAACAGATATCTCTGGTTGACGCGATCCCATATGCCCTGGGCAATAGCGGGCTTGGCGATGCCATTGACTACGCTTGTAGTCTTGTGCGAACAGAGGTTGGCCACCATCTCTTCGCCTGGTATCATCGCCGCCGTCATCGAGAGCATTGAGGGGGAGATGGCGAACACGCCGCCTGTGCTCAGATAAGTGAGACTGCTTGCCGTCAGAGTGATGGAGTCTGCCGCAGGAGTGCCCTGCGAAGTTGATAACCGCTCCCATACCGCGTCCGTTTCCGGGTCGAGTCCGCGCCACGCCCAAATCGCGTTCGGGAAGAACACGAGCACGGAATCGCCAAACATCGCCAGACCCGTGATCGGTCCATCTGCCAATGTTGGAACCAGGGACGATGTGGGCTTCCACCATGTCGGATCACCCAACTCGGAATAGTACATCGTGGAAGGGTATTGAGGATCGCCCGCCGCGAACATGCGGTGCGTACGGGTATTCATCAACAGGAATTTGCATCGCCGGATCGCAGTCAGATCGTTCTGAACCGGAACCTCGGTCTCGCTCTTGTAGTCAAGCGTCACGGTGCTGGTTCCGTCATCTTTCCCGACCACCATCATAAACAGGTCGGCATTCGGAGAATCCTCTCCTATGAACCGGAAGGTTGTCTTGTTGACCACTATGTCCGTCATCGCTCCGCCGGAAAGGTCCTTTAACTGCACGGTCTTGGCTTCCAGCTCTGGTTTGACGGCAACCTTGGCGGTTATGATGGTGCCGCTCGACACCACTATACGAACCTCTTCGTCAACGTTTGGCTGCTGCGTCCAACCGCCCCATGGGTCTATCTCGGAAGTGATTGGCTGAGTCGTTTTTGCGGGAACACTGCTTACCGCGCTACCGTCGTAACGATAGAATCCGTTGCCATCCACGAAGTAGACGCTGTTTTTGAAGAACACGTATCCGATGCGGTCGGAGGCTAGGGCCTTTACCAGTGTCTTCGCATACGTCTCCTCGTTGATGCTGTGCAGGGATTGACCGATGACCGCAAGCATGGTTGTGCCGCCGCTCATTCTCGGCCATTCAATGAGTTGCGACACCTTCGCGCCGTAGGACGCGGCATTCAGTTTCTGTGTGCCGCGCCTCTTGGCAATTCCTCCGCGCATTCCCAATTCCACGTTTTCGGCGACAGTGAGTTCGTTGTCGGCTATCAGGTCATCGGCGGCATCCGTATTCAGCCCGCCGCGAAAATCGGCGAACATGGCTAATTCTCTTGGCACGACATCTCACCGCCTTACCTGACCACTTGCCATGCTCTTGCTTTCCTCTGCCCGAACTGCCCCGCTTGCTGTTGAACCTTAGCGTTGTACTGCCCCATCAATCTGTCTAGCACGGCGACCTGACTCTCCGCCAGGTTCGGGGTCGCTTCGTGTGCGCGGATAGTTGCGTAGAGCACGACCGCTTCGTGGCAAGTTGTGGGCAGGATGCTCTCGTCTGCGAGGTTCACGAGTCTGTCGGGTGTTTGGTAGTAGACTATATCCAGGACTTGGCTTTCGTTGGGAACCGGCGATAGAAGGATGCTCGTCTGTCCGAGTTTCGCATATCCGGTCGGCACCCCTTCCGTATCTACCGCGTCCGCAAGCGGAATCTCGAACAACTTCTCGACTCCGTACTTCACTTCGCGGAGTCTCAGCAGGTCGGAAGGCAAGGCATACACTGCATCTCCGGCGGTTGTGACGCTCTTCGCTCTTGACGCGAGGCACAAGGTTTTCCGGGCGAAGTCGAGCTGCCCTTCGTTGAGCCAGTGCCGGATTAGGTCGTCTGTGAGTTCGCGGGGCGCGAGTTCTCTCACCCGCGCCCGAACGTCCGATATCATCTCTCTCAGGGTCATATCGCATGACCTCCGATGCTAGGCTCCAATGCCGCCCAGCTTCTTCTGACCAGCCAGTTCGATTTCGAGGTTGCTTGTCCAGATTGCGCGGATGGCCTCGAATTCGGCGTTGTACATGTTCGCCAGCATTGTTGGGTCTTGACCGAACTTCGGCGCGGCGATGATGTGCGCCCTGAGAACGATTAGGTTCTGGTACTCCAAGGGGATTTCAGACTCATCGGTGTCGCCGGCAAGTAACGGCAGGCGCTTGAAGTACCATACCTTGATACCTTTGGTAACAGCCCCTGTCGGTACCGGCAACACGCCCAACTTATTGCCCCATTGGTACCAGAAGGGCTGCGTCGCGCTCGGAGTGTAGAAGGCGTTGTTGAGCGTCGCGCCCCTGTTGATAATGTCCATCGCCATGCACTGCGCCAACGGTCCTTCTGCCTCTGTCTTGTATGCAACCGCGCGAATCCTTCGCGCATCGGTGGGCAGATCGTACTCGTCTTTGCCCATTTCTGTGTCTATCTCCGCCGTTGCGCCGAACCAGCGGGACGTAATGTTGTCAAGCCGGTTTGCCACGTCCTGCTGTCCCGCGTTAAGCCACTGCTTCAGCTCGGCAGTGGTGTATTGCACCTGCCCGATATCGCCTAGTCGCGATTGCAGGTCGGAAAACATCTCTTTGAAGTTCATGGTGGTTTACGCACCTCCTGTTGTGGTCGGAGATTGTTTGGCGGGAGGGGTCGCATAGTTCGCAATCACGTCCTGGTATGCCTGACGGAAGTGCGCCGCCGCATCGTAGTTCTGGTCTTTCGAGTGGGCTATAGCGCATGCGTAGAAGATGACCGCTTCGTGGAGTTCGTTGGGAAGAGAGCATTCGGCGGTATCGCCTGTCATCTGTGTTGGTCGCTTCACATAGTAGAGAGACACCTTCTTGTTGTCCTCTGTGGGTTTGGGATATATGTCCAGCGTCTTCCACACGAACGCGGCAGGGTCGGATATGGTCGGAGTCCAGAACACGTTCCCGCCGTTGATGGCTCGTAGCTCCTCAAATCCAATCATGCGACAGGGCGTTCCCTCATACGACACGCCCCGCCATCTGAGGAAGTCGGCGGGGAGCGAATAGGTTTGCACTCCTGCGATTGTTTCGGATTCGGAGATTTCGCGAAGGGTGTGGAGGGTTTCGTTGGGGAGTCTCTGCGCGAGGTCGAGTTGTCCTGCGTTCAGCCATCCATTTATCTCTGTGTCTGAGTAGAATGTCGTAGCCGTTTCAGCGATTCGCGAACGCACTTCCGTCCGCATTTCAAGCAGGTTCATCTATCATCCATCACCGCCTTTCCATGGCGACGGTTCGTCTTTGGTCCAAATCACTGCGCTACCCCCCCCACTAGTCCGCGTCCATCCCGGCTGCGACGGATTCACTCGACTCCATGCGTTACCCGCAGGCGACGGCTTGCTCCATTCGCCCGCCCTCGCTCTGCGCTCTATCCACCCTGGCGCAAACAGGTCCGCGAACCGCAATGAATCCTCAATCGTCAATCCCGCCGTCTCTATCGAACTGTTCCAGAACAACGGTGTCTTGGAACGTCATGCCAGAAATCTGCTCCATGTCTCATACCACCCCTAATCCTTCTTGCGCTTCTTGCTCGCCCTTGACTTCTCGCGCTCGTTCTTGCGCTTCACCCTTTCCGGCAGGCGAGACAGAGAAGGAGTGGCTTCCTCCCACTCCTCCAGAACTTCCGGGTCGAGTCGCCCGGATTTGACCATCGAATGGAATTTCCTGACCTGTGCCTTCGATTTGAAAGGCAATATTCTTCACCTCGGTGAGGTTGTTCGGAAACGAGGAAACCCCGGCATACGCGCCGTCGTTCCAGTTCCCGCCCCGGAACGGGAGGCATTGGCCACTCCCCCAAAACTCACTCACGCACTGATCTGAGCCAGCCCCCGATCAGCCGTCCTATTTCTGCGTTCGCAGCGACCCAATGCTCGTACTTCTTCACTGCCAGGAAGCCCAGATCCATGCCCAGACGCACGTAGTAGCGCAGCACAGCGAGCTGTATGTCGGCTTCCTGTATCGCCTTCTTCTTGTAGTACTGCTTGTTCGCCCGGATCACGGCTTCCAGGAGCCCGAACATGGCTTGCTTCGTCTGAGCCGCCAGCGTGTGTTTTTCACTCTTGGGATACTGCCGCAAGCACTGGTAGCCATACTGGATCATGTCGTAAGTTTTCTGCAGTACTATCAGGTCCTCAGCCATTCAGAGTCCTCCGGATTAGGGGCGGGCTATCGCCCGCCCTACAGAGTGCATGGAACAGATTACAGATCACGGCTGGATAAACGCCGGGCGGAAGCCGAAGCAGTGGGAGGAGAACGCGCGGGGGTCGAACAAGGTCAGCGCACACACCCCGGCACCCGCGCCGAGGTTCCAGTACCCGCCCCGGAACGGGAGGCGCTCTCCGTAGTTCCGCGTGTACAGATAGTCTCCACCGTGATCCGCATCAATGGGCATCAGTGACAGCACCTGCAATAGGCGCGGCACTACCACTCCAGGCGCGGCCTGCACTGACTGAAGCACCCCAGAGTTGTAGTCGTAGTAGTTGTCGCCCCAATTCCAGGCCTGGTCCGGCGGGTTAACCAGAGCCGTGCGGAGCATTGGCGTCCCCCAGTTCTGGGTGGTCCCGTCGTTAGTTAGCGGTGCCGGCGAGTCAAACTTCAGCGTATCAGGTGTGCCCGGCTCCACCAGGCTGCCATCTTGCAGTATGGCGCGCCATGCAGTAGAGGTCCGGCTCTGATCGGAGGCACCGTCGGCCGCGTTATTGTTTGGGAGTATCTGAATCTCGCCATCCACCAGCC
>Ga0255345_1001595_pt1 | contig 32168 bp, 19 predicted proteins | sample wastewater_treat_6_FD_192415 | JGI IMG/M metagenome (GOLD analysis project Ga0255345, IMG submission 192415) | Wastewater microbial communities from Lulu Island WWTP, Vancouver, Canada - plant20 | ecosystem: Engineered > WWTP > Wastewater > Unclassified | place: Canada: Vancouver, British...
GAGGGGGGAGGAGCAGGAATGACAGGGGGAGGGAGCAGGAATGACGGGAGGGGTGAGCAGGAATGACGGGGGGGGGAGGAGCAGGAATGACGAGGGAGGGGAGGAGCAGGGATGACAGCGTTAGGATTATGCAATGAAATATAGATAAACGCAGGGAGCGGCTACGGAAAAAAACAAACAAATAATTTATTTCGCGGTCAGTCCCGCTATTTATCCCGGGTAAGATTTTAGCTGTCTTGATTTGGGGATTGACATATTTTGGGGGTCTGTGCTATAGTGACGTTTATTATGGAGCGGGTTACACAGCGGTATGCGGCTAAGTACAGGCCGCGGACAGGACAAACCTCCAGGCGCATAAGCGCCTCATACACCAGGAGACTGGGCTGATCATGAAAAAATGGACGGTCGTGTTGGAGCCGCATGAACAAGAAGACGCATCTGTGATCAAGTTACGAGAAATACATTTTTGGACGCTATGTGCGGTAGTATGCCTTCTGGCTTTTCTGCTTGCGTTCTTTTTTCAGCGGGAACGGGAGTTTTCCTCCCGGACAGAGTTGCTCAGCCGCGCCAATCAGCGGCTTCAGCAGGAGAATCAGGACCGTGCGGCAGCGATGCCAGCGCAGATTCCGGACAATACGGCAGGGCGCGATGCGGTGCGACAGGCGGAAGCCCGGCTTCGCTCCGAATATGAAGCCAGTATTGCCACCATTACCGCCGAGCTGACCGACCTTTATGACATGGAAAAGCGTGCACGCAGTATCACCGGGCTTCAGCCAAGAAAAGCAGCCCGTCTGGATTCTTCGGCGATGACACTGAACGGTAAAGGCGGCGGCCCCTCGTCCACAGGCCCCTTTGAATATGTGGGCGAAAAATATACGGTGAGCCTTCCGAACCTTATTTATGGGAGCAGCCGTCCCTCCGCCGATCTGATTATTGAGGAAATTCGGCTGCGTACGCGCAGTCTCGGCGAACTTGTCCGGGATATGGAGGTGCAGAAAGAACGGATTGAGCGTGTACCTGCAGGATGGCCTCTTGCCCGCGGTGTGGGCCGGATTACCTCCAATTTCGGCTACCGGCGCGATCCTTTCAGCCGCCGTGTCCGCCATCATGACGGCATAGACATTTCCGCCCGACACGGCACAGCGGTTCGTGCCACTGCCCGGGGCAAGGTCGTCAAAGCGGAATATATGAGTTATTACGGCAACATGGTGATCATTGAGCACGGCGACGGCCTTTCCACAGGCTATGCCCATTTGTCCGCCATGAATGTCCGTCCGGGAGCCACAGTAGGGCGCGGCGACGTGATCGGCGCCGTAGGCAGCACCGGCAAGAGCACGGGTGCGCATCTTCATTATGAAGTGCGTATTCAGGGACGTCAGGTCAATCCTGCCAAATATCTGGTGGATCGATGATGCAGGATCCCCGCACCAACAAAGGTACAGATGCTGATATGACTACGCTCGGTTCAGGCGCCCGGCTGAAGGGAGACCTTCATTGCAGCGGTTCGGTGAGTATTGAAGGGATGGTGGACGGCACAGTCAGAAGCCAGGGTACTGTGCTGCTTCAGGAAAGTGCCCGGGTGAAAGGGGAGCTTTCAGGCGCCCGGATCGTCATCAGCGGTGAAATTCGCGGCAATGTTCAGGCGGGTGAACGGCTGGAAATTCAGGCATCGGGCAAACTGCTCGGCAATATTACCGCTCCGGTCATTTTCATTCAGGAAGGCGCCTTTTTTGAAGGGCAGTGTTCCATGCAGGCCGAGAAAGACAAAGCAGCGCCTGGCGGCGATAAGACTGAAACAGCTGCGGACAAGTCTGCAAAGAGCTGATCGCTTTTCCATCCCCCTGTTCTTTCCCGTTGATGGCGCCTTACCCGTCGGTACCGGGCTGACCATCTGCTCCCGCTTGTTTTGTGCAAGTGTCTTTTTCAAATATGCTACAATACCGCATCTGAACAGCCTCTTCTCTCCTTATTAACCTTATACCGAGGACCCGCCCTGATGCCCCAGCAAAAACCGAAAACGAAAAAGCCCTGGGTCTACCTGAATCCGCCCCGGGAAGTTATAACGCTTCTTGAAAACGCACCTTCAGTGATTACGGCTTCGACCACGGAAGAACTGGTGCAGATGGCATGCGGCGGACCCGACGGCGACCGCTGCGAAGTTGCCTATGATGTGCCGGGACAGGGCAGAGTGGTGGAAGCGACCGTGGCACGGGTGCGCAACGGGATTTGCGTAAATTATCCTGAGCCCTATATGCGCCGTCGTGACGGCGACTGCATGGTACTGGGCGACAGTCTGCCCACGGATAAGGAAACCTTTGATGCCCGCTTCGGCAAAGCGTTCGATCCGCTCCGGAAAGAAACGCTTGACTGGCTGGGCAAACAGGATCTGGCGGTTTTCGGCTTTATTGCGGGCATGGACAAAATGGGCATGGACGCCATGGTTGTTGCGCCTGCCAATGCGGGATTTTTCGTCCTGGGCCTTGCCATGCTTCAAGGCATCATCGCTGTGGAGGATTTGTCGCCCAAGTTCAGTCCCCGTCTCATTATTTATATTGCACCGCCTTTCCGGCATACCCATTTCGACGGGAAGCAGGTAGTGGTGCATCAGCGTGATGCGGGCTGTCATGAAATATTTGCCTATAATCTGTACCCCGGACCCAGTGCGAAGAAAGGCGTGTATGGGAGTCTGCTCGGTCTGGGAGAGCGCGAAGGCTGGGTAACCGCCCATTGTTCGGTCGTGCAGGTGGTCACGCCCTACGATAATACCCTGACCCTCATGCATGAAGGCGCAAGCGGCGGCGGCAAAAGCGAAATGCTGGAAGTGGCGCACCGCGAATCGGACGGCCGTCTGCTGCTGGGACGCAATATTGAAACGGGCGAAGAACAGCGCATGGAGATTCCCCGGGGCTGCGCACTGCGCCCCGTCACGGACGATATGGCGCTTTGTCATCCCTCGCTTCAGAAAGGGGACGGCAAACTGTCAGTGGTGGATGCAGAGAATGCCTGGTTTGTCCGGGTCAACCACATTACCTCCTACGGTACGGAGCCTCATTTTGAAGCGCTCACGGCACAGCCTTCGGAACCGCTCCTTTTCTTCAATATTGATGCTGTCCCGGGCAGCCGTGCACTGATCTGGGAACATACGCAAGATGCACCCCATCAGCCCTGCCCTAATCCGCGGGTAATTATTCCCCGGCACATTGTCCCCGATATTATGAATGAGCCTGTGTCTGTTGATGTGCGCAGTCTGGGTGTCCGTACGCCGCCCTGCACTGCCGCCCACCCCAGTTACGGTATTCTGGGTCTGGTTCACCTGCTTCCTCCGGCACTGTCCTGGCTGTGGCGTCTTGTTGCGCCCCGGGGTCACGATAACCCGAGCATTGTGGATAGCGGCGGCGGTATGAGCAGCGAAGGGGTCGGTTCCTACTGGCCTTTTGCGCCGGGGCTTATGGTGGATCATGCCAACCTGCTTCTGAATCAGATCGTATCCACGCCCAAGGTGGTGCACATTCTCTGCCCCAACCAGTATGTGGGCGCATGGAAGACCGGATTTATGCCTCAATGGATCGCCCGGGAGTATCTGGCACGGCGGGGCATTGCCAAATTCAAGGCAGATCAGATCCGCCCGGCACGTTGTCCGCTGCTGGGGCATACCCTGCATCATCTGACGCTGGAGGGTCATCCGGTTCCCCGCTGGCTTCTGCAGGTGAATGCCCAGCCTGAAGTGGGTGATTATGCCTACGACGAAGGGGCAAAAATGCTGACAGAATTTTTCCACAGCAATTTGAAGCAATTTATGAAACCGGAATTGCATCCGCTGGGCAAGACAATTATTGAATGCTGTCTTGACGGCGGTCAGGTGAGTGATTATCAGAGCCTGATAGCCACGACCTATATCGCCACCAGCCTTAGTTAGGCATGAATGCCGGGGATACCGGAATATGCAGTACAGGGCAGACTCCGCACATAATGCGCCGCCGGATCCGGAGGTTATGATAACCCTGCAGCCCGGAGAGTCGCTTCAGTCCGCCGCCGCCCGGTCGGGGCATGACCTGAGTATGCCCTGCGGCGGGCAGGGCAGGTGCGGCAAGTGCCGGGTTCGCTTCGCAGAAAATGCCCCTGCACCGGAAGGAAGAGAAGGTCATTTTTTTTCTGAAGCGCAGCTGGAAGCGGGCTGGCGCCTGGCCTGTACCCCCCGGAGCGCAAAGGAGGCAAACGTCTTTCTCCCTCCGGAGGTCCTGGTGTCGTCGCCTCATCAGATTATGATGGCAGGGCGGGGCGGTCAGGCGCACAAAACGGCTCCCCGTGTAAGCAAAGCCTTTCTTTCCATGAATACGCCGACTGCTGATGACAGCGAGTCCGACCTTCTCCGTATTGAGCGCGCCTGGCATGCCGCACATCCGGATCGGCGAAAAGAGTCGCTGCATGTGTCCCTGCCGCTGCTGCAGACACTGGGCGCCCGCCTCCGGAGTCAGAGCTTTTCCGGCACAGCAGTCGTGCGGGAAGGCGAACTGCTGGATTTTGAAGAAGGGGACACGGCCGATGCCCTTTACGCCGTCGCTTTTGATCTGGGAACGACCACGCTTGCAGCTGCCCTGCTGGATATGCGGAGCGGTGCTGTACTTGCCTCAGCGGCGGAAATGAACCCGCTCATCACCTGGGGTGACGATGTGATCAGCCGCATCACCGCCGCCGCAGGCAACAGCGATACCCTGAAAGCGATGCAGGCGGCATTGTTGAAGAAAATCGCCCGGATGCTTGAAGCCATGGCAGGCGAAGCAGGCATAGCACTGCAGCATATTTATGAGATCGCTTTTGCGGGGAATACAACCATGGAGCACCTCCTTTGCGGGGTGGATCCTGCACCGCTTGGCCAGGTACCCTTTGTCTCCGCTTTTTCCAGGTCGCACCGATACGCTGCCCGGCATTTCGGGCTGCCCGTTCATTCTGAAGCCGAATGTCATGTTTTCCCCGTCATCGGCGGCTTTGTGGGCGGTGATACGGTGGCGGCGCTGCTGGCAACAGACTTTGATGCAGGGGACGGCATCCGCCTGCTTATGGATGCAGGAACCAATGGAGAACTGGTGCTGGCACACGGTGATCGTTTATGGGCGGCGAGCACAGCTGCCGGGCCCGCATTTGAAGGCGCACGAATTTCCCGGGGAATGCGTGCCGCCCGCGGAGCTGTTGAAGGGGTGCTTTTTCGGGAAAATACGGTGTCTCTGGCGGTGATCGGCGGCGGCGTCCCCCGGGGCATCTGCGGCAGCGGGCTCATCGATCTGTGCGGTGAAATGCTGCGCACCGGCGTGCTGGACAAAAGCGGATGTATGTGTTCACCGGAAGACGGGGCACCTTTTCCGAAGTCACGGCTTCGGTATGACAGGCAGGGCGGTGTGGAATTTGTACTTTATTCCTCCGAGTCCGGCGATATTACGGTAACGCAGCAGGATATCCGGGAACTGCAGCTGGGAACCGCGGCGCTGCGAGCAGGCATGACATTGCTTCTGCGCACGGCCGGGCTTTCACCCGAAGACCTCGATGTTCTTTTCATTGCCGGCGGTTTCGGCAGTTACATCCGGATGGAACACGCGTGCCGCATTGGTCTGATTCCGGAAGGTTTGGCGCCTGAACGTGTGTGCATAGCGGGAAATGCCGCCCTCAGTGGTGTAAAATGGGCATCAGTGTCGACGGAAGCATGTGCGCTTGCGGATTCTCTGGCGCGCCGGGTCATGCATATTGACCTGAGTACCGTCCCTGATTTTGCGGAAACATTTGTGCTGGCAACCCTGTTCCCGGATACGGAACCGGACACGCTGTAAAAGCGGCGTGCGGGTGAATAGGCCGCCGCTTTTGAAAGGAAGCATCATGCCCTATCCGAAAATAGCCAGGCAGGCAGTCAATACAGTCCGCTTTGCGGAAATAGTGCAGGTGTTTATCCGACACGGTTTTAAGGATCTGGTGCAGCGTGCGGGGCTGCACAAAGGGTTTCCTGGAAAGCTGCTGCACGGCTTGCGTTTAGTGAATGCGCCTGTGGGCGAGCCTGCAACCCTTGGAGAACGCCTGCGCAATGCTTTAACGGATCTGGGCCCGACTTTTATTAAACTGGGTCAGATTCTCAGCACACGCCCCGATCTGGTGGGACACAGAATTGCCGGGGAACTGACGGTATTGCGCGATGAAGTGTCGCCTTTATCCTTTGAGCAGATGCGTCCCATTCTGGAGGAAGAATTGGGTGGCAGATTGGAGAGCCATTTTGCCTCTTTTCAGGAAACGCCTGTCGCTTCCGCATCGCTGAGTCAGGTATATCAGGCGCAGCTGCACAGCGGTGAGAAGGTGGCGGTCAAGGTACAGCGCCCGGAAATTGAGCGCACGATTGAAGCAGACATCAGCCTGCTGGAAACCCTTGCTGAATGGGTGTATGACTATCAGAAAGGCAAAGGTGTCCTTGATTATCCGGGTATCGTTGATGAATTTGCCCGCAGCATCCGCCGTGAGCTGAATTTTCAGATTGAGGCCCGGGTGGCGGAGCAATTTGCCGCTAATTTTTCCGATACGGAATCAGTGGTGATTCCTGCCGTTTTTCCTAAATACAGCAGTCGCAGGGTGCTGACACTGCAATGGATAGACGGTGTGCCGGTGGATCGGGTGGACGCCTATGAGGTGCATGACTCCGATCCCGCCGTGATTGCCCATCTGGGCTGCGATACGGTGTGCAAAATGGTTTTTGAAGACAGGCTCTTTCATGCCGACCCCCATCCCGGCAATATCTTTCTGCTGAGTCACAACCGCATTGCTTTTCTGGATCTGGGAATGGCGGGGCACCTGGAGGACAGTGACGTGCAGGCGCTGCTGGCTCTTTTTTCCGCCATGTTTCACGGGGATGCGCAGCAATGCGTTGAAGCCGTACAGCATCTGACCTCGACCACACTCCCGGAAAATGAGGATGCCCTCGCCCATGAAATCTCGGAGTTTATCGCCTTTGATGCGCCCGCACTGATCAACCGGGGTGAGGTCGCCCGGGGTTTTGAGATTGCCGTGCAGATCATGCGTCGGCACAAGCTGGAACTGGCGCCCCGTTTCTCGCTGTTGCTGAAAGCACTTGTGACCATTGAAAATGTGGGAAAAGCACTGGATCCTCACATGGACATGCTGCCCATTATCAGGCCCCATGTGGAAAGAATGTTTCTTGCCCGCCTCAGACCGCGTAATATCTTGCATGAAATGCAGGCGCACGCCGATGGATATTTGCAGCTCAGCCGTAATGCGCCGGTGGATCTCGCCCATTTACTGAAACAGATGCGGCGAGGTAATATGACTTTTAATATTCACCATGAGCATCTGGAAAATCTTGCCAATACCATTGACCGGTCAAGCAAGAGAAATGCCGTTGCCATTGTGATCGCCGCACTCGTTGTCGGTTCGAGTATGCTTACGGCTGCAGGCGTTTCTTATGCGCGCCTCGGCAGCATCGGATTTATTGTTGCCGGTGTCTTGGGTCTGACGCTGATTGTGTCCATTGTCTGGAAAGGAAACCGTTGACCATGGAATCAAAGGAACCTGCTATGAGTACCATAAGAACCCTGCTTCCCTGGGGTCTATTTCTAGTCATGTCCCTGTTAACCGCTTTTTTCTGGCATCAGTCCAACCGGCGTGGCCAGATAATTGATGAGATTTCCGGAGAAATGCTGCAAATTCAGGATCAACTCCAGCATGTTTATCAGGAATTGCTTGATTTGAAAGCCTTTGCACAGGAAAAATTAGGGACACCGGAGCTCTGATCTGCATGTAATGAGTATACTTTCTGCTGTAAATAGAACGAAAGTAAAGCGGTGCTATTGCTGAGTTTGCCCGGGGCATGCGTAGAAAGAGCAGAGTTATTCTTCTTTGCTGAATTGGAATTAATAGTAATAGCACAGCGCTGATAAGAGATGCGATCACAAAAGAATTGACTGCTGGCACGCATTTCAGTATACTAGTACTGTTGAACAGTCCTATCTGTGATAGCAGAAAGCATGAAAACAATCGATTACCGAAGCGATAAAATAAAAACAGGAACCGACACGATGTGCCGGATGCCCTATTTTGGAGCAGCCATATTTATCGTCTATTTGTGGCTTCTCAGCATGCAACCGCCAGTATTTTCGGAAGGATTTCCGGGGACGGCGGTTTTTTTCGTGTTTCTCTGCTGTCTTTTAATTCCCAACTTCAAGACTGATCCGGTGACGGAGCAGGGAGATACTGAACATGATTTACGCAATTTCGGCGATTGCCGGTGTAATTATTGGCGCTCTTGTGATGGTAGGGGTTTCCAGGGTCCGGGCAGGCAGCTATTTAAGCCTTGCCCGGCGTGAGGCGGCGCAGATTTTATCTGATGCGGAACGGGACAGTGCCGCTCTCATCAAAGAGGGGAAGACGACGCTTAAAGAACTGGAGATGAATCTGCGGGGCAAGGTGGAAAACGAGGGCAGGGAACTCCGCAAAGAAATCAGCGCAATTGAAAAGCGCATCGCCGCCAAAGAGCAGAGCCTTGATTCCCGGGCGCAGACGCTGGATAAAGCGGCCGCCTCCCTTACCAGCCAGGAGCGGAGTCTGGCGGCGCGGGAAAAAGAAAACGAAAAAGAGCGTGAACGTCTTTCAGGAATGCTTGCAGAGCAGATGCGCCAGCTGGAAAATATTGCCGGACTTACGGCTGATCAGGCGCGCAAAGAGATTTTTGTCCGTCTCGAAAATGAAGTCAAGCGGGATTGCTCTCTGGAACTGAAGCGGGTGGAAGACGAACTGCGCGAGAATGCCGAGAAGAAGGCGCGCTGGATTATCGGCGAGGCTTTGCAGCGCTGTGCCGCCGATCATGTGGCAGAGAGTACGGTCTCTGTGGTGGCACTTCCCAACGATGAAATGAAGGGGCGTATTATCGGCAGAGAGGGCCGAAATATCCGTACACTGGAAAGTGCGACGGGCATCAGCGTTATTATCGATGACACGCCGGAAGCGGTGGTTCTGTCCGGATTTGATCCGGTACGTCGGGAGGTGGCGCGTATTGCGCTGGAGCGGCTCATTGAGGACGGCCGTATTCATCCCGCCCGCATTGAGGACATGGTCGAAAAAGTGACTCAGGAGATGACGGTGTGCATCCGCGAGCGGGGCGAACAGGCGTGTCTGGATGCTGGCGTACACGGGCTGCATCCTGAGATTGTGAAACTGCTGGGACGGCTGAGTTTCCGTACATCCTACGGACAGAATGTGCTGCGCCACTCGCTGGAGGTTTGTCATCTGGCGGGTGTTATGGCAGCTGAGCTGGGGGTTAACGTGCAGGAAGCGAAGCGCGCTGGTCTCATCCATGACATCGGCAAGGCGCTGACCCATGAAGTGGAAGGCTCCCATGCGGTGCTTGGCCATGATATGGCGAAGCGTTACGGCGAAAATGAAGCAGTTGCCAATGCCATCGGTTCACACCACGCCGAGATGCCCATCACCAGTCTGGTTTCTGTGCTTGTGCAGGCGGCCGATGCCATGTCGGCGGCACGACCGGGCGCGCGCAGTGAAATGCTGCAGCATTACATTAAGCGGTTGGAGCAGCTGGAAGAACTGGTCAACGGATTTTCCGGTGTGGAGCGCTCCTTTGCCATTCAGGCCGGTCGCGAAGTGCGTGTGGTGGTGCATCCCGACAAGGTCAGCGATGCGGAAGCAGCCCAGATGTCCCGTGATCTTGCCCGGAAAGTGGAGACGGAAATGACTTATCCCGGACAGATCCGTGTGACTGTGGTGCGCGAGACCCGTGCTGTGGAAATCGCCAAATAGCCCTTTATCCGCACCAGAAGCATGATGTATCCCGCCGGGTTTCTCCTTCCTGGGGGGTCAGTGTGTACTGTCTGAGCCGGAAGGAAAGTAAAACTTCACATCCTTCAGGAGATTGAAAACATTCAGCAGCAGGGAGCGTGGCTGCAGCATCAGGCTCATTTCGGTATAGGTCGCATCCCAGCAGGGCACGTTGCAGTGGTGCACCAGATTGCGAAGCCGGTAAAATTCGGGGTCGCGCCAGATCTCCGCCAGCCTTTTCTGCTTTACATTAAAATGGCTGTCCTTGTCACAGCAGGGTGCTACATTGCCGGTCGGGTCGATGGCGCATACGGAATAGCCCGCATAGCACATGAACTGCCTGGGTTTTTCGTAGTAATCCGCAATTCCTCTGAAAAAGGCATCGGACGAACTGCGCAGGCCGCTTTTTTTGCAGAGTTTGCGCAGCTTCTCCAACTCGGAGGACAGATCGGCAAGATCCTCTTTTTCAAAGAAGAGATCATCGTATTCTGCCATTGCTTTGCGCCGATGGAGCAGGTTCGCATGGATGGGGGAGTACTTGATCTGGTGCATGTCCAGCGACCGTGCAAACTCCAGCATCGGCACCATTTCCAGATAGTTTTTCTTCGTGATCAGAAAATTGATGCCCACACGGATATTCGGGGCAAGACGCCGCAGGTCTTTTAGTGACTGCACCACCTTCGAAAAGGTGTCTTCCGCCTGAAGATAGTTGTGCAGCATTTCTTCCGGGCTTTCCAGTGAAATGGAAATGGAAGCCAGACCGGCTTCTTTCAGCCGCAGGATTTTGTCTTCCGTAAGCAGCGTGGCGTTGCTGCACAAATGCACGGAAATACCGGACTGTGCTGCAAAACCGATGAGCTCAAAAATATCCGGTCGCAGCAGCGGCTCGCCTCCGCTGATGGTGGTAAGAAAGGTGCCCAGTTCCGACGCAGCGGACGTAATGACCTTTTTCCAGTCATCAGTCGTCAACTCCTGCTCTCTGTCAAAGGCACAGGGAAGATCCCGGACGCCGCACATGCGGCAGCGGAGGTTACAGCGGTTGGTGACAAAAAGCACCAGCGTGGGCATATATCGGGGCTGCCGTCGCAAATGCCGGGCGATTACAACATTGGATGTGCGCCAGGCTTTTTTAAATAAAGACAAAAGGTTCACAGAGATTTTCTCATTTTCAGGGACAGCGTTGCCTTGACCAAAAAAGGCGTTTGTCCCGGTATAACTTACTTCAGAATTTCCGCACCATCATAAACCACCTGGTGCTTTATGATGATAACACTGGAGGGGGGCTCTCCATTTCACAGCCGGTGCCTTGCGTTGCCGGGCATCGCAAAGCATGATATTGCTTATGGTATCATAGACCCTTATGTGTCTGTGTATCATTTCAAGGTGGAGAATTTCAATGCGTTTTCTATACTGCTCATTTCTGTGCGCCCTGCTCGTTTCTCTTACTGCGTGTGCTGAAGAGGAGACACTCATGTATTACCGGGATATTTATCCCGATACCTGGGTGGCGACTGACGGACTGGGAAGAACTATGCCGGACTGCGGGGAGGCGGGACCTGTCAAAAAAGACCAGCGGCGTATCGTCGGTATGTTTTACATTACCTGGCATGGAGATCATCTTCACCATAAAAAAAGCCCCTACAGCTCCGACGTGACCCGTGTGCTGGAAGGAGACCCGGCTGCGCGTTTCGATGGAAAGCATCCGCTCTGGAAGGATAATTTTTACCACTGGGGTGAGCCGGAAATGGGCTATTTCCTGAGCAAAGATGAATGGGTGATCCGGAAAGACATATCCATGTTATCCGATGCGGGAGTGGATGTGCTCATCATGGATGTAACCAATGCGGTGCGCTACTGGGAGGAATGGGAAGTTGTCTTTTCCACTCTGGAAAAGATGAAGGCAGAAGGGAACAAGGTGCCTTACTTCACTTTCTGGTCTTTTAACGGTCCGGCGATTGTAGTCGTGCGGGATCTCTATGACCGTATCTATAAGGAAGAGAAATATAAAGATCTGTGGTTCTACTGGGATGGCAAGCCGCTCCTGCTCTACAACAGCACCCCCTCTGTAGATGCTAACGGCAGCGATATAAAAAATCCCAATCCGAATTATAACCCCGCCGCCGCCACTGATCCTGCCCATCCCCATTATCAGGATCCCGAATATACAGAGGAATTTTATACCGATTATCCGCAGGAGATTCGCGATTTCTTCACCCTGCGTACTATGTGGTGGGGTTATTACGAATGGGCGGGAAAGCGTGCGGTAGGCGCCGAAGATTACTGGAGTTTCGGGTATCAGCTGAACGACGAAAAAGTACGCGCCCTGGATCCCGCTGATCTGCTCTCCACGCATAACGGAAAGCCCGAGCAGGCAGCGGTGACCCCGGCACAGCATTCCAACAGCATGACAGGCAAGTGCTGGACTCGGGAAAATTTCGAACCATCCCTGAATGAATATGACATGCCTGTGCCGTCATTTGTGCCCTGGCTTGGTGAAACGGTGGCGCACCCGGAAGACTACGGAATTTACTTTCAGCAACGCTGGGATGAAATTCTGCCACAGAACCCCCAATTCCTCTATATAAACGACTGGAACGAATGGACGGCAGGAAAATACCACCCTGAAGAAGGGCATACGGTTCAGTTTCTCGGGCGCGAAAATAACTATTTTTTTGTGGATCAGTACAATGCTGAATTCAATCGCACCATCCAGCCCATGAAAGGCGGCTACACCGACAACTACTATATGCAGATGGCGCAGAACCTGCGAAAATACAAAGGTGTGCGCCCCATACCCCAACAGCAGGGCATCAGCCGGATAATTGTGGACGGCGATTTCTCCGACTGGGACCCGATCCGGATCGAATACAGAGACACCATCGGTGATACCTTCCACCGGAACTACAAAGGATATGGCGGACTTGTCTATGTGAATGAGTCGGGCAGAAATGACATTATAACCTCAAAGGTGGCAGTGTCGGAGGAGTCCCTTTGTTTTTATGTTGAAACCAAAGAAGAGATGACGGTACACTCAGATCCGAACTGGATGCTTCTGCTGATCGATGCTGATCAGGACAGCAGCACAGGCTGGTACGGGTATGATTTCCTCATCAATAAAGAAATCCTGTCCGATGAAAAAACAACCGTCAAAAGTTATACAGGTATCTGCCCCGATGGAAGATGGGAGACCGTTGCGGAAATCCCCTTCCGTTATACAGGAAAAGAAATGGAGCTCGCGGTTCCCCGTGCACTTCTCGGGCTGGGAGATGCAGCTTTCAGTTTTGATATGAAATGGAGCGACAACCCGGCTGAACTTAAGGATCCCATTTCTCTGTGTACCGATGGAGACACAGCGCCTAACCGTCGCTTTAATTACCGTGTAATCTGGAAAAACTAGGGATATGCGTGCGTTACGGTCTTTTTGTTTGTGGTCAACCTTTAGGAAAATATGCTGATGAAATTTGTTCGACTGATACTGATTTCTTTGTTGTTTTATACGTCTGCCGCTTACGCTTCCGCACCGGAAGTGCTCTGGAACTATGAGTCGCCCGGCGGTCATGTAGATGCCTCTCCCGCACTGGGTGTGCTTAAGCCGGGCGGTGAGCTTAACATCGTTGTCGGTACCACAGCGGGTGTGATTGTCGCCCTTACTGAAAAGGGCAGCGAAGTCTGGCGCAGCGAAGTCGACGGGCCTGCATGTATTTCGCCTTCCATAGGCGATATGGATGGTGACGGCGCGCCGGAAGTGCTTGCCATGACTCAGGCAGGCAGCCTCTACTGTCTGGAAGGCGCCACAGGGCAGAAACGCTGGCAGTTTGCTCTGCCCGGTCGCATTAACTGGGGCGAAACGGCACTGACGTTGATGGATCTTGCCGGGGACGGCGGACTCCATGTGGTGACGGGCGACAAGGAAGGAAATGTGGTCTGCGTGAATGCTTCCGGGGAAATGCGGTGGATTTTCCGGGAAGATATGGGAGTGGTACAGGCCCCTGCCGCCGCTGATCTTACAGGTGACGGTGTGCCGGAAATTCTCGTGGCAGGCAACAAAGTGCCGCTGATCTGCCTGTCCGCAAGGGGGGAGGAACTCTGGCGCATTCCTTCCGGTGTCGGCGCAAGCCCTGTTATCAGCGATATGGACGGCGACGGTATTCCTGAAATTATCACCGGCATTTCGCAGGAACTTGTGCTTCTGAACGCACGGGGTGAAATCCTCTGGAAGTACCCGATGCGCCTCTCTCTTGACAGTGCAATTACTGTGACAGATCTGGATGGCGACGGAGTGTCTGAAATCGTTGCAATAGATCTTGCCGGCGAACTGGTATGCCTGTCGGCGGAGGGCAAAAAACGCTGGGAAGCCAATGTGGTCGACCGGGTGCGCCGTTCGCCCTCGGTAGGCGATCTTAACGGTGATGGTATTCTCGAAATTGTCGTTGCCGGATACAGCGGCGCGCTCCATATCTTCCGCGCAGACGGTACGGAAATGATCCGGTATCCCGTTTCCGGCGGTATGAATACAACAGCGACTCTGCTGCCTCTGTCAGACGGCGGGCCGGGGGTTCTTATTGCCCCTGCAAACAGTGCCATGACGCTGATCCGCTTTCCCGGCGCCAAAGCTGATGCGTCGCTGCCCTGGCGCGAATACCGGCAGAATGCGATGCGCACTGCATTTGCGCAAAAAGACAGTGTTGCGCCTGCAGTTAAACTGTCCCTCGATCCCGGTGCACGGCATGTGGGAGCCAATGTATTTACAGCATTGGTGGAAAATCCGGAAAAAGAAAAGCTCACCCTTATCCTGGAAGGAGGCAGAATCGGAGGCGCGCCACTGAGTGACAGCATTACTTCATCAGATGAGATATTTTCCATCTGGTTGTCTTATGCCGTTCCCGCCGGGCATTCTGCCGATTATAAGTTTACCTGCACCGTGGAGCAGGCAGGCAGACAAGTTCTGAAACAGACCAGAGAAATGCATACCACACCCTTTATGAAAGAATTGGGCGATTCCGAGGCGATACTGAAAGAAGTTGAGACGCTCTTTGAAAAGGTGAGCGATATTCGCGGTCTGGAGGAGCGCGCCTGTTTTCTTGCCGGACGGCTGGAGAAGTTCAGGCCCCGGTTCTTTGCAGCACCTGCTCTCTCCGACGCTGATCTGCTCGATCTTAAAAATGACTTTACCGCCTTTTACCCGGAATTGCAGCTGCTTCTGAAAATGACCCGTGCCGCAGCCATCGCTGCCGAAAAGGGAAGTGCTGTGCTGACAGCTGCCGCTGACCCCTGGGCACCTTTCGGCGGAGTAGATGAGATTTTCGAAGGGCGCATCTCCGACAATACCCTTTCTGTGGAAGCATTTCCCGGAGAACATGAATCAGCAGCGCTTAACGTCTTCAATATGAGTGCCGATACCGTGACTTTTCGTGTGACACTGAGCGACCTCACACAGGGCGAAACAGAAAAAACAGCCACAGAATACATTACGCTGCATGAGGCGGTGCCCGTGCCGACGGAAATGATCGATTATTCCGTGGATGCGCTGCCCAGACTGAATAACGCCGCTCTTTTGCAGGTGCCGCCGCGGGGTGCTGTTCAACTGTGGCTTGACATAAACACCAAAGGACTGGCGCCGGGCGAATGGAACTGCAAAGTGATGCTTGCGAGCCTTCAGTGCGATTCGATCAGAACAGAAGTGCCGCTGACTGTCAGGCTCTACGACACAGCGCTGCCCGAAGAGCAGCCCCTTTCTCTGTGCCACTGGGGCTATGTGGAGCGGTCCATGCTTCGGCATATCCCGGAAAAGGCGCTGGAAGATCAGATCTCTCACGGCACCAATGTCTTTGTCGGCACCATCTTTCCTCAGGCGCAGTATAACGAACAGGGCGAACTGGTCAGCGGGCCCGACTTCAGCGCTCATGATGCCTATGTGAAAGCCCATGCCCCCCACGGTATTATCCTGTTCTGCGGTTACCAGCATTCGCTGAGAGGACCGGGCGGGGTGAATTCCGACGCTTATGCGAAAGCGCACAAAGAGTGGCTGAAACGCTGGGTCGCCCATCTGAAGGAACTCGGCGTGGGTTACGATGGATTTGCGCTCTATCCTGTTGACGAGCCGGGGCTTAATGACGGTCTGGTGGAACAGTATATCCGGATGGCAACACTGGCACGGGAAGCCGATCCGCAGATTCTGCTCTATACCGACCCTGTCATGCGTATTACTGAAGCGGAGCTGGAGGCGATGGTGCCTCTCGTGGATATCTGGTGTCCTCACCGCAAAGGACTCGTCCTGGAGCCGAGCAGCGCAAAGAAATTCGAAATTATCCGCAATTCCGGAAAAACAGTATGGACTTATGAATGCGACGACAACGTAAAGCATCATTCGCCCGTCGGTTATTATCGCTGCCAGGCGTGGCTTGCCAAATCACGCAGCCTTACCGGCATCGGCTTCTGGTCTTACTGCACCTCGCAGGATGATCCCTGGTTCCGCCCCGGAGTCCGCCATGATTATCTCATGGTTTATCCCGGCACTGATGTTGTGTCAAGCAAGCGCTGGGAAGCCGTCCGTGATGGCGTCGAAGACTACACGCTTCTGTCACTTCTGGAAAAAAGAGCGGAAAAGGCGGAAGGTCCTCTGAAGGCGGAGATCAGTCTGTTTCTGAAAGAAACAGTGGATGCCATTGCCCGCTATTGTGGTGACGATGAAGATGGCACGCTGCCCGGTCCCGGTGGCGAACCTGAAGTCCGTCGGGTAACAGACAGGCGTGTGGAGCATCTGAAAGCGGCGCGCCGGGAAATTGCCCGGTATCTCTCGCTGCTGCACTAAGCCGCTGCTGATATACGGAACCCTCAGTTTCCTCCGTTCTGCCCGCCGGGACGGAGGAAACTTTCCCTTATTCCCTCAGGGCTGCAGGGTCAGCCTGTGCATCTCGTGCTTTTCTGCTTCATCGCGGTTGAGGAATGCATACCGGTATTCTCCGCGCATGAAAAGCGGTGCCTGATCGGCATAATGCGGGCTGCGCAGGTGACCGGAATTGCCTGTCGGCAAAATGGACAGAGAGCGCCCGGGGTCGGCAAAATCAATGAGTCGCCGGGTGGACGGCCCTGCAATAACCGGGTAGCGATGCAGTTCTTTGCTCACCATGTTGTTGATTGTCTGATTGGCGCCCGGTGCTTCCAGCGGACCGATGTTCACACGGCGCCCAAGCAGAGGCAGGTAGCCGAATGGATGGGTGAAGGTCAGCTGATGCACTCTGCCCCAGCGCCAGTCCCGCATGTTGGCACCCAGTTCTTTTTTCATGCGTACGCAGGCATCCTGCAGAGCTCGGGCTGCGGCTTCGGCTGCCGTCTCTTTGTCCTCCGTCGCCCGTCGGTCCCACCAGAGGTTCTCCCGGTCATCCAGCAATTGCTGCATGGCGTACCAGTGATCCTCGCAGGCGACATACAGGCGGAAAAGTTCCGGATCCAATTTGTCGCTGAACAGTTCCTGAAAAAGGCTGTCCAGCCAGAAATGAAAAAGTGTTGTCTCCACACTGTCTGTGCTCTGACGGCCGTCCCAGCGCTTCAGTCGGCGCAGCGCTTCTTCTGATGCGGCGTCCTGTTCCTTCATGCCGGATTCCGCCAGAGCGATCATCCGACTCACCAGCGGACGCAGTGCGTAGCCCTGAATATCGGTCTGTACAGCCCGCAGCGCTTCAATGGTCCAGTCTTTCCGGCTTTCCAGAATCTCCCGGATGCGCCCCGCCCTGTCCCCCGGCTTGAAGTAGCCGCTCAGCCGGGAAATCTCACAGGGTGCCGTGCCTACAGGTCCTGCTGTCGGCAGATTGTTCGCCGTGACAATCATGCCTTCCGGCGGATTTTTCAGATGCAGCCAGTCCTGGGCGTGATAAAGGTTTCTTTTTACAGACGCAGCTTTTTCCGCCGGAATAACGGATTTGGAATCCACTCCGGGCGGATAATAGGAAAGTGTACCTGTGCCCCACCAGGCAATAGTGCCGTCCCGATCAGCGTAGCTGACATTCACCCGGTAGGCAGTGATTTTGCGTACACCTTGTTCAAACGCCTCGTAGTTTCGCGCATGCGCCATCTCATAAAAACCGCACAAATCAGCGAAACATCCCCCTGTCTTGCCGCTCCAGCTTACAGCAAGCGGCGGCCCGTCATAGGCATGCAGTAATTTAAAAAAGTCACAGCAAAGAACACCCAGCGGGCAGCTGCGGCACTCATAATATCTGTCTTTTCCGAAACGTACGGAAATACGGTGCTGCTCCACGGTAAAAGGATGCCAGTTTCCTTCGTGAAAATATTCATTCGGATTGTCCGGATTGAGTCGGAGCAGTTGAAGGTCTGTGTCATCCGTGTTGAGCATGGTCAGCGCCCATCCGCAGAAATCATTATGCGCAATCAGCGGTACGGGCAGCGGGGTCATGTAATAGCCGTAGCACTCAAAGGAACCGCCCGACACATGCGCCTCATACCAGATCGACGGGTTGGTAAAAATGATATGCGGATCATTGGCAAGGATAGGCTTGCCACTTTTTGTCCTGTCACCCGACAGCACCCAGGAATTACTGCCGGGCGGCGCCTGCCGCCAGTCGGGCGACATCACAAGTCGCAGCCAGGTCGCCGCCTGATGCACCCCGGCGATTGTTTCTGCTGTCGGCTTTTCCTCTTCCATCCAGGCCTGCTGCAATGCCGTCGCTTCTTCCAGGCTCTCCATTATCGTGACGGGAATTTTTTCCAGCCCGTTAAAGAGTACATCCGCATCGTACTCCGGTATTTTTTCACGGATCATGCTCTTCATCAGATCCGTTCGCAAACCATCGGCGAAACTGATGGGCAACGTGCCCGCCACTGCCAGACAATCTTCCAGCGCAAAAGGGCGGCAGGGAATTTTCAGGGCGTGAAATTCCCAGGGAAGCACCCCTTCGCCGATAAAATGATTGATTCCTGCAAGAAAGGCATGCATGGAAGACAGCATTTCTTCGGGAAACAGCTCTTCCGGATGCGCCGCCACACGCTGTGCCAGATCGCCTACGCCCATCAGTCGGATGAGGCAGTCCGCCTTTACCAGTGGCGGCCCCAGAATCTCGGACAGCTGACCATGCGCCATTCGCCGGAAGCATTCCATCTGAAAAAGCCGGTCCTGCGCCATACAGTAGCCCAGGGCAAAATGAGCATCCGCTTCCGTGGCGGCGCGGATATGCGGGATGCCCCATTCATCGCGCAGCACTGTTACGCTGTTGTCCAGCGGACATCCCGCCACAGTACCGTCCCAGTCCGGCAGGCACCGGTAACTCCAGGATACTGTCTGATACACATGAACGGACAGCAGTACCGCAGCGATTCCGGTCAGGAGCAGCAGCCCTGCTAAAAAGCGACGTATCCATTTCCACATCACAGCCATGGCATGCCCTTCCCAGCGTGTGAGTTTCAATACCCGCGTTATTTCACGTCCGCCCGGCAGTACTCAGGCACTGAGCACCGTCTCCGAGGCTTTTCCGTTAGACCGATCCGAAGCCTTATTCAGTTTCGTTTCATGCAAAGAAAGGCAGGGAAGGCCGATGGGTCAGGATTTCGAACAAAACCGCCCATACTGGCGAAGCAGTTCCGCATCATCCATCTTCCCTATAAGAAGCCGGGTAGTTGTGATTGCCTTTTCACCTGCTTTTATCGTCCGCCCGAAAAGCGAAAAATACATGCTGAAATGAGCGTCACCGTCCTGGGGCGCCATAACAGCAAAGCAGTCCTCCGCCCGTGCCATGAGAGCAACGGTCAGCCCGGTTGCCTCGTGTCGTCTGAAAATCAGCGGATGGGCATAGTCCGCCGGGATCGTCCAATCCACCGGACTGGGAGGAATCGTCCAGCGGCCGTCACGGATCAGGGAAAGCCCTCGGCTTTCTCCCGGAAAAGCCTGCCAGGCACCTGCTGCCGGATCCGCCTTCAGGAAAGAAGGTTCACCCCCCGGTTTTTTTACGAAGATCTGTGCCGACGGGAACCCTTCTGTCATGTAGGAGGAAAGAAAAACCTCAAAGTCGGGAAGGTCTTCCACAGCTTCCACAATCGTTTCAACGTCCAGAATGCCTGCTTCCACCCAGTGGTAAATGCCGCGAAGAACATAAGGCCGCCCTTCAGCCGCCTGCCAGCGAACTTCAAGGCAATCCCGTCCGTGCAGCTCCGTTTCTGCAGGAAGGGCGCGCATGCTCTCCACATAACGGTGGTTGGTGGAGAAAATCCGGTAATAACTGAACAGCCCGTAGGGGGAAGCCAGTGCCATGCCGGTTTCTCTGTAGACAAGCGGTGTTATTCCGCAGACAGAGCCGGAGGCATCTATTTTCCCGGAAAGAAGGGGCGATTTCAGGATATATTCCTTATTTCCCGCACCCTTTTGGAAAAAACAGCTGTCCGGTACGCCGTTACCGGCAGCCCCCGCAACAAATCCGGCAAGAAGCAGGATCGATAAAATCATAGAACAACTCCTTATTCGAGGTGGCTTCACCTGTTGAGAAAATTATAGCACAGGAAAACATGGAAAACTTTTAAAGGTAAGAAAGGCGCCCGTTTTCAGCGTTTCTCTGAAAATTGTTGCTTACGGCGTTTATTTAGCAATAGAAATACCTGTTCAAATGTTATCTCTGAGTGGTACAAAAGTTTTCTCTGAAACAAGGGCTTTTCCATGCAAAAAGTGTTGACCATTGTGCTTGCCGGCGGTATGGGTGAACGGCTCTATCCGCTGACAAAAGAACGAGCGAAACCGGCGGTTCCCTTTGGCGGGCTGTACCGCATCATCGATTTCACCCTTTCCAACTGCTTCAATTCCCATTACCGGCGTATTCTGGTGCTGACCCAGTACAAATCAAATTCTCTCGCCCGGCACATTTCGCATAGCTGGAATATCATGCATACGGAACTGGGTGAGTTCATTGAAGTGATCCCTCCGCAGATGCGTGTCAACAGCAACTGGTATCTTGGGACTGCTGATGCCCTTTATCAGAATCTTTACTCCATTAACCAGGCCGACCCGGAAGAAGTGCTGATCCTGAGCGGTGACCACATCTATAAAATGAATTATCAGAAGATGCTCCGACAGCATCTGGAGACGGAAGCGGATCTGACCATTGGCGCCATAGAAACGCCTGTGTCCGATGCAAGCCGCTTCGGTGTTTTTGAAGTGGACAACAGCAGCCGGGTGCTCAGCTTTGAAGAAAAGCCGCCGCAGCCCCGCACCATCCCGGGCAACCCGTCGGCAGCACTCGTCTCCATGGGTATCTATATTTTTAAAGCGAAGGTTCTGAAAGAGGTACTGGAAGCCGACGCTTTTCTTCCGGGAAGCAGCCACGATTTCGGCAAAGACGTTATACCCCGTATGGTGGAAAACCAGCGCGCCGTTTATGTATTTAATTTTCAGGATGAAAACAAAAAAGATGCAAAATACTGGCGTGATGTGGGTACACTTGACAGTTACTGGGAAGCAAATATGGATCTGGTAAGTGTGGACCCTCACTTCAATCTGTATGACCGGAAGTGGCCGATGCGCACCCATGTCCCCAGCCTGCCCCCCGCCAAGTTTGTTTTCGCCGATCCGGGAGTCCGTTTTGGTGCCGCTGTGGACTCAATAGTCAGCCCGGGCTGTATCGTGAGCGGCAGTCTGGTGGATCACTGCGTTCTGGGTCCTGAAGTGCGGATTAACTCCTACTCGGAAGTGCATGAGAGTATTTTGTTTGACCGGGTTGTGGTCGGAAGAAAAAGCCGTATCCGCCGTGCCATTATCGAAAAAGACGTTGTAGTTCCGGAGAAAACTGTCCTCGGCTATAATCTGCAGGAAGATGCCCGCTACTTCCGGGTGACGGAAGGCGGCATTGTTGTGGTTGAGTCCACAGAAAAACTGCTGGCACATCAGCAGAAAATATAAAGGGCGGCCCTTTTACAAAGAACCGCCCTGTTTTCATCGCTCAGCCGATCTGAAAATGATAGTTCCCGGCTGCCAGATCGCAGTACAGCAGTCCCTCCTGTACACGGATGTTGGTGATACCGGAGCTCTCTTCCAGGGGAAGACCGCTTTCTTTTACAGCGTCAATGGATGCGGCGGGCAGCACCAGTGAAGCGGTACTGTTGGGCGGTACTTCCGCCAGATACTCCAGCCCGGTCTCATCTTTTTTCCAGGCGCTCAGAATCTGGCCATAGGGTGAATGGTGTACGGCGCGCACCATGCTCAGCCCGCTCTCCAGACCGGGTGCCAGGGTAAAGTGCTTGAACCCCGGGTGTGCTTCATCCAGTTGGATGCCGCCAAGTCCTGCGATAAACCACATGCCGACAGAAATCATGGTGTTGTGAATCTGGGAGTTGTCGCCGTCCCATTCTTCCCAGATGGTGGTCGCACCGTTTTTAAGCATGAAACCGTAGCTGGGATAGGTCTCCTTGGTGTGCATGAGAGTCAGGAGGTCATTGCGCCGTTCGCGGAGGAGGAGCCGCGCCATGTAATAGTTGCCGTGCATCCCCGTATTCAGGTGTCCGTCTCGGGTTTCTACTATATCCTTCTCGAGAGCGGAAAAGACGCCGGCACGTTTATCCGGCGGTGTAATGCCAAAAAGAAGGGGCATGGCAAGATAGGTCTGCTCGCCGTTGGCATAAGTGACACCGTCTTCATTCAGGAAACGTTCATGCAGCGTTTTCGCCAGATGAGCCGCTTTGTCCGCATATTCTTTCGCCGTCTCCGGCTCTCCCATAAGTACCGCCACTTTCGACGCCAGCTGAAGGCAATGCACCAGATAGCAGTTGTTGAAGAAGAGGGTTGACAGATCATCGACCCGGTCTTTGCCCTGTTTGCGTCCCGGCGGCACCCAGTCTCCGAGAAAACTCCAGGTTGCCAGACTGTTGCCGATACCTACATAAGGTCTGAGCAGCTCGTCCTCCATTTTTGTGTCAATGAATTTCAGCCAGCCCTTCATCATAGGCCAGTTCTTTTCCAGAATCCGAAGGTCGCCGTAGGAGGTATAAACCATCCAGGGCATGGTGATGCAGAAACCGCTCCACACGGGACCGCCCCCGGCTTCCTGGGAATTGGGCGCCGTATAAGGCACGTCACCGTCAGGTGCCTGGGACAGACGCCAGTCTTCAGCCCACTTGGCATAAAAAGGGTTGCTCTTGAAATTCAGCATGGCAGCTTCCATGGAGGTGCCGGAATCACCGCCGTAACCGAGACGTTCACGATGCGGGCAATCCACTGTATAGCCGCCCAGACTGAGGCATTGATGCGTCCAGATCGTGGTATTGTAAATGTCATTGAGGAGGGAATTATCGCAGGAAAATTCCGCGGCATGATCATAGCCCGTCGAGATCATGCGTCCGCTGATTTCTTCCAGTTTGGGTTCCCGGGGCAGGCCTTTCAAAATGGCATAGCGGAAGGCATGATAGTTAAAACGGTTGCAGAAGGACTCGCCGCCGCCGCCTTTTGCCACATAGGTATCCTGCTGGCTGTAGGTCTGAAATCTGCCGTCAGGAAACTGCTTGTCCGCAAATTCCATGTGCACTTCCGTCCCGGATTTTAACTCATCCGGAAAGCGAAGCATAAACCAGCCGGTATAATTACGACCCATATCCACCAGATAGCCGTCACCGTGCCGCTTCACAGAAGCGGGCGTAATCTCATCCAGCAGACGGTTGGGTTCCATCATCTGGGCTTCGATGCGCGGCCCTTTTTCTCCGTCAAAATCATAGACGGTCACGTCCTGCCAGCCGGATGCATCAAAGCCGGCGCGGCTCCATCCCGTAATTTCTTTCACTGCGTCCACGTGCTCGCCGCCATAACCGCCGCTCATCCCTTTGCCAATCGGCGTAATATGGCTTTTTGCCGTCTTCCAACTTGCGTCGGTCACGACTTTTTTCCGGGTGCCGTCGGCAAACACCAGTTCCAGCTGGGCTTTGACAACGGGTCCACGATCAGTCAGCAGACCAAGCACTCCCGTAGACCAGCCGCGCCCCAGCCAGATGCCGACGCAGTTTTCTCCAGCCTGCAGATGATCCGTAACATCATGCGTCAGATAAAGCCCCCGTTTTGAGTAGTCGCTCACTGCCGGGGAAAGCACTTCCTCCCCGATCTTTTCTCCGTTCAGGTACAGCTCATAGTAACCGAGCGCGCATACATGGGCATAGGCACGCACCGGCTTTTCCGCCAGATCAAACGCATGGCGCATAAGCGGAAGCGGTCCCTGATGTTCATGAATCCAGTCAACGCCGATCCAACGCCCTTCCCAGTCCTGAATGCCCGCTTCCGGACGGTCTGCGGGGCCCACGGTAAAACGTGCGGGCGCACTCCACTCCGATGCTTCCCCCTGTGTGTCCCATATACGCACCATCCACTGGCATTCCATGCCTGAAGACAGTTTCACCTGATCCAGAGGTATCAGATGGGAGTCGGACGACTCCACTTTACCCGAGTCCCATAGAAGCTTGGGTTCATGCCCGCCATTCACATGCACTTCAAACACGCCTATCTGATACGCCGATTGCGCAAGCCCGCGCTTACCCGGCTCAACCCGCCAGGACACCCGTGGCACAGCGCAATCAATGCCCAGCGGATCCTTGAGATTTTCGCAGCGCAGCTCGCCTACGACAATCTGAGGAAAAGAAGGGGCAGCGAAAAATGCTGAGCAGGCGCAGAGCCCGAAGAGACGCAGAAAGAGACGCATGTTCATAGGGAAGCCTCCGTGGTTGGTTTTGATTCACTGCTATTTTAGGAATGGTTGCGGGGAGATGTCAACAGAAAGGGCACGGAAAAGATAAATCCGCAGTCATTGATCCGCGGTCATTGACTTTAAATTGCCCATTCTGGTTCAATACGCAGGACGGTTGTGCCGTCCATCCTCCGGGGGTTCCCATACAACGGTCCGGTACACTCCGGGCAAGGGTTTACATCCCCCTGTCTCTTTTCCTTTCAACGATTCCCCATAAGGCTTTTATATCGATGCAGTCCCAGTATTTTTCCCGTATAGCCGGCGAATTAAAAATTTCCGTTCATCAGGTGCAGGCGATCTCCGGACTTCTTGCGGAAGGTGCGACCATTCCCTTTATGGCGCGGTACCGCAAAGAAGCGACAGGTTCATTGGATGAAGTGGCACTCACAACCATTCGAGATACCCTGGGTCAGCTGGAAGAACTGGACAAACGGCGAGAAGCTATTCTGAAATCGCTGGACGAGCGGGATTTGCTTACCGATGCCCTGAAAGCAGCCGTATTACAGGCGGAGAGTCTGGCGGTGCTGGAAGATGTGTATCTGCCCTGGCGCCCGAAGCGGCGTACCCGTGCCGCCATTGCCCGGGAAAAAGGACTGGCACCTCTGGCGGACGCATTGCTGCTGCAGGAGCCGGGCGATCCGGCGGAACTCGCAGCGGCGTATATCAGTGAAGAAAAAGGTGTTGCCACAGCGGAAGAGGCACTGCAGGGCGCCCGGGATATTCTTGCCGAAAAAGTGAGTGAAGACGGCTCTGCCCGTGCGCTGCTCCGTGATTTCTTCCTGCAGGAAGGGCAGTGCGTCACCCGCGTGCTTAAGGACAAAGAAGAGGAAGGGGCAAAGTTCAGGGACTATTTCGACTGGTCGGAAAAAGCCGCAACGGTTCCTTCCCATCGGTTTCTCGCCATGCTTCGGGCGGAAAAGGAAGGCATTGTAAGTTTTTCCATAACCCCCGACCGGGAGGAGGCGATCCGTCGTCTCCGCGCCCTTTTTGTGACGGCTTCTGTGCCGGCTTCTCAAGAAGTGTTGCGGGCGGTTGAAGACGGATATGTCCGCCTCATGGAGCCATCCCTGGAATCAGAGACCAGAAAGACTCTGAAAGAGGCGGCAGATAGGGAGGCCATCCGGGTATTTGCAGATAATCTCAAGGAACTGCTCATGGCATCGCCTCTGGGAAGGAAACGGGTGCTCGCTCTGGATCCGGGCTTCCGTACCGGCTGCAAGATGGTCTGCCTTGATGCGCAGGGCAAACTGCTCCACGACAGCGTTATTTATCCGCACAGCGGCGAGCGTGCCCGGGAGGAATCCGGTCGCATGCTTCTCGCCCTGTGTCATCAATATGAAATCGAAGCCGTCGCCGTGGGTAACGGCACAGCAGGCAGGGAAACGGAAGCATTTGTCCGGGAAGTGATGCCGGACGCAACTATCCCGCTGGTCATGGTAAATGAGTCGGGCGCGTCCATTTATTCGGCATCGGAAACGGCTCGCTCTGAATTTCCGGATAAGGACGTTACCGTCCGTGGTGCAGTCAGCATCGGCAGGCGGCTTATGGATCCGCTGGCAGAGCTGGTGAAGATCGATCCCAAATCCATCGGAGTGGGTCAGTATCAGCATGATGTCGATCAGGCACGGCTGAAGCAGAGTCTGGAAGATACCGTCATGAGCTGCGTCAACAGCGTGGGCGTGGATCTCAACAGCGCAAGCCGCGAGCTGCTCATGTATGTATCCGGTCTGGGTCCGCAGCTGTCGGGTAACATTGTGGCATACCGCAACGAGCACGGCCCCTTTTCCTCACGGGCTCAGCTGAAAAAAGTACCCCGGTTGGGCCCCCGCGCTTTCGAGCAGTCGGCGGGATTTCTCCGTATTCCCGAAGGAAAGAACCCACTGGACGGCAGTGCGGTGCATCCGGAACGTTATGGGCTTGTGGACGCCATGGCGAAGGATCTTGGCTGTACGGTGAAAGATCTTCTGGCGGACACAACGCTTCGGGCACGTATCCGTCCGGAAAACTATGTGAGCGATACTGTGGGCCTTCCGACGCTGTACGATATCCTTGAGGAGCTGGCAAAGCCCGGACGAGACCCGCGCAAACAATTCGAAATCTTCCAGTTTTCCGGGGACGTGCAAGCTATCGGCGATTTGCTGCCCGGCATGCGTCTGCCCGGTATCGTCACCAATGTGACGGCTTTCGGTGCCTTTGTCGATGTGGGCGTACATCAGGACGGACTGGTGCATATCAGCCAGCTGGCTGACCACTTTGTGCGTGATCCCAACGAGGTGGTGCGTGTGCAGCAGCGGGTTCAGGTCACAGTAATCGAAGTGGATGTGCCGCGCAAACGGATTTCCCTGTCCATGAAAAGTGATGCGGTTCCGTCGGAAAGAACGGTTCCGGGTGATCGGCAGAAAAGAGCGGGCGGCGGGAAAAAGAATTCAGAGCAGCAGCGAAGCAGCGGATCTATCTCGCTGGATTTGAAAGATAAGCTGTCGGCACATTTCAAAAATTAAGGCGCAGGGGTACGGAGACCTGTTTTCTCAAACAGCCAGCCCAATGCTTCGCAGGCATCAGCGTAGTTGGTATCGTGGCCGCCCTCAGGACTCAGCAGAAGCAATGTGTCCGTGTTCTGCCCGCGGAGTTTTTCTGCAAGCCGCACAATGCTGTCCGACGGGGTGACGGTGTCTTTTCCGCCAGCAGTCAGCGCCACAGGCATCCGAAGGGACGTTGCCTGCAGCTCGGCGCTGCGCCGGATATATTCCTCCGGCACGGTATCTTTGGTTCCGCCGAAGGATTCGGCTATGGCATCCTGAAAGCCCGTGTATTCCACGTGGTTTGCAATGCCGTTCATTGCCAGGACCCCCTGAACCAGATCGGGATGAAGGGCGGAGAAAGTGAGCGCTGATGCCCCGCCCATGGATCCGCCGGCAAGAATAACTTTCTCCGGATGATGGCGTTCCTTCCATTCATCGAGGATCTGGCGCAGGTCGGCTTCGGCAGCAGGGCCCATCCACGACGTGGCGGCGCGGTAATCCGGCAGAAGCAGCACCAGCCCAAAACGCTGTGCCATATCCCGGACGGCGCGGCATTCGTCCCGATCCTGACGGATGCACTGCCACCGGTCGGATCCATGTCCGTGAAGCATTACCAGCAGAGGTGCTCCATCCGGCGATGCAAGAGGTTTCGGAAGCAGCAGCACATAGCGTTCTTCGCTGCCGTCGAAATCAGAAACAAAGGCGTGATCCGTTGCCCGTGCTTCTGCCTGCGCATCAGCCCAGGACAGGGCCCCTTGAAAAACAGCGATGCAAAGCAACAGAAAAAAAGAGAAACTGCGACACACAGAGCGAACTCCTTCTTCAATCAGAGCATCGTCCGGACAATATCCCAGACCTGACGGACGCCCTCTCCTGTTTCGCTGGAAAAAGGAATGATCAGTCCGTCCTGATCAAGACCCAGCTGCCCCCGGATTTCCTTCAGCTGCCTGTCCCGCTGGCTGCGCTTCAGTTTGTCCACTTTGGTGGCAATAATCAGCGTGGGCTTCTCGCTTTCCTCGAGCAGCTCCAGCATATGAAGGTCGTTTTCTGTCGGATCATGGCGCACATCCAGCAGTACCGCCACAATTTTCAGACTGTCACGATGACGAAGGTAGTCCAGCATACGACGGCTCCATTCGTCCTTCACAGATCGTGCTACCCGTGCATAGCCGTAGCCGGGCAGATCCACAAAGTACCAACGCCCTTCCACATCAAAAAAATTAATGGTCTGGGTTTTGCCCGGTTTGCTGCTCGTTTTGGCAAGATCCTTCCTGCCCAGCAGTTTGTTAAGAAGGCTCGATTTGCCCACATTCGACCGACCGACAAAGGCGATCTCCGGACGGTTACCCGGAGGAAACTGCTCCGCTTTCAGAGCGCTGCAGATAAAATGAGCATTAATCGATGCCATAAAGTGCCTCTCTTTTCACACAACGGCGAGCCGCCGGGCGGGATTCAGCCTTTCGCTTTTTTCCCGGAAGCCTTCTTCACCAGCGGGGTGCGGCGCGCTCCGCTTTTTTTCGTGCCGTCAATGCCCGGAAAAAGAATGGGGAGTGCCTCTTCCACACGGGAAACAAGAGAAAACCGGACCTTTTCTCTGATTTCCAGAGGCAGGTCGGGAAAGTCCTTTTCGTTTTCGTCCGGCAGCACCACATGACAGATGCCGGCACGATATGCGGCGATCACCTTTTCCTTGATTCCGCCCACCGCCAGCACCCTGCCGCGCAGCGTGATTTCGCCGGTCATGGCGATGGCGGGTGCCGGTGCCTCCTGCCTGAGAGCGGACAGGAGAGATACGATCATGGCAAGCCCTGCCGAGGGACCGTCTTTGGGGATCGCCCCTTCCGGGATGTGCACATGAACGTCCGTGTTCTTGTAAAACTCTGCAGCAACTCCCAGCGATGCCGCCCGGGTGCGGATATAGGTATAGGCCGCCGCCGCCGATTCCTTCATTACGTCGCCCAGCTGGCCTGTGAGCTGCAGTGCGCCTTTGCCCTGCATTACACTCGATTCGATACGCAGCACCTCACCGCCCGTGTAGGTCCACGCCATGCCGATGGCAACGCCGATATCCGCCAGGGTTTCCGGCTGGATTTCGCCGTAGGGCGGGGGACCCAGCAACGCAACAATTTCTTTGCTGTCCAGAACGGTAATCACTTTTGTCTCGCCGTCCACAATCTTCCGGGCGATCTTGCGGCAGAGTGAGGCAATGGACCGATCCAGTTCACGCACCCCCGCTTCTCTCGTATACCGCTGGATCAGGGTCTCCATCCCTTCTTCCGTGATGGTAAGTCCCACTTTATTCAGTCCGCATTCGTTGATCTGTCTGGGCTGCAGGTACAGCCGGGCGATTTCATATTTCTCTTCCGGTGTATAGCCGGGGAGGCGGACAATTTCCATGCGATCCTGCAGGGGCAGCGGAATGTTGTATTCATTATTGGCGGTGGTAATAAAAAAGACCTCGGAAAGATCGAAGCCCACTTCCAGAAAGTGATCGCTGAAATGTTTGTTCTGTTCCGGATCGAGCGCTTCCAGAAGAGCCGAGGATGGGTCGCCCCGAAAATCGGCGCTCAGTTTATCTATCTCGTCCAGCATCATCACCGGATTTTTTACGCCCGCGTCTTTGATCCCCTGAATCAGGCGGCCCGGAAGGGCACCTACATAGGTGCGGCGATGACCGCGGATTTCCGCCTCATCGCGAATCCCGCCCAGTGAGAGACGTACAAATTTACGGCCCATTGCCTGAGCGATAGACTGACCGAGCGATGTTTTGCCCACGCCTGGCGGGCCAACAAGACAGAGGATCGGACCTTTGCCCGCACGGTTCAGTTTGCGCACCGCAAGAAACTCGAGAATGCGCTCCTTTACCTTTTCCAGGCCGAAATGATCGGCATCCAGCGTTTCTCTGGCCTTTTTCAGATTGATGGCATCACGGGTTCGTTTGCTCCAGGGCATGTCACAGAGCCATTCGAGATAGCCGCGAAGCACGGCGCTGTCCGGGCTCATAGGTGGGAGACGCTCGTAACGGCGGAGTTCGCGCATGGCCTTTTTCTTGATTTCCGCAGGCATATTCGCCGACTCGATCATGTTTTCGAGCTCCAGCGTATCTACGCCTGACTCGTCCATCATGCCGAGCTCGGACTGAATCAGACGGAGCTGTTCCTGCAGATAATGCTCTCGCTGACCCCGTTCGATCTGCTTGCGGATCCGGCGCCGTGCATCCCGCTCAATTTGCGCCAGTTCGATCTCCCGTTCCAGATAACTGACCAGCAGCTTGTATCTTTTAAGCAGAGGTACCGTTTCCAGAAGCGTTTGCCTTTCTTCCAGACTCAATGGAAGATAGGCACTCACCGTATCTGCAAACTGGTCTTCATCAGTCATTGAGCGGATGGTAAAAAGAATATCCATGCCCATTTTCTGGCTGTTCTCCAGATATTCCTCAAACTGATGGAGAACCGTCTGCTTCAATGCTTTCAGCTGTACGCTCTGCGAGGCAGGAGTCGGCATGCCACTCACTTCAACAATATAGGGAAGGCCCTCCAGATTGTAGGAAATAACCTTGCCCCGGGCGAGTCCTTCCACCACCACTTTCAGACCGCCGTCAGGCAGTCCCGCCACATTCACAATCTGCGCAAAAACACCGACGCGATGAAGATCCGTTGCCTTTGGATTGTCGACGGATGCATCCTTCTGAAGCACAAGAAAGAGAGGGGTGCGTTTAGATGCTGCCATTTCCACGGCGGCAAGTGAGGCGGAGCGTCCCACAAAAATAGGTGTCGCCATATGCGGAAAGATCACCGCATCCTTCAGAGGAAGAAGCGGAAGGGTGTACTTTTCGTTCTGTTCTCTTTTTACGTTAGGTTCTTTTCGTGCTTTTTTGGACGTGGAAGCCATAGGACTTGTTCCTGCATCAGATGCTGCTGTGATTGAATGCGATGCGATCCCTCCCGACGCAAAAGCCCGCACACAGCCGGACATAAAACAGATAAAAAACGGCGGACAAAAGCGCTCCCCCTGCCTATAGTATACGAAATTGAATGACACGACTCATAACGACGGCTGAAAATCGAACGGATTCAATGGTGAAACACTGCACCGCACCACTCCGCACCCCGTGTCACTACGTCGACAGAGTCACCTTGTCCACGGAGTCAACCCGTCCACAGAGTCAACCCGTCCATGGCGCCATTTTCGCACTGCCCGTCATTTCTTCCTCTCCCGTCATCACTGCACTCCCCGCCATGCTTGCTCCTCGCCCCGTGATTTCTTCCTCTCCCGTCATCACCGCTTCCCCCGCCATGCTTGCTCGCCCCGTCATTTCTGCTCCTCCCTGTCATCCCTTCCTCTCCCTGTCATCCCTTCCTCTCCCTGTCATCCCTTCCTCTCCCTGTCATCCCTGCCTCTCCCTGTCATCCCTGCCTCTCCCTGTCATCCCTGCCTCTCCCTGTCATCCCTGCCTCTCCCCGTCATTCCTGCGAAGGCAGGAATCTTAATCAGGATATGGACGGCTTGGCTTACACATCGCCCTGATCCACACCAAAGACTTCAAGACATACAAACACAAAATAATCCTTAATTTAAAAGACTTCTCCGCGTAGTTGTTAACAACGGTATGTCCCTGATTCAGTACACCTCGCGTTAAGATTCCTGCCTGCGCAGGAATGACGCCGGGGGGTGGGCGTGACGGCGGATGGGAGAAATGGCAGTGCCGTGTGTAGGACTGAAGGAGGAGGTATGTCTCAGGGCATCACTCCGCTGTGAATCCGAGTGACTGTCTTCGTCAGGATCCGCTTGTGTGCCAATGCGGAGATTGGCGTTCCCAGGGGAAGAATTGCATGTCTTCGGCGCTATTCCTGTACGCACTGTCATTTCCGTCTTATCCGCCGTCCCTGCACTCCTCGCCACGTTTGCCTTTCCCCGCCATTCCCGCTTCTCTCCCCGTCATTCCTGCGAAGGCAGGAATCTTAATCAGGATATGGACGGCTTGGCTTACACATCGCCCTGATCCACACCAAAGACTTCAAGACATACAAATCACTACAGTTCGCATATGAGAGATGTCGTGGCGGCATTCCCGCGTAGTTGTTAACAACGGTATGTCCCTGATTCAGTACAC
>Ga0255345_1001598_pt1 | contig 32141 bp, 48 predicted proteins | sample wastewater_treat_6_FD_192415 | JGI IMG/M metagenome (GOLD analysis project Ga0255345, IMG submission 192415) | Wastewater microbial communities from Lulu Island WWTP, Vancouver, Canada - plant20 | ecosystem: Engineered > WWTP > Wastewater > Unclassified | place: Canada: Vancouver, British...
TATTGATGTGTTTGGATATAAAGAAACAAATATGTCAATTGATAAAGAATTGACAACAATGTATAAAGAATTGAGAAGGTTATTACCAACTATTTAATAAGAGGTAATAACTTTTTTTATATATAAGAAAATTAAATTATTAAAATTATGAAACAAGTTAAATTATTACAGGGAGACAACATATTGTCCTTAAAAAAACTACCTGAAAACTCTATTGATAGTATAGTAACAGACCCACCTTATGGATTATCTTTTATGGGTAAAAAATGGGACTATGATGTTCCTTCTGTTGAGTTCTGGAAAGAAGTGTATAGAGTATTAAAACCTGGTGGTCACGTTCTATCTTTTGGTGGCACACGCACATATCACAGAATGGTGTTGAATATGGAAGATGCTGGTTTTGAAATTAGAGACCAGATTATGTGGATATATGGTTCAGGGTTTCCAAAATCATTAAACATAGGTAAAGCCTTTGATAAGAAGAATGGTAATGAGAGAGAAGTTACTGGTGAAAGATTATGTCTTGATATGAATGGTGGTAAGTATAATGGAACTGAAAATGGTATAAATGATAAACAATACAACTACACAAAAGGTTCATCACAATATGAAGGTTGGGGAACAGCATTGAAACCAGCAAATGAACCAATCTGTTTGGCAAGAAAACCTTTAAGTGAGAAAACAATTGTAGATAATGTAATCAAATGGGGAACTGGTGGAATAAATGTTGATGGTTGTAGAATTGGAACAGAATTAGTAAAAACAAGTGCTAATAATGGATTAGGCAATAATGGTATATATTGTGATACATATAAAGGTTGTGAGGATAGTGAAGAAAGAGAAGGTAGATTTCCTGCCAACATTTTATTTGATGAAGAAGCAGCACAAGTTTTGGATGAACAAACAGGTGTGTTAAAAGGTGATAGTCCTAATAGAGGACCAAGAAAAGGTGGAGGAACACCAAACTTCATAGACCAAGAAAATAAAAGACTTGGTATAATAAAAGAAAATAATACATTGACACCAAATAAGTTTAGTGGTGATGGTGGTGCATCAAGATTTTTCTATGTGGCAAAAGTTAGTAAGAAGGAGAGAAACCTTGGGTTAGATGGGTTTGAGGATAAAGTATCACAATTAAATAGTGGTGGTATTGGTAGAAAAATAAGTGTTGAGAAAAGATTAGAAGAAAATGGTGAGAATGCACCAACTATGAAGAATAACCATCCAACATTAAAACCAATCAATCTAATGAACTATTTATGTAGATTGATAACACCACCTGGTGGAATTGTATTAGACCCTTTTATGGGTTCAGGTTCAACTGGTATATCTGCTTGTTTAGAAGGATTTAGATTTGTAGGTATGGAATTAGATGAAGATTACTTTAAGATTGCTGAGGCAAGAGTAAATAACTTTGAAGAGTATAGAAAGTTATTAAAATAAATAATGGATAACAAGACAACAAAATCAATGGAATAGAACAAAAGCAAAAGGTTATTCACTATATAAAACAACAGGTAAATATAGAGCACAAATACAGATAGGTAGTAGAAAAATACACCTTGGTTATTTTGATACACAGGTTGAAGCAAGACAAGCATATTTAGATGCTAAAAAAATATATCATAAATAATTTTGGACATAAGAGAGTTAAAGAAACATATTAGTGGTAAGATGGTGAATATACCAAACTGGATTGATACAACAAGTTCATTACACCACCTAATATGGAACAATGGTATTTTGAGTGTCAATGCTGAATTACTAAAACTTATTACAAACACTATTCTATCGGAAAAAACCATTTTTAGAATATATGTAAATATAACAGAGTTACTTGATAGTATGAGTGAAATAACTTCTAATGAATTACAATTAAGAGTTGTAGCCTACTATTCAAGATTACTTATGTTCCTACAAGATATATGTATTGATGAAGAAAGATATGAAGCAGCAGCAAATGTTAGAAACTTCACAGATATATACTACAATATAACCCCAATCAAATAATGTTTATAGACAAGAACTACAAGAAGTGGTTAAACTATGCTAAAATTATTACAAGTAATAAAGAAGCCGAGGACCTTTTACACGATATGATTATTGTATTTATACAAAAAGAACTACCTGATGAAAAGATGAGTGATAACTATGTGTTTATTAGTTTAAGAAACTCATTCTTAACAAGAACTACCTCAAAGAAAAATAATATGATTGATACTAATTTAGATATATCATTTGAATTAGAAAGTGTGATAAACACAAATGAGTTAGATATACAAAAGATGATAATAGATGATAATACTACACAGAAAAAGTTAGATTGTATAACAAACACTATTCTAAACCTAAATCAATTTGAGAGAAAACTTTACCAACTTCATTTTATACACGGACTTTCTCAAAGAAAGATAGCAAGAGAAATTGGTGTTTCACATTTAACAATCAATCAAAGAATAAATAAGATTAAACAAAAAATAAAAGATAACTATGACAAATAAAGAAGTAATAATTTTTAGAGTTCCTACACCAGAGAGTGAGGATGATGTAAATGCATTAAGAGATTTTGAGAATAAATTAAGAATTGTATATGAGAATACAAACCAAATACCACTGGTTGTTAGTGATAATATAGAAATCATTAAAGACAATGGAAATGTATAGTGAAAAAGAATTGATAGATTTTGTAAATTATTGTATTGCTATTAGGAATGGAATTAAATTAGAAAATAGAAGTATTCATCCAAATGTAATAAATGGTGTAAGTGATGCTGAATTACAAAATTGGAAAGAAACTCTTAAACAAGAAAGAAGAGACCAAAAAATAAATGACATATTAGATGGGAATTAAAGTATTAAGTTTATTTGATGGAGTATCTTGTGGTCAAGTAGCCTTAAAAGAATTAGGTATTGAAGTAGATACTTACTATTTGAGATAGAAAAAGACGCAATTAAAATAACACAAAGGAACTTTCCTACCAGATGGTTATACAGAAGGACAATCATATAATAAGAGATACTCTCACATTGGAAATGGTTGGAATGTTGAAACAATCAAATGGATACTAAAAAATATAAAATAAGATGGACCCAAGAATTAAATTGATTATGATGTTATTAGGAGTATTCTTAATATATCCACTAACTATTATGTTAGTAAGTAGATTATTTATACCAGTAGGTTATTTAGAAGCACTATTATATTCATTTATAGTTAGAGTTGTTAAATATAACTGGATAAACAATATAGTAAAATAGAGTTTTTAATAAATGATACTATTAGCAATGTGTGTTCCATTTATATTATATGGGATTTATGACACAATAAAAAAGAAATAAAAGAAATGGCAAGAAAGAAAAAAGTAGTTGAACCTGAAATTACATTAGAAGGTTTAATAGAAGAAACAACTGAACAAACATTAGACAAAGCAGGTTTAGGTGACCTTGTAAGTTCAATAACACAAACATTAGGTATTCCTGAATGTGAACCTTGTGCAAGAAGAAAAGAAGCACTTAATAAAATGTTTCCTTGGTTAAAGGCAAGTAGAGAAGTTACAGAAGAAGAATTGAACTTTATCAAAAAGATTACTTCTACTCACACATTACAGAATGATGATGTAAATAACCTATTTAGATTATACAATGAACTATTCAGTTCTAAATTATCAAGATGTAATTGTCCAGGTTTAATAGCAAAGATGGTTCAAAGATTAGGTGTCCTACTTGTTTAGGCAAAAAAATAGCAAATGTTATGGAAGAAAAGAAAAATGGATGGGGAGGTAAAAGACCCAATCAAACTGGAAGACCCAGAAGAACAGAAGAACAAGATGTAATCAATCTATTAGATAAACATATTGATAGAGACATTGTAGTTCTAAAATTATTAGAGAAGATTAAACAGGGAGATGGTAAGATGATTTCTTTGTATATGTCTTATGTGTATGGGAAACCAACACAGACTATAAATCAAACTACTACATTGAGTGTCAATGATGTAGATATATCTAAACTTGTTTCATTTAAGGATGATAGTGAAGGAGAAGAAGAATAGTAGTTTAAGATACAAGACTGACACTCTGTCAGTCTGTGATAAATGGAAAAAAGACCTAATGAAAAGGGTTTTAAGAATACAAAAGATAAGAAGACTATTAGAACAAATATGATAAATGTAAATCCTAAATATAAACCACTCTTTGCTAACAACACAAGATACTATTGTATATCTGGTGGTAGAGGTTCTGGAAAATCCTATTCAGTAGCACTCTACCTATTACTTCTAACCTTTGAGAAGAATAGAACAATTCTCTTTGCCAGATATACAATGACTTCTGTTGCTATATCTATCTTTCCAGAGTTTAAGGATAAGATAGAAACATTAGGACTTGAAGATATGTTTGATATAACCAAGAGTGAGATTATCAATAAGAATACAGGTTCAAAGATTATCTTTAAGGGTATTAAAGCAGGTTCAGGTAATCAAACAGCAAACCTTAAATCTATTGCTGGTATAGACACATTAGTAATTGATGAGGCAGAAGAAATACCTGATGAAGATACATTTGATAAGATAGACTTATCTGTTAGGTCTAATCAACATTTCAATAAGATTATTATTCTATTCAATCCTACAAGTAAAGCCAGTTGGATTTACAATAGGTTCTATGAGAGTAGAGGTGTCAAAGATGGCACAAACTTAATTACAGAGGATATAACATACATTCACACTACTTACCTTGACATAGTATCAAAACTACCAGAAAGTTTCTTAAATCAAATAAAAAGAATGAAAATTGACAACCCAAAGAAGTATCAACATATTATTCTTGGTGGTTTCTTGGATAAAGCAGAAGGAGTTATATTTGATAATTGGGAAATTGGTGACTTTAATGAGAATAGTGATTGGGAATGTGGGGCTGACTTTGGTTGGTCAAATGATGAAAATACATTGGTTAAAGTTTCTATTGATGATAAGAGAAAGATTATATGGTTAAAAGAAGAGTTATACAAGACTGGTTTAACCACTACTGAACTTGCTGTTATATTCTCAAAGGTAGCAGGTAAGAAACTTATTATAGCAGATAGTGCAGAAGGAAGACTTATTGAAGAAGTAAGAAGAACTGGTGTAAATATAAAACCTTGTGTTAAAGGTGCTGGTTCAGTTAAAGAAGGAGTATTACTAATGAAAGGTTACAAGTTGATTGTTGATGCAAGTAGTAAGAACCTTATTAAAGAATTAAACAATTATGTGTGGGCTGAAAAGGGAGAGAAGCCTGTCGATATGTATAATCACTTATTAGATGCCGCAAGATATATTATTAGTCATAGATTAAAGAAACCAAATATACAAAAGTATAGAATTGTATAATAAAGTGTAGAACAGATACGTAATATATATTATATATTATATTATTATTGACCCACCACAAAAAATAAATAGACAAATTAGTTATGGGAGCAAGCAAAGAACAATATATACATTTAACAGGTATTAGACCACAAGATACTATTAAAGGATTACAAAGAAAGATTAAACTTCTTGAAGAAGAGATAAAACAACTAAAACAATATGACATTGACAATAGAACAACTAATGAAGATAAACCTTTTAATGGAGACATTCAAGGATAATGATAAGAAATTAGCAAGTGAGATAGTAAAGATTATACACGGAACATTAGACATAGAACAATCAGTGGCAACACAAACTATGTTAGATGTAAATGAATTACTCTCAAAAGAACACGACCTAATACAAAGATTTGAGATTGGTGGTGTTGAATATGGTTTCATACCTAACCTTTCTAAAATTACAGCAGGTGAGTTTATTGACCTTGATAATTATTTAAGTGAAGATACTAAACAACTACACAAGATATGTTCTATTCTTTATAGACCTATTAAAAGTTCTACTGGTAACTATTATGAAATAGAGAAATATGAAGGAACTGACAAATTGGCAGACATAATGATGAAGGTAGATTGTAAAGTAGCATTAGGAGCACTGGTTTTTTTTTATCTTTTAAGCAAGAGTTTATTAAACCTTACAAATACTTATATACAGAAAGAGACGACGAGGATACTGACAACTCAAAAGATATAAGTAGATATAGTGATGAAGCAGTATTTGGTGAAGAGTTTGGATGGTATTCAATGTTATATGCTGCTGCTGATGAAAAGTATTTAGATATATCAAAAGTAGTTGATAGTCCAGCAGAGGAATTCCTTTTCTACATAAACTTTGTAAAGAGAAAGAATGAGTTAGAAGCAGCAAGAATAAAAAGACAATTTAAGACATAAACAACTATATAAAAAATAGTTTTTAATAAAACATAAAGAAAATAATATGAACCAATTTCATAGAGCAGTAGATTTAGTTAGAGCAAGGTTAGAAAGTAACCCTTATGTTAAAACTACTTTATTTGGTGTTTCACAAGAGAAAGACCTATACAAAAAGTCTATTTATCCAATAGCACATATAGTTCCAGTATCAGCACCAATGGGAACAAGAAGAATGAGAACAAATGCAGTAAATATGTTTGCCTTTGAGGTAGCAGTATTAGACCAAAGAGATATGAGTAAATCAGTAGCAACTGATAAGTTTGATGGTAATGATAATTTACAAGACAACTTAAACATTACTTATTTTATTCTTAATGACTTAATCAGTTATTTACAACAAGTTCAAAATGATATGAATATAACATTAGATGAAGTAAATGATTTCTCACCAGTTCTATTTAATGATTTCAATCTTTTAGATGGATGGGTTTGTAGATTTGTTTTAATAGTTCCTGTGATTGACCCAACAGATACTAACCCATCTGGTTCAGGTGGTAATCTATTTGATTGTGACCCAGGAGCAACACAAAGTAATCCATAGGTATGAAAGTATTAGAGACAATAGTTATTACATTAGAAGAAAGGAAAATGGCAACCAGACCTAATGTATTTAAGAATAGAAAGAAATACACAAGAAAAGATAAACACAAGAAGAATGTTGATAAATGATTGGACACCAATACAAGACTATATAAATGGAATAGTTGATTTACTTAAAAGTGAGACACCTGAAAATACTGGTGACTTAAAGAATAGTATTGATGCAACTATTACACCATCAGTAAATGGAGCACAGATAGGTGTATCAATGTTAGATTATGGCACATTTGTAGATAAAGGAGTAAATGGTGTTGAAGTGAATTGGGGTTCTCCTTATTCATTTACAAATAAGAAACCACCTGCTTCTGCATTTAGTTCATATACTTCTAATCTATCGGAACAATTTGCTATTGCAGCATCTGTATATAAGAATGGTATTCAACCAAGAGATTTTATACAACCAGTAATAGATGAAAAGATTGAAGGTTTAGGAGAACTAATAGCAGGAACAATTTGGGAAAACTTCTTTAATCAGTATGACAAAAAAGAAATAACAATACAGATATGGTAACAGAATACAAAACACCACCTATTCCACCAGGAGAAGGAGAAGAAATAATAATAGAACAATAATGAGTGCAATAACAATTTTAGACAGATGGGAAGTTATAGGTATGTTTGGTATGGAGAGTTCTTGGAACTTTGAAATCTCATCAACTGATGCAGCAACTATACAAGCAGACCATTTTGGATTATCAGTAGATACACCATTAGGTGCTAATAAACATTTCTCACTACCAGCATCACCTTGGAGTGAAGTATATACTTCAATATATGGACCATTACCATATGACCCATATAATCAACCAGTAGGTGGATGGAAAGTCATTTATGATGCAGTTGGACCAAGATGGTATATTACACTTGCTTACTATTACCAACCAACTTGGACTGATATAAATGCCTGGACTAATTTTAGTTGGTCTCCAAGTGGTGCAACAGGTGGAACTGGTTCAGTCCCTACATTATCAATTCCTCTTGATGAGATTAAATGTAGAAGTCCTTATTTTTATATTAAACCAGAGGTATCAACTGGAAATTGTGCAATTTATGACCTACAAGCAGGTTCAGTAAGCACATATTATACTTATATTGATTGTGCTTCTGGTAACTATGTATATGAATTAGTTCCTGCTAACACAACAGGAGTATCTAATTGTGCAGTTGTTGGTTCAATGACTGGTGGTTCTTATTCTATATTCTCTTATTGTGGTGGAACATATTCTACACCTTCAATAACTTATGATACATTAAAATATAACATTAAATCTTGGAATGGTAATGTTTTATTGGATAGACCAACTACTATTTCATATGTTAAAGAGAAACAAAAAGTTGCAAATGTGCAGACTAATACTTATATAAACCTATCTAACCTATTAAAAGAGAAGTTAGAAGGTGATATAAACAATTATATGATACAGAGTAACCCTACACAATCTCAAAACATTGGTATTAAAGAAAGTAAATGGGGTTATGTTGAAGGTGACTTCTATTACAATGGTGGTCAAATTGGTAGAACATTTAGTAACAACTTTTTTGTTATTGATGGTTATACAGAACCAGGTGAAGCACAAGGTTTAATAAGTCCATATAATTCAATAAATACACAATATGTTTTACTAACAGACTTTCAAAGACAATATACACAATATAGTCACGTAAGATGGCACTTTAAGACACAAGGTTTGTTATCTATTGATAGTTATGTTGGTAATGTTCCTCCACCACCAAATGGTTTAACACCTATACCTATATCATTTGTGGCTAACCCTGATATATCAAATGAGTATATACAATCTATTCTTATTGATACAACACAAGATATGACATACTTTTTTGATTATGGTGGTGGTGCAGGTATCAATTTATGGACTAATGTTACACCAAATTGTAAGTTTGATAACTATGATGTTATATTTAAGAATAAGTGGGGTGTATTAGAAACACTTTCATTTGCAAAGAAATCAGTTAAAACATTATCAATTAGTGATAGTGATTATTTAAGAGGAATAGTAAATTACAATGGTGAGTTTGATGTAACAAGACATACAAGAAAACATTTCAATACTATTGGTAGTGAAGAATGGACTTTGAATACTGATTGGGTTCCAGAATATATGAATGTTGTATTCAAGGAACTAATGTTAAGTGAAGAAGTTTGGTTAGTTGATAAGTATAGTAAAATTACACCTGTCAATAAGACAGATACTCAATTTACATATAAAACAAGTTTGAATGATAAACTTATTCAATATACAATGAAAGTGAAGTTATCACATAATATAATAAATAATATACTATAATGGATGTAAAGATATATATTGGTAGTAATGAGACATTACCTACACCTACAACAATGAATACAATTAGGTATAAACTTGAAGGAACAGGTAATCCATCTAATGGTTCAAGGTTTGAGTTTGATATGGAATTGAATGGTGTTCCATTTATGAATATAAACAAGACATTTGGGACTTCTTCAAGTTTAATTCAATCTATTAGAGGAACTAACTCTAATGTTACAATGTCTAATTTACTTACAAACCTACAAACATATAATAATGTTTCAACACCAACAATAACATATACTATATCAACTGCTTCAAATGCATTTGGTTACAAAGATATATATGCTGATGTTGATGTTATAGCAACAGATACTGCTTCAATAAATATAACTTGGAATAATACTTCATCATTTAACATTGGAGCACCATATGTAATTGCTACATTTTCAGCAACACAATCTACTACATTTACAAGATTTGATAAATTAGATTTGTATAATGATGAAACTATAAACTTAACTTCAAAATTAAGTGATATAGAGAAATTATCAAATATATTTACTGACTTTACAAATACATTCACAATTCCTGCAACAGATAATAATAGTAACCTATTCAAACACTATTATGACATTGACATTTACAATACATTTAATGCTAATATAAGAGTATTAGGTTATTTAGAGATTGATACATTTCCGTTAAGATATGGTAAGATACAATTAGAACAATGTATAATGAAAGAAGGAAGACCAGAGAGTTACAAAATTACTTTCTATGGTGGTCTTATACAATTAAGTGACCTATTTGGTGATGATACAATTGATAAACTTGATTACAAGAAAGATACTGCAACTGGTATTACAGAATTGACACCTACTTGGAGTTCATTATCACAATTTAATTTTGATTATACTGGTGCTAATTTCATAAACTCAATAAACCTTGGGACATTTATGGATGGTCATATTATTACACCAATGATTGCTTATGCTAATAGAGATTGGAATTATGGTAATGGTGATGCTGCTACTGATATATCAACAACTGATGGTGCTATTCAAGACCAAGAATTATTCCAAGCAATTAGAGTAATGAAAATAATAGAAGCAATAGAGACTAAATATGATATATCTTTTTCAAGACATTTCTTATCTAAACCAAGATTTATGAACTTATTTCTTTGGATGAATAATTCAAATACTGAAAGACAAGCAACAACTATTTTAATAACTAATCCATTAGTAGATGTGATTACACCTGTAACAAATGTAATTGTTGAAAATGGTGAGTTTATTGACATTACAACATATAAGTATAATCAAGGACACGGAGCAAATGTTGAAAGAGTTTATGTGGCAACCTATGATTACTTCATATACCCTAATAGTGGTTATGAAAATGTTGATTTTAATATAGTATTCTATGATGAAGCAGGTTCTAAATTAAGAAGTTACAACAAAAGTGATTTAGCAATTGGAAATACATTAGCAAGATTTACCGTGAGAAGCGGTCCTAATGTTTTAGATAACCCAGAACTTATTACACATAAAGTAAAGGTTCAAGTGGAATGTGATTATACATTCCATTTCAGTTGTAATTTTAGAGGTTATCACTCATATTATACTACTAATACAGCAGGGGGGACGGTGACAACTATATTAGAGAGAAAAGAAAGTGATAGTAATTCACAACAAGCAATAGTTTATAGAAAGCCTGAATTATTATTACCAAAGACAAAAGTAATAGACTTTATTCAAGGTTTAATGAAAATGTTTAAGTTGATAATAAGACCTATTACAGGTAGTAATTTCTATTTGAATACATTAGATGGTTATTATGCAGAGGGTAATATACTTGATATAACAGATTATACTGATATGGAAAGTGTTACTATTGATAGACCTGTAATCTATAAGACTATATCATTCAAGTATCAAACTACAAATAACTATCCAGGTGTTAAGTTTAGACAAATAAATGACCCTGCTGGTTTTGCAGTTTCTTCTGGTGGTATTGGTTATGGTGACTTGAAATCTATTCAACCTTATGTTGAAACAAAAGATGAACTTTTAGTTGAACTACCATTTGAGAATATGATGTTTGAGAGAATGAGTATATTATATCCTACTGCTGGATATGGAACACCTACAAATATATCAATAGGTCAATCTATTCAAAGTGATGATGGTGGTGTGACATTTACAAAGAACAATTCTAAACCAATCTTATTCTATAATAATGGTATAGCAAATAATGTATCAACACCTTTTAATGTTAAGTTTAGAGGAACTAATGCAGCAGTTGCATATAACTATATTATTGGTAATACTGATGATGAACTTACAAACCAAATAACAAGTTGTATAAACTGGGGGACAGAGATTGACCCTTGGCACGGAATAGTAGTATATAATTCTTTGTTTCTAAACCATTGGAAAAACTGGATTGATACAATCTATTCACTTAAACAGAGAAAGTTCAACTACACTGCTTATTTACCTCCAAGATACATAGAAGAACTATCTTTGAATGATAGAATAGTTATTGGTGACCATAGATATAAAATAAATGATTATACAATCAATTTAACAAATGGTAAAACTACATTAAACCTTATTACAGATATATACGATAGTTATCAAAAACTTGAAAGTCCTTTTACTGGTTCTACATTTAGTTGGTCTGGTTACTATAACTATTTATATCTTACTGATTTTACTGATGCAAATGCAGATGGCTCTTATTTCTTATATGGTTCATTTGCAACATATAATGGATTGACTGCACCAAAAGTAATTAAGATGAGAAAAGATGGATTACAAGATTTAACATTCAATACTAATCTTGGTGGTCCTAATAGTGAGCCATATTCAAATATGAGACTACATAGATTTACAGATGATAGTTTATTAGTAGCAGGTTACTATTCTTCTTACAATGGAACTTCTGGTTATGGAATTAGAAAATTACATCCTAATGGAAGTATTGATACTTCATTGACACCAAGAACATTTGGAAAACAAGGTGGTTATAGATATACAGAGAATTGTGCTGTTCAAACTGATGGTAAGATTATACTAACTGGTTTATTCAGTTCTTATGATGGTAATGCCTCAAAATGTTTAGTTAGAATAAACCCTGATGGTTCTTATGATAATACATTTGTAGTTGGTTCAACAGGTTTCAATAATACAACAACTGATGGTATAGTAAATAGTGATGGCTCAATATATGTTGCTGGTTATTTCACATCATATAATGGAACAACTTGTAATGGTATTGTAAAACTTACTGCAACAGGTTCTGTTGATACTTCATTTGTATTAGGAACAGGTTTTAGTCCAAGTGGTGGTGGTAATTCAATGTGTTTATTACCAACTTATGATGATAGTAATTCAGTATATGTTGCTGGTTATACAATTGACCACTATAAAGGAGCAACTGCTGGTAGAGTTATTAAATTAAAGAGTAATGGTGATGTTGATACAAGTTTTGATATAGGAACAGGTGTTGTAACTGGTGAAGTTGGTTTTATTAGATATACTGCTAATAATGAAAGGATTTTTATGACTGGGACATTTTCACAATTTAATGGACAATCAACTAATAATGCAGTTATTGTAAATACTGATGGTTCTATATACCAAACATTTCCACAGACAAACTATGGTAATTTATATAATGTTGGTAATGATGTTTATGGAATTGATAGAACAACTTTTCAACTTACTAAACTAACAAGTGATTTACAATTACAGACTTATAGATTTTACATTCAAGTAAATGCAGGTGCAAGATACTATGGAATTGGTATATCATCAAATAGTAGTTGGACTGCAACAAAAGTTGATATAGGTTGGGGAACTGACTGGGTTGATATATTGACACCAAGTGGTGTAGGTAGCACAGAAGTAGAATTATATGTTCAAGATAAGACTGCTGAAATACCACCAAGTGTTTATTTAGAAAGAAAGATGGCTATTAAGATTAAATCTGGTGATATAGAGAAATGGGTTACAATAAGACAGACAGGTCTATAAACAATGATATAAAAAATAGTTTTTAATATATGTTAGAAAAGATTATAGATTTACTCAATATGAATGAGTGGTATGATGGAGATGAATACGTCCAAATAGCAAAAGGTAAGTATGCCCTACCAAAGTCTCTTAAAGATATAAAAGAGAAGGCAATAAGAATTATTAAAACCAAATAATGGCAGATATAAATACTAATATAAATGTAAATGTAAATACTAATGGTGCTGAGGAAGCATTAAACAAAGTTGGTGGTGGTTTAGATGGATTACAAACAGGACAAACAAGAGTAACTCAATCTACCAAAGCATTGACAAGAGAAACACATTCATTAAATGATGGTTTATTGAAGAATGGTGGTGCTATGGGTTTATTAGGTGCTGCTACTGGTGGTCTTGCTATGGACTTCAAAGATGCTATTGAAGCAATTGAACTTACTGGTGTATCATTAAAAGGTTTAAGAGGTGCTATTATAGCAACTGGTATTGGAGCACTTGCAATTTTATTATTAGAATTAGTTACTAACTGGGAGAAATGGAGTGGTGTTATTGATGGTTCTACTGCTGCTTTGAAAAGTTTTAATGCGCAAGTTGAAATTAGTAATCAAAAGAGAGAAGAAAGTAATAGAATTACCAATAGTGCTATATCTTCATTAAATGAGGAATTAAGATTATTACAAGCACAAGGTGCTGCACAAGATGTTATACTTGCTAAACAAAATGAGATTTCAGCAGCAAAAGCAAAACAAGCACAGGTTGATGTAGATGCTTATACCACACAACTTGCTGGTATAAATGCTTTGATAGATAAAGATGAAGAGTATTTAGACTTAAAGAATGAGTTGTTTAACCTACAAAATGGTCAAACTACTTTATCATATCAAGAGTTAAGAAAACTTATTGATTTGAAAGAGGAAGAGATTGCTGCTTATGAAGCAGAGAATGAAAAGTTCAAAACAAGAAAAGATTTAACTGACAAAGTGTCAGCAGCACAAGCATTATTAAATACTGCTATAAATGACCCAAAAGTTGCAGCAGCACAAGAAGCAACTAATAAAAGGTTAGAGAAACAGAAAGAAGCAACTAATAGAGCAAAAGAGGTTCAAAACCAATTGAATGATGCTTTAAGTAAAATGGGTGCTGGTGTTAAAGTTCTTGAAGACTTAAATAATCAATTGAGAGAGATAACACTTGTTGATTTAACTTCTGGTTATAGTAAAATGAAAGTTTTACAAGACGCATTCTATAAAAATAGAGATGCATTAAGAGAGGTAAATACACAAATTACAAGATATACTGAACTTGCTAAATTGGTTGCACCTACAAAAGCACAACAAGATGAATATAAACTTAACCTACAAAGAAAAGAAATATATACTGAAAATCTTACAAAGGTTGAAGACTTAATAGAAGCACAAAAAACACTTGTTGATTTAGAGTTTGAAGGTAGTAGAGCAGCATTTAAGTCAAACATTGAGATAATGAAATTAAGTGATAGTTATGATACTTTAACTAAATCACTTATGGCTTATGAAGAGAGTATGAACTTTGGTGACTTACCTGATGTAACACAACAATTTGAAAGACAAATTGACTTACTTACTATTCAAATTGATTTGATAAATAAGAGAGCAGACATTGATATAAAAGCAAATAAGGATAAACTTACTTCTGTTGATAATGAATGGGCAAGAGCAGAAGAAAATCAAAACAAAATGTTGGAAGGTAGAGCAAAGTTTCAAGAAACATATAGTAGATTGATTAGTCAAGGTCAAGATGAAGAAGGAGCAAAAGAAGGTGGAAGAATTGCTGCCTTAAATGAGTTAAGAGATAGTTCAAATCTAAAAGACCAAGAGTTATACAAACAATACTATGAGTTAGAGGATAGAAAGAGAGAGTATATGAAACAAAGTATTCAATTAGAAGGTGAAATTAAAACACAAGGAGCACAAAGAGACATTGATATACACCAAGCAGTAATGGATGATGCTATTTTATCGGAAAGAGCAGCACTTGATGCTAAAATGGCAGCACAAGAAGAATACCATAATAAGGTTCAAACATTATCTTCTAATCTTTATGGTTTTATGGACCAATTACAAAATGAGCAGTTAGTAAAATCAAAAGATTTAAGAAACTTATTATTAGTAGCACAGAAAGGTATGGAGATAGGACAAATTGTTATGAATACTACAAAAGAGAATAGTAGATTGAAAATGCAGGCAGCAAATTATTCAACTAATGCTGCTCTTTATATGGGATTATCTGCTGCTCTTTCTGTTACTGACCCAGTTGCTTCTGCATCATATGGTGCTGCTGCTGGTGCTTATACTGCTGGTGCTGCTAAATCTGTTGCACAAATACCTATAAACTGGGCTATTGCTGGTGTAGGTATTGCTTCTATTCTTGCTACAACTTTAACTTCTTGGAATAAGAGTAGTGAAGGTGGTGGAGGAAGTTCTGGTGGTGGTGCAGGTGGTGCTGCTGCTCAATTTAATATAATGGGTGCTTCTGGTAATAACCAATTAGCAGCAGAGATTGGAGCAAGACAAAATCAACCAGTAAATGCTTATGTAGTAGGTAGTGATATGACAACTCAACAAGCATTAGATAGAAATAGAATAACTAATGCCACATTCCTATAAGAACGACTACGCCTTGAAGGCTTGTCTTTAAGTTAGGATTGTGGTGGGTAAAGTCAATAATAATATAATATAATATAATATATATTACTTATCTGTTCTACACTTTGAATTAAAAAACTAACAGAAAATAAAAAATAAGTTTTAATAATATGAATGTATTTAAGGTTAAATATGAGACAGAAGAAGATGGAGATTTATATGCAATCTCTATTGTAGATAATCCAGCAAATGGGTTTGACTTCATTGCTATGAAAGAACAAAAACAAGTTATTAAACTTGCTGCTAATGATAAAAAGAAGATACTTTATGGTATTGTATTAAGAGCAGACCAGCAAATATATAGAGAGTTTGAGGATGGAACACCATTTATGCTGACATTTGACGCTCCTACTATTGAAAGACTATCACAAGACTTTATGAAAAAGGGTTATCAAGGTAATTCTACTTACAACCACCAAGATAATAATTGGTTAAATGGAACTACAATTGTAGAAAATTGGATTGTAATGGATAGTAATAGTGATAAGGGTTCAGCAATTGGACTACCAGTTCAACAAGGAGATTGGTGTATTGGTATGAAATTAAGTGATGAACTTTGGGTTGAGTATATAGAAACTGGATTAGCAAAAGGATTTTCAATAGATAGTTTTATCAAGTTTGAAAAAATTGCAATGAATAAAATAGAAAACACTACTTGTGAAAACTGCTTGACACAAGATGAAGAATTAAATAGCAGAGAAAATACAAAACAGGAAAATATGAGTATGTTAAAAAAACTTATTAAAATGTTTAGTGAAGAAGAAGCAGTTGCTTTGGCATCATTAGATACACAAGAGTTAGGAACATTGACTGCTGATGCTTTTGAAATTGGGAACATTGTTTATGATGCTAACCTACAACCTGTTCTTGATGCTACATTTACTGCTGATAATAAGGTATATGGAACTGATGCAACTGGAACTATTGTAGAAATTAGTGATGTAACAGAGGAAACAGAAGATGAAGCACCAATAGAAGATACTGCATTAGAAGCAGATATGATTGATGTATCAGCAGAAGTTTCAACAGAAGTTGCTGACACTACAACAGCAATAAATGATGAAGTGGCTAAACAAGTAGAAGACATTGACATTGAAGCATTGAAAAACCTTGTGGCAACTTTACAAGCAGACCTTGAAAAACTAACACAAGAACAATCAGCAGTTTTAATGGAGAACACACAATTAAAGGAGATGGTAGCATCTACTAAATTGAAAGCAGAAGTTGTAAAAGGTTCAAACCCAATTACAATGAAAGCAAAAGAAGTATCTGGTGATAGTAGATTATCTGCTATTGAAAGAATAACAAAAAAAATAAATAATTAAGATGAGCACAAACGCAACAATCAACTCTCAATTCAATGGGGCATTAGCGGGAGAATTATTCGTGCAGGCATTTAAGGCTGCTGATACTATCAACCAAAACGCTATCACGGTGTTACCTAATGTAATTGGTTCTGGTTACTTACCAAAACTTTCTTACTCTGCCGCTTTGGCACCTTACTCTTGTGGTTTTGACGCAACAGGAGCAGTTACTTATACAGACAAAGAAGTAGCAACAAAAAAATATGAAATTAAGCACGAACTATGTAAAGATGAGTTCCACCAAACTTTCTATGCTCAACAAGCAGGTTTATTTGGTGCTGCTAATGAAATCCCAGCAACTATTCAAGATGGTATCTTGTTAGCAATGACACAAAATATGGGTGCATTAGTTGATACACAAATCTGGCAAGGAACAGGTGTTACTGGTTCATTCTCTGGACTTTTAGCACAATTCGTTGGTGATGCTGACGTTATTGATGTAGTAGGAACTGCTTCAACTTCTGCAAATGTTCAAGAACAATTAGCAAAAGTTTATACTGCTATTCCAGAAGAAGTATTAAATGAAACAGACTTAATCATTGCAGTTTCTCCTAATGTAGCAAGAAACTACAAATTATCACAAGTGAATAACTATATGGTTGGTTCTCCTGTTGGTGATAAAACATTAGATTATATTGGTCTTCCAGTTGTATCTATTGCAGGTCTTCCTTCAAACACTATTTTGGCTTACAGAGTTAAAAACGTGGCTTTCTTAACTGGATTAGAAGCAGACTTAAACAATGTTTCTGTTAAAGATATGGACGAAAGTGATTTATCTGGTAACATTAGAACTAAAATTGTATTCTCTGCTGGTGTAGGGTATTCATTTGGTAACCAAATTGTTTATTCAAGACCATAATTTTGAATAACACCAACCAATAAACAATTAAGTAGAGTTTTTGGAGGGTCTGTAAAAGTGTCAAGCACAGAATAATGGCCCTCAAAAATCTACTGAACTAAAAAATAAATCAAAACAATATGGCTTGTGATATAACAAAAGGAAAAAACCTTTTAACTTGTAAAGATGCTGTTTCTGGATTAAAAGCAATCTACGTTGCTAATTATGATGAGTATGGTTTCACAACTTCATCTACTGACGCAGGACACCTTTTAACAGATTTAGGTTCTTTGACAGATGTATATAAGTTTGAATTGAAAAATAGTGGTAATACTTTTAACCAAGACATTACTTCTTCAAGAGATAATGGAACTACTTTCTTCAATCAAACAATAAACTTTGTCTTAACTAAACTTTCAGCAGAAATGGAATTCCAAATTAAAATGTTGGCTTGGGGAAGACCTCAAATCTTTGTAGAGGCTAACTCTGGACAATTCTTCTTAATGGGAGAAAAACACGGATGTGAAATCTCTGGTAAAAGTGAAGTTCAAGGAACAATGGATAGTTTGAATGGTTACACTCTAACAGCAGTAGCAATGGAGAAAGACCCAATCTGGTATTTAACTGGTTCAATGAGCACTGCGCTAATTGCATTAGTTTCAACTGACAACATTTCAGGATAATCTAATCTAATCTTAAAGATAATTAAAGAGAACCATTTGGTTCTCTTTTTTTGTTTAGAATATAAACAAAACTAACTTTTATAGTTTTTAATAAAAATAAAGATTATATGTCATTAAAAGTAATAAACATACAAGCATTAGGAGACTATCTCACGGTAGATAATGATATAATCAGTGTAGATACTATTGAAATCTCTGTTGATGCTACATTATTAGGACAACAAACTCACACAATAAAAATCCCATATAGAAATTATGCTACTAATGTCAATTTAGTGCTTTGGAATGAGATTAAAGAGGTTGAAACTATCATACCAGTAGTAGTAGTTAGTGAGCCAGGTTTAATGGTTCTAAACTTCTCCCACGCATTTTTAGATGGTGATAGTTATGAAGTTAAAGTATTAGACCAAATAGACAACAAGTTAGTATGGAGAGGTAAGTTATTAGCAACTATTCAAACTGATTTAGAGAACTACAAACTACATAAAGTAGTAAATAACAACATATATAAAATATAACAAATATGGATAATAAAGTTTGTATTTATAGACACTTGAAGCCAAATGGAGAAGTATTTTATATTGGTATTGGAAGTATTAAAAGAGCAACCTCTTGTTATACTAATAGCAGAAATAAATTATGGAATAGAATAGCAAGTAAATATGGTTATGAAGTAGATATATTAAAAAGAGATTTAGAGTGGGATGATGCCTGTGAATTAGAAAAGATACTTATATCATATTATGGTAAAATAAAAGATGGTGGAACCTTATGTAATTTTTTAGATGGTGGTAATGGAATACCAAGACAATCAATTGAAAAGATGAGACAAAGTAAAATTGGTGTTAAACAAGTATTTAATCCAATGAAAGGTAAAAAGCATAAACCATCTACTATTGAGAAAATGAAATCAGTTAGAGGTAAATTAGTATTATGTTTAGAAACTGGTATTTATTACAAATCTTGTAAAGAAGCAGCAGAAGCAATGGATATACCATTAAAAAGATTAAATAACTATCTATCAGGACATAGAACAAACAAGACAACATTAGTGTATGTCTAAAAAAATGAATAAAAGATATGAATAAAAGAATACACGTCCAAATGAACAATTACGTGAGACTTGACCCCCAAACATTATTATTTCAAGGAACAAAATGGATTACTAATGGAGTTGATAATACTTATTTTGGTGTAGTTGAGAATGCTTATTTAGGTTCTCCTACAAATCAATCTATTATAGACAATTTTACAAATTACATATTAGGAGAAGGTCTTGAAGATGTAAATGGATTAGTAGATGTTGAAGCAATTTTAGGTGATGAAGATTTAAGAAATGCTGTTGCTGATTTTAAGATACAAGGGGCTTGTTCTTTTCAAGTAATTTACAATTTTGGTGGTAAGGTATCAAAACTATATTATGTGCCTGTAAAATCACTTGCAGTGAATAAAGAAGCAGACATTACAGATGAACCAACTTCTTATTGGTATTCATTTGACTGGAAGTTCAAAACTAAATACAGACCAGTTCAAATACCTGCATTTGGTTATGGTAATAGTTTAGAGACTGAAATACTTTACATTAAAAGACATTCAGCACAACCAGTTTATTCATTACCAGATTGGCAATCAGGAATACAATATGCTCAAACAGAAGAAGAACTTTCTAACTATTACAGAAGTCATATTAAGAACAATTTCTCTGCTGGTAAGATAGTAAATATAAACCAAGGTGGAACTGATAGTGATGAAGCAATGGAAGATGCTAAAAGAGCAATTTTAGGTAACTTAACAGGTTCTTCAAATGCAGGTTCTACAATTGTATCATTCAATGATAACTATGAGAATAGAACTACAATAGATGTTATACCTGTTGAAGATGCTTACTCTCAATTTCAATTCTTATCAGGTGAATGTAGAACAATGATTATGATGGCTCATAAAGTAAATGACCCTTCTTTATTTGGATTACCTCTACCAAGTGGTTTCAATTCAGCAGCAGAACAAATGGTTCAATCATTAAAGATACTTTATAGAAGTCAAATTAAACCTGCAAGAAAGATTTTAACAGAAGGTTTATCAAGAGCATTTAATAAGGTAAATCCTGGTTGTGATATAAAGTTTATTGACTTTGAGGAATTACAAACACCAGAAGTTACAGAACAACCAACACCAGAAGTTACAGAACCAGAAGTTGCTACATTTTCAGTAGATATGGATGCAAGTAAAGTTTCATTTGACTTTGATGATACTTTAACTACACCTGCTGGACTAAATGAATTAGAATACCAACAAAGATTAGGTAAAACAATCTATATCATTTCAGCAAGAAGAGAGAAAATAGGTATGGTTCAATTTGCTAATGAACACAATATACCAAGTGATAGAGTATTTGCAACAGGTTCTAATTCAGCAAAGATACAAAAAGTAAGAGACCTTAACATTGGAACACATTTTGACAATAATAGTGATGTTGTTGATAGATTACCAAGTATAGGAAAAAAGATATAATAAGATATGACAACAATTTTAATTAGACCAGAAGATTTAACAAGAAATACTATTATAGGCGGGAACGTTGATGTTGATAGATACTTAGCCTCTATTAAGGCTTGTCAAATGACATTGATTAAACCTTTGTTAGGTAGTGATTTGTATAATAAAATCTGTTTAGATTTTGAGAATAGTAATTTGACAGGTGTTTATCTTGAATTATATGATGACTATGTTAAAGAACTAACTATACACGGAGCAGCAGAGATTTATATTGCTAATGGTGCTTATATTGTTTCTAATTCTGGAATTACTAAAACTAAAACAGATAGTAGTGAAACTATATCAAAAGAAGAAGTAGATTATTTAGTTCAAGCAAGTAGAAAACTTTATGAATTATATAAAGAAGAGTTCTTCAAATGGATTAAGGACCAAGACATTCCTGAATATATAAAACCATATACAACTGGATATAATAAAACCATAGGTGGTTGGTATTTGAGAAAAAATAAAGATTGCTAATGATAGATAGAGGAGAATATAAAATTAAGGATAGTCAAATTATTAAACTTAATAAATTATACGAAAAGACTATCAAAGAAAAAGAAGAAAAAAAAGAAGTAAAAGATGAACCAAATAATAAATGTTGGAATAGGTCCTGACACAGGAACAGGAGACAAATTAAGAGATGCTTTCATTATTGTAAATGACAACTTTGCTTCTATTGATACTCTATTAAGTGGTAATGACGTTCTTACAATTTCACAAATTACAGGACTTCAAACTGCCTTAAATAATATACAAACACAATTAGATTATATACCTGGATTACAGAGTGATATAAACTCAATCAATAATACTATTTATACAATCAATCAAACATTGAATAGTCAAAATGCATCTATTGCAGATTTATATGATGAGATTACTAATTTACAAACACAGATTTATACTAAGGTTGAAGAAGCACCTATTGATGGTAACTCATATGTTAGAAGAGATGCTACTTGGACTATTTTATCAGGTAATATAGGTGCAACTGGTGCAACAGGACCACAAGGTATTCAAGGTATAACTGGTTCTCAAGGACCACAAGGCGCAACTGGTGCAACAGGACCTGCACCTGATACATCTATATTTGTACCTTACATAGGTGCAACAGATAATGTGAACTTAGGTTCATTTAATATAACATCTACACAATTTAACTTTACTGGTTTAACAAACTCTGGTAGATTTACTTGGAATGATGTTGATGGAACAGCAGACTTAACTCTTAAAGGTGGTAATGTAACATTACAAGTAGGACAAGAACAATTAGTTAGAGTTGTAAATAAAACAGCAACTAATATAACATTACAAGAAAGTGCTTATCAAGCGGTAAGAATTACTGGTGCACAAGATCAAAGATTAAAAGTTGATTTAGCATTAGCAACAACAGATGCTTTATCAGCAGAGACAATTGGTTTAGTAACAGAGACTATTGCAAATAATCAAGAAGGATTTGTAACAATAAGTGGATTAGTAAATAAAATAAATACAACAGGTTCATTACAAGGTGAAACTTGGAATGATGGAGACATTTTATATTTAAGTCCAACAACTGCTGGTAGAATTACAAATATAAAACCATCAGCACCAGACCATATGGTTATCATTGGTTATGTAGTATATGCTCATAGTAATAATGGTAAGATTTTTGTTAAGGTAAATAATGGTTATGAATTAGATGAATTACATAATGTAAATATAACAGGTGCAACAGCAGGACAAGTATTACAATATAATGGAACATCAAGTATTTGGGAGAATAAAACAATAGTTGAAGATGTAATAGTAAATGGTGTAACAAGTAGAGCACCTTCTCAAAATGCTGTTTTTGATGCTTTTACTTTGAGAAAAAGACAAATAGTAAATGATAGCGTTACATCAACAGTAACAGGAACAACAACACCTACTATAGTCAAATCTTATCAATTTTTACCAGGAACTTTAACTCTAAGTGGATTTTTAGAAATGTACCTATTAAGTATTAGAACTGGACTAAGTGTTGCTCACACTATGAATGTTTTTATAAATACTACTAATAGTTTATCTGGTGCAACACTTATAGGAGGCGCTAACACACCTGGAAACTTTTCACCTGTTTTTCCTATGAAATTGTTTTTTGTGCTTAAAGATAATTTGATAGTTGGTGGTCTTGTCAATCAGAGTACAATGACTAACTTACCAACTTCAGCAGGATCTGTTTCAGCACCCTGTAATAATACAATAAATTCTGTTTGGATTTTAGTAACAATTACACCAGGATCAACAACTCAAGTGATTGGTGTACAAGGCGTAGAAATAATAAATTAAAGATATGAAAACAATAATAGATAGTAACACAGGAAAAGTTCTATACACAACAACAATAGAAATAGAACTACAAGAAAATCAGATTGAAATTGATGATTTGATAACAGATAATTTTATTAAACCATATTGGAATTTTGAAACATTATCATTTTATGAAGTTGCAACACCTCAAGAAATAAATGATGTTAGAATACCACAAGCATTAGAGATAGATTTATTCTATACTAATCTAATTTCAGAACTTTTAAGAAAACATATTGAGAAGTTGAGTATTGATTTAATACCAATACCACAAGCAGCAATTGATGAAAGAGATAGATTAAAAGCAGAGTGTAACCAGAAGATTTTAGATTTAGGAATAACTAATTTTAGTTACAGACAACAGAATATAAAACTATAAAAAAAATAAAAAATAAGATATGACATTCAGTAATATAAATGTAAGTAATCCTAATGATGGATTAGGATCAAAATTAAGAGATGCGTTCATAATAGTGAATGATAATTTTAGTTTAATTGGTGATATGGTAACACCTGAACAATTATCAGCAACTTTATCTAACTATGCTACTAAAGTATATGTTGATAGTGAAGACACTAATTTACAAAATCAAATAAATAATTTAAGTGATTTAATAGATTTAGGAGAAGGAAATATTCAAGCACTACAAACTGATCTAAATAATCTTGAATTATTAGTAGATGGTAAAGCAAGTATAGGACAACTAAATGATAGTGTTGCTGCTATAAATAGCACTATTGCTGCTTTACAAATAGTAGTTGATAGTAAGTTGAGTGATGCACCAAAAGATGGTCTTACTTATGGTAGAAAAGATGCTCACTGGGTAGTTGTAGGTGGTGGATCATCAGTAAATAAAGTAGTTGGAACATTATATCAAAGAAGTGATAATACAGTAGAACAAATAAATGAAGGAACATTAGAAATTGGTAGAACATATTGGATTAAAACATTACAACCTGGTGATGATTTTTCAAATTGTGGTGACAATCAAAATACAGAAGATAGAAGATTTATAGCAACAGCAACAACTCCAACAAACTGGACAAATGGTTCATCAATACAATGGCAAGTAGGAGCCCCTGTTATAAACATTTTAGAAAATACATTGAAACAACCATTTTATTTTGAATACTTAGATAAAGGTGAATACTGGATACAATCATATGATACTTTATTCACAGTAGATAAAACATTTTGTTTATTGACTGATATGTTTGATAAGGGTTCAGATAATCAAATTGATGTTAGGATTGAATACTGGGATAATACAACAATGAAATTACTTACAGATACAAATGATGTTTTAAATGGTCATTGTATAGAAATAAGAGTATATAACTAATGGATACAACAGTAGTAGTAATAGCAGGGATAATTGTTGGGATAATAAGTTATTTTCTAAATAGAACAATGGGTGAGTTAGATAAAGTTAAAGAAAATAGTGAGAAGAATACTATTAGGATTAGTTTAGTAGAAAATAATCATATACACTTAACAGATAAGTTTGACTTACTATATGAAGCAGTTAAAGACCTTACACAGGAGATAAAGAACTTAAACATTAGGTTATCACAGAAAAAAGATAGAGATATATAAGATGCCTATACACAGAGGATTTGATAGTCAAGGTTGTTATTATAGATATGGTGATACTGGAAAACCTTATCACTATAAATGTGGTGATGAACAAGCAAGACAAAGAGCATATGATAAAGCAAGAGAGCAGGAAATAGCAATAGGAGTATATGATAATAATCTTATTGAAACTATTACAATGAAAAAATGGAGGTCAGCACCTTCATCCTCAAATGTTGATAGAATTATGTATGATGATGAAACAAGAGATTTAGTAATCAAGTTCAATGATGGTGCTTACTATACTTATTATGACATTGACTTCACAGAGTTTGTTGAGGTGTTTAATGGTGCTGGTATTTGTAGAACTTCTGGAACTAATAGATGGGGAACTTGGTTTGTTGGTAAGACACCAAGTGTAGGAGCAGCAGTTTATGATATACTTGTTAGAAGTGGTAAAAGATATAGTAGAGGTGGAAGTCTTCGTTAAAAAAACAATTTAAGATATGAAAGATAGATTAGTAGGTAAAGGATTAGTTACAACTATAATGGGTTGTGTAGTGTTTTGTTTCTGTGGTATTATGATATATCAAGGAAAACAAACAGCAAATGAATTAAGTGGTTGGATGGGATTAGGTCTAATGTTATTACGTGCAAAAGACAGCATTTTATTTGGTGAGCCAAAGGAGTAAAGAATATATACTTTATGAAGAATTGTAAAATGTGTAGTAATCTTCTACCAGAAAGTAGGTTTTATTATTTAGGTTATTTTAAGAAGAAAAGTGGAGAGAAGGCATTTAGTTCATATTGTAAGAAATGTAATAGTGAAAGAGTAAATAAGAATAAATCACCTAAACAATATAAACCAAGAAGAACAAAACAAGCCATTAGAGAAGAGATTTTAGTTGATAGTATATCTATATATCATTTAGTAAAAAGGATTGAATACAACAACTATAAAGTAGATTATATTGATTGTTTTAGAATAGTTAGTTTGTATATAGATTTATATGGTGATGATTTAGGTGAATACTTCTGTGAGAGAGAACAATTAGAGATTATGATTTTCAAATTGAAACAACATATACTTGGCTTAGGACCCCAAGTTGCGGTGTCTTGTTAAAGACAAAAAAAGACCACTTATTATAGTGGTCTTTTTTTTAATGCTTCATCACATATGCTAATGTAATTATTGCTGATGCTACAAATAGGTAGAACCAAAATGCAACATTTCTTTCTATTCTTTTTAGTGACTTTGAACTTTGAAAGTCATTTGCTGCTCTAAACTCTTGAAGTTCTCTGTCAGTCATTTTACTAATTCTCCCATACATTTCTCCTTCTGTAAGGAACTTTTCATCTAATCTAATTCTGTTGTTTTCCATATTGTCTATTTTTATTTTGTTATACTACAAAGATACTACTTTATTTTTATTATCCAAACAAAGTCTTAAATAAATCATTCTTTAATTCTTTAACTTTGCTATCTACTATATTGTTTATCTTTGTTCTATTGAGTATTCTGTGTTCATCTAAAATGTAATCTAATTGTTTTCCTTCTGTTGGTTGTAACATAATAACACTCTTATTTACTTTATCACTTCTTGAAACAGATGTTGCTTTATTATACTCATTTGTTTTAATGTCATTATTTATCTTGTCTATATTCCAAATGATTGTTTCATTAGGACAGAAGTTTATATAAAGTATAGACATTTCATTATCATTGAAACCTAAATCCTTTCTAATCTTTTTAAGTGAGTTTAGTTTCTTTGTTTCAAGTATGTATTCTGGGAAATGTCTGTCTCTTATTTTAATCTCTATAAGAACTCTTTTTGTTATAGAATGAGTATCACTATCAATTATGTGATAAAATGCATCATAAGCAGCATATGTATCTGTGGTGAAGTGTAAATCATACTTAAATAAGTTAGTGTATATCCTTTGTAGTTCTTTTAGTGCTTCTCTTCCAAGGTATTCTCTTTTTTCAAAGTCATCTGTAAATGTCATATTGTCTATTGTTATTTTTTGTTTAATGTATATATTAAACTTTTATTCTCTCTTTCCACAAACCTGGATTATTTACTGCTAACAATCAACTATCTTTCTACTTACTTCTTCAAGAGTGAATACTAATTCAGGTCTTCTTTCTTTACACCACTCATACACTTTATCTTTATCTTCAACTTTAACAAGTAAAGCATCGTGTATAGTTAAACAGAAATCAACAGGACAATTATTAAGTAGGTCATCAATAAAGATTGCTGCTTCTTTATATTGAAGTAATCTACATATATTCTTATAGTTAGTAGTCTTATATTCTTTAATGAATACATTTGCTACTGGGAATATATCTCTAATAGATTTCTTTTCAGGGTCAATATAGCCTGTTCCATTTATCCAAGTAATGAATAGGTCTTTTGCTTCATCTCTATCTCCATTAAGAGCAGGTATTCTATCTATAATGTATTGGTAGAAGTCAAGGTTATTATTGAATATGTAATTTAGGTTTTGGTCTTGTAGTCCAATTTCCGTTAAATGTAACCATAATAATCTTGGTTGAGTTGTCTTACCATCTATAAGGTAAAAGTCACCACCTTCTAATAAGTTTCTATATGAACCAAATCCTTCAATATGACTTGTGATGTTAGTATGTAGTCTTCTTGAAAAGTTATCTCTTTTAATTCTTACTTCATTTATTGGGAAGCCTAATTCTAATAGTGAGTGTCTTGTTTTTACAAACCATTTTTCATTATCATATAAGGTAGAGAAGTTATAGTCAAAGTCATAATCATAACCTTCTTCTGGGTCAATAATAAATGTATAACTCATACATATACCTTTTTCCGTATTATAGAACTTCTTTCTTTTAGAAGAGAATAAATCAGTCTCATCAAGTTTGTAAGATAAGTATTTTATGATGTTATGTTCTAAAAGTAGTTGTATTACTTTATAGTATCTTGGAGATACCTTCTCTAAATAAGTAGATGGACATTGGAAGTATTCCCCATCTTTTCTATTACCTCTTTTGAATACAAGAGCATTATATACTTTAAGTATTCTTTCTTTACTATCTTTTCTCTTTTGTAGAGATAATAAGTAGTTTAATTCTTTTCCTATTTTCATTGTCTATTGTTTATTTTTTATATGGTATTCACTTTGATAAGTTTTCTACATATTGTATATATAAAGTTCAACACTTTCCCTTTTTCATTTTTTACAATTATTTTCAAATTATTTTCATCAAAGTGTAGAACAGATACGTAATATATATTATATTATATTATTATATTATTGATTTACCCACCACAATCCTAATTCTATCAAAGTTGCTGAGCAGCCTTCAAGGCTTGCGGGTTACAAGGAATTCCTTAATACAAAAAATCCTAACCAAAATAAATTGATTAGGATTTTAATAGACAAATAGTTTCATTTAAGAACTACTTACATTATATGTAAATGTATCGGAAAAGTTTATATCTCATCCCAGAAACTATCATAAACTTCATCACTCATTGGAGACAAATAGTCAGTAAAAAAAAGTGAAAAAAGTATGGAGGGAAGGAAACTTTCTTAATATATACATATATAAGATTAAGAGAAACACAGAAACACCCTGTATATGGTGCCACAAAAACAAAGACAAATTATGAGAACAACAACAAACACAGAAGCAACTTTTAACGAAGTAATGAAGACAACATTCAACCACCTAAATGAAGCACAGAGATTACTATTTGATAGTGTATTAGATGGAAGTTTAGAGGACAATACCTTACACCAAAGAGTATTAGCCATTATGGAAGAAGAAGTAAGAGAATTGGGTTCATAACACCCAATTCTATCGGAAAAGTGGCAGGAATTCCTTTATGCAGTAAAAAATCCAGCCTTGTAGAAAATGACATTCCAAGACTAATATATACATTATACAAAAAATAACAATAGACAAAATGAAAGCAACACACACTTACACAAAAACAGGACAACCAGTAACTCATATCAAAGTTGAGTTCAACGTAACAAGTAGAGAGATAGAAATAGCAGTTGGAACTTGTATGCTAATGAATGACAGAATTACAAAAGAAGCAATCATTAGAAGAGTTAGAAGTAACTTCTTCCAAGGTGGATGGGACCAAGACTTTGAATGGGGACCTAATGACATTGATTATACAAAAGCAGTAAGTATTGCAAGAAGATACTTCCCTGACTTCTATACAAAGTAATCTATCGGAAAATGAAGTATAAGATAAACATTGAGACAATACAATACTATCCAGAAGACCCAATAGAAGGATAATAAGGAGATACATAGTTCATACATAGAAGACCCATACCTAATAGATGAACTATTCAACCTTATTAAGAAACAAGACATAAGACAAGAAAGACTAACCCAGTTGGGTATATAAAACAACAAACAAAGATGGCAAGTAAGAACCACACATTAGTATCGTTAAGTCACATTACAAAAGATGAACTTGATAAACTTAAACAAGTATTAGGAAATGTATCCTATGACAAACTAATCTCAACATTAGTAGTTGAGTTCTATAAAAATAATAACAAGAGAAATGAATAGAGACATTTTAAGAGAGAAAATAATTGAGACCTCATATTATATCACCCAAGCAATAATAGTGTCTAATTTAGAAGAAATTGACAGACTGAGAGCAGAATTAAACAACCTTATCGAGTTGTATAGAAAAGAACTAAAAGAAAATGTCTTGTAATTTAACACAGAACTATAATACACCAACATATACAGAGATTGAAATGGATAAATATAGTGAGTTTATGGAATACTGTGAAGGTGAAGTAAATAAGTCAAACATTCCAGAACATATTAAAAAAGAGATGATGGAAAAGAGAAACCTACACAAGAGAAATAATAACAATACTTGGTATTTAGAAGAACAAGGTTATGAAGTTCCATTCTTACCTTTTAAGTCTTGGCTTACTCAAACAGAAAGAGATAAAAAATTAAATGAATTAGGAATATGATAGTAAAATTAGATGAAGTTGATAAAGAAAACTTTTTACATAGACAATTAGAAAGAATACTTGAACTTGGTTGTAATAGAACTGACACTGATACTGGATGTGCTTGGTGGGAAGATGAAGAAGGAAATATATATAGAGACAAACAAGAATACTTGACTGAAACAAGAGACAAAAAAATAAATGAAATACTAAAATGAGATTATATGGAATATATTACAGGGATTTATTTATATCATCAGAACACTTTGTAGATAAAATAGAAGAAGGTTATATTTATTTAGCAGATGAAATAGTTGTAAAGGGTTATGATATAAAACATAACAAAGATAACAAAGTAAAATATATTATAACAACAATAAAGGATGATAAAATCTGGATTAAAAGATTTGATAAATGGTTACAGAGTGAAAGAATTAAAAAATTAAACCAATTGGGATTATGAATGATATAGATAAAAGAGTTTTAGAAATACTCACAGAAGAGCAAAAAGAAAGAATGATAAAACAAGATGATTATCATTATATAATGAAGAAAGAATATAAAGAAGTTATTGGAAAATATATTGCTGATAAAATTATTACTGGTAATATAGAACTACACTTTAGTGAATTGCCACATACTAACAGGTTTAGTATTAGTATAGATATAACAGGTTTAGACCCAAGTGAAATAAGAAATCTTAAACAAGAGAATAGAGAACAAAAACTAACCCAATTGGGACTATAAAAAATAATAAAATACTAAAATGAGTAGTTTGAAAGATTTTAATAAGAAAACAAATCTAATTGATGTTAAACTATTAGAGTTTATAGAAAGTAAAGGATATACATTAGTTGTATATAAAGGTAGAGAGATGTGTATTGAACCAGAACAATTTGTAGAAATACTTGAAGAGTATATTGTATATAGAAGAGAAGAGAAATTAAACCAATTATTAAATGAGTAAAGAGAAATATATAGTAGTCAATAAAAATGGCTTTCAAGTTCAACTATGGTTAGATGGTAAATCACATTATATTGGTTTATACAAGACATTAGAAAAAGCAATTTTGGAAAGAGATAAAGCCATAAATAATTTAGGTATTATACCCAGATATAACAATATATACTTTGATAATAAGATTGCTTATTATGAAATAGTTGTATCAAAAGCAGAAGGCAGTTTATCACCAAAATTATTCAAAATGTTATGTAAGATTGTAAAAGGTGTGTCAAAGAAGTTCAAATATAATGATGAGGAAGATAGATGGGATTGTGAGGCATATGCATATGAAGTAATAGTTAGGAATTGGAGAGAGTTTGATGAGGAGAAATATAATAATGTTTTAGCATATTTCACTGAATGTGTAAAAAGAGCATTTGCACTACAATGGAAAAGACTACAAAAAACAAGATTGAATACTATATCATTAGACCACACAGATGAAGAGGGACATAGAGTTTTTAATATATAGATTATGTTAAGATGTAGAAATTGTGATGAGATAAGAAATGAAGCCTATTTTAATTGGAGTAGAGCAACAAAAGATAGTAGAAAATACTACAAGTTAAAGAAGTGTAAAGTTTGTTTAGTACAAAAGATACAACAAAGTAAGATAGTAGAATATACTTTACAACCAGAAGTTATCAACTTCTTAAATGAAGTAGAAAGAAAAAGATACTATTTAGAATTAGTAGATTGTTATAGATTAGCACATTACCATATTGATGTGTTTGGATATAAAGAAACAAATATGTCAATTGATAAAGAATTGACAACAATGTATAAAGAATTGAGAAGGTTATTACCAACTATTTAATAGGAGGTAATAACTTTTTTTATATATAAGAAAAATAACAAATAGTATGAAACAAATT
>Ga0255345_1001625_pt1 | contig 31759 bp, 65 predicted proteins | sample wastewater_treat_6_FD_192415 | JGI IMG/M metagenome (GOLD analysis project Ga0255345, IMG submission 192415) | Wastewater microbial communities from Lulu Island WWTP, Vancouver, Canada - plant20 | ecosystem: Engineered > WWTP > Wastewater > Unclassified | place: Canada: Vancouver, British...
TAATTATTTATGCTAACCAGCTAAATTTTCTTGCTTTTTAGCAAATTAATTTAATATAAACAATAAAGCTGGCAAAATTCATCCATGTGCTGAAGCATCATGGTTTTCTTTTGCAAGAAACAATAAGCTTCTTCTAACATTTTAATGTCATGCTTTTTCATATATATATATATATATATATATTCTCCTTTTACAATTATTTACCCAAAATGTATACATTTTTGATAAAATAATAATTACAGCGGGTCATGGATGTCCCCATGTGAATCGAACACATATAGCCAGGGCCAAAACCTGGTGCATTGCCGTTATGCTAGGGGACAGTAAACTGGTGGCTCCCGACAGTTTCGCAATGTCATCTTCGGTGCTTCAAACCGAGGTTCTACTTTTGAACTAGAGAGCCAATAACAGATTGGGTTTTTAACTAATTCGTGGTTAGTCCTTTATGGTTGCTGAACCCAATCTAAATGGATGCCTAAATAGCTACCGTTAAAGAGATTTCACGATCGTTCCATCACTATGGAGCAGGAAGGATTCGAACCTTCATTACTCTGTTGACAGAGGGTGTTACCATTGTACACTACTGCCCCGGGATGTCTGTTCTTCTACTTTACTATTATCTTCCCCCTTCACACAGGAGGTGTTCTATTGTTCTATAAGGATTTCACGGTTCGTTCTTAACATCTATCTTATATTTTAACTTTTATTGTTATGGCCATGGCTTTACAACAAGGTAACAATAAAAGTGAACACGGTCTTGAACTATAGGCAAAAATGGCGCCCCATCCCGGTATCGATCCGAGTACTGTTGCTCGACAGGCAACTGTGATAGCCAGTTCACCAATGGGGCAAAAAACAGATTGGCGTTTTGCTTGTCTAATTATCAGTTAGATGCTTTTGGTTTGCTGTAGCCAATCTAAATTAAAAAATGGTGCGGATAGAGAGACTTGAACTCTCACCCGAAGATAAGTTCCTAAGACTTACGTGTCTGCCATTCCACCATATCCGCGCATTATAAAATGGTCTAGGTGGCGAGATTTGAACTCGCGAATACCTGATCCCGAATCAGGCCCGTATAGCCAACTGCGGAACACCTAGAAAAATTGGTACAGGGTAACAGATTTGAACTGTTCCGAACGTCAGCTTATAAGACTAACCGGCACAACCAGTGCCCACCCTGTGTAAAATGGTACCCCGTATTGGACTTGAACCAATCACACTCGGATTAAAAATCCGATGCTCTACCAGATGAGCTAACGGGGTGTAAACAGATTGGTATGTTTCACCAGGTATATATTGCTGTAACCAATCTAAAATGGTAGGGGATGACAGAATTGAACTGCCAACTATTCCGTGTAAAGGAAGTATTTTTCCATTAAACTAATCCCCCAGAAAATTGGGGGGACCACTGAGAATTGAACCCAGATCACTAGAGCCACAATCTAGCGCTCTTCCATTGAGCTACAGTCCCGTAAAAAAATGGTGTCTACGGAGAGATTCGAACTCTCAACTAATTGATTTTAAGTCAATTGCGACTACCAGTTGCGCCACGTAGACAAAAATGGTGGCAGACCTAAGATTCGAACTTAGAATGTTTACCATCATGGGTGCCTGGTCTACAGCCAGGTGCTTTCAACCAATTCAGCCAATCTGCCAATATAAAATGGAGCGCTATACCGGTTACCCTCCGGTGCTTAGACATTGGCAATGTCTCGTGATAGTATTTCACCAATAGCGCAAAAATAACAGGTTAGAATTGATTTCAGTGAGCTATCATTACACCATATCTTCCGAAGAAGACTGCGGAATTAAACCGCTCCTCTGATTTATTATATCTTGCTGTATCTAACCTAAAAATGGTACTCCCAGAGCGACTTGAACGCTCAACCCTCAGATTAGAAATCTGATGCTCTATCCTATTGAGCTATGGGAGCAAAAAATGGTGTGCCTTAGAGAACTCGAATCCCTATCGTTGGTTCCGTAGACCAATATGTTTTCCATTACACCAAAGGCACATAAAACAGACTGGGCTTTTTGGCTTCCTTGCATGGATATTTTATTGCTGTAGCCAGTCTAAAAATGGAGCCTACAATCAGATTTGAGCTGATAACCTTCCGTTTACGAAACGGACATTCTCCCAATTGAACTATGTAGGCGAAAAATGGAGGGATGGGTGAGACTCGAACTCACAAATTGTGGTTTTGCAGACCACTGCCTGGCCTTTTAGCTTCCACCCCAAAAATGGCACACCGACAATGATTTGCACATTGATTCCCGGTTTTGGAGACCAGAGTCCTGCTGTTGAACGATCGGTGTAATGGCCCTAGAGGTAGGCTTCGAACCTACAGTGCATTTCTGCTCCGGATTAACAGTCCGGTGGATTTACCAATTCTCCTACTCTAGGAAAATTATTTAAATTGTTTATAATTTCAAGTACTTTATATATATCGCCATAAACAATGTTAATTTTATCTTCAAAATATTTCATTTTCTTAATGTCTTTATCCATACAATATGGATTTTTTGGATCTAAATATAAATTGTAATCAGGTAAGTAAAAATCCGGAAAATAATATCTTGTTTTATTATTATCAACCCACTTTAACGGTTTCGGGCGTATCCATTTTATTTTTAGTTGATCTAATTTCTCTGCAACTTTTACTTCCCATGAACTTTCTAACAAAACATCTTTATTTTCTGTTATATTAAAATAGCAAACTGGTTTTCTTGACCCGTTTTGATATGTTCTATTGCCAACTGATAAATATATAGCACATTCACGGCTACATGTCAATCTTTCCATGTTTTTCTTGGCGTGTGCTTTTATAAAAAGCTTTCCGCATTTTTTGCATGTAGCATAATGAATTTTACATGCAGCATAATTAATTTTACATTTGCGTCTGTTTATTTTTGGTTTATTATATGTTTTTTGCTTTCTTTTATTAATATAAGTACTATGTTCTTTTTTTGTTTGATTTCCGTGATATTTTTTCATCGATAATGAAATTTTTTTGCGGATTTTATTTTTCTCATTATCTGAAAATTTTCGGTGTGTGTTTGAATATGACGCCGAACAACTACTTGAACAAAATTTTCGTTTTTCAAATTTATTTGACGTAAACTCTTTTTCACAAAATTTACAAATTATTGTTTCTTTGCCAGGATCTCTACACCTTTTACAAATAAAGGGTATTTGTAATTTTTTAATTTCATATGGCCATTTTTTATATTCGATACCACATTGTGTGCATTTTATAATCCTCATATAAATATTTAGTCGTTAACGCAAGATTTGCACTAACGAAAAAAATGGTCGGGGTGGGTGGATTTGAACCACCGACTTTTTGCATCCAAAGCAAACACTCTTCCAGTCTGAGCTACACCCCGACAAAAAAACGGACAACTGGAGAATCACTCCGAGGGTTGATGAGGCCCGCACATAACGGATTCGAACCGGGTCTAAGCCAAGACCTTTTGCGCTGTTGTCCTAAATTGGAGCGCTATGAGAAATTCGAATTCTCTCCTTCAGGATGGAAGCCTGACGTGCTGCCATTAAACACCAATAGCGCATAATCAAACAAACTCGCGTCCCATGCCGGAATCGAACCGACCTTTTTAGGATGAAAACCTAATATCCTAACCGATAGATGAATGGGACAAAACAGACTAGTTTGTTACTTGTTATTTTATGCCTACAAACAACAAAAAGGCGGAGTTGCTGTTCCTTTCCTAAAGGCTATCAGCAACCAATTGTCACCCACGACTATATTTTTTGCTGTAACTAGTCTCAAATCATATCACTTTCATTTCTACACTTAGGGCAAAGGTAATGTATCCAACCTTCCGTAGGTTGAATATCTTCCTTAGACCCACACAATTCACAAATATGTTCTGTTTCTTCTTCAGCTTCATCGATAAAACTTTCAGTTGTTTCATCGCCGCCGTGTGTATAGAAACGAAGAGTTCCAAACTTTTCCTTTACCTGTGTTGCTTCGACTTGTGGACAACCGGTTTTATCCACATAGTCTTGTATTCGTTGACAGAGACGGTCTAATATATCATACCAACCATCCCCACATTCGATACCCCAGCACATACAAGTTTCTGTCATGGGCAAATCCTTTTGACGGAAAATTTTTGGATACTTATTAAACAATTTATTTTGAAGTTCTTTTTTCATATATATAATTATAATGTATATACATATTAAAAGCAACATTTAAATTTGAAAATTGGAGCCGGTGATAGGAGTCGAACCTACATGGTCTTTTTGGACGCTAACCTCATTACAAGTGAGGGCCATTTGCCAATTCTGGTCACACCGGCAAAAAACAGGTTGGTTTTTCTTATTTCCTAATAAGTTTATTTGTTGCTGAATCCAACCTAAAAATGGTATAGCAGGGGTGGGAATCGAACCCACCTATAGTGGTTATGAGCCACTCTTCTGTCACCAGTCGAATTCCCTGCGGCAAAAGAATAGTATTAGCCGGTGAGGTATCTGTGTTCCATGTTACACTGCCCATTCTCCGTTCACAAATATGTATACTATTTGCTTCTTTCCTTACTAATACTGTGAACAACCAGTGGCTAAAGCGCACTGGCTTCAGTTTAGAGCTTTAAGGCGCTCAAGGTGGATTCACTGCCACAGATTAACCTCTTCAGGGTACCGAAACGTTCAGTTTTATATCTTCTAGGCTTTCACCTCATCCATATACCGAAAGATATATGTTGTTTATACCTATAATTATTTATGCTAACCAGCTAAATTTTCTTGCTTTTTAGCAAATTAATTTAATATAAAATAAAATGGTGGACCGAACGAGAATCGAACTCGTAATTATGTCTCATTGCAAATGAGGCGCCATACCATTAGGCGATCGGCCCAAAAATAGAAAATCCGTTTTTATTAGATGTGAGCATAAAGATTTATGGTCTTCTTTTCCAGATAAACTCACTACCCTGCGTATTTATTGCTTTAACGCCTTATGCAATCCATGATTCCATGCGCGGGTCTTCCCTGGCGACGTCTGGTGTTAAGTACACCATCCAATAAACTTCCTAAATTTTATGTCTTAATTATATTGTATTTTAAATTTTATTGCAACACATTTTTCGCATAAAAAAACTCTTCTAGGTTTCCCTGGAAGAGTCGGCGAAAAACTATTATTAGTTTACCCTTCTCCTCCAATTCCTCGTGGAAACGAACAGAGAACATGCCATTGGGGCATGGCGGTCCCTATTGTTTCATTACTAATATTTTTATAATATTGCTTCATTTTAATTATTTACCCTCCATGCATTGAAAGTCCAATAAAAATTGTAAATAAATATATAAAGGAAACAAATTATATGAAAAGTATAAAAGATACATATATTCAAAAAGTATTAAATGAAGCGGGTATTGTAAAAAAAACGATTGGACTTATGAGTAAACCGGTAATAAATACTATGCAAAAAGCGCAACAAGGTATGCAAAAATCGCAACAAGGTATGCAACAAGGATCACAATCATCTACTCAATCAACAGAATTATCGAATTTAATAAACAAAGATGTATTAGCCCAATTGATGTCCGAACTCATAAGTAATTTAGACGATAATACTATTTCTTCTACTATCCAAAAAATAATTGATAAAACTTCTTCCACAATATAACACCTATTATGTATTATATAACGTCACTTAAAAGATACTTATATGAAAAATCTAATACTGATCATGATAATGCAGTAGCTCGTGAAATTATAAGTATTTCAAAGGGTGGTGGCGGATCTTTACGTGCAAGGAATCTATTAAAATCTTTACATATTAACCCCCGCAATATAACAGAAATAATACACCATGAAGGGAAAAATTTACGTAGAGCATTAACCCCTACTCCTAAAAATGTAGGTGATATTATTGCAGATATAATACTTAAAGTAAAAACACCTAAAGGTATTAAAGTTTATCCTATATCTATAAAAGACCCCGCCGGCTCTACTTTCGGTAATTTTGGAATAGCCGGTAGTTTTGAATTAGATGATAATGGAATTGTACAAATCTTTCCTCATCCGTCAGATAGATTCTTATTTGCTATGGGTATTAATAAAAGACATATGCAAAAAGGCCTTCAAAAATATATTGATAAGGGTATTGTACCCCCACAAGGTACACTTAATTCAGATATTGTTGAATTTCCTAAATTTAAAACGAGTTTATTAAGAAGATTTTTAATGGCCGGGTATGGATATGGATATTGGTATGCTAGAGAATGGGCTAATAGTGAATGGGAAATTATTGATTTAAGAACAATTAAAAAATTAAAAAAATATATAGGGGTTCCGTCTGTAAAATTTATTTCATATCCAGGAGATACTAAACAAGCACATTGTATGATACACACATCTACAGGTCATAAATATAATGTTGATATTAGAAACTCTAAAGGCGGAGACATTCCCAAAGAAATCAAAATAAGGATCACTACATCTTAGACAAAAAAGATAAATAATTAAGGATATAGGATCCGAATAAAATATTATATTATAAAATAGGAGAAAATTATGGCAGATTTAAATAAACCCTACAACCCGGGTATAGCAGAATTGGGTAAATTTGTTGAAGTAAACGCACCAAGCGAAACAAGTTATGGTAAATATGCAATATTAACATATCCCGCTGGTGGAGATATGAGTGCCGGTCCACTAGGTACTTCTGGAAACCCGATGTTTACTAATACTAATATTAATCATGTTATTAGTTCGCTTGAGGTATCAGTTAGTGGGTTCGAAATAATGGCGGAGCATATAGATGAATTTTTAGGAATGACAAGTTCAGACATTATTCATCACCCCATAACTAGTGCAAAATATCTTCCGGTATCAGGTATAATACAACAAATTGTTGAACCCATTACAATAGATACTATTACTAGTGCCGTAAGTGTTACTGGTAATGTTGACGTTGGTACAATACAACAAATTGTTGAACCCATTACAATAGATACTATTACTAGTGCCGTAAGTGTTACTGGTAATGTTGACGTTGGTACAATACAACAAATTGTTGAACCCATTACAATAGATACTATTACTAGTGCCGTAAGTGTTACTGGTAATGTTGACGTTGGTACAATTGATAGTATTACGAATATAGTTTCTGTTGTTGATGTAGCACCACAAATAACAGGAATATCATTATGGATTGGAAGTACAACGCTTTCTGCAGATCAATTATATGTCCCTACTATTACAGGAACGCCATTGGATGAAATTGAAATTCAAAATAAAACATTAGGAGATATTTATTTTCTGCCAATATCAACTGACGTTATGACGGTATCTAATAATGGCATTATAATATCACCAGACGGGTTTTATTCAGCATCAAGAAAAATAAATGATATTACAATATATAGCGTTTCTGGTGGAAACGTTCGAATAATAGGATATATTAATAAAAACGAGGAAAATTAAAAAATAGTAATAATTTTTAAAAAGAGGTGAAAAAAATGAGAAAAAAAAAGAAAAAATACATTTCAAGAACTATACGAGAGATTTGTAGAGGGAGACTACAATGACATTGATATGGATAATGAAGGCAGGGATTATAATCAAAATAAAGTAGATGCGGCATTCGCTAATTGGGCTACCCGCGATGAACAAGAAGTTGGAGAGCTAGAAAGCTTCTTTGAAAATGAAGAGGGGTATCTTAGTGATTTCCCGTCAGAAATTCGAGATAAATATGGGCGACTTTGTTATATGTGGGCGCAAGATGGATATAGTGACTATTTTGATATTGAACATAAAAGGGCTTCCATAGATGTTCCAAGTAAAATAGAAGAATTGCTTTTGCCTTATATTACAGACCCGAAATTAGCCGAACAAGATTTTGATGAATGGATAAATCAAGTAATCTTAGGTCCAGACTCTGGTCCAGATTCTGTAATGGGTTAATCTAATTCCATTTCCCATGCATATGGGATTCGTCTAGAACCGGGAATCAAATCGGTCATTAATTTAGCCCCAACAGGGTTTAAAGAATGAACGATAACGATTTCCGGTTTATATTTTGGATGTTCATTTAAAAATCGAGCCACTTCCGCCCCGGTATTTTTATTATCTGAATTTACAAAGGCTTCTCCACCCAAATCATGGTCTAAAAATAAAATATCCCATTCATGTTCTTTTAATAAATCAATACATTCGTGTGCTTGATCCGTAGTAATTACTTTATGTCCTATAAGGTTTTTACGAAATTGATCAATTCTTCCATTATCATCTTCTAAAATTAGCATATTCATGTCATTATTTATCTGTGAAAATTGTACAATCACCATAAATAATTAAAAGAGGTATAATTATGAAAACAAGAGATGAGCAAATAATGTTTGGTTTATATCAACAACACCAAGAAGAAAAAATAAGAAATGAAATGATTAGATTTATTTCTGAATCTATTTATTATAATCCATGGTTACTAGTAGGCGACAATATGGAATTATTAACTGAAGCTGGAGCACCAATGGCTGATCCTAATGCAGCCCCGGTTGGTGGTGATCCAGCAGCTGGTGGTGATCTAGCAGCTGGGGGACAAGAAGACCCCCTTCAACCCATTATTGATCAACTTTCTGATTTATCATCGGATGAGTTATTAGATTTAGTTCAACGCATTGTAGTAGCACAACAAGAAAAACAAGCTGCTATGGCAGGAGAAGGCGCTGGTGCTAAAGGTGCCGGTATGGAGGCTGCTGGTGGAATGGATCCATCAATGGCTGCTGGTGATGTAGCACCCCAAGGTTAAAAATCATATAAATAATCAAATTCTAACTCAAATTCTATTCTATCTCGTATAGGCATAGAATTTGAGTTTTCTTTATCTATAGGAGACGAAAAAGTTTTATTGAACTTTAAATTCATAATATCATTTAGCATATCATTTTTATATACTATTTCGCGCTGCATTTTATTTAATTTTCTTTTTTTGAATCTTTTTACAAAATGATCAACAATTTCCATTGAAGATGGATCGTTGGGAATTTTTTCTACTTTAGCATCAAAATATATTTCATCTCTATCTAAACTATAAGCCAATGGAAGTTTAATATGTGGAACCTCCATTAAAAGGTCTTTATCATCAAAGGCATATTTATATATTTCGTTAAATTTCATAATTGTCCTTTATATTACGAAACCATGGGTAACTATCGAAACTACGAGTTCTGTGGGTATAATTCCCCCTGATTTATTTCTTATTGCATAATGATATTTTTTGCCCGTTGAAGTTAATATATTAATATCTGCCTGCTTTGCTGCTATTGCAGGGTATTTAACCTCTACAGTTGGTAATACTTCACCAACATAATTTTTTAATGAATCTAAAGTGTTTAAATCTAAAACTTCCCAACCTTCTCGATGTTCTCTTGCATACCAGTATCCATAACCATATGATGCTAATAAATAATCCAATACTTTTTGTCCATCATTAATTTGTATCTTTTCTAATTTGCGCATTGCATCACGAAAGTTTGGCACAGAAAATGTTTTATCATTATTTGGTATATGCCCTTCTATATATTCGTTAATTCCATCAGCAATTTTTTGTTTATCAATCCCCACAGCATTAAAAAAATCGTCAACCAGATGGGGTATACAAACAACCTTGTCATCAATCAATTCAAATGCGTCCGCAATTCCAAAATTACCAAAGGTTTTACCTTCAGGGTTTTTTAAAGAAACAAAAACGCGTTCTTCATCTTTTTTTATAATAGTAATATCTGCAATAATTTCGCCAACATCTTTAGGTTCACTGTCAAATGGCCGTTTAGCGGATTTTCCAGCATCATGCTTAATGTCATGAATATCGTCTGGAGAAATATTAAGTTTATTTAATAATGAAAGTATTCTATTTTTTAGACCATGTAATTCATCATTTGACTCATCACCTATTATATGTTTAAGTCCGCCATATATGGTATCTTCATGTTTGTGTCCTTCAGAAGACCCAGTGGAAATTACAAAAGGTATTTTCATTTCATTATCCTTGTCAGAATAATAAGTATTAAATCGATTGGATTTGGATCCATCTTTGTATTTTGGAATAGGTGGTCTATTTAATGGCCAGCCTATTCGTTCCATTATATCCATTATATTATTTAAATATTCTGGATTTTCTAATTGATCTAATTTGGGACGCGCTTTGCCGTCAACACCCTTTTTAGGAAAAAATCTAATTCCACCTTTACTTCTTTTATAAACAAATAAAACAGGTTCGCCATTGGATTCCAATTCAGATACTTTACTGTCCAATTTTGACATAATGTCAGATACCATCTTTGATTCGTTAATTATATCTAAATATTTTCTGAAATTCATATAATTATTTACCAATATTGTGTGAAAAATAAAGTATGGGGTAAATAATAATAGGAGAATAATATGAATTTAAAGTATAACGATCTTGTAAAGATGATATTAGAAAATGATGAGTTTTCTATAGATGATTTAAATGAAACACCCGATGAAAACCAATCAAAAATCAATGATATTAAAGAATATCTTAGTTTAACAGATCCAGATTATGAATCAAGTCCGGAGGAATTTGACAGATTGGAAGAAATTGAGCGTAATGCGGATGCGGGATATTATGAAGAGTTGGGTATTGAGGATGCAGGTGACTTAGAAGAAGCATCTTATAAACACCATTTTGGAAGACATCCAAGAGATACTGCACCCTTTAATGAATTAGATTACAATATAAGTAACCGTGAACCTCCTAGAATTACAAAATCAGGAAAAATTCATAAACAAGACGAATTAACACGTATTAGAAATTTAAGACCCCGTTATAAAGACGATATTTAATTTTCTTATTTTAAATCAAAAAGGTCTTCTTTAACATCATAAATTCTTGATACAATACTCCAACCCACTTTGCTGTATTGTGCAACCTCTTCGTCCGTAAATGTTCTGCCAAGTCCACCTTTAGCAATTGCTATATATAAATTGTTATCAATTTGTCTTGCTAACCCTTCCAAAGACATAATAGGATTTAATGATGCGGCATAATTACCATGAACAATTGTTGGTCCTCCTATAAAATTACGAAGTTTATTACGAGCACAATCAAAATTACCACTTATAACTTTTTGTATACCATTTAAAGACTCAATTGAACAATTAGAACAATCAAACTCTTTTGCGACAAATAAACCCTTACAATCTAATAAGTTAGTTATTCGTTTATTATAGCTGCAATCAAATGATCCCCCAATACGAGTAGGAACACCTTTTAATGACTTAAGGTCATTATTAGAAACGTTATAATCCCCTGTAACTTCAATTGGTCCACCCTCGAGACTTTGAAGAACACTATCCATAACAATGAAATCACCTTGAATAACAACTTTTTTACCTTTAAAAGGAAGTTCTGTCATTTCTTGTTGGCCTGTCCAATAAAGGCCATGTGGTATTATAATACGCCCATCTATTTCCTCATAATCGGATAAGAAATCATCTACATTAAATTCACCGAATTGTTTATACCGAATAGTTGTGTCAGGATATATACTTGGATGTAAATGATATCTTCCGGTTTTACCTTGATTTAAATTCTCTTCGACCCATTCAGCTACTCTTTTTTCAAAAGTTTCATTAAATTTTCCATATGATTTATCAGTCCCATATGCAAAAGTTGGATTATTCTGTCTAAAAAACGGCTTAATTAAAATTCTAGAGACTGGACGTTCAATATTATGATCATTTTTTGATATTAAATATGCAATAATTGTTCCCTGTTCCATATCATCCTTTATTTTATGAATCATTGATCCTGGACTTTTTGTTCCGGGTTTAGGGTTTAAATCCATACAGGATGACCAATGTCTATCTGTGCTCATCCCCGCTATATCAATAGGATGTCTTGAAATAACAATTTCTAATCCATTTTCATATCTTAATGGATCATGTGCAAATGCATCAGATAATCTAAAATCATCTTTAATTAATTTACCTATTTTCATTTGCTGATTATTGGATCTAATATAGCCATTAAGATAATTAAATTCATCAATTTTAATACCTTTATTTTCTATGTGACTACGCACCTTTTGTGTTAGTGGCGTATTTTTTAGATCATTTCGCGTTACATCAAGTAATGGGATATAAATTCGATCTTCTCCTTTAAATATGTGATCTAAAAGGTTTTTATACGCCCCTGCGGACTGTTGCATAGCATTGCGCGCTTGGGTTAAAGTTAATTTTTCGTGTATATAATCTTTAAAAGCTCTCATTATACTATTATTTACACAAAAATAAGGTAAATAATATAAAGGATTATTATATATGAAAAAGAAAACATTATCGTTTAATGATTATGTGACTAAAATGTTAAATGAAGACATTAATGATGAAATCGGTGGAAAAGCTAATAGAATAAATATATCTGCAAAAGAATATAATGATTCTTGGTTGGAAACTCATGCAGTCAATTTTGCTAGTAAAGCTATTACAGAATTATTTCATTCAAAAACTATCCCGTGGCACGATTTAGATTTGAATCTACAAAGAAAAGTTGTGAAAACAATTATTGATGAAATTAAATCTTGGTTTGAACATCAAGTTGTATCCGGCATTAGCCCTGAACGTAATTGGGATTACGAATAAATGAAACAATATCAAAAAGATTTATCTGAATTATATAGAACATTGCCTAAAGTTAATGTTCCTGAACCTGAAAATCCTTTGGCGCCTAAAGTTCAAAATGTTATAGATTATTTGGGTGAATCAAAATCAAATCAGACTAAAGAAAAACAACCTAAAGGACAAATATTAAATAGCACCGATATTTTACAGCGTTTTCCATGGGCTAGATAATTCAGTACTTTAAGATTTTATAATGTGATCTAATTTGTGGTTTATAAAGGCGTTTAAAAGATATTCACAATAATCTATACCACCTTTTATATTTTGCCAATCTACCGTACCCGCTAAATGCACTTTTTGACGTTCCTTAAGTCTGTTTAGTTCATTTTCAAAAAAACGTATAAGACGATTGCGAATTTCTTTCTTTGTCATTGCTTCCGTCTTTCTACTATTTCTACAACATCATATAATTTCTCACCGTCTTTTGGAATATGTACAGGTATCTTTGAATCTGGACGTAATGTTCGTTTTTTTAAATACGTACAATATAGATCCCAAATTTCCTTTTTGGTATGCCATTCGTCTAATATGTAACGATCACGAGGGGGATATTCAGCTATATAGATTTTAGTGTCTTTAGGTAAATTGTAGAATTGAAGAGTATAGCGTTGCCCTAATAATGAACGCATAAATAACTCTTTTTTTGTTGCTTTCTTCATATATATAATATACCATAATAATTACAAAGTTGCAACAAAATAGTAGTTATACTACCCAATATGAGTCGTTATACTACCTAGATAAATTGTATGTCGGGTTAAATAATAATATGAATCGTAATAAAGGCCGAATATTAACTGTTTCTGTGTTAGGGTCAATATTTGCATATGGATCAATGCCATCCTTAATTAATGGTTCATTTTCAGAATGGATGGTTTATATAATAACCATGGCTTTCTTGAGTAGTGTAATTTATGTATATTGGGGGGTACTTTAGCTATTTGAATCCAATTAAGTCTAAATATATATAGGGAGATTGTAGTATGCATACATGCGCATTATTAATTTTTATATTGTTACTATTATCAATAGGGCATAAAGTGTGCGAAAAAATACTCCATAAAGAATTAAATACTAGTTACAAATATACCATGATAAAATCAATTAGAAAATTTTTACGCATTATATTTGGCATAACAATAATAATTGCCACTATGTCTATAGGTGGATCGTCATTAACTGGCGTTAAACAAGGTTTGAGTTTTACAGAAGTGCTCTCTACTGCATGGTATTTTATATCTACTACATTTGAAATCATAGTTCCCGCCGTATTGGGTCTATTAGTCGCGGTTTATGGGGTTAATTTGGGGGTAAATTTGATTAAAGGTAATAAAGAGCCCGGTTGATATAATTTTATACTTCTATTATAATAGGAGTATGAATTCAGATAATTTCATAAATATATTAAGCGATAGAACCTACAGAATTTTAGTTGCTAGCGGATTTAATGACCCATATAAAATACTTGTTGAATGGGTGTCATTCAACGAAGCTATAGAATATCTAGAAAACGAAAAGCCAATGCAAAAATATTTTTGGTGCCATGTGGAAAAATATGCTGATGGAAAATGGAATATATTGTTTCCTCATGTATTTAGTAAGTGATATTATCCGAAAAATATAGTATAATATTGTGTATAATAAAAGGAAATTATTATGGAATGTTATACAACTATAAACAAAGACAAGGTTCAAATAACCCCCATTATACCAGAAGAATATAAGGCACTAAAAAAATTGAATATGTGGATGAATATATTCATTTGTATCAAAATTCCTATTTTCCTGGGAATTATATTGAGCTCATATTTTTATGGTAATAAAAATGTAATGTTTATTGCTTTATTATTTGCAGTCATTGATTCACATATAATTCGAAATATGATTCAAAGTAAATAAAATGACTTTGTTGTTACTACATATTATCCTTGCTTGCGTTGGAGTATTACTGTTTGTCCTAATTTTATTAGGTGTTTATTTTATTGACCATATTTGATATTATGAATAAAGACATTTTTATAAACATTTTAGAAGGTAAAGTTTACAGGTTAATATGTAAACCTATGAGGAGAGGAAAACAAAAAGTTGAGCCCCTTTTAGAATGGGTGACCTTTGATGAAATTATAGATTATTATAATTCAAGCCAACTTGTAATTATGGATATATATAAATATGTTTGTGAAAAATATATAAATGGCAAATGGGCTATTGCACCCGAATTTAAAAAATATGATGATCATTTATCCGCATTGTTTTGTATATCTATTGAACGCGCATATTTGAAAGGAATGTCATTATGGACAAAAATGTCTTCATAAATGTTTTAGCGGGAAAAAATTATAGAGTCGTTTTATATGAAAATAAAGATGATATTCGCCGCGGCATTCCTTTACGTATCTTATTGGAATGGGTTACATATAATGATGCTATAAATTATTATGTGAATTCACAAGGATGGTTAAATTATACGTTCTTGCAAAAATATAACACAAACGGATGGGAATTAATAGCGTGGTAAAATGAATGCTAATGAATTTATAAATGTTTTAGAAAGAAAAATATATCGGATCTGCCAATATAGTGATAACTGTGTTATTTTAGAATGGATCACACGTAAAGAAATTGCCGATTTTATTAGTAACACTAATATCGAAATAGAAAGTGTATATTTCCAAAAATATACCACCGATAATTGGGAAACTGTGTGGTGGTGGCAAATAATGCTGGATAAATAAATGAATACTAATGCTTTTATAAATGTAATGTTGGGAAATATATATAGAGTTATATCTTATAAGAATTTTAAAGATATGAATGCATGCCGGCCATCTAAAATTATTATGGAGTGGGTTGATAATAATGATATTAAAGACTTTTTGAAAAAAATAAAGTATAAACCACATGGTTTAAACGCTGGTTGGGTGTACTTGCAGAAATATAGTGTAGATACATGGAAAACTATTTCATATGATGAGGTGAATTAATGAATAATAACCTCTTTATAAATATAATGACCGGAAATATATATAGAGTGGTGGGCTATAAAGATATAACAGAAAGAAAAAATAATACCCCGTCTATAATCTATATGGAATGGGTGTCTAAAAAGGATATAATGAAAATTCCCTATACTAGAGATTTTAAAATGCTCGAGATTTACTTGCAAATATATAAGTCAGATGTGTGGCAAAATGTATCTTGGCGTGACGTGTTCTATGAATAATAACCTCTTTATAAATATATTGGCTGGGAAAGTATATAGACTTACTATACATGGAAGTAACCCACAGAAACCCGTTGTGGAATGGATTACATATGAGGAAGTGCTAAAATATATTAATTCTCAAGAGTTGCCTAAAGAAGGCGTGTATTTGCAGAAATATGCTAATGATAACTGGCGAGTGACACCATGGGCCTTCAGTGGTAATATAGTGGACCTAATTGACGTATAGGAAAAATTTCGTGTGGGGTAAAAAAAATTATAAAAAAATTCAGTGTGGCTGCATTGCCCACCCCCCGCCCCCCATAGACCCCCCCTATATAGTTTTTGGGCGAGGGGGGGGGTGTGAAATAGCCCCCCGGAGGGTGCCCCGGAGAACATATAGTACATCCAATAATACCTCTAATATAAGATAGTACATCTAATAGAGTTGAGATATATTAAGGACACATTATAATATAGTTATGGACAAGAACGTATTCATAAACCTATTAGAAGGGAGACATTATAGAATAATAGTTAAGAGAAGACCATTTGATAATGGGATAGAAGATATACAACCTATACGTGAATGGCTAACCAAAAAAGAAGCCATAAGCTTTATATTAACTATTAGTTTAGAACATGGCTCTTGGCATATACAAAAGTATAAGCATGGGACATGGCATTACATTATATAGAGACATAATATGGACAAGGACGTATTCATAAACCTATTAAGTAACAATACATATAGGATAATAGCTAGAAAGAGGGAATCAACCTCAGAGGACATAATAGTTATTAGAGAATGGGTTTCCGAAGAAGAAGCTCGTGAGCTTTTACTATCCGACGGGCCTGTCAAGAATCCAGCCTATTCCTTTTGGTATCTACAAAGGTATAAAAATGGGGTATGGTTTTATATTATATAAGGAATAATAATGGATAATGACACCTTCATAAGTCTAATAAGTGGCAAAGTCTATAGGGTTTCTGCTATTAGCAATTACAATATAGGTTACCCGCATTACAATATAGATACCAAGAAGACTATCCTTTTAGAATGGTGTACATATAAAGAAGCTGAAGACTGTCTAAAGAAGCTACGTCCGATATTACACATACTTGAGAAATACATAGAAGGAGAATGGCACATCATATGGTCCCCGACATTTTCATAAACATTTTAGAGGGCAGAATTTATAGAATAGCCGTCGCCGTCAAGCGTTTGCCAGAAAATTGCATATTAGATTTAAATGCCACTGCATATTTATGTGAATGGTCTACCTTAGATGAAATTGATAAATTTTTTGAGAAGGGAAAATATCATAATTATCCATATTCTGTTTGGAACATACAAAAATATGTTAATGGGGAATGGAAGCTAGCACATGAACTTTCAATAAGTAAGTTTTAAAATGAGCAACTACCTTTTCATAAACCAGGTGTCAGGCAAAGTCTATAGAAATGGATATTGAGATATTATTAAATAGTTGTTACATTTTTAAAAATACATTATAATATAGGCATAAGGAGAACGAACATGAACGTAGAGAAGTGCATTAAGATTTCCATTATGGTCATTCTACCGATAGCGATTATATTCTGGGGTTTTATTTTCGCCGGCATTTGGTTGCTTATAACTCAATAGTTGCGCAGCACGTAAAAATCCACTATAATTTAGGGCATAGAAAAACAACAAAAACAACCCAGGAGAAACCCATGACGAACCAGACCAACACCACCACGACTTCCACTTTCAAGCTGCCCTACAAAGTAACGTGCTCGAAATGTGGCAGTGTCAAGGCTGTTCGCCACGAAGTTCTCCTCAAGCGCCTCATGAAATACAAGGGCTCGCTTGAGGAGCGTTTCGCAGCGAACCAGGCAGAGTATCTCTGCCAGTCCTGCAAGGGCCAGGCGAAATTGGCCGAACTCGAAAAGCAATTTGCCACCAAGGAGGACTAAATCCTCTTCGAGTTAACCCCTCCTAAGGAGGGGTTATTTTTTTGCACCGCGCGCTATACATGATTTTCAGAACAATGTCAACAAGAAAAAAATAAAAAATAAACATTGTAATAATTTATAAATTCCTTTATAATTATATACAGAAAGAAAGAAATAAAACAGAAAGAAAGAAATATGAAGATTCCTAATAAAGTAACCTGTACTTCTTGTAATCAACAGAAATCTGTAAGGAAAGAAGTTTTTCTGAAAAGATTATATAAACATGAAGGAAATCTTGAAGAAAGGATTCAGAAAGAACTTCAAACTTACATCTGTACTTCCTGTAAATCTGCAGATAAAATGAAGGAACTTGAAAAACTGTTCAAGTAAATAAACTTAAAAACTTCAGTAAAAAACTTACTGAAGTTTTTTTACTTATTTGTTAAACCGTTTTACCGCGCGGTGCAATTAACGTTGATATAATTTTAAGATTCCATTATAATATAGGTATATAAAAACGCAAGGAAACGACAACATATGTGTGAAATACGAAACGGAATTGGTCTAGGCTCAGTATTGGCAGCAATAGTGAGTTGGCATGTAAATCAAAGTATTCTCTGGGCAACAATCCATGCCCTTTTTGGTTGGTTTTACATTATTTACATTTGTTTAGTCTAGGAGAATCAATGATCGCCAATAAACGTCCAATCGATGTATCGATTCGAATTGTTGCGGACAACGCTACATCGCTCATCACTGCATTGAACACCATTAAATTTGACATCAGAACGCTGGGTATTTGTTCGATGGTTTATGATCTCAACGACTATAACGCTGAATTCATGATCAAGCATGACGATAAAGTCGCGATTTTGCACCGCGCCCAAACGCCTATAAAAAATACATTGTAGGATTTTTGGCCGCGGTGCCCAAACGCCTATAAAAAATATATTGTAAGATTTTTGAAAATACATTATAATAATATACGTAATAAAAAAACAAAACAACAACGGAGAACCAAAATGACGAATACCAACACCATCAAGCTGCCCTACAAGGTCAAGTGCACTCAATGCGGCAGCGTCAAAGCAGTCCGCCACGACGTTTTGCTGAAGCGACTTGCGAAACACGAGGGAACGCTCGAGGAACGCTTGAACAAGGAACTCGAGACGTACGTTTGCCAGAGCTGCAAGTCCGCGGCTAAGCTGGAAGACCTGAAGAAACAATTCGGCGAATAGCCGATTGATTTACCGAACGGTTCAGTAATCGCAAGATCGCTGAACCGTTCTTTTATTGCCTCAGCGCACTAAATGATTCATTCGACGACAGCACGATGATTTAGCGCTTGGCCGCGGTGCAAAACGCCCATATCGATGGCATCATTTAAACGCTTCAACAAAAATCGCGTTTTGCACCGTGGCCAATCCCCATATTTTTTCTATTGTAGAGTTTTTGAAAATACATTATAATTTATTACATAATAAAAAACAAACAGAAACAAAAAACAAAGGAAAAACTGATGAATACAATCAAACTGCCGTATAAAGTCAAGTGTACTAACTGTGGATCTGTGAAAGCAGTTCGTCATGATGTTCTGTTGAAACGATTGATGAAACATGAAGGATCGCTTGAAGAAAGGCTTCAGAAAGAACTTGAAACTTATGTTTGTCAGTCTTGCAGATCTTCAAGTAAGATTGATGAACTGAAGAAAATGTTCAAGTAACATTGATTTAGTGAAAAAGATTCAGTGAAACAAAACTTCACTGAATCTTTTTTATTCATCAATCTTTAATCACCTAGAGAACTAGTGATAAATCATTTATAATATAATAAACAGAAAAACAACAAAAAGGCAAATATGAAGCACACAAATACTCCTAACACTAAAACTCAACTTTTTGATATTGTAATCAATATTGCAGGTGTATATCCTGGAGATGATGGACAAAAGTATGCATCGATTCATATATTGAGAGGAGATTTTGAGGGAACGTCGATCGAAGATTTTGTCAATCATGTAAATGATTTTTCTAAGTTGTGTACGCCTGTCGTTGAAGTGTAATCAAGAACACTAGGAGCAATCATATGAAATATAAAGTTAAAATCACATTCGAACGCCCAATCAATGATGAAGACACTCAGTTCTGTGAATACACGGGTATTGTGGAATGCAGTTCAGTTGAGGCATTCATGAAATATGTTGCTGATTATGGAGCAAATCCTACTATACCGGCTCTAGTGCGCATATATAATTTTACCAATACATTCAATAGCGAAGTTTATGCTATGAGATAATCAGTTAACGCGCGCCGGGCAAAGGGCGCGGTGCAACCACTTTAGCCCAATCTTTTCATTGAAACGCTAGAACGCTTATTCATCTATTTGCACCGCGACTACGTGAATAGTCGCAGAGTTTCAGTGGAAATTACTTATTCCAATCAACCGGCAGGTAGAACATATCATCCGTTGCCTCGACCCCGCGAATAATATCATCGCAATTCCCTGCATCAAACATCAGATTATACAAAAGATTATATGCATCACCTGGAATGCCAATATCATTATCCAGCAATTCAATTGCCAAATCTCTAATTTGCTTTTGCTGCAATGGATTCATTATATTCCTTTCAGTTATAGATATATTATAATGTATTTTTCCAAAAATCACAAGGGATTCGTTGGAACGTTAGTTCACCGCCGTCTTACCCTTTTTCCTCTAGTGAAGTTTCGATAAATACATTATAATAATAATATAATAAAAAGAAACAATAAATCAAAGGTCCAAAAACCAAAACAACACAAATGCCAAAAGGCAGAAAGGCAAAACAACATGACTACCACTACTACTAAGCTTCCTTACAAAGTTACCTGCAGTCGCTGCGGCACTCAGAAGGCAGTTCGCCATGACGTCCTACTGAAGCGACTTGCGAAGCATAAAGGAACGTTGGACGAACGGTTGCAGGCTGAACTGAATACGTACGTCTGTCAGTCCTGCCGTTCTTCGAGTAAAATCGATGAACTGAAGAAAATGTTCGGCTGATAGCCGAACTGCAAAAAGGATCCAGTGAAAACTGGGTCTTTTTTTATATATTTATTTCGTCCTTTCTCCACTTATTGATGTATATCTGTACACATGTATTTCGGACTATTATATTTTAGTTGAAAACTGATAAATACATTATAATATAAATATAAATCAACAGAAAAATGCAGAGGATCAATGAAATTCGGACAATATATCGATAAGATGGAAGAACTTCTATGTTTGATCGATGCAATTGTTGATAACAGTAAAGACCGTCGTATGAAAAAGATATGGAACGGCATCGAATCGTTTCTTGGAGATAACGAACAACAGTTGGCAAATTATATTGGAGTTGAAGATGAATAAACATTATTTTATTCATGTTATTAATCCAAATGGTAATGCTATATACTTAACACAAGGCAATTCATTTAAGGATTCACTTAAGAATTCAATGAAGCCTGGTAAATGCTTTGAGTGGACCATAAAAGAAAAAGTTTCGTTAGATGAATTATACGAATGTATTCTAAATGGTGTATATGGTATAACTGCGATATTTGAATCTACAGTATCTTTTACGGACGCATCTATTAAACATTTCTTAGATATTGCTTCAGATCGGTATAAACAAATAATGAATAGCGAGTTTGAAATTAATCGACCGTATTTCGTATACAATTCGATTAAGAAATAGATTGACGATTCATCGTTCAAGCTTAATCGCTGATTCCAATCGCTGATTCAGTTGTGTCAATGTGTAAAATACATTATAATTATATTGAAATCTAAAAAAATAATAACTGAAAGGATACTATGAAAAAGAAAATTGATCAATTGACTGCAGAGGAATGGAACAATTATACTGCAGAAGTTGCTGAAAAGATGGCAAAAAATCATCCAACCCGTAATACTGTTACATATTCGGATTATTATCATAATGATGTAGATCATTTGTCCAAAAAATATAATGACTGGATTGATACCATTCTTAAAAAGTATAATCAGTTCCGCGGCTTGAATGATAAAGTAACCTTGAAAGATATTGAGGCACTTGAAAAAATTGAAAATAAGGAAGATATTAAGTCCTTCCTTGTTGATGATAGGTTTATTGATGATAAGCTCAATTGCGCTATTGTCTATATTAACGGAATCCGTGCGGAATTTTGGTACTATGAAACTTTAGGATTCTTGGATTACTGGAAAGATAGTAATACGGCTTTTGATAATTTGAAAGATGCTATTAAGGCTTACGGTCAAATCTGGCGGGATTCACAGTAAGATTGCTAATAAGGAGAATAATGAATACATCAAAATATATTCTGTATGTGGGTGAAGGTGACGAAGTTTCAGCAGAAGACCTTATGTCTGAAATTAAAGCTGCAGCACAAGGTTCTTTTGTACAATTTCGACCTACTACCAAAGAAGATATCTTGTCTATGGATAATCCAGACGAGTTCTTTGACCTCCAGGATAACGATTGGGAAGATTGTTTAGATATGTATATTACTATGATTAAACAAATCTAACATACGCTATATATACAAAAAGAAAAAACAACAGGGGACATAATGACTATTGCCAAATATATTAAGAATCATAAGCTCAAACCTGTAACCAAAGAACAATTTTACGAGTTTTATATTCATATCTATGAGGATGTATCTGCTCGATTTTCATATCGCGAAGGTGTGTTTTATTACAATCCTGATACTTTAGATCATTGGTTTATTGTCAACGATCTTTACCAGATTGTTGATCTGTCTGGTGCGAAAACCAACTTGGAGAAAGATAAACTGATGTCCAAGGAACGCGCCCTCGCCGATGATGTGCGTGTGGTTGCAGAAGATGAAGATGGAAATGTCTTGATCCATTATGTGTGGAATCTGTAAAAGATGATGATGCAGATCGCTTAGGTAAACACTCAAGCGATCTTTTTTGTGCACCGCAGGGTCACTTTACCATTTGAGATTATAGGAAAAATACATTATAATATAATTATAAACAAAAAACGGAAAGATATTAAGACCTTCTTGGTAGATAAGGTGTTCGAAGATGATCATCTGGATTGCGCTATCGTATATGTGAATGGAATCCTTACGGAGCTATGGCATTATGATACCTTGGGGTTCTTGGATTATTGGCAAGAGAGTGATAAAGCTTTTGCTGATCTGAAAGAAGCAATTCAGAGCTTCGTGCAGGGTTGGAAAGATGATAACGAAGAGGAGTAACAGATGAATTATAAGGATTATCTGGAAGCATATAATACCTTCATGCCGCTTTTGGAAGAAATGGTTTATAAGAGTAAGAATAAAGAATGGATTCAAGTATGGGAAGGTATTACAAGCCTCTTGAACGAAAAAGAGCCTGAACTGCTTGATCATATTAACAGAAAAATGGATGATGAATAGTAAGGGCCTTCGGGCCCTCTATCTCTTTTCAACTTGTGTATTTTTCAAAAATACATTATAATTATATTATGTTCAAAAATAACAATAAAACACAGGAGTCAAATATGCGCATTGCTGATTATATTACACAACCCCACGGGTCAGGCACGGCCACAGGCCAAGGAGAAAGCATGAAAGCGAGCAAGAAGCAAAGCAAGCCACAAGCCCGTGGCCGTAGACTGGACTCGGTTGTTGGGCGGTTTTCATTCGCTGAGTTTCTCGGCAGCTTCTATGTGCGCGACCCGATGGGCGGAGTAATTGCGCTGTGTTCAAAAAAGATATACGCGGAGGAAATCGTGGACGCTCTAAATGCGATGCGAGACAGCAAGGAGAAGTGCAGGCGAAATCGTGACAATTGGAAAAAGCGAGCCGAGGCGGCGGAGGCAAAGTTGGATTGGCTCATGGTGCAGGGCATTCGCGGAATTGCGCCTGGATGGGTCGGCATACCGGAAGTCGAGTGGGATAGCACTTATCCGCCCAACACGGATTGGAACCCGTGACCGATGAACTGTTCGATAAATTGCAGATTCGAAATGGAGACCCGGTTAACGGAGTGTTTTCACATCGGGAAGGTATGCAGTTTTATTATGATCCAAAAAATGTTACGGATGATGAGTTCATTGATAGTCTGTACTTGCTTGTAGATCTGTCGGATTGTACGTCGTTTATGGAAAAAAGTAATTGGGTGGCTAGTGAAAGAGATTATGCAGATGATGTAAGTGTGGTTGCAGATGATGATAATGGTTACGTGTTGATCGAGTACGATTGGAACTTATAAAAGGAGATGATAATGAATAGTAAGTTGCCGTATTGGTCCGAAATTCAAAACTTTAGCCTGGAGGATGCAGGAGAATATCTATTGTCAACTGTGCGATGGGCTAAAAGTAGTGTGGATAAATGGAAGGGGATTACTGGATTCAGTAATGAAGCTAAAAGGATTCTCCAGTCTTTCAATAAGAATACATGGAAACCTTATAGTCCACGTGGTCAGTTTAATAATTATGAGTATCTGGTGCTCCTAAAGCTCGTTCACCTTCGCTACCTTAAGTGTAAGTGGGCTTGTATCGGAGATAAACGTGAACGGCTTATCTTTAAGTTGACAGAGCGCGGTCAGAAAGCTATGTATACGCCCAAAAAGCCGTTTGTCGAATATAATACATTCACTACAGTCTAATAGATTTTGTGCGTAGATCGCTTGGGTAAACACTCAAGCGATCTTTTTTGTGCACCGCTGCGCCGAAATATCGCTGTAACCGCACTTATCTCATTCAGACACGCGGTGCAAAGGCAAAAAGAAAGCCTAGGGTGTTGAACCCTAGGCCTCGCGTTAAATCGCAAATTTATGCGTCGTGTTTAAGTACCATCACCTCTACCTCATCAATGAGATCTTGATCATCAACAATGAACATGAATTCATCAAATAAAGTAACATCAATTACCTTGTCAAAACGATCAATGTACCGGTTGTAAAATAAATACTTGCCGTCATCCGTCTGAAAGGTATACGCATCCTTACGGATAATCTCTTCATCCTTCTTTAATAGCTTCATGACGCCCTTTCTCAATGTCTATATAGTCGTTAATCGCTGCATTCACTTTGGCTTGGAGCTTATGATCACGTAATATGTCATCACCCCGATCGTTGATCATGTGGTAGTCAAGTATATAACCACGTTCATCCAAATACTCTACATATTTCTGAATCGTTCCATCGTCTAGTTCAATGATGTATACATCACGACGTACCGGTGATTGGAATCTTTCCTTGACTCTCATGGTTCCTCCGTTGTCATAATGCCAACCGGTGGATCATCATCATCTAATCCCCAGAACTCTATTGCACGCTGTTCCGCTTCCTTGTCACTGATCGGTCGGAGGCTTATAATGAACGACGGATTCTTTCCTTTCCCCATAATCGGATCATCGTATACTTGTAAAGGTGCAACAATGTCATTGTCATAAAGAAGTTCCCGGATTGCCCCCACTATATATTGAATAATATCCTTAGGATTATCTCCCGCTTCCCAACCCGTGAATACCAAGTCAGTAGTCACATGTAGTTTGTTTTTCATTGATCATTCCCTTCATTACTTAAATATTCCGCAACGTCTTGTAGGTCAATATTGTATTTGTTGTTCTTGCGAACATTCTCCTGGATCTGCTTAAATACATATGCATCCCAATTGTCAATGCGTTCAGGCGCTGCACGGTATGCTAACCTACGAGCTTCATGAACCAGATCCTCAATCTCATAGGCAATGTCCAAAATGCGATCTGCTGCTTCTTGTCTGATAGCTCGTTTGCCCATTGTATTCCTTGTATTTTTCTGTTTATACCTATATTATAATGTATTTATCAGTTCTCTTCAAATGGATAAGGGGGTATGAAATTGGTTTCTTCATCTTTCCCCTAGTTGATGTTTAGTGATTTTTTATAGGCCTTTTTAAATTCATCTTGTCCCTCAAGAATCTTAATGTGTTCTACAGGAACTCCCATCGATATCGTCCCGTCACTGAATTGTAACTGAACCCAATTGCGATCAGGCTTGCGCCATTTCGTCCTCGCGGTGCGCGCAAATCCTAAAATTCGCGCCTCTAATATCATGCCGGCCGAAAAAAGATACTCCGAAAAAATTGGACAGCCATCATAATCACGGCCTATTACAAGGTCTATTATACAGTCTTTTGTTATCTCTATTTTCATCGTAACCTCAGCCAGGATAGGGATACCGACGATCAACTTCTTCCCGGAGTGTGTCGAAAAGTTCATCGTCCTCAATCTCATCCCCCGTTTCATCATTGAATAACCTAGTGTACCACCCATAATGATCACACCTTTCATCCCAAATGATCTTCGTATAACCCGGAACTCCAGTGATCTTAAGCATAACGTTGTCCGGATGATTCTCAATCTGGTCAATTTGTAGTTGTGAGGTGTCAAAGTTCATCGGCTTCCTTTGTGTTGTATGGTGTTTCATTTATATGATATATTATAATGTATTTATCCTATATCATCAAATGGGTAAGGGCAGTGCGGCCTCATGGGAAAATCGAGTGAGAGGCAAAAAAATTTTTGGAAAAATAGACTGTTAATCTTTTTTGCCCTCTATAATATCCGATTCAAAGCACATATCCACAAAGTTATTCATTTTCTTAATGATATTTTCTTCACCCCTTAAAGTAATATGGTTATAAAGCTTTATAGGTGTCATAAAGTGTTATAGGTATCAAATAGCTATATACACTAATATCATTATTGTCATCAACCATCACACTCCATTCAGATGCTTTACCTGGAAGTTCTTCAGTTAATTTATCAAGCAACGCCCCACCACATTCTTTAATTTTATTGCGACCGTACTGATTAATCTTCTCTGCAATTTTTTTAGCAGTCACATCAATTTCTTCTTTAGTCAACTTACTCATTTTCTCTTCTTTACACTCTTTAGCTGAGAAAGCTAGGATGGCTTTAGCCACCTAGTAGTTCACACATCCACTAAACTATCCAAAATGAATTCATGAGCATCCGGGGTTTCGAAACCTTCAAAATACAAAATCTCCAAAAGCTCATTAACATCCCCAGCTTCTTTCAGATTTTCATTCTCCTCCTGAAATACCTCCACATATTTTTCGTAGACGCATTGTTTCAATTGTTCGAATGTAATTTTAGGCATTTTATTCTTTTTCATTTTTACCCCGACCTCTTACTTCTTAAACAACTTAGTACCTTCCATAAAGGCTTGGCGGCACATATTCTTAATATCCTCATCTTCCTTTTGGACAACATGCTTCATACAATACTCTTGCCACCATTCATCAAATGAATCATTTTTAGCAAACATGTCCAAAACCAAATCCTGCATTTGCTCCATCACTTTCGGATCTTCGACTGTATGTCCTGAAATCGCACGACGCAGTTCGGCATCAACCAATTCGTTTTTCTCATTAACATATACGATATAATTCAAGGAATCATAATCCTCAATTCCATCATGTTCATCTATCTTATAAACGATCCGCTCGACCATTTCTTTACTGACCAATTTCATTATATCTCCTTATTACTTACTATACTTATCCACCAATTGTTCGATCAAATCATACACTCGCAATTCGGGATTGATATTTTTGAGGGTTAGGTCATTGACAATTTCACAAAGGACACCATAGTTATACATAATTGAAAGTTCTCCGTCAGCACCAAAAACCAACGAAGTTTCAAATCGTTTATCTTTAATGACTTCGCCTTTAATCCCATCAATCAATTTATGCAGATTATTGACTGTTTCATTATACTTCTGACGGGCTTTTTGATATTCCAAGGAATCATTACTGCATTGTTCTTTCAATTGCTGCAACTTTTCGCCACCCAAGGTATTAAGCCTACTAGCAATCTTCTTACTGATTTGGTCCCAAACCTTTTTAGCAATCGCATTAATTTCATATTTCGTTAGTTTTTTCATCATTGTTCCTTTTGTTTATTTTGTTTATGTTATAATTATAATGTATTTTTCAGATAGACACAACTGGAAAGGGGATTAATTTCCATTAATGATATCCTTACTTTTTTGAAATGTCAACTTTCAATCCAATGCAATTGATATTATAGCAATTGCTACTTTTTGGCCTTTCTTATGTCGTATACGAATTTTATTATCACCAATAAAATCAACCATTACATCTTTATCAAAAGCATCAGCAAACATATTTACGATGTCGGCAGATGTTAGAATTGCAGAAGTAGTTTTCGACTTTGTTTTCATTATATTTCCGTTCTTATCTGATTTACTGTATTTTTTATATGATATTATTATAGTGTATTTATCATATAATCACAACTGGTAAATTGATACAAAATTAATCTTCACGACCAATAGTGTAAACTTGATATCTTCTAAAAATGCATCTCGACGTGCATTTGCTCTTGTCAATCCTTTTAGAAAAGAATAACCGCCCTTTTTGCTTATAATCTTATTTGCAATACTTTTTGACATATTTAATCGCCCCACCGATAGCACCCTTATAAAGCTTTTCGCACTCTTCTGTATCATTTTTATAAATAGTTACTTCCACTTTACGTCCACAGTCACAAAAATTGACATGAAGTTCTTCAGTAGTTACGCTAAAATCCTCGCCGCCAAATCCACAACCGTGTCCTGAAAACTCAAAACCATATTTTTCCGTCAGAGTAATCATTGCATCGGCAATACTCTTTTTAATTCCATACCATTGAATTTCGTCTTTCAATTCTTTGATATTTTTGCTAATTTGCTTTTTAGATAACTTTTTCATGTTTATTTCCTTATTCTTTATCCAACTCTTCGTATCGCTCATTAATACACTGGCGCGCATCGCAGACATCATATGTATCTAACAATGCATCAGCAAGATAACGAGCAACCTTATAATCCACTTCATCATATTGCAATGCATCAAGAATAATTTCAATTGCAATTTTTACTTTACCAGACATCTTATGTCTCCTGTTTGTTATTTTTGTATGATATTATTATATTGTATTTTTCTTAATACCACAATAAAAAAAGAGGTAACGTGAGTTTTGTCCTAGTATTTATCTCACTATCAACGGGCTTGCAAGCCCGGGGCTTGTCTAACTCGTCTAGCTCGCGTTCATCTATATTTTCAGTGATAATCCTGCTAATCGGCTGAACACACCAGCGAGCAAGATCCGAACACAGTTTCATCACCTACACCAGACATAAGCGTGCTGGTCCGCTGTTATCTATTACGTTTCCAAATCGACGTCCAAAATCTTTTTCTTCTTCAGATACATAGCAATCTGTTTAAGTTGCTTTTCGACTTCAAGAATCTTTTCCTCGTCGAAATTCTCTGCGGCGAATTCATGGATTTCATCCAAGAAATCAACTGCTTCAACAATCGTATGAAGAGTATCACCATAAGTCCATCGATCAAGATTATCCCAAAATTCGCTAATTTCGACGGGCGTAAAAGCCGTAAGACATTCCATAATATCTGTAGCAGAGACAAACGTCAATTTTACAGGTGGAACAGTATTGTAAGTAGGCTTCACTTTATACTCCTTTACTTAGATTCCTTAGCCAAAGTAATCCAACGTTGCGCACATTCCTCTTGATACTTAGCACCTTCCAAGTCTTTCTTACTCTTCAGATACTTAACCATCCGCAATGCGCCCTTGATCTTCTTACGAATGTACTTATTCTTGTTCATATTTGCCTTTCTTCGTTTGTGTTTTTTGTTCTTTTTGTTATGATATTATTATATTGTATTTATCAGATTCCCACAAGTGAAACCTTTTTTATCCATATATCAATCAAATGTTTCTAAATTGTTATTAGAACAGTAAATCCCCACTCACACATTGAGGAGCTCCTTCAAGTGATTTCAAATTGTTGTTATAACAGTAAAAATCCACACCCACATATTGAGGAGCCCCTTCAAGTGATTTCAAATTGTTGTTAGAACAGTTAAAATACCCACTCACATATTGTGGAGCTCCTTCAAGTGATTTCAAATTGTTATTAGAACAGTAAAAATCCATACCCGCATATTGTGGAGCTCCTTCAAGTGTTTCTAAATTGTTGTTTTTACAGTTAAAACACCCACCCACATATTGTGGAGCTCCTTCAAGTGTTTCTAAATTGTTGTTTTTACAGCTAAAACTCCCTCCCACATATTGAGGCGCCCCTTCAAGTGATTGTAAATTGTTGTCTTCACAGTAAAAACTTCCACCCACATATTGAGGAGCACCTTCAAGTGATTGTAAATTATTACTTTCACAGTTAAAACACCCACCCACATATTGTGGAGCTCCTTCAAGTGTTTCTAAATTGTTGTTTTTACAGTTAAAACACCCACCCACATATTGTGGAGCTCCTTCAAGTGATTTCAAATTGTTATTATAACAGTAAAAATCACCCCTCACATATTGAGGGGCCCCCTCAAGTGATTGTAAATTGATGTTTTCACAGTCAAAATTTCCACCCACATATTCAGGAGCTCCTTTAAGTGTTTCTAAATTGTTGTTATTACAGTAAAAACTTCCACCCACATATTGAGGAGCCCCTTCAAGTGTTTGTAAATTGTTGTTTATACAATTAAAATCCCCCACCACATATTGTGGAGCTCCTTCAAGTGATTGTAAATTGTTACCAGAACAATTAAACTCACCCAATACTTTTACATGTTTTAAATCAGGCAATTTGTCCAAATGTAATTGACTGAGATTTACTCTTTCAATTTCATTATTTTCATTTATATTATTATATATTTCTTGTATTGCTTTTTCTTGTTTCTTTAATTGCTTTTGCCATTCAATAGAATCTTCACGCACTAATCTATTGTGTATTATTTTTACTACCCTTTTCATTTATTGACTCTCTTGATTTATTGTTATTTTTGTTTTTATTATTATAATGTATTTTTCAAATATCATCAAAAGGATTTTTGCTACCAACTTGATTGATAGGTAAACCGTGGATTATCCTCTTTATTTATATTTTTCAAGAGTCGTTTAAGCTCATCGCGAGTATGTCTTAAATTTTGCCAATAGTATTCATCGTCTGTATCATATGAACCGAAAAAGAAACCTTGTGTAGGTTCAAGTAATGAAGTATTTTTAGTCTTCAAAACCGTTTTGACCAAATCTAAAAGTTCCTTCAATTGATCGGTAGTCACTTGGTATTCTTCACAATTATCAACGTTGTCTTGAACATTGCGAACAAACCAGCCATGAATTTGGTTAGCTTTTCTCCAATATACTCCATCACTGGCACAATCAGAATCACCAGTATACTTATTCAAATACATATCTAAGCCCATTTTGTTCTCCTATGTTTATATGTTAGTCTTTTTGTTTTCTACTTTTAAATCCTTCTAGTCCGCGTGTTGCTCTTCCATTACCTATATTTTTACTCATAAAAGTATCAGTTTGTGAATCACAATTTAAGCATATTAGGCGAAAGTTTTCAGGTTTATTATTAGCTGGATTACCATCTATATGATCAACCCAAAATCTTATATGCTTGTTTTGCCATTCGGTAATGCCACAAACGCTACATTTATTTCCATCTCTTTCACATAGTATTTCATATATACGTTTTCTAGTTTTTAATTTTCCTTCTTTAAACAATGCAGCCGCCTTCATTTTAGCTTGAAGTCTTTTATGTTCACCTTGACATTTATTGTCACAGTATTTATGAAATGTATTACCATATCCCTTAAATTCTATTTGTCTTCCACAATTAGGATTTTGACAAATGTATATTTTATCTTTTATTCCTTTATAATTCATAAACCAGAGCCTTCTACGACAGTATTTATGGTCTGGTCTATGATTTTCAACATTATAAAATGGTAGGCGCGAGTGGATTTGAACCACTGACATCCAGTTTATAAGACTGGCGCTTCTAACCACTGAGCTACGCGCCCATCGCCGTGGTTTCCAGTCTAATGAAATGCCA
>Ga0255345_1001632_pt1 | contig 31687 bp, 29 predicted proteins | sample wastewater_treat_6_FD_192415 | JGI IMG/M metagenome (GOLD analysis project Ga0255345, IMG submission 192415) | Wastewater microbial communities from Lulu Island WWTP, Vancouver, Canada - plant20 | ecosystem: Engineered > WWTP > Wastewater > Unclassified | place: Canada: Vancouver, British...
CCGCCGGGTCACAACCACACTGCCAAGTCGCACACAGTCATCCTCATCGGGCCCGGAGCAGTACTGCTCCATTGGCCGGCACCTGGGCTTCACGGGCATCGACATCAATGCCGTGCGTGTGTATGCGGACCTCGCGGTGTTGGTGCGAGTAGTTGACTAGCAGGACAATGCCGTCGCTGACCGGTCCATTGCTTTTCAGAAGCGTCGCCGACACGTCCGGCGAGTCAGTCCAGACAGGTTCTCGCCACCCAGAAAGCTCTGCCGTCGCCCGGTACACCTCCTCCGGCCTCATTCTCTCATACACCCCATAGTCATCCGACAGGGCAAGTTCCAGAGCAAAATCGCAGAAAACGGCGTGCCCGCGTCCACTCCTGGCTGCGACGACGGCGGGGGCGCCCTCCGCTCGGCCTGCGCTCCCGCCATCCCCCGACGGTTCTTCCCGGCCACAAACATGCTTCCACAGAACCTGCGCATTGCGCGCCTCGACCACCAGGCGCCTACCTGTTGCGTGCGTCAGGCACAGAGCACCGCTGCACTCGCTCTGCCCGCTGCACTCGCTGCACTCGCTGTGCCCGCTGTGCCCGCTGCACCCTCCGCCCTGCGCATCGACGCCCCGGATTTCGATGGGGCGCCCTTCGCCTTCAATAATCGGATACCTCACGTCCACCCCGAACAAGTCGCCCATTCCGTCCAGGGCCGCGCCGTCGTACGACATGTACAGTGTGCCGCCGCCCTCCACGAATCCGGCCAGCCTGCTCCAATCGACGGTGTTTACCCCTCTGCGCTGCGGGACGCATGGCATGAACACCAGGTTGAACTGGCTCAAATCATCGTCAAGCGTGACCACCTGCGGGTTGAGGCCCGCGCGACGCGCGAGCACGTACGAGTTGAACATGGCTCTGAAGTTGCGCTCCGGTGTGACGGCTGGATCGCTGTTGTCGTAGTAATGGCGAGGCACGATTATCGCCGCCCCGGGCGCTGATGGCTGCAGCGTATCTTCGCCTAGGCGCTCCAGCGTTCCGCAGAACTCCTGCATGGCGCGGCCTGCCCCCTTGAGCTGCCCGTCAACGTCCACAAGACCGAAGCCCACCTCGAACGGGGTCGTGTTGTATGGTAGACGGTCGCCCACCGCAAAGTCGCCGTAGCACCACCCCATCGCCCCCATGACACCCTCCGCAAGCAGCGCGTGTAGCGTGGCACGGTAGTACCCTTCGATGACATCGTCAGCGCACATCTGACTGGTAGCCCCGAATTCTTCGAAAAGCACGTCGGCCCCCTGGCCCAGCGCCCGCGTAAGGGCGCCGCAGAAGGGGACGAAGTAAGTGCTCCTCACCCCGTCAAGCCGCTCCGGGCACGAGTCGGCGTACAGGGGATAGGCGTGCATGCACAGGAAATCCAGGGATTGTGCCAAGTCGTCCATGCGGAATCCGCAATCCTCTGTGAGGCTGGTTATGTGAGTACCGGCCGTGACTGGATGCCCCGGATCATGCAGCCTAAGCTCGGACGCTAGGGTGCGAATCCAGAGCCACCCGAAGTGCCGATCCCGCGGGCGCGCGAATATGTCCTGCTCGTTCGCGAGATCCCAACACATAATCCTGCCGTCGCCCCGATACGTCTTCGCGAAGTACTCGACCAACCTGACCTGCGCCCTGAGCATCTCCGGGTCAGAGTAGGGGTCGCGCCCGCGTCTCCACGGCACGTCCCAGTTCTCGCCGCTCATGTGCCCACAGAAGAACGTGGGGATGACCCTCACCCCTGCCTCATCCGCCATGATCAGGAATTCGTCGAACCGACGGACCATGGCCTCATCGATGACCTCGGGCGCGGGCTGGAAATCCGACCACTTCAGAAAGACTCTGACCGCGTTCATCCCCATGCGCGCAATCGTACGCATATCCTCTGCGATCTCGTCGCGGTCGAATTCGGTCCACATCTGGACCCCGTGATGCCGCGGCCAGTAATTGACGCCGGTTATGAACTTCATCTCTGTTCATCCTCTGTATTAATAGTGCTGTAAATCCGCTCGACTGCACCGATATCCTGCTCGCCCTCGAAAAAACCCACGCGCCACGTGCCCCCGGGGTACGCGCCCCAGCTTACAACGGACCCGCCCGGCTTCCACCAGTTGTGCACAATCACGTAGCTGGACTGTAGGTTCCCGTACCACCGGTTGGCCGTGAGGGGCGTGGAGCCTTCCTGAAACGCCGCCGCCACTCCAATGTCGGGTCCGTACCACAGTATCCACCGCGGGAACCCCTGCACATCGCGGTTCATGCGACGCGCCTCTTCAGAATCACCGTACCAAGGGACGTCCACATTCAGCGCCCAGCCTGCCTCCTGCAGTCCTGCAATATCGTCCAATAGGCGCCAAGTGACAGTCATGTCGAAGAAGTCATCCCAAAACTCGAACACCCAGTCTGCGCAGACGGGAGCGACATGGCCGGTGTTCATGGGGAGAAAGCCCACGAACTCTATACCGCGCAGCGCCAGGAGAACCCGACCGTCCTCTTCCTCGCGCACCTCGGCGCGCGCCGGCTTGCCAGGCTTGTGAGTTCCCCAGCCTCCGATGCCCAGCCAGAGCGATGACGGCTTCCCCACGTAGGCCAGAAGTTCACGGAACTCGCCGTCGCCGCCCGGGTCGGCGGATAGGTAGTCGATAAACACCGGGTCGAGTGAGATTCCTATGCCGTATGTGCCCGATCGGTACTCGAAATAGGGATCGGCATACACGGCCTCAGGCTGAGCCTCAGCCGCCGCCGGCGCAGGAACCACGTGGCAGACCAGGGCCCAAATCGCGCAGGCGGCGAGTGCAGCGCCAGCCGTGCGGATGATGCCGCGGACTAGAGCGTGTACGACGGCCTGGCCCGGGGCCTGGCCCGGGGCCTGGCCGGGCGGCTGGATGAAGGGCGCGACTTGCGCCGCGCCCCGATTCAAATCCGCTGGACGCGCTTTCAGCATGGCTACTTGATCACCACACCGGCAAGCTCAGCATACCTGTTCTCAAGATACCGAATGGCCGACGGCGCGTCCGACGCTTCATACAGGAGATAGTAGTTGACGCGCTCCACGGTATCGCCTGGGATCATGTGAACGGGCCAGTTCCCTTCATTCATGTCGGGTATGATGTCGACCTCAATGCCGCTCTTCGCGCGGAAATCCACGATCTCGCTGGCTATCCAGCGGAACGGGCCGGTTCGCCACTCGCCCTCGAGATGCCAGTGATCCATCTTGAGCTTGTCGACGAGGTCGGCGGGTAGCTCAGGCACGTCCATCAGACACTCAGCTACGCCCAGCTTCAGGCCTGCCGAGAAGTTGGTGCGCCACCGCTCTGGGCTGCAGAACAGGTATGACGCTCCCCACCACGCCGGCTTGGGGCCGCGGGCATCGGCGAATGTTATGTAAGGCTGCCCATCCACTCGCGTGATCACGCCGAGACCCGCCCAGTATTCCTCGGATGATATCCCGAGCTCGTCTGCCCAGTCCGTCCAGCGGAAGACGGGAAGGATGTGGCGAGCGTCTTCAACATCGCCCATCACACCGCCGCACATCGTGAAGAGCTTGGTCAGGTCGGAGTAGCCTGCCGTGACCAGGCGGTTATTCACCCTGACTTCGCCGGTCTTGTATATGGAGACGACTATCGATTGGCGCAGCCCGGGGAAGAGATCCGATGCCGTCTGGGCCACAACAGTAGCGCGGACGGGGCCTCCTGGCAGCGCGGCAGACTTGACTATCCGGATGGGCTCCTCAAACGTGGTCTTCTCCTCGTGGCGGTCCAGGTTCTCATCGTACCAGTAAGTGCTGTAGGGGAAACCTGCGTACCTGATCATGCCTATGTCGCGCGCGTATTTATGCTCCACACCTTTGAAACTGATCAGGTCCACGGTGGCATACTTGCTTACACTCGCAGTTAACAGCCCATCCAGGGCCCGGACAACGAACCCGCCCGTCTCCGCAGGCTCCACCTCAAAAGCTGCATCGAAAGACGGCTTCGACTCGGGCGACTCGTCCGATACCACGATCTTCACCGGCCCTGTGGCCAGAAACGCCAGTTCATCGCCGCGAGATACACCGCCTGACAGGTCGACATCGTCCAACTGGAACGGGATCAGATTGCCTGCCGAATCCTGGACTCTGAGCGAATCCCAGTTGGCCGCGAAGTCCACTCCGATGGCCTCCCGAATCTGGTTCATTGTGAACGACACGGGCACAGGAACACCCGTAACCGACTTGACATCGATCACTGCCGACTTGGTGGCGGCAGACGCCCCAGCTGCCATGGCGATCATTACAATCGCCACTGTCAGAGCCGCCAGAAGACTCTTGCCCTTGTTTACCATCTCGAATTCTCCTCCTCGTCGCCATATTGGATACGCTTCCGATTGCCGCGCGTAGTCGCTCCGTTATCTCCACTCCACCAGCGAGTAGCCGAAAGGCTCTAAAGGCAAGTCAAACACAACCGTCTCGGCCCCCGGCATCACCGCTTTATCGAGACGCACCTCCTGCGCGAGCTCGCCTTCGGCGGTGTAGCAGCGCACCAGGAACTCGATATCGGCCGCCGGCGCGGACTTCCTGATGTCTACACCAATCTCCCGGGTCACCGCCTGCCCGGCAAAGTTCCTGGCAAGCACGACGTTCTGATAGTCGGGCCCAGTCATATGCCTCCATTCAACTATGGGCTGGAACACAAAGGCATCAAGAGACGCATTCAGGCTCTTGCTCGCGCCGGCAAACTTCACGGTCAAGCTGTGCCGCCCGGCGGACAGCCACACGTGGTTGCTGAGCTTCTCCATGACGAAGTACTTGGTGTCAGGCGAACCGCTCGCGTCGACGATGATCGGCTCGCCGTCGTCTATCGATATGGCCAGGCTCACCTGCCCCGGGGCCACGGCCTGCCGTTCGTAGACGATGTACGGGATGAACTCATCGTCTTTTGGAATCGAGAAACTCAGCGTGAAGCTGTCGCCCGACCTCGCCGTGACGTAGAACTCGCCGCTTGGGATGCCCTCCCCTGTCCAGCTCGCCCACATCTTGCGGGGCCTGCCCGATGCCGGCCTATCGAACGACTCAGCCTCCACGACTCTGAAAGGATAGCGGGCCCGCGTTGCAAGGTTCATATATTCGCATGCCTTTGGCACGGTGGCAAGCTCAATCAGAGTCGTCACTGCCTCGATCGTAGACTCGGCGCCCGAGTTGAAGCTCACGCCTATGCCGCGTTCAGGGCCGGGCGGGTCGATGCCGTCCCAACCGCGACCGGTGGAGGCATCGTACATTGGATGCCCAGCAACGTTGTTTCCCAGAAGCCACGAACCGGATATGCCCGCTAGGATCGCATAGATCTCGCGGCCTGTGGCGCGATATAGCTCCAGAAGTCCGGTTGTGACGGCCTGACAGCCATAGGCCAGCTGGACATAGGCAAGGGGGGCCGGCCCCATGTGGGCGAATAGGCCGATAGAGGCCAACATATGAGTGACGAAACCGTTCGCGGCGCGCTCGGCGGACTGCACCCACTCCCGGTTTCCGAGCGCCCTGCCCGCCATGGCCAGCGCGCGGATCTGGTGATAGCCCCACCCGTGCCAGTGACTGATCGATCCTCCCCACGGCATGTGCGCCCCGAACGGAAACTCGTCTGCCGTGCCCATCTGGAACTGGGCGATCCCGCCGGCGAACATCCGTATCATCTCCGCCGTGCGCGGCTTTGGCCGCGCCTGATACAGTTCGCAGAGAGCCATCACGACGACGCCGGATGCATCTGCGCCGTCACCGACGAACCAGGCGGGAATCGAAGTGCCGTGCAGAGTCTTGTACTGACCAAACAGAGCCGGATCCCCATCCGTCAGGAAGGCATGCACGGCATCGAGCGAAGGCCCCATAAGCGCCTCTAGGTGCTCGGCGTAGCCGGAATCCGGCTCGGCCCGGCCAAACACTCGCACCCCGCGGGCCAGGGCCCACATGGCGCGGGCCGTCCACCAGTTGACCCCCTTCTCGCTGGTGGATCCCTTGAGGTTGCGGGCGCCGCTTTCGAGGACGAAGTTGTAGAAGTGCCCTTCAGGCGTTCGCATGTATTCGATGAAGCTAAACGCATTACGGGCCATGTCAAGATCGTGCGGATTGCCGGTGCGTTCATAGTCGGCAAGGTACGCCAGCGCAGCCCGGGCAACATCATCTACGCAGCTTACGCCCTCGCTGGCGGCCTCCACATACTTGTATTTGGAACTCCTGTCGCCGCTCACGGTCGGCTCGCAGTACACCCACCATATGGGGATTACAGTCCCGTCTGACAGATTGATCTCGTCTCTTATGTAGTCAAGATGAGCAAGGTTGATCATCTCGGCAGGCGGCGGCGCCGCCGCGCGGGCCGAAACGCCGCACAGGACCGCGATCGCCGCCGCCATGACAACGCGCACGATCGTCCTCAGCGCGCGCAAATCTCCCAGGATACGCATGATTCGCTCCTCCAACTCTGCGCGAAATCGCAATAGACGGCCTAATAGTCGCTGAGTATCTCGTTGACCTTCTCCTCGGCGATTTCCATGGCAGAAGACGCCGATTCCTGTCCGAGAACGGCGCAGTACTGGTATTCCTGAGCGATGGCGTCGTAGACCTCAACAAGCGGCCGCACGTTGTCGGCACCGCACGTGAACTCAGCCTGGCGGACGAATCTCGCCAGCATCGGCTGCTTTCTCAGCAGTGACTTGTACACAGGCGATGCCTCAAGATTCCGCCTGTACGGTATCTGGCTCGTCATCTCCAGGAAGAGTGCGTCATTCTCCTCGCTTAGGACGAATTTCACGAATTCCCAGGCTTCTTTGGGGTGTTTGCTCGTCGCGAAAATCCCGATGTTCTTGGGGTCGCCATAGGTCCATACTTCCCGACCACGGTAGCTGTCCGGGACAGGCATGGGCACGAAGTCGTACTCGAAACCTTTGGGCTTCATTGATTCATAGAAGGGAACTGCAAAAGGCCCTGTTATGACAGTCGCCACCTTCTGCTGCAGAAACACGTCGCCGGGAAACGCCGACTTAGGAGCGTAACCCCGCCGGAACAGGTCCGACAGAAACTGCATTACAGCTACTCCGGAGCTGTTGTTGAAGGCCGCCCTGTTGTTCTCGATCAGCGTCCGGCCACCGCTTGCCGCGGCATACAGTGTGTAGAAGTCGAAGAACCGCTGCCACCATATGGGCTCTATGTTGAGGTAGATCATCCACTGATCCGTCCTGCCGTCGCGATTGGTGTCGCGCGTGAGCTTGGCCGCCGCTGCCAGAAAGCCGCCATAGCTTCCTAGTGACGCGGAGTCGACGCCTGCGGCCCGAAGCATGCCTGCATTGTAGGCCACCATCAGGGGGTTCGACTTCCACGGCGCCTGATAGTAGTGGCCGTCGGGCGACTTGTACTGCTCCAGGATTCCGTCCGGCAGACGCGCGCGCATGAAGCCGACGAAATCCGGAAAGCTGTCCATGCGGTACAGCCCGCCCGCCGCGACGAACTGCGTCACGACTCCGGGGTATATGTTGGCGCACACATCCGGCGTCGTGCGAGCCGCTATCGCCGCAAGCAGCGCTTCCTCTGTGGATCTCGACGCAGGCAGCGGCTGCAGCTTGACTTGGATATCCGACCTCGCCAGATTCCACTTGTCCACCACCACTCTGGCGAACTCGATCTCGTACGGGTTGGACGAACACCAGAAGTCAAGCTGAACTGGGGCCCTCGCCCCGGTGGCCGCCCACATGGCCGGCCCAGGCCCAAAGCCCGCAAAAAGCAGGCTCACCGCCACGAGCGCCAGAATCCGGGACATGAACATGAAATGCGGCCTATCTATAGACATTGATGCCCCTACCACCCTGCAAGAATGTCGCGAACCGCTTGAGCTGCGTCGCGCACAGCGATCTTGGGCGTCTTCTTCCCCTGAACACAGCAGAGGTCATATTGCTTCGAGATCGCATCGAATATCTCGATCAAATACTTGCTGTCGTCCACGCCACGAGTGTACACGCCCTGTTCCACGAACTTGGCCATCAGGGGGTTCTTCTTGAAGTAACCCGCGAACATCGGGTCTTGCGCGAGATCGCGGCGATACGGCGGCTGGCTCGTGATCTCCAGCCACAGAAGGTCGTTCGTCGGCGACATGATGTACTTCACGAACTCCCACGCCTCCAGCGGATGCTTGCTGCTCGCGAAAATCGCTATGTTCTTGGGGTCGCCGAAAGTGATTACAGGCCCCCGCATGCCGTCAGGCATAGGAATCGGAACGAAGTCGTACTCGAAGCCCGCAGGCGCGTTTTGGTCGTAGTAGGGGACTGACCATGGCCCGGTGATCGTGGCCCCGATCTTGCCGTTTAGGAATGCGTCTCCGATCATCGCGCCCTTGGGGCACAGTCCCTTCTTGAAGATGGTCTGTAGGAAGGTGAACACCTGCACAGCCGCATCGTTCTCAAAATCCACCCTACCCGCGCTGAGTAGGGTCTTGCCGCCGCTCGCCCCGATGTAGAGCGTGTAGAAATCGAACAGCCGCTGCCACCAAGTGACGTCTACCGTGGGAGCATACAGCCATTGGTCTGGGCGCCCATCGCCGTCCAGGTCTTTCACCATTCTTTCAGCCGCCGCCAAGAATCCGCTGTATGTCGCAAGCGACTTCGGATCGATTCCATTGGCCCGCAGCAGCTTGACGTTGTATGCGAGCATTATGGGGTTGCCCTTCCAGGGGATCTGGTACACATGCCCGTCCTTGTAGGTGAAAGCGTCGACTACGTCTTTGGGAGTGCGCGCGTACACGAAGTCGTAGAACCCAGGCAGGGTATCATGAGGATACAGCCCCTTACCCGCGATATACTGGGATATCGCGCCGGGGTAGATGTTAGCGCAGATGTCGGGGGTCGTGCCCGCCGCGATGGCTGCGAGCAGCACCTCCTCGGTGGATCTCGATGCCGGAAGGGGTTCCATCTTCACCTGAATGTCGGGGTGGGAATCGTTCCATGCCTTCACGATTGTTTTGGCAAACTCGATCTCCTGCGGATTGGACGAAGGCCAGAACGTCAGTGTGACAGGGGCCTTGGCGCCAATCGCACTAACCGACAACACGCATACCAGCGTGATAGCTAGAAGTGCAACCATCGTCGACCTCGGGTTTGCTCGCATTCTCTCATCCCTCCGGTTGATTTTGTGTCCCTCAAGCCTCGCCATCTCGCTGCGTCGCAGCGTCGCAGCGTCGCAGCGTCGCCCCATCGCTTCTCCATGCGCTCTACCCTTTGATGCCCGACAGGGCTAGGCTTTCGACGAAGTAGCGCTGGAAGAAGAGGTACGCAACGATTACTGGGAGAGCCAGCATCATTGCGGCGGCCATTTCCGCAGCCACCTGCGCGCCCGCAAGCCCGCCCACGTGGAACAAGGTAACCATCTGGGGCATTGTCATCATGCTCCATCTCCTGATGACAATGAGCGGCCAGAGCACCTCATTCCATGAACCTATGAACGTGATGATTCCCACAGTGATCAACACCGGCTTTGAAAGCGGCCAGAATATCTGGAACAGAATCCGATAGTCGGAGCAGCCGTCGATTCTTGCCGCGTCGATCAGGTCTTGAGGAAGCGACTTGAAGAACTGCCTGAACACGATGACCCCCATGTTGCTTATCATCGCCGGGATGATAAGGGCACGGTAGCTGTCGGTCCATCCAAGCCTGACCACCAGGATGTACATTGGTATCAGAAGCAGTTGCCCCGGGATCATCATTGTGAGCAGCACCAAGTTGAGGATGGAGTCCCGCCCCAAAAATCTCAGCCTCGCCAGGGCATAGCCAACCATGGAGCTGAGCACGAGCACTGAAGCGGTCGCCGTAATGGACACTAGCCCCGAGTTAAACAGAGCCCTCGCGATGGGTATCTGCCTGAAGACTGCCCTGTACCCCCGAACTGAGAAGTTCTTGGATATGAGCGCCAAGGTTCCGATTTCATTCTCAGGCTTGAGCGACGCCGAGGCCATCCACAGAAACGGATAGATGAAGGTGAGAGCAGCAACGGTCAGCAATATGTAGCCCAGCGCGCTTGTGAGATTACGCATTAATCACACCCCCGCCTCGCTACGCCGGCTGATCAGTGTCGAGCAACTTGCGTTGGATGAACGTGACCACAAATATCATGATGGCCAGCGCAAATCCGATGGTAGCAGCATAACCCATCCTGAGAAACTGGAATGCCTGCTTGTACAGGTAAAGCACCACTGACAGAGTGCTCTCGACCGGGCCGCCCCCGGTCATGACGAAGGGCTCGATAAAGAGGCTGAATCCGCCGATGGTAGAGAGGATCACTACCAGCAGCATTACCGGCTGTAGCAGAGGAAGGGTTATTCGCCAGAACTGCTGATACCGGTTGGCTCCGTCGATGCTTGCCGCCTCATACAACTCCGCCGCTACGTTCTGCAGGCCGGCCAGAAACAGGACTATGTAGAAGCCCATGTTCTTCCACGTGGCCATCATGGCGATTGAGTATATGGCCCAAGCCGGATCGGTAAGCCACGGCACCGGCTGCATTCCAATGCGAGTGAGGACTAGGTTGAGTATCCCGGCGTCAGTGGAGTATAGTTGCTGCCACAAAATCGTGACAACTGCTCCGGATACGACGAATGGCAGAAAGAAGGCTCCCCTGAAAAACGACCTGAACTTGATGGGACCATTTAGGATTACCGCGATCAGGAGCGATAGGACGATCTGCAGTGGAATATGGAGGGCTAGAAATCTGAGGGTGTTGACAACTGCGGTCCAGAAGGTCGCGTCTCGAAACAGCCTCTGTATGTTCCTGATCCCGATGAACTCCATCGGGGTCACGATGTCCCATCTGTTAAACACCAGAACAAATGCGAACACCAGGGGGTATGCCGTGAAAAGCAAGAAGTGGAGGATGTAGGGCAGCACCATCACGTACCCCGCCTTATCGCTCGTTCGGTATTGCTCCCTGAGCCTCCCGAGCATACGTATCACCTCCGGCGCAGGATTACTCTTGCTGTGTCGGCCCAGTGGACCCGCGCACGATCAGCTCGGTGCAGACCGTTATCTTGTAAGGAGCGTAGTCAGAACCGCCGTCTATCAGCTCTGAAAGCAGCCTTGCCGCGTGACGGCCAAGATCCGTCTTGTCGACCCGAACGGTGGTCAACGGAGGACTCGTATGGGCGGCCGCCTCTACATCATCGAAGCCCACAACCGACAGATCGCGTGGGATAGCGAGCCCGAGGGTGAGGGCGGCTTTCATCACTCCGAGGGCCAACGGATCGTTGGCAGCAAAGATCGCTGTAGGCTTTCTGGACCTGCTCATGAGGCGTATAGCAGCTTCGAACCCGCCTTCCACGCTGAAACTGGATACATCCTCATAGATGACCGATAGCTCCTGCCGTACCGGCAGCTCATGCGCCTCCATGGCCTGCCTGTAGCCTTGATACCTTTCGAAAAGAGAGCTGTGGGTCAGCGGGCCCGACACGAACGCGATGTCTGCGTGGCCCAGGTCTATCAGGTGCTCTACCGCATCCCTCGCTCCTGCCGTGTTGTCAGTCATCACACACGGCACCTTGGGAGAGACGATGTTATTGTCTACGAGCACGAGAGGAATCTCCAGCGACACGATGCGGTCGATGTACTCACGGCCAACATCGCACCCGGCGAGTATAAGGCCATCTACACGCCGACCCGAAGCAAACCCCTGTATCGCGGCCATATCCTCATCCCGCTCACCCAGGGTCGAGAAGAATACCTGGTATCCCTCTTGCCGCAGGCCTTCCTCGACACCCACCATCACGAGGCCGTAGAACGGATCCGACACCAGGGACCGCAGGCGCCTGTTGAACATAATGCCGATGGTGTTCGTCCGCCGCCTGGAAGTCGCCTGGACTGAGCCCGCCTGATAATCAAGCTCCCTGGCAATGTCGAAAACCCGCTGCCTCGTCTGCTGGCTGATACGTCCCTTCATGTTGAGGGCCCTCGACACAGTCGACACCGACACGCCGGCCCTTCTCGCTACATCTTCAATCGTTACGCCCATTTCGAAACGTCACCCCAAGTTCTATGGTATCGTTGTTTGCTCATACTTTTGCGCATTGTTTTGCACTACTCCATGTTCCATGGGGCAAAATCCGCAAGATCCGCTGCGGCTACCCCGATCGAGGTGTCGGCCGCGCCGTAATAGACGTAAACCACGCCTCCGGCCACCACTTGCCCACAGCTGAACACCACGTTAGGTACCCAACCCACCCGCTCCCACTCAAGCTCCGGCTCAAGTATGGGTTCGCTCTGTCGATAGATCACTCGCGTGGGATCCGCCGAGTCAAGGAGCGCCCAGCCCAGCCTGTATGTGTTGGACGGATCTACGCCGTGATAGGCCAGTGCCCATCCATGCGCTGTCCTAAATGGCGGCCCTGCAATGCCGATGCGCTCAGACTCCCATGAATTCGGCACCGTTTTCATCACGACCGTATGATCTGTCCAGGTCACGAGGTCGTCGGAGAACGCCATCCAGATATCTGGCCACCTGCGATGTAGCATGGCGTACCTTCCATTCACCTTGGCAGGAAACAGCGAAGCGTCCTTGTTGGGTTCATCGAGCACCACGCCCAAGCGCGACCAATTCACAAGGTCCTCGGAGCTTGCCATGGATATTCGGAAATCCCCATCGAAACGGGCGCCATAGGCCGTGTACATCATGTAGAACGTATTCTCGTTCTCTACCTGCACGATCCGCGGATCTTCCACACCGCGCCGCTCCTGCGCGCCCTCGCCTTCGAACACCGGCCCATCATGCCGCACGAAGCCCACGCCATCAAGGCTGATCGCGTGGCCCATGCACGATACATAGTCGCCGAACCTGTCGTGACTCGGCAGATCGCAGGCGCGGTAGATCAGATGGAAGACCCCGTCTTTGCCTATGGCGCCGCAGTTGAACACGGCAGACCGCTCCCATCCGTGCTCGGGCAGGGGGCGCAGAATAGGCCGGCCAGAGAGACGCTCGAGTCGCACCATTTCCAGACCTCCATCAGTGCTATATTATCGGTGGGCAATTGCGCAGCGATTTTTGCGCTGTTTTGCGCAGAGTACTTTCTACATCGAATCGGCATTTCCTTCTTGCCCATTTGCTTGCGCACGCATTATCTGTGTGCGCCGCCAACGGTGCGGATGACGACCCGGCTGAACTTGCCGGAGGAGAACCGCACCGTGTGTGGAATACTTGAGGAGTTTGAAAGGCATGTGGCTCCGAAATGCCGAAGGGAGGACTTATGTTGAAACGTTTCCTATCGATTGTCGCCATGGTTCTGGTTCTGGCCGTTATGCTCGTAGTGCCCACGATGAGCGCCGAGAAGGTTGTAGTCTATACGACCCTCGATGAGCCGTTGGCGAGGGAGGTTTTCGCGGCCTTCGAAAAGAAGACCGGCATCAAGGTCGAGTGGGTTCGTCTGGCCACAGGCGAGTGCGTCGCCCGTCTTGAGGCAGAAGCTTCAAATCCCCAGGCCAGCATGTGGTTTGGTGGAGTCGGGCTGGGCCATATCGAAGCCGCCAACAAGGGGCTGACCACACCATATCTATCCCCCAACGCCAAGAACATTCCCGCTAAGTTCCGCGACAAGAACAACTACTGGACAGGCATCTACGCCGGCGCACTGTCGTTCGCATGCAGTGTCGACCGACTGAAGCAGCTCAAGGCGGAAGCCCCAACGAGCTGGGCCGACCTTACCAAGCCTGTCTTCCGCAACGAGATCCAGATGGCCAACCCCGGCACGTCCGGCACGGCCTACAATGTCATCGCTACCCTGGTCCAACTCTGGGGCGAGCAGAAGGCTTTCGCTTACTTGAAAGAGCTGGATAAGAACATTGCCCAATACACGAAATCAGGCTCGGCGCCTGGCAAGAGCGCCGCGCTGGGCGAGTGCGCGATAGGGATCGGCTACGCCCACGACCAGGTCAAGCTGGTCACCCAAGGCTACGATATCAAGATCACCTTCCCGTCTGAGGGCACAGGCTACGAAGTCGCCTCGATCTCGCTGGTCAAGGGCGGCAAGCAGATGGAAAACGCTAAGAAGCTGTACGACTGGGCCCTAACGGCGGAGGCGGCCAAGATATACGCCAGCACCTGCACCGTTCCGTTTGTCGAAGTCCCGCTCATGAAAGGCGCCATACCGTTCACTCAGGTGAACACGATCGACCAGGACGACCAGTGGGCGGCCAACGAGCGCGAGCGGTTGGTCGATAAGTGGAACAACCAGATCTACAGCACCCGGTAAGGCCATATTCGTGTTTACGCGAAGCGGGGGGATGCCCTGCGCCAAGTGCGGGCGCCCCTCGTTTCGTTGACAGGCGTGGAAGGAGGTCAGCTTTAGTCAGATGGCAATAGAACAGCCACGCCCCCGCACATCTCGGACGCGGGATACCATAGCCGACGTCAAAGCCCTGGCCCGCGATCCCATCCTTCTGGCAACGCTTGCAGCAATCGTGCTGCTGCTTTCGGTTTTCGTGGTCTGGCCGGTGTGGAAGGTTTTCTGGCTCAGCATAGCGCCTCGAGGCGTGCTCAGCCTTGACACCTACCGCTATATATTCAGTCAGAAATGGCTCACCCGGTCATTCACCAACTCGCTGAGGCTGGGTGCCATATCGGCCACTACGTCCACGGTCGTTGGTTTCATATTCGCTTTTGGGCTCAACAGGGCCAACGTAAGGCATCCGGGTTTCATCCGGCAGATGGCGCTGCTGCCCATCATCTCTCCGCCATTCATGTTCTGCCTCAGCGTGATCCTGCTGTTCGGGCGGAACGGCCTCATAACCCGGGGAATATTCGGCCGGACCAACTTCAATGTGTACGGGCTGTGGAGCCTGGTGCTGGTTCAGACGCTCGGCATGTTCCCCATAGCGTATATGGTTTTAGACGGCGTTCTCAAGGCCATCAATGCCGACCTCGAGGATGGCGCGCTCAACCTGGGCGCATCGCGGTGGTCTGTGTTTACGACGATAACACTTCCCCTGTCGACACCGGGGCTCGCAAGCTCATGGCTGTTGGTCTTCGTTACCTCACTGGCCGACTTCGCTAACCCCATGGTGCTGGCGGGCAAGTACGATGTGCTGTCGGTACAGGCGTATCTACAGTTCACAGGCATGTACAACATGCCAAGGGGATCCGCGCTGGCCATTTTGCTTCTTTTCCCCGCCCTCACAGCGTTCCTGGTGGAGCGCTACTGGGTATCGAGGCGCTCGTATGTCACAGTGACGGGCAAGCCCAGCATGCATACTATCCCCATGGTGTCAAGAGGCGTGGCGGTCTTCTGTGAAGTGGTATGCTGGATCACCGCACTCGCCACGATCATGTTCTACTCAGTGGTGATCGGCGGTGCGTTCGTCAAGCTCTGGGGAGTCAACTGGACTCCCACTCTTGAGCACTTCAAGTACGCGTGGGATGTGGGCAGTAACAGCATCAAGTCCACAGTTCTCATGGCAGCAGGCGCCACGCCTATCACCGGTTTTCTTGCCATGATCATCGCTTTCCTGGTCGTGCGAAAGCGGTTCCCGGGCAAGGGATTGCTCGGCTTCGTCTCAATGCTGGGTTACGCAGTGCCCGGAACGGTCGTGGGCATCGGCTACATCCTCGCGTTCAACCGGCCTCCGCTGCTGCTGACCGGAACTGGGCTAATCATCATGCTCTGTTTCGTCTTCCGCGAAATGCCTGTAGGCATCGAAGCGGGCGTGGCCTCGCTGCAGCAGATAGACCCGGCAATCGAGGAGGCATCGAGGAACCTGGGCGCGAGCAGTGGCTATACCTTCGGGCACATCACGCTGCCGCTCGTAAGGCCGGCGCTCCTGGCCGGGCTATCGTACAGCTTTGTCCGCAGCATGACTGCGGTTTCAGCCGTGATATTCCTGGTATCGGCCCGCTGGAATCACCTCACGGCCCTTACTCTGGCTCAGACCGAGATCATGCGTCTGGGCGCGGCCAGCGCCCTTTCGATATTCCTGATCATCATTGTCATGGTAGCCTTCGCGATCATGCGCGTGCTCGTGGGCAAGGAACATCGTCCTGCGGGCATGTTGCCGAGGTAGGTGGTTCGAGTATGGCTTCAAACGCCAAAAGCGTGACCCTCAACAACTTGACCAAGGTATTCATTGGCCCGGAGAAGCAGCAGGTAGTGGCGGCAGATAACGTCACACTCACTATCAACCCAGGTGAACTAGTCACTTTCCTGGGCCCGTCCGGCTGCGGCAAGACCACTACCCTGCGCATGGTCGCAGGATTCGAAAACCCCACCTCAGGTCGGGTTTTCATTGGCGACCGAGACGTAACCTCCCTGCCTCCGAACAATCGCGACACTGCGATGGTGTTCCAGAGCTACGCCCTCTTTCCACACATGACGGTTGGAGAGAACGTCGCCTACGGGTTGAGATTCCGTAACCTGGCCAAACAGGACAAGCAGAGCCGGATCAAGAGAATCATGGATCTCGTGGGGCTCACCGGTTTCGAGTCGCGCCAGCCCGGGCAGCTCTCAGGCGGCCAGCAGCAGCGTGTCGCTCTTGCTCGTGCGTTGGTGGTGGAACCGCAGGTGCTGCTGTTCGACGAACCGCTGTCCAACCTCGACGCCAAGCTGCGTGAGCAGATGCGTGAGGAGATACGTCGGATCCAGACAAGCCTGTCGATTACGGCCATCTACGTAACCCACGACCAATCAGAGGCCATGGCCATATCCGACAGGATCGTAGTCATGAACCAGGGCCGAATAGAACAGATGGGCACGCCTTCGGAAGTGTACAGCCAGCCTTCATCGAAGTTCGTGGCTGACTTCATTGGGCGCGTCAACTTCCTCCCTGGATCGCTAGTAGGACGAGCCAAGGTCGACGACGGCCGAAACGCCGAGCTTGCAGCGCGGCTCGGACCGGGAAGGACGCTCTATGACATCGATGTGGACGGTCGGCGACTCGTGGTCGAAGGCCAGGATGACCTGGCCGCGGCGGCGGCGGTGGTCGGCGGTCGCGTGCTGGTGGTCTGCAGGCCTGAGGCGGCAACCATCTGTGGGGCCAACGAGCAGATCAGCCCGGATGCGCATGCTAGCGGCACCGTAATCCGGGCCATGTATTTCGGATCGCACATGGAGTACGGCATCACACTCGGGGGCGGGAGCTCGTTCACGCTGATCGACTTCAACCCCGCAAAAGGCGAACCGCTTCGCGTCGGAGACACGGCGGGGCTCCGGTTCGACGAGGCGTCACTGCATGCACTGGCAGATACGCCCGCCCAGTAACGACAGTGAGGGGCCCTCCAGCGAGCGCCGGGGGGCCCTTCGAAGCGAGCACGCAATCTCCCGCCTACACGCCCACGTAGAAGTACAGATCGTACATCTCCTCGTAGTCGTAGAGGACGATGATGCGGTACCAACCGTCACTCCATCCGCCTGTAGCAGGATCGGTATTGCCCTGGCCGGGCTCGAGGAAGACCCAACCTACATCGGATTCGGAGCCCCGCATTTCGAAATCCCACGTGTCCGACTCAGCCTCGTCACAGTCGAGGCGCGTGACCTTGATCAGCAGCGGAGCGCCTTCATATGCCCCAACTGTGTTCATCCACAGTACTATGTAGGGTACTCCCGATGCGAACGTTCGCGTGATGTCGATGGGCTGGCCTGCATCTGCATCTACATCCTCAGCGGTGACGATATTCCCGATAACCGGGATGAACAGACCCGCGTCGAAGCGGCGAGCGGTGGCGTGCGCCGAACCCGGGACCGCCATAAGGGCCACAAGCAGCAGCGCTAGAACAAGTCTCCTTCTCAATGAGATCTCCCCTTTCAACCTGAGAACTGAGGCAACTACACCGGCAGGCGTGTCTACGCCTTGCCTAGAAGAGCTTCCTCCAGCTCAGTCTGGAGCAGAATTCGCCCGTTGCAGGCAACCCGCATGCTGTCGCCTGACACTTCGTCGATAATCATGGTCTGGCCGTCGACCTCGCCGAACTCGTACTTAATGTCGATCAGTTCCAGCCCTCGCTCGCTTAAGTGCCCCGCAATCAGCGACGTCGCCTGGCGCGCGGTGACCCTCATGTAATCTATGGCCTCTCTGGAGACGATATTCAGAGCGACCAGTGCATCCTCTGTAATGAGAGGGTCGCCTCGCTCATCATCCTTCAAGGTGAACTCAACCAGCGGCGGAAGAGATTCGCCTTCGCTCACATAGTTGCCATAGCGACGCACAAAGCTGCCCCAAGCTTTCATGCGACATATCACCTCGAGCCTGAAAGACCGCGCCAGCCTGGCGATGACCGTGTTGGCATCGGGACCAGCACTGATGAAGTGTGTGGGTATTCCGGCCTTGCGAAGGAGCTCGAAGAAATGCAATGTCAGCCTGAAGGAGGAGCGTCCCTTCCCGGTCACTTCGCCGATTACCTCATTGGCTCCGGAATCAATCGTATTGCCCACGCCTGTTACGGTGTCTTTGAAGCGAAGTAAGACGCTGCCGTCGCCTCGCAAGAACACGTCTTTGGTCTTCCCGGTGTATATCTTCTGCATAATCAATCCTCCCGCTGAACTGCGAAGTCAGTGTACAGTGCTCCCACGGCACCGTCAGTTAATGCAGCATCCCGATAGCTAATTCTACACTGCCGGCCCGAATGTTGCCATGCTGGGTTTCGCGCTGCAAAGAAGGAGTCTGAAGTACTTCTGTTGAATATGCTGGCATAAATGAAACATCGAGTGTCGGCGTATGTATGGCTTTGGGACCGAACGTTGTCGAGGCGTCTCCCGAAGTCATTGGCTGTACCCGGAAATCCTAGGTGCGGTAAAAAGAGCTTGCGGGAGGTGATCCCAACACACCGGTTCTGCCGACCGAGCGATGGCGTGCTTCACTGCGGACGATAGGCCGGGCGAACAGATGAGAGTATGCTCAGTAAATGACCCTCAGGACCCGAGGCAGCGGACTGGTGCTGGTAGTTGTGGAGAAGACAGGACCAAACCAAGAGGGAGGGCAAGTACTGGATGAAACTCTGGGTAAAGATTCTGATCGGATTCGTCCTGGGCGCGATTGTCGGCCTCATCGTGGGGCCATCCATAGCGGTGATCAAGCCGCTAGGCGACCTGTTCATTAGGCTTATCAAGATGCTGATCGTCCCCATGGTCTTCTGCTCGCTGGTAGTCGGCGCAAGCAGCATCGGCGATCTCAAGAAACTTGGCCGTGTGGGCGGCAAGACCCTGATCTACTTCCTGGTCACCACGGCCATCGCGATCACTCTCGCAATCCTGCTTTCATTGGTGTTCGATCCGAGCGCCGGATACGTTGTCGGCGAGGTCGGCACGTACACGCCAAAACCTATGCCCAGCGTCGTCGATACCTTCCTTAACATGGTGCCCACGAACCCCATTAGCGCTGCGGCGAACGACAATATCCTGCAGCTAATTGTATTCGCCCTGTTCATGGGGATCGGGATTTCGCTTCTGGGCGAGAAGGGCAAGCCTGCGCTGGCGTTCTTCGACAGCGTGGCAGAGGTCATGTACAGGATCACCGCCATCGTGATGGGCTTCGCTCCTATAGGTGTGTTCGCGCTGATCGCATGGGTCACCGGCACCAGCGGGTCAGCAGTGTTACTGCCCCTTGCCAAACTGATCTTCGTGGTGTATCTGGCCAACATACTACATGCGATCATCGTGTACTCCGGAGCAGTGTACATCTGGGCGAAGATGAGCCCCGTCACGTTCTTCAAGGGGTTCTTCGAGGCCATGGCAGTGGCCTTCAGCTCCTGCTCGAGCAGTGCTACTCTGCCGATCTCAATGCGGTGCGCTCAGGATAACCTGGGCGTGTCGAAAGAGATCTCCAGTTTTGTGCAGCCGCTAGGCGCCACGATCAACATGGACGGCACCGCCATCTACCAGGGCGTGTGCGCCATATTCATCGCCCGGGTATACGGTATTCCGCTGGGACTGCCCCAGTACCTGATGATCATCCTCACCGCCACTATGGCATCAGTCGGGACAGCCGGAGTGCCGGGCGCCGGGATGATCATGCTGGGCATGGTCCTCCAAACCGTAGGGTTGCCGCTCGACGGCATCATGCTGGTCGCCGGAATCGACCGCATCCTCGACATGATCCGGACCTGCATGAACGTAACAGGCGACGCAGCGGGCGCCATTGTGATCGCAGCTACCGAGGGGGAACTGGCGACAGTCAAGCCCGCGCCAGGGCGCAAAGCAACTGTCGCAAGGTAATGTAGAGCTACGGCCATTGGAGCAACACACAAGAGGCGAGCCCGCATCTGCCGCGCTGCGGCAGCGGGCCCGCCTCTTTCACACGGGAGCGCCGCGGCGATATTCAGCCCCAGTCTACATCCCGCGGGCGAACCTCACCACCGCGACCGCCAGGGCCCAGGTGGCGTCCACCACCGGCACTGATATGTCGCCGTCTGTAAGGATCAGCGGGATCTCGGTGCAGCCGGCGATCACCGCTTCCGCCCCTTGGGCCGCCAGGTACTCGCCGGCATCGGCCGCGAGCCTGTGGATATCGGGTCCGGTCTGGCCGCCCTTGACCGCGTAAATCGCCTGCGTAGTCATCTCCTGATGCTTCTCGTCGGGGGCTATTACCTCAATGCCCTTCTCGGCAAAGGTGCGGTGGTAGATGCCGATTTTCACCGTGGCCGGAGCAGCCAGAAGCCCGATTTTCTTCATGTTTGGCCAGCGTTCGGCTGCGTAGTCAGCGGCTGCCCGCATGATGTGGAGCACCGGGACCCCAACACTGGCCTGGATCTCATCGTGCCATGTATGCGCCGCATTGCAGGGCATGGCCATCACGTCCACGCCTGCCTGCTCTAGTAGCCGAGCTGAACTCACCAGGTACGGCCCCGGGTTTTCCTCACCCCTTAAGACGTGGGCCGTCCGGTCGGGGATCTTGGAGTTACAGTCGATGATTATCCTGAGGTGATCCTGGTCTCTCTTCGCCGGCGTAGCCCGGAGTATCTTCTGGAATAGGTCTACTGTGGCGTCCGGCCCCATGCCTCCGATTATGCCTACGATCTTCTCCTTCATGTTCGGATACCGCCTCCTGCGACAGCGCCAATGATCTTGTCTATGGACTTTAGGCCGTTGCCTGTCAACACGACTACAGTGGTTCCGCCGGGCGCGCATGCCCCCGACCTGAACAGACGCGCCGCCCCGGCCAGCGCAGCCGCAGACGTGGGCTCAATGCAGAACCCTAGCCGCGCGGCCTCGGTCACCGCATCAACTATCTCCTCCTCGTCAGCTATCTCTATGTTACCTCCGGTGGACTTGATAGCATGCACCACCTCAGGGCCCCTTATCGGATCGGCACACGCAATTCCCTCAGCTATAGTGGGCCAAGTGCTCACCTCCGGATGGCCGTAGGTGAGAAGAGTGTAAAGAGGCGCGCAGCTTGCGGCCTGCACTCCGAACAGACGCGGCATCCGATCGATCTCGCCCGCTTCAGCTAGCTCCCGAAAGCCTTTGTACATCCCCAGTAGTGCACTGCCCATCCCTAAGGGGACAATAACGCTGTCAGGCGCCTGCCATCCCAGCTGCTCCCAGAGCTCGTAGGCGAGCGTCTTCGTACCTTCCAAAAAGAGCGGATGCCAGTTATGGCTCGCGTAGAATGCGCTCTTCGCCGCCTCCAGGGCGGCGTGGGCCACATCCAGACGGGAGCCGGCGATCTTGACCAGCCGCGCGCCGTACATCCCGATCTGAAAGAGCTTACCCGCCGATGCCGAAGCGGGGACGTAGACGTCGCACCTCAGGCCGGCCGCGGCCGAGTAGGCCGCGATTGACGCCCCTGCGTTGCCCGAGGAATCCTCGATCACGTAGTCTATCCCCAGTTTCTTCATGTAGTTGACTACGATGGCCGTTCCCCTATCCTTAAAAGAGCCCGTGGGCATCATGTAGTCCAGCTTGAGCCGAACATCCCTGCCCCCCCAAATAGAGCCGACCAGCGGGGTTAACCCTTCCTGGAGATCCGTAGTCGCCTCGGCAAGCGACAGCGGAAGTGCCTTCTCGTAGCGCCACAATGAGAACCTGTCGGCGATTACGTCTTCCCTGTGAAGATGCTCAGCGCCTTCGCTGTTCAAATGCCCACCGCACTCACAGCGCCACACCGCCTCGCTCACAGGGTATATTCGTCCGCACGTCCAGCAGCGGTACTGCACCGGGCCCTACCCCCCTATTTGCCTTTATCTGTGCCAGCTTCGCTTCGAGGAACTCGCGGATCCACTTGTCGGCGAGCTCGGCAGGGCCTCCGAGTATGCGAGCGCTAGTGGACGAGATATGGGTCTTAAAGTAGTCCACTGCAATCTGCATGGCGTTCGCAGCGTCTTCCCTCGATAGCTTCCCGTCTGCAGAAGTACGCCTCAGGGCATCTGCAAACACCTGGTTGGTACTGTAGACTGCATCCGCGCCCACGAGCTCGGCTTCTGTGATCGCGGACATTAGGAGCTCTCGGGCCAGGGAGTTCTCAACCCTCCTAGCCTGTTCGCGCAGGTACTTCGATGCTTCATTCAGCAAAACCAGCACCAAAAGCGCGCCGATGCACGCTAGGATCTCCAGCGCCTTGACAGCTAGTTCGTCCCACACACTCAGCACCCCCGGCACTACTGTGGCAGATACCTGGCGCGTCAATGTATACATCCCGCCCCACGCTGCCCACTTCTGCTTTCGACAGGGTACTGTAGAATCCTTCCTTATATAGAGCGCACGCCCAGTCGCATCAGTGCGTCAGAGCACTTCAGCTGCCTTCTGTACAAGGGCGCCGATTGCCTTGGCGATCCTCGCTCCGACCCTCGCATTGTTCTCAAGGAGCGCCAGATTGGCCTCCACCGAACGGCCCGCTGTGATCCGCGCCAGGCTCGCCAGAAGGAAAGGGGTCACATCCTTACCGTGCACGCCGCATTCAGCGGCCTGTTTGACGGCGAGGTCTATGGAAGCGCTGATCTCGTCAGCCGGGATTTCGTACTCAACTGGAATCGGCGCCGCGACCAGAAGTCCTCCCGATAATCCCAGCCGCTCGCGTGCCACGAAAGCCCGGGCGATGACGTCTGCCGACTCTGCGGAATGTTCGAGCGGCAGCCCGGAATCGCGCGAGTAAAACGCAGGAAATGAAGTGGTTTGGTACCCAATTACGCATACCCCCGCGGTCTCCAGGTACTCGAGGGTCTTGGGCAGATCCAGTATGGCCTTGGCCCCGGCGCACACCGTGACGACACGCGAACGTGCCAGGCTCTGCAGATCGTGGGAGATGTCGAAGCTATCCACGGCTCCGCGATGAACGCCGCCGATGCCTCCGGTGGCAAAAACACGTATCCCCGCTCGCTCTGCAATGGCCAACGTCCCTGACACGGTGGTCCCAGCGGACGCGCCCTGGGCAATCACGAACGCCAGATCGAACGAGGAGGACTTGCGGGCATGCCCGTCGGCGGCCAGGCGATCTATGTCGTCAGGGGTCATCCCCACATGCACTACCCCGTCGATGACGCCAATGGTCGCAGGAACACACCCCTCCTCGCGCGCGATCTCCTCCACACGCAGAGCCAGTTGTGTGCTGTCGGGGTATGGAAGCCCATGAGTCAGCACCGTAGACTCGAATGCGATTACCGGCTGGCCACCTTCAAGCGCCCTGTGCACATCGGGTTTGACTACCCAACGATTATTCATGATAACATCGCCCCCGCCTGCCTGTGGTCTTCTGTGCCACTCCACTTCTATGCGCAATCGAGAAATCCTCCGGCGAATACCCAGTCTGCTATGTCAGCCACTATCTTCGAATATTAAACAAAGCATGGAGGAACGCTGCGTTGGGTGACGAATATGTCTCCAAAGCCTGCTGTAGTCCATTTCGCATGACAAGGGTGATAAGCGCAAGAATGGAGCACTCTATTCCGTTATCGCTTATGGCTGAAGGGAAAGCCAACGATACTAGGATTCTCAAGAGCATTAATGTACTCGCCGCTCTGAACGTGATACGCGGCACCTCCGGGCTGTCCCGAGCCGATATCGCGCGCGCTATCGGCCTCACGCCGGCTACGGTGTCGAGCGCTGTGTCGATTCTGGTGTCTGCAGGGATTGTGCGTGAAACAGGATACGGCGAATCCAGCGGCGGTCGACGACCTCTGCTTTTGGAGTTCAACCCAGACGCGTTCTACATTGCAGGTGTCGACCTCGGCGTAAGCAAAGTCATCACGGTGGTTACCAATCTCGAGGGTGAAGTAGTGTCACGTGCCCGATTGGAGATAGACGCGCAGGCGGGGCCGGAGGCAATCATCTCGCGTCTGCTCGATGCAACGCACGCAGCGTTTGCGGATGCAGGCGAAGCCGTCGCCAAAATCGCGGGCATCGGCCTTTCCGTCCCCGGCCTAATTGACCCAGAGCGCGGGCTGTCGGTATTCGCGCCTAACATACCCAGGTGGTCGAATATAGCGATCGCCCAGAGATTTCGCGCCGAGTTCGGCCTCCCGTGCTGGGTGGAGAATGATGCGCGCGCCATGGCCATTGGGGAGGCGATGTTCGGCGCAGGACGCGGATACCAGAACATACTCTGCGTTAACGCGGGCCGGGGAATCGGCGCAGGCATCATAGTCAACGGCGAGATCTACCGCGGTAAGCAGAGCGGCGCAGGCGAGCTCGGCCACATGACTGTGGACCCCAACGGCCCCATGTGCCCATGCGGCAATCATGGATGCCTCGAGGTGATGGCGGCAGGGCCGTCTATCGCTGCAGCAGCTATTCGAGCGGTGTCGTCAGGAGCCGGCACCGTCATACGAGATCTCACCGGCGGGCGAATTGAGGAAATCACCGCGGAGGTAGTATCAGAAGCCGCCAACCGGGGAGACGCTCTAGCACAGGGGTTCATACGCGAATCCGGCAGATACCTCGGCATAGGAATCGCGAACGCCGTGAACTTGCTGAGCCCGGAGATAGTAGTAATTGGCGGAGGCGTAGCCCGGGCAGGCGGCATTCTGTTCGACGAGGTTCGAAAGACGGTGCAGAGGCGCGCCTTCACCACAATGGTGAACCTGCCGCCGATTGTCCCGTCTGCCAGGGGTGAAGATGCAAGTTCGATAGGCGCTGCCGCCCTCGTGTTCGAAGAGATGCTGGCCGTGGGCAGGATTGCTGATCTAGTGCGGGCTACGGGGATGGGCGCCAGCATGAACGGAGAGTGACGTTCCTTTTCGATGCACATGAAACTCATGATTGCCGATGGGTTTTGCGTGCATGCGTGCTCTGGGCAAATAGCGGTTACGAGTGATTTTGTCGCCTTCTCACGATGGCGCCAGCACCATGCGGATATTCGGGAGCATCTATCTTCCGCTTGCCAAGCCTGCGCTGATCACCATAGGCATTCTCCAGTTCATGCCGGCGTGGAGCGACTTCATCGGGCCTCTGATCTATCTGCATTCGGAGAAGAACTACACACTCACTCTGGCGCTCAACACATTCAGGGGAACACACTACACTGATTGGCACTATCTGATGGCAGGCACCATGATGGTTGCGCTCCCATCGCTGATATTCTTCTTCTTGGGCCAAAACTACATCATTGGCGGAATCACGGTAAGCGGCATCAAGTAGTCCTTCGACAAGGACGTCTCAAGGGAGTGACGCACCATTTGATAAACGAGTGGGAAAGCCCTGAACTTGTGGGGTACGGCCTTGAGGCGCCGCGATGCGCCACTATTCCCTACCTGGATCCCGCGAGGGCTCAATGGCACTACCCCGAGCGCTGCATCATGCTGGGCGGAGAGTGGAGGTTCCATTGATCGCCGAATCCCAGTGTGCGACCTATGGATTTCTTCAAGGCCGACTACGATGTGTCGGGCTGGCCCGAACTGCCTGTGCCTAGCAACTGGCAGTTTCACAGCTACGACGTGCCGACATACACTGATGTGACATACCCGTTCGAAAATGCGCCGGCGTGAATTCGGCCTTCTACGTGTGGGTCAATGGGCGCAAAGTCGGGTTCAACCAGGGAAGCCACATGCCCGCTGAATTCGAAATCAGCACGCTCACGCGTCCGGGCAGAAACATGGTGGCTGTAGAGGTATACAGTGGTGTACCGGCAGTTGCCTTGAAGACCAGGACATGTGGCGCTTGGCGGGGATCTTCCGCGACGTGTCTGTGTATTCGCCCCCTCCGGTGCACATACGCGACTTCTCAGTAGCGTGCGACCTTGGCGGCGACTACAAAGACGCGGTGCTGCGCGTGTCAGCTCAAGTTCGGAATTTCTCGCAGCGTAAGTCGCGTCCCCTCACTTTGAGTGCGAGCCTCATTGACCCGCTAGGGAATCGTTGCCGTTGTCAGATGATCGCGCCGGTCGAAGCCATCAACTAGCACGGGTTAAGCTCTGTTGAGATGAGAGACGATATAGCCAACCCGCGCAAGTGGACGGCTGAGACGCCTGAGCCCTACACCGTGCTGCTCGAACTGAGCGACGAGGCAGGCGCATGCATCCACTCTGCTAGGTGCAACTTCGGATTCCGCGCGGTTGAGGTTCACGGAGAACGCCTGCTCGTGAACGGTGTACCTATCAAGCTGAAGGGCGTAAACAGGCATGAGTTCTACCCTGACTGGGGGCAGGCCGTTCCCGTCGAGGTCATGCTGGAAGATGCGCGGTTGATGAAGCAGCACAACATCAACGCGGTTCGAACGGCACACTATCCCAACGATACCAGGTGGCTCGACATATGCGATTTGTACGGCCTCTATGTGATAGACGAGGCGGACATTGAGTCGCACGGAGTGCCGTGCACACCCGGCGTTACCCTGGCTGGAAGGCCCGAGTGGCGCACCGCCCATCTCGACAGAACAGAGCGCACGGTGATACGCGACAGGAATCATCCATCTGTAATCAATCTATACCCCACCTCGACCTGATAGAAAGCGAGACAACAGTTATGCTCAGCGGCGTGTCGGACGCAAGGCGATTTGAGGTGGCCATCGGCAGGGAGAGCGGAGCAATAGAACGTTTCTCGGTCGGCGATACCCAACTCATCACATCAGCGCTGGCGCCCAACTACTGGCGAGCCCCGACAGACAACGACGTGGGCAACAAGGTGCCCGAAAGATGCAGCGTGTGGAGGCGCGCGGGACGTGATCGCCGTCTGCTGCAGCTGTCCGTGGAGCGGCTTGGCGCGACTAGGGTCGTGGTCTGCGCCCGAGGCACGCTGCCATTGGGTGACTCCCGATACTCCACGACATACACGGTATTTGGCACGGGCGACGTCGTGGTCACGCACTCAACGATCCCTGAGGGCCGCCTACCCGAGATACCCCGCATCGGAATGCAGATGGAGATACCCGGGCAGTTCTGCACTACAACGTGGTACGGGCGCGGCCCGCATGAGAACCACTGGGATCGGAAGGCAGGCGCCCAACTTGGCGTCTACTCCATGCCCACGGCGGAGCTAGTCCATCCGTATTGCAGGCCGCAGGAGACGGGCAACAGGTGCGACGTGCGCTGGGCGATGTTCGCCGGGCCCAACGGAATCGGGCTTCTTGCCGTGGGTATGCCGACGATTAAGTTTTCCGCATGGCCCTGCGCCATGGATGACCTGGAATCGGCGAAACACGTACATGAAGTGCCGCGGCGAGAGCGGATCCATCATAAACATAGGATCCGGTTGGCGCCTTAAGGGAGGACCCGACGCCGCCGCCTACTGTGCCGCCAAAGGCGGAATCGTCAACCTCACCCGCGCAATGGCCATCGATCACGGTCCAGCGTCTATCCGAGTCAACTGCGTATGCCCGGGCGACACCGACACTCCGCTTCTTGGGATGGAGGGCCTGAGCCGGTATGGGTTTGCAGATGACGCTGGGTACATGGCCCGCAAACTCCTACAGGCAGCCGAGGGTCTTGCAGGCGACGCTCCTATCAGGGAAAACTACAACCCCGAAACAGGCGCCGGACTCAACGCGGCCAACTTCAGCTGGTCCGCCGCCTGCTTCTATCTCCTGGTTATCAAGTAGCGGCAGAGGAGGCCGGCACGCCTCGCGGCGAAACGGCCTCCTGCTCTTCCCGTTGTTAGGCGTCCTGAAGAGCCCAGGCCTGACTTGGCTGCGCCGATAATCCCGTCTGAAGGCCCGAGGCCAGGGAGTCACCTGGCCACTCCCCAAGCTGCCACTTTGGGCATAACCTTCCGACACCACTTGAGGAAGAACTGGATGAGTGGACCGGCCCCCAATGCGTAAGCAACCGTTCCAAGGCCGATAGGACCGCGCATTGCCCACGCCATGATCAGCACGGTGAGATCAATACACACGCGGGCAAGGCGTATGCTGGTGTGCAGGGCATCGCGTAGGCCCAGCATCACGCCTTCACGAGGCCCAGATCCGAGGCCAGGCACAAGATACACCGCTATCCCGATGCTGTATACAATCAGCCCCGCCGCAAAATACGCAACCTGGGCCGGCAGACCATGTGCGGCCGAGAGCACGGCCAGGAATCGATCGGAGAACTCCCCGATAAGCAACATGTTCATCACCGTGACAAGCGTAGGGGGTTGCCTGAGGGCCCACGCAAGCAGGATCAAGACCAACCCCACCAGCTGAGACGCTCTGCCAAAGGTGATCCCCGTTTTCGCAGCTAATCCCTGTTCGAATGCGCCCCACGGGCCCATGCCCAGCCCGCTCCTGAGTATCAGGCTGATCCCGAGAGCTGCGAGAGCCAGACCGATAAGGACTATACCGTATTGAGTTGCTCTTTTCATGCTACACAAGACCCAGCCCGCCGTCGGACATGATTACCTGCCCTGTGATCCAGTTGGACTCGTCAGATGCGAGGAACGTAACTAACCCCGTGTGGTCCTCCGGATGGCCTATCCTGCCGGCAGGAGTACGTTCCTCGATACCGCGCAGGACCTCGGGGTGTTCAAGGTAGAATGGAGACGTGAAGGGCGTCGTTTCGGTGGGGCCCGGCGCCACCACGTTCACCTGGATATTGTATGGCGCAAGCTCCATCGCCGCCACGCGCGAAAATGCGATCAGACCCGCCTTGGCCGCGCAATAGCCTGCGTGAGTGGCCTCAGGGCGCACACCGCCCACCGACGCGAAGTTGATGATCTTCCCAGACCCTCTCTCCTTCATGATTCGCCCAAACACCTGGCACGCCATGAATGGCAACCTGACGTTGACATCCCACAACTGGTCCAAAGCGTCGACTGAATGATCCAGAAACGCCTCCCGGTAGATTCCCCCGGGGCAGTTCACCAGTATGTCCACGCGGCCCATCGCCTTCTTACAGCCTTCTGCCAGACTCTCACAGTCATCCGGCGTCCCGAGATCTGCAGCTATTGCAGTGCACTTGCCCGGTACAGCCTGCGCCAACGATTCTGCCGCCGCGCGCACCTGCTCAGCTCGACGGTCTACCAGCACCACATTGGCCCCAGCACCTACGAACTCGCGCCCAATGGCTTTCCCTATCCTGCCTGCTCCGCCTATTACTACAGTGTTCTTGCCGGCAAGTCGTCCGCTGTGCGCCACGGCGTCAGCCGTGCCGCGCGTCGCCCTGCGCTCCGAATCTCTCGTCATTTCCCTGCTTCGCCCCTCTCTGCGTCTCACTAGACAAGACAGTTGCGACCGCCAGCGCGGCATCCATCGCCGCTACTATGGCATTTGCGTCGCCTGGCGGGCGCTCAGGCCTCACGTTGCGCACTACATTGGACCCGGCGGTACATATTGCCGCTGTGCGCAGGCCAATCAACGAGCCTACGACCATCAGCGTCGCTGCCTCCATCTCCATCGCAAGCACGCCCAACTGCGACCACTTTGCGATGATGCCGCAAGTCTCGGTCTTGGGCGGATCCGGACCTATCAGCCACGGCTTGGTCGCATAGAAGGTGTCAACGGTGACCCCCAGGCCCACGTGGTGCCTGAGCCCTCGCGCTCTGCACGCAGCGACCAGAGCCGACACATACTCCCAGTCGGCCACTGCCGGGTAGTTGGGCGGAACATACGCGTCGGCCGCGCCGCTGTATCTCACGCACGCGCTGAGCACTATCAGATCGCCTGGCTCCACACGGGGAGCAATCCCTCCACACGTTCCGACCCTTATGATATTGCGCGCCCCATGCTGCATCAGTTCTACGATAGCCACCTCGCACGAAGGCCCGCCGATCCCGGTGGAGCATGCTCCTATCTCCATGCCTCGGTACGAACCGCGCAGGCACAGGTACCCCCGGTTCTCGCCGATGGTCTCGCATTGATCCCACATAGACCCCATCTCACGTACTCGCGCAGGGTCTCCGGCGATCAACATGGTCTGTGGCACCCTCGCCGTCATCAGTCCAAGGTGAGTCTTGCCCTGCCCACTCATCTCGCGTTCCATCCTGTGCTCTTCCGCCCTCCTCTCTCGCTACTTGAATCCGGTGCTGCTTATACCGCGCACGTACTGCTTCTGCACCGCCAAGAAGAGCAGCATCGGGGGCAGGCTCGCCGCTATGGCCGAGCTGAAGAGGTTAGCCCAATGCGCCTCCTCGGCTGTAACGTGACTGGCCACCGCCACCTGCACCACCTGATACCGGCTGGAATACGTGGCAACCAACGGCCAGAAAAGCGAGTTCCACTGGAACAGGAACATCATCACCACTACCGTCACAACCGCCGGCAGGCTCAGTGGGATCACTATTCTGGTGAAGATCGAAAGCCACGACGCCCCATCCACTCGGGCCGCCTCAAGCAGCTCAGTCGGGAGTTCCTCGAAGAACTGTTTAAACAGGAAGATGCCGAGCCCATTTCCCACAGCCGGCAGTATCAGGGCCCAGTAGGTGTTGACTATCCCGATGCGCTTCACCACCAGGTGGAGCGGGATCACGATGGCCTCGAAAGGAACCATGAACGTGAGCAACACGATGAAGAAGAAGACCGACTTACCCGGGAAGACGAATTTGGCCAGTGCGAACCCGGCCATTGCGCTGACTACTACGCCCATGGCGATGGCGCCGAAAGCGACGATGAAGCTATTGGCGAGCGCCCGTCCGAAGCCCAGATTGGTGAAGATGTTGATGAAATTGTCCAGCGTTACTTCAGACGGAAAGAACGTCCGCCAAGTAAGCGGGTTAGCATACTCATACAGTGACCCTGCGGGCCTGAGCGCGGAGGCCAATGTCCACCACAGCGGGACTATGAAAACCAGCGCCAACGCCACGAGGAGTGCCCCCATGAGGAGTCTGCCGCAGATCCTGCCGACATGATTCGCGCCGCGCGCACGGTGCGCATGATGCATGCCTTCATACACCTCCGCCTCAACACTCGAACGAGGCCCGTGTGAGCCTGAGTTCTACCACCGAAGTGATCAGGATCACAACGAGCAACATCGACGAAATGGCCGTAGCTCTCCCCAGGTCGACATTGACGAACGCGCTCTTGTACGACTCGTACATGAGCATGTTGGTGGATCTCATTGGGCCGCCCCTAGTCAGGATGAACACCGGCGCGAATGTGAGGAAATTGAACGCAGTATTCGAAACCAAAACGAACGACATCGTGCGGGCGAGCAGCGGAAGGGTGATGCGGAACGTCCTTGTCAGGCCGCCTGCCCCGTCGATCTCAGCCGCTTCGTACACCTCCTGCGGTATTCCCTGCAACCCTGCCAAGAAGAACATCATCCAGTAGCCCGCGCTGCGCCAAAGCGACATGGCCATGAGGCACCACAGGGCCTGGCTCGAAGATGTGAGAAACGGCTGGGGCTGGAGCCCGAGCATGCGCAGAACG
>Ga0255345_1001640_pt1 | contig 31533 bp, 27 predicted proteins | sample wastewater_treat_6_FD_192415 | JGI IMG/M metagenome (GOLD analysis project Ga0255345, IMG submission 192415) | Wastewater microbial communities from Lulu Island WWTP, Vancouver, Canada - plant20 | ecosystem: Engineered > WWTP > Wastewater > Unclassified | place: Canada: Vancouver, British...
CCGTCCGAGTGACCGTCGCCGTCCGTGTCAATGCTTTGCGGGTCGGTATGATGAAGGAAGATTTCAGCGCCGTCAGTCAACCCGTCGCCGTCGGAATCCTGCCGATTCGCTACGGCATAAAACCGTATCCGCGCGTTGCTGGATATATTCGCGTCCTCGTACACGCCAAGGCCATTCGTCAGCGCCAGATTCGTCATCAGACATTCCCATTCGCTTTCCAACCCGTCAAACGCCGGCGACACTTGATGCCAATGGATATTGGTGCTGGTGATGACCTCGTCGTTTTCATTAGTCCAAACCACCACGGAAACGCTGGACGTGTGCCAGACGGTATAGGCGAAAATCTCGGCCACGTCCGCTCCGTTCGTCACCGTGAGCTGCACATTTCCGTTGCTCAGAATCTGCATATCCGCAAAGCCGAATTCGCCCGCCTCTAATCCCCTCGTTGCCGCGCCGCCAGACTTGGCTGAACGTGGTGCGTTGTAGCGCGCAAATGTTTCCTCAATGCGTCTTTCGGTGTAAAGGTACGGCTCGACATCCTCCGTGGGTAGCAAGTCCAGTTGCAGAATCACGCGGGATGGGTCGGCATCCGCCGGCCATTTGCGGGTAGCCCCATCAACGGGGATGGCCGCAATCAGCTCCCCCTCGGCATTGTAAATGAGCGTTTCGCGCGTCTTGGGGTCTTGAATCAGCGAAAGCGGATAAATCACCACGCTGTTTTTGTCCTCGCCTAAAAGCCCCGCCAAAAACTGCTCGTCAAAGTATTGGGCGTCAAAAGGCGCGACCGGCGGGAACATTGGCTGAGTCCACGAAAGCCCCGGCGGGGTAATTCGATTGAACATCCGGCGCTGGACTTCCGCGCCCTCCGCCAAATCCTGAATATCCAAGACCTCGTGTTCCATGAAATCGGCGAATTGCTCGGCATCAACGGGCGCGGGCTTTTCGGTGCGGGAAGCAGCCGAGGCAAAAGCGACAAAGCACAACACACCATAAAGAACGGCGATGCTGCTCCCGATGGCGATTAGTTGATGCTTTTTTAGATTTTTCATTGCTCATGCTCCTAGGTGGTTGGCATGAACTTGGTGACGCACAAACTGGAAAGAGGGCACGACACCAAGCTCATGTCTCTTTCGAGGGACCGCGAAGCCCCACCTACAAAACACAAGACGAGGAGCCGCGCCCAGGTGGGCGCGTCTCCACAGCCTCGTCTTGTAGGAGAAAATTCGCGGTTTTCGAAAGAAACGATGACTGCGTAAAACGCAATAAACTCAAAGAACTAAACGAGTCCAGACATGATTCATGTCGGAACTACCGGACTTATCGCAGAAACCTGCTCGGCTGGCTAGAAAAAATATCGCAACGGCGCATAAGGATAATTCCATAAAAAGACAAGTCGTCCCACCCCGGGTCTACACGGAAGATTCACTTTAAGACCACTGCCCTATTCCGCTTGTGATTCACCGCCACATGGAACCGGGATTGATTTTTACTCCAACGGAGCGCATGGTGCCCTCATGCAACTCAGCTTTTGGAAAATGCACGGCGCGGGCAACGACTTCATCCTGCTGGATGACCGCCAACTCTCGTTCCCAACGGACGATTCCGCCGGCATCGCCCGCCTCTGCGACCGGCGGCGCGGCATCGGCTCCGATGGTCTCCTACTGATTCAACCGCCCACTCGCCCCGACGCCTCTTTTCGCATGCGCTTTTTCAACCCGGATGGCGGCGAAGCCGACCTGTGCGGCAACGGCGCGCGCTGCATTGCCCGCCTCGCCCATGAAATCGGCGCCGCCCCCGCCGACATGCAAATCGAAACCGCGGCCGGCCTGATGCGCGCGGTGCGCCTCGAAACCGGCATACGCCTCTTTTTCCCGCCCCCGCACGACTGGCGCCTGAACCTTGAAATAACCGCCGCCGACACCACCTGGCCGCTGCACTTCGTCAATAGCGGCGTCCCCCACGCCGTCCTCAACGTGGACGATGTCGCCACCGTCAACGTCGCTCAACTCGGCCCCCTGATTCGACACCACGCCCTTTTTGCGCCAGCCGGAACCAACGTCAATTTTGTTCAAGTCACGGGAACAAACTCTCTCGCCATCCGCACGTTTGAGCGCGGCGTGGAAGCCGAAACATTAGCCTGCGGCACCGGCATGGTGGCCGCCGCCCTGCTCGCCACCAAATTAAACTGGGTGCAACCGCCCGTCACTTTAACCACCGCTGGCGGCGACCAGCTCATCGTCGAACTCGACCCCCTCACACTGACCGGCCCGGCGGAACACTCCTTCCGCGGAACCATCAACCACTAGCCATCAACCGACCGCACCCGAACCATGCGAACGCCCTCCCGTTCGCCCACCACAACTTTCCCCGCCGCCACCAGCGGCCCCAGCCGCCGCTCCAACTCCGCCACGCTCATGCCCTCCGCCTGCGCCAGCGCCCCCAGCTCCATCGGATGCCGCGCCAGCCACGCGACCCATTCGTCATCCGAACGAGTCCCGCGCGCCTGCCCCTCTCCGTGAAACTCCGGCACTTCCCCCGCCGGCTCAAAGAAGCCCGCCACCTCGCGCAACCGCGCCTCCGACACCCGCGCAACCGGCACACCCGCCTGCGCGGGCCGCATAACCGTATTCAAATGCACCGCATCCGGCCGCACGCCCCGCACCAACTCCGCAATCGCGCGCACCTGCTCCGGCAAATCGTTATATCCCCGCAACAGCATCACTTCCACCCACAACTGCCCCGCGAATTCATTCCGCAAAGCCCGCGCCCCCGCCATTAATTTTTCAAACGTCAAACCAGCCGCCGGACGATGAATCCGCTGAAAGGACGCCTCATCCCAGGCGCTGATCGTCACCTTCACAACATCCGCCGCCGCCGCATCGCGACGCACCTCCGGCAGCCACATCAGCGAACCATTGCTCAACAGCGCCGTTTTATATTTCCCCGCCCCGCGCACATGCCGCAGAACATCGCCAAACCCGGTATGCAGCGTCGGCTCGCCGGAACCCGCCAGCGTAATAAAATCAGCCGCCGCCCCCCCCGCCCGCCAGCGCTCGAACTCCGCAATCACATCCGCCGTCGGCACCCATTCTCTCCGGGCCAGCGTCAACTCCGTCGTTTGCCCAATCTGGCAAAACACGCAATTTTCCGTGCAAACCTTCACCGGATTCAAATCCACGCCCAGCGAAAGCCCCAGCCGCCGCGAAGGAACCGGGCCGAACAAATAACGATAAGCCTGCCGATGCGTCATGCCCGACAGTTTCCCCCGCCCGCCCCTCCGTGTCAAATGCGCTGTTTGGCCCCTGCAAAAATCTTGCAGGCCATTGCAAGACGGCCACACAGAAAATGCTTATTTCGCGGCTTCTGTAAGAATCTGCAGAAGCTGCCCGGCGCTGGCGGCCCACGTGAATGTGGCCGCGCGGTCGCGGGCGCTGGCGATGAGCTGCTCGCGTTCGGCGGCGGGCATGGCAATGGCCGTCCGGATGGCTTCGGCAAATGCGGCTTCATCGCGTCCATCCGCGTAAAGCACGGCATCGCCGCCGATTTCAGGGATGGATGCTTCGCGGGTGGTCAGCACCGGCGTGCCCGCGCACATGGCTTCCAATACCGGCAGGCCGAAGCCTTCGTAAAGGGACGGAAATATCAGCCAGTCCGCGGCCTGATAGAGCGCCTTCAAATCCCGAAAATGAACGTCTGGAAAACGCAGGACGCGACCGGCGGGCGAATCGCGCAACGCCGCGAGAACCTCCGGCTCGCCCAGACGGGCTTTCCCCACCAAGACCAGACGGTGGGGAATCTGCGCGGTCAGACGATTAAAGGCGCGAATCAGCAGGGGAATATTTTTATGCGGATAGCTGTGCGCCACGCAAAGCAAGTACGGCGCATCGCGCACGGCGGCGGGCGGGGCATCCGCTTTTTTCCCAAATGAAGGGTCGGCAGCCAGCAACGTAACGGACACTTTTTCCGGCGGGATATTCAAAAAATGAACGGCTTCGGACTTGGCAAATTCGGAAATCGCCACAACGGAGACGGCACGCCGGGCAGCCAGCGGATAGAGCATATCCATGGCGCGCGCGGCCAGCCAGGAAACATCCTGCGGAAAGCGTTTGTATTGCATGTCCAGAACCGTGACGACCTGCGGACAGGCGCACCAGGCCGGCGCGGTATAGCCCGGCGACCAGAGCACGTCCGGGCGCGCCCGGCGAATCAGCCCCGGCAACTGAAATTGCTCTGCCAGAATGCGCGCGAGGCGGTTCGTGGCGGCTACGCCGGTTGGGACAACTTCCGCGCGGGGAAACTCCGCGCGCAACAGGCGGTCATTTTCGGCATTGGAAAACAGCACCACATCCGGCGGCTGCGGCTGCCGCTGAAGCGCCTCCAGCGTTTCGCGCAGATAGGTTTCCGACCCGCCGACTTCACCCGGCAGATAAAAAAGAGTGTTAACCCCCAGCCGCAGGGTGCTCATGGGCTTCTTCCTTTTCGTCGGGCGGGCGCGCGTTTCCGCGCTGCTCCAATTCACGAATCCGGGCTTCCAAAATGGCGGTGCGCGACGCAATGGCAGCCACCTTGTCGTTCAGTGCGGACAGCGCAATGGAAAAGTGGAACGATACCAGCACCAGGAAAATAAAAATGACGGCCACGAGCGAAGTGACGTACTGCATGCCGAACCATTCACGGGTGATGTCCACCAAGTTCGGAAACAGAGCCACGAGAATAATCATGGCGGCGGTAGCCAGCCACAGGATGGCGTATTTTTCGCGCAACTTGTAACTGCGAATGGCCAGCAGCGTAATCAGAAAAACCCCGATACTGACCACACCCATCAGGGCGCGAATCCGCATCAGTTGGTCGGCCCGGGTCAGCCAAGGCCACATCAGCCAGCCCGCCACGGCCAGAATCCCGATGCCAAACAGCCAGCGTTTTTTCATGCCTGCCCCCTTTCCCGGCGGCGGATATAGGCCGCCGAACCGCGCCTGTCCACTGCCCGCAGGCGATCCACAAACAGCGCCAGAAAAACCTTGGCCGCAAAAATAAGCGTGCCCCATGTTTGCAACGTGGAAACTCCGGCCTGACGCGGACGAAACGCGACCGGCACCTCCGCCATCGAAAACCCCTGGCGACGCAAAAGCGCAATGGCCTCCGCTTCGGGATAATCAGCGGGATAATGCAGCGCGAAACAATGCAAAAGCGGGCGCGTGACCAGCCAGAATCCGGACGTGGGGTCCGTAATGCGCTGGCGGCAGATGAGCGACACAAAAAACGCCAGCCCTTTCAGCACAACGCGCCGGAAGCGGTTGCCCAGATAGGTGCTATTGACCCCATAGCGCGTGCCCACGATTAAATCAGCGGGAGCCGTCAGCATGGCCTCCACCAGCTTCAAGGCTTCCGCCGGCGGATGTTGCCCGTCGCCATCGAGCCGCAAAACATAGTCGAACGAATGCTCCAGCGCATATTTGAAGCCGGTTTGAATGGCCGGCCCGACGCCCAGATTGCAGGGCAGGCGCAAGACAAGCGCTCCGTGTTTTTGGGCCACAGCGGCGGTGTCATCGGCGGAGCCGTCATCCACCACGGCAATGGTCGCGCCACCCAGACTGGCGTGTGCTTCCTGCAGAAGCCCGGCGAGGGCGGCTTCCTCATTATAGGCGGGAATAACCACCAGCGTACGTTTCAAAAACGACTGGATCGCAGCTTCCATAACCGTTCAGTTTGGCATGAGCACGCCGCCCGGTTCAACCCGAATCATAACCCGCCGCAACAAAACGCCCAAATCCTCCGGGTAGCCCTGCAAATGATAGTGCGCGGGATTATACGGCTTCTCCACCCGGAACGAATAAACGCCCGTCGCGGGGCGCGCATCATCATCCGCCGGCCGCACCAGACGGCCTTCCACCTGCTGTTCGCCCGTGGGAACGGTCAAGCGCAGGGGCGGCCCGCCCCAAGGCGGATGAATCTCCAACATCTGTTCCCGCCAAGACTCATGCGGCGGGGTCCATTCGCAAGCGGCGGAAAACACAACGGAGCCACCCGGCGCGGGCACCGGCCCAATCAATCCGCTACCCTGCCGCGTCCACCGCATCTGTTTGCGTTGCGGCCCCCAATCGCCGCGCAAACCGATGGGGCTGCCATCAAAGAATTTATCCTGAAACGCGCCATCACCGGCGCCAATCGGAACAGCGCGGGCAAACAAATGACTAACGTGGCGCTCGCCCCGTTCCGCCGGATAAAAAGTTTTCGCCTGAACAACGGAAAAAACACCCGTCGGCTCGAATACGGCATCCAGTCGCCAGCCATCCTCCAGCGCGGTCGGCGACCACGAAGTGGCCACCCAAACCTCTGATGTTTGCGCGAGTGCGCCCACCCAAGCCGCAACTTCCGGCCACTGCTCACGGGCATGTTCTCCCAGCCCCAGCACGCGATGTTGCAAGCCCGCCGCATACGGCACACTGTGCGGGAAATAATCAAAAATCACCCAGCGCGAGTGCCCCAGACGCCGGGCGACAGCTTGCGTCCAATCCGTCGAGCCTCGCTCGTTGACCGCCACATGCGCCGCCGGCCAATGCGCAAGATTCCACAAGCCCGCGACTCCCAGCAAAGCGACCGCCGTCCACGCTACGAGCCGCCCTCCGCACGCCGCCCAATGCTTAACGGCCATCGCAAGCGGCACGGCCAAAAGCGCAATCATCGGCAATAAAATCGGCAAAAACCGCCGCTGGCTCCACAAGCCCACGGGCGTTTCCACGCCTTTGATAAACAAAAATACGCAAGCCGCCCACGCCAAACCCGCAAACCAAAAACGTTCGCGCAACGGACGGCGGGACGTCAGCAAACTCGCCATGCCCGCCAAGATAATTGCCGCGCCGGACCAGCGCACGCCGCTCCACGTGGCAACCGCCCCTTTGCGCAAAAGCAACCCGACGCTCCCTGGCAAAAACATCACGACCAGCACGGGCGACAAAAAAATTGCCAGCCACCCCCACGGCGTAAGCTGCGCATCCAGTCGCCGAATTTTTTCGCGCACGGACGGCCGGAACGCCCCCCACCCCGTCACGCACGTCATGAGCGCCAGCGCAACCAGCGACACGGCAATCGCCCGATGCTCCAGTCCTCCAAACACCATGCGCCGCAAGCTGGCCCAACGGGTCCAATCGCCATAGGGCTGACAAACCCAGCGGGTCAGCGCCCAGGCCGGCGCCAATCCCGCAACCAAGCCCCCCACAATGATTCCGGCGTGTCGCGGGCGGCGCGATTCAGCCATCAGGCCAATCGCAACGATGCCCGCCGGCACCGCCAGCGTGGGATGAAAGCTCACGGCCAGCCCCAACAGAAAACCGGCAACCGGCCCCGCGATGACTCCACGCGGCGGGCGCGGCACGGCCGCGGCAATCACGCTGGCGACCAGAATTGCGCCCACGGCTTCCGCGTAAAACCCGCGCAGAAACCACGCCGGCCACGCGGTCATCACGCCCAGCGCCGCCGCCACCAACAACCCCCAGCCGCCGCCGACGCCAAACGCAACCGCCACCACCAACAGCCAGCCCAACGCGCCAACCAACGGCACAAACCGATCCGGCGACAGCCACGACGCCACCCCGGCGGCCGCCAGCGGCAACGTCGGCATGAAAAACGGGCGCGCTTCCGGATTGCTCGGCGACGACAACTGAAAGGACAAATCGCGCGTCAGCCGCCCGCCGGGACGATACAAAAAATGGCGCCGCAATTCTTCCGGCGCCTGCGCAAAAACGGCGTCATCATCCAGCAGCCCGCGCCCATCCGCCAGAACGTGCGCCATCTGGCGATAGGCCGCAACATCCAGCCCCGCGAACGTGTCTTCATGAGGCCACGCCAGCAGCGCCGTCGCCCCGCCAAGCCCCAATAAAACGAGCGCCACCCGCACGGCAGGCTTCGCCGCGCTCCAGCCGTTCCGCAACAAAGGTCCGGTCCGCGCCAGCAAAAAAAGCAACGGCAACAGCGTCGCCCAAGCCAAGCCCATGGATAGCAGGTTCGTCATCGGCTCTTATATATACCTTTTGGGTTGAGAAACCCACAGGATTATTCTCGCGCAGTGTACACGAAGTGTATACGTTATACACCGCATGATGGAAACCTCGCAACAGGCCCCAACCGCCGCACCGCAAACCGCGGTAATCATTCCCCATCTGGACCGCTTGGCGGATACCGCCGCCTGTTGCGCTTCTCTGGCCGCGCAAACCCGCGCCCCGGCGCTGGTGCTTGTGGTGGACAACGGCTCCCGCGCGCACAGCGAACACGAATTGGCCGCCGCCTGCCTGACCGCCCAAATCCTTCGACTGGACACCAACCGGGGCTTTGCCGGCGGGGTCAATGCCGGCATTCGCCGCGCGCGGGGAAACCCGGCCATTCGCTATATCTGGGTGCTCAACAACGACACCATCTGCCCGCCCGACACGCTGCAAAAGCTGGAGGACCGCCTCGCCGCGCATGAGCAACTCGGCATGCTCGGCTGCCCTCTGCAAGAAGGCCCGGCGGAGCAGCCGCGCCACGTTTCCGCCGCGCGCAAACTCGCCCGCCCCGGCATGCGCCCCGTCCCGGCGAAAAATACTTCCGACTTCGACTATCTTTCCGGCGCCAGCCTGTTCATCCGCCGCAACGTTCTGGAGGATGTCGGATTGTTCGACGAACGCTTTTTCTTCTTTTTTGAGGATGCCGATTTCAGCCGCCGTGTGCGACAACGGGGCTGGCAACTGGCCGTGGCCGAGGACGCGCCAATTGTTCATCGCGGGTCAGCCACCATCCGCCACCTGACGGAGCTGCAATCGTATTATTACCGGCTGGGGCATGTGCGCTATGTGCGGAAATACGCCCGTTTCCCGCTGGCAACAGCCCTGCCGCCGTTCATCTTCCGCCTGCTGGCGGAAGCCTGCCGATTCCGCTGGGCCGCGCTGCGCGGCAATGGCCGAGGTTGGCGCGACGGCTGGCGGAATGGATGACGCCCACGCCCTTACAGGCGGGCGTCCACTTCGCTTAACGGCAGGAGGCGCTTCACGTCAAACAGCACATGCGGATTCGCGCCCCACGCATGAATATCCGCCGGCGAAAGTTTTTTGAATTCGTCGTGCGCCACGGCCAGAATAATCGCGCCATACGCGCCCGCGCGCGGCTCGCCGACCAGCGAAAAACCGTATTCCGCCTTCACTTCCTCCGCGTTGGCGCGGGGGTCGCACACCTCGCACGTGATGCCAAAGCTGTTCAACGTCTCAACAATATCCGGCACCCGCGTATTGCGAATGTCCGGGCAGTTTTCCTTGAAGGTCAGGCCGAGAATCAACACCCGCGCATCCGCCAGCGGAATTTTCTTTTCGGCCATCATCTTGATGACATGCTTGGCGACATACGCGCCCATGCCATCGTTGGTGCGGCGGCCGGAGAGAATCATTTCGGGATGGAAGCCAAGCGCCTGGGCCTTATGCGTCAGATAGTACGGGTCCACGCCAATGCAATGCCCGCCCACCAAGCCCGGTTGAAAACGCAAAAAGTTCCACTTGGTGCCGGCGGCGGCCAACACCTCGCCGGTATCAATGCCCATGCGCGCGAACAACAGCGCCAGCTCGTTCATCAGGGCGATATTCACATCACGCTGCGTATTTTCAATCACCTTGGCGGCCTCGGCCACGCGAATGGACGACGCGCGATGCGTGCCGGCGGTGATGATGGAGGCATAAAGCTGGTCAATAAACTCGGCCGCTTCCGGCGTGGAGCCGGACGTGACCTTCACAATGGATGGCAGGCGATGCGCCTTGTCGCCGGGGTTGATGCGCTCGGGGCTGTAGCCCACAAAAAAGTCGCGGTTGAACGTCAGGCCGGACGCCTTTTCGATTTCCGGCACGCAGACTTCCTCCGTCGCGCCGGGATAAACGGTGGATTCAAAAACCACGTAGCCGCCGGGCGACAGCGCCTGCCCCGCCGTGCGGCTGGCCGCCACCAGCAGCGAAAGGTCCGGCCGGTTGAACTCATCCACCGGCGTCGGCACGCACACGATAAACACCTGACAACCCTTCAAATCCGCCGGGTCGCAGGTGAACGACAAATGCTTCGCGGCGGCCAATTCATCCGGCGTGGTTTCCTCGGTCGAGTCGCGCCCCTCGCGCAATTCCGCGATGCGCGCGGGCTTCAAATCAAACCCCACCACGGGATACTTTTTGCCAAACTCCACCGCCAGCGGCAGTCCCACATAACCCAGGCCGATAACGGCAACTTTCGTGTCGGTTTTCATCCGTCGTAACTTTCTTTCGTTTCCTTCAAAACAGTTCAATTGCGATTTTTTCAAAAGCCGTTCCAACTGCGCCCGCGATGATTCCACGCCGCCCCGCGCCGGTCAAGTCATCCGCGCGGCGGCCCAACCATTTGCGGCAACGGGGACGCGCCGGGGGAACGGCCGCCTCACTGCATTTGCTCCTCGCGCCAATAGAGCGGCGTGACGCGCTTGTCGCCCACTTCAAAGACGGCCCACACGCCAAACTGAACGCCGTTATTTTCGCCAATAGACACCACGCGCACGAATTGGCGGTCGGACACCGATAGCCTGTCCGCCAGCGCCGGGTCCATCCCGGAGCGACTGATGGCGTCGCCGACGCTCTTGAAGCCGTCGTCGAGCGTGTTGGCGATTCCGTCTTCGCCCAGCCGATACTTCAGCAAATCATCCACCACCCAATCCGGCATCATCTGCCCGCGCTGGGTGGTCAGCGTCAGCAGCACTTCGCGCGAAGCCGTATTCACGTTGACCTTGCCATCGCCGAACGTGGTGAGCAAATGCGCGATTCCCCGCAGCGGCTCGCCCTTGGGGTCCGCCGGCGGCCCGCCATAAACAATTTCCGGCGTGAAGTTTTTAATCAACAGCAATTCATCCACGGTATCCAGCGGAGCATTCTTCGGCTCATACTCCTGCCGCTTGTAATACTCGTCATCCTTCTCCGCGCCATTCAGTCGGTGCTCGTCGTTTTCATCAATGAAATCCATGAAGCAATCAATCAAGTCGGGCCAGATTTCCTCCGGCACGCCCGCCTGGTCCAGCAGCTCCTCCCAATCGTCGTCCGACAGCATATTCACGTTCCGCCGCCCGGACTCCGGCAGAATATCCAGCGTGGCGCTGGACTCGCCCATCGTCACGTTCACGCCCGTCAAGCCGATGCCGCGCTCCAGATTTTTCGCAAGAATCCGCGTTTCCTCCGGCTCGCCCTCCTCCTCGAACGCGCTCGCCTTGAAGCTCATCGCCAGCAAAAACTTGGCATACTCCACCCCGCCGCGCGCCGCCACCTGCGCCTTGAGCCGCTTGCGCGCGAACGACGTAATCCCCGCCTCAATACGCATCTCATACGCCATGCCGCCAATCAGCAAACTCAGCAGCAGCACCGTCCACAGCACCACCACCAGCGCCGCGCCGCGCCGCGCGCCGGAGCGCGACGCTCCAACGTTTTCCACACTGTGGAAAATATTTTTCCATAGCGTGGAAAAATTTTGCGAAAAAGAAGCGCGCCGGCCAAAAGTTTTCCACGGTGTGGAAAACTTTTTTCCATAGCGTGGAAAAATTTCGCGAAAACGAAGCGCGCCGGCCAAAAGTTTTCCATAGTGTGGAAAACTTTTTTCCATAGCGTGGAAAAATCGCGGCGGCCTCATCGCCGGCCTCCGAAGTCGAAGCGCTGGGTGGAGTTGGTGCGCGGGCCGCTCGTGCCGCCGCCGCTGCGGGTGCGGCTGACGCCGCCCGTGCGGACGCCGGAGCCGCCAGAGCCGCCGTCAGTGGACGGCGCGGGGCGCGTTTCTTCGGCGGGCGCGCCGCCGCCACCGCCTTCGCCGCCCTCGCCGCCGCCGCGTCCGCGGCCCGGCGCCTGGCTGCGATCGCGGCGTTCGGTGCCGGGCAGTAGCGCCGCGACTTCGAGGGGTATCATGCGGCGCAACTGCAAGCGCTCATCAAAGTCTTTGCGCTTTTGCATCGTGAGGGTGACGCGCAACAGCTTGGGCAGCGAGTTGGTGGTTTCCCAATCCTGACTCCAGCGGTCCTCTTCAAAGTCGTACCATTCGCAGGAGAAGCCCTCGACTTGCGGCACAACGGGACGGCTTTCGATTTGGCTCGGGCGAACGTCCTCTGATTCGGTCAGGTGCGGCCACGCGCGCACGACCAGACTGCGGTCGGGGCCGCTGCCCTCAACGGTGATGGAGATGCGGTGCAGGCCGTTTTGCAGCGGCGAATCGGGCGGCAGGAAAGCGCTGCCGCTGGTAACCCAACTGATTTCATTGGCGGCGCTGGCGGACGTTCCGCCGCGGTCGTCGAGCCAAAAACCAAAGGCCGATGGCTTGCTGGGAAACCACGCCGCGCCGCGCAGGGCGGTGACAAGTTGCTCCATCGCGAATTCGCCGTAGTGGAGCTGCTCAAGAAGTTCGCCGCCGCGATTCCACGTCCGGAGGATGCTCCAAAACGCGCCGGCGGCCATCGCGACAGCCAGGCTGAAAACCACCAGCGCCAACAGTAGCTCGATGAGCGTGAATCCTTTTTTTCTGGAGCGGTGCGCGGACATCAGAGGGTCTTGGGTTTCAGGGTGTATTTGCCATCCACGTTTTTGGGCACGAAAAGATATTGGCTCACTTCTTCGCGGCCCTGATTGTTGCCGTGCGACCAGATGACGCGGGTGGTGACGATGAACAAGCCCTCGCGGTCTTCATCGCCCTCGCCGAGGTGCTCCACGGTGCGCGTCCAGCGCCAGCCGGGCGGGCCGCCGGTGAAACCGCCGCTTTCCTGACCGGGAACAATTTCGTCCTTGAGCCATAGCGGATGTTCGGCGTCCACCTCGCCGAGCATGCGGCGGGCGGTTTCGTAGTTGCGGGCCTGGCGCACGACGGCCAGCGCGCGCGAGGCGGCCTCAACCAGCGCGCCGAGCGAAGCGCCGAGAATAACGACGGCCAGCAGGACTTCAATCAGCGTCATGCCCGCGCGCCGCCGATGGGTCGCCGCTGGCGGGTGGCGTTGGCGCGAACGTTTAGTGCTCATGTTCCACCGTGGCTTTGCCCGTCACGCCATCCACGCGTATGCGGGTGGTGCGGTTTTCGTTGTCGCCGAGCGTGACGGTATAAGGCTCGCCCACGCCGCTGGGGTGATAGGTCACGTAGTAGAGTTCGTCCACCACGCGCCCGCCGCGAAAAGAATCAATTTTGACGCCGTCTTCCAGCTTGCGCACGAGCAGAGAGGAAACAGCGGGCGCAGCGGTGGCGGAAGCGTCAGCGGCGGCATCGCCGCCGGAAACCACCGCGCCCATGCCACTGCCGCCGCCGGAACCGACCGCCCCGAAAAAGGCGTCTTTCTTTTGCGCCGGCGCGCCTTGGTCCACCAGCTCCACCGTTTGATTGCGCGCGTCAAAAAGGAGCGCCATGTAGCGCTGGCCCAGCACGGCTTTGGTTTGGGCGTGGCGGTGCATCAGCAAAACCGTGCGCGTGGAAACGCGCAGCCGCGCGCCGCGAAAGCTGCGCGCGTAGATGGGCACGGCAACGGAGGCGGCCATCGCCAAAATGACGACGACCAGCAGAAGCTCCAGCATCGTAAAGCCCGCCGCTTGGCTGGATGGACGCCGCACCATGGCCCGCCGCCGGTGAATGCGTGGCTGCCCTTCTTTCTATTTAACGTCGTCAGCCGTGCCAAAGCTTCCATCAGGGCCGGCGGAAGAAATGGTATAAACGTGGCCCTGCTTGGAATACTGGAAATCGTTGCCCCACGGGTCTTTCAGCGATTCAGCTTTTTTCAGGTACGGCCCGTTCCAGTTGGGCTCGCTGCCTTTGTTAATCAGGTTTTGCAGGCTGTCGGGCAGCTTGCCGTTATCGGTTTCATACAAGTCAATGGCGGTCCCAATGGCGCTCGCGCCAGCTTTCGCGGCGGCAATCTGACTCTGCCCCACCCGTCCGCCCAGACGCGGCACGGCGATGGCCGCCAAAATGCCAATAATCACCACCACCAATAAAATTTCGACCAGGGTAAAGCCCGCGTCCCGCCGTTGAATGTCTCGCTGCTGTTTTCTCATGACTGCATTCCTCCGCAATAAAACTGTGAAACAAGAATAACACATTCCCGCGCAACCCCCCAATTCTTTTTCGGGCCGTTCCGGGAACACGCCGAAAACGTGTGCGGCCGTCTTGGGGGACTCCTGCTTTAGTAAAGGTGGCACCAAACGCGACTCCCCTCGACGTCGCGCGCGGCGGGAGCTTCGCGGCGGCAAATGGGCATCGCGCGCGGGCAGCGCGGATGAAAGGCACAGCCCGGCGGCGGATGCGCGGCAGAGGGTGGCTCGCCGGACAGCGGCCGCCGCTGGCGCGTCTCCCCCGGCACGGGCACGGCGGCCACCAACGCCTGCGTGTAAGGATGGCGCGGCGCACTCATCAAAGCATCCGCCGGCCCGATTTCCGCGAGCCGGCCAAGATACATCACGGCGATGCGATGTGACACATGCCGCAACACGCTCAAGTCGTGCCCAATCATCAGATAGGCCAGGCCGTGGCGCTCGCGCAAGTCCATCAACAAGTTGATGACCTGAGCCTGCACGCTGACATCCAGCGCGCTGACAACTTCGTCGCAGATGACCAAATCCGGACGCAAGGCCAGCGCGCGGGCAATGCAAATGCGCTGGCGCTGGCCGCCAGAAAATTCAAACGGATACTTCCAGAGCGCGGAGGCGTCCAACCCCACTTCGCCAAGCAGACGAATGGCGGCGGCTTCGCGTGTTTCATCGCCGAGCAACCGATGCTCCACCAACCCTTCCGTGAGCAAATCGCAAATCGTTAAGCGCGGATTCAGCGAGGTTTGCGGGTCTTGAAAGACAACCTGAATGCGGCGGCGCTGCTCCTTGGTGAGCGGCACGCGACGACCGGGCGCGAAGAGAATGTCGCCGTTGAGACGCACAACGCCGGAAGTCGGACGCTCCAAGCCGGCCAGCACACGCCCAAGCGTGGTTTTGCCGCAACCGGATTCACCCGCCAGCCCCAGTGTTTCGCCGCGCTCCAGCGTGAAAGAAACCCCATCAAGAGCATGCACATGACCCCGAACGCGCGCCAGCAGACCGCGGCGGATGGGAAAGCGCACCGCCACATCTTCAACCGCCAGCCAGGGCGCGCTCATCGTCGGCTCATAGCTCGCACACAAACCCGCCGACGACGTCCGGGTCTTCGGTGAAACCGTTCTTCAGATAGTACTTCGGATGGGACGGGTGGCGGGCCACCGCGTGGAACCGCTTAATCCCGCGCTCCTTGAAAAACATCCGCTTGGTGCGATACAGAAAACGCCCGGCCTTGAAATCGCGGTATTCGGGAATCATGAAGTCAATGAGGATTTCCGCGTCCTGCCCTTCCTGATGATAGGAGAACACCCCCACCGGCAACATGTTGCGGAAAAGAATGCAGGTGGAGGCCGCTTCCAAATCCGAAAACACCAACCCCGGCGCGAACTTCAAAATCTCGCGTTCGTGAAAAAGAAAAATGCGCTTGAGATATTCCTCGCCAACGCTCGTGGCCGGCGCCAGCTCAAAATAGGCGCTGCTGCGCATGATTTGCAGCACATACCAACCATCAATAATGCTGATGGCAAAGTTGATGGCACAGACCGGCCAGGAGCCGATTAAATAGCCGTACCAACTGAACAGCAACGAGCCAACCAGATTAATCAGCCGCAGCCGGAACACATTGGTCATCAGCAACGACACCAAGATAATCAGCGAAGCGGAGTAACCGATGAACTCCCAAACCCATTTCAATTCAATATTCATTCTTTTATTGTAGGCCGAGACGCGCGCCAGTTGTCAAGGGGTAGCCGCGCAGAAAATCCCCACCGCCCATCATCTTCTTGCCGGCGGGCTGAACCGACAGCAAACGCAACGCGTCCGCCCCCGTCGCCACCACCGGCCCCGCAGGCCCGACATCTATCACCATGCCGGGCGGAGCCACGTCCGGCGCGGGCGTCACTTCCACCGCGTGCAACTTGAGCAACAGACCATCCGGCAAGGTGGTGTGCGCCCCCGGCCAGGGGCAAAACCCGCGCAGGCGGTTGCGGATGGTCGCGGCCGGCAACTGCCAATCCACGCAGGCATCCGCCTTGGTCAATTTGCGGGCAAACGTGACTTGCGACTCGTCCTGCGGCCGCCCCTCCGTTTGACCGTTGCGAAAGTTGTCCAGCACGCGCGCCAGCAACTCCATTCCCAGCGCCGCCAGCTTTGGCTCCAGCGTGCAAAACGTATCGTCCGGGTCAATCGGGTAAGCCTCCTGCGCCAGAATATCGCCGGCATCCATTTTGGGCGTGACATAAAGCACGCTTACGCCGGTGGTGGTCTCGCCATTGGCCAAGGCCCACTGAATCGGGCTTGCCCCGCGATACTTGGGCAGCAGCGAAGGATGCACATTGATAACCCCCAGACGCGGCGCCGCCAGAAGATTTCGCTTCAAAAACTGCCCGTAGCTGGCGACCACAATCACATCCGGAGCCAGCGCGGATAATTCTTCAACAAAAGATTCCTCGCTCGCGTCTTCCGGGCTAAACACCCGCACGCCACAGGACTGGGCATGCTGCTTGACCACGCACGGACGGCATTGCAGATGCCGCCCGCTCATGCGGTCCGGTTGGGTCACAACCGCCAGCAGAGTGTCCTGGGTCGAAGCCAGCAGGCCATCGAGCAACGGACACGCCAACGAGCCGGATCCCATTAAAATGATTTTGAAGCGATTCATAAATTTCGGAACAAGCTAAAGACCCCCGCCCCGCCGCGCAAGGGAAATCCTGCCGCCGGGCTCACGCCTCCAACGCGCCGGTCAGCGGCACAAAACGAACCGCTAAAACAACGCGCGACGTGACCGCCCCTGTCAAATCTTTCTCCAGCAAAATCAGTTCCTGCGTGGTGTCCGGCGCGCCAAGCGGCAACACCATCCGCCCGCCCGGCTTGAGTTGCGCCACCAGCGCCGGCGGCACATGCGGCGCGGCAGCCGTCACCATAATCTTGTCAAAGGGTGCTTCGTCCGCCAGCCCCGCGTTGCCATCGGCCGCGTGCACCGTCACGTTGGCAAAACCCAGCCGCGCCAACCGCTCGCGGCAGGCCGCGGCCAGCTTCGGCACAATTTCCAGTGTATGAACATGCCGCGCCAGCTTCGCCAACACCGCCGCCTGATAGCCCGAGCCCGCGCCAACCTCCAGCGCCTTGTCCGTTGATTCAAGACGCAACAGGTCCGTCATCAGCGCCACGATATACGGCTGTGAAATAGTTTGCCCGTGGCCGATGGGCAGCGGAATATTCAAATAGGCCGCCGACTGCTCCGCATGAGGCACAAACTCATGACGCGGCACCGCCGCAAGAGCGCCCATGGTTTCCGCCGAAAAAGTGAACACACCCGTATAAACCGCCGTGACGCGGGCTTCAGCCGCAATTTCATGCAGCAATCTCTGTAAATCGGTCATTTCACTCATACCCATATGTTCAGACGCCCTCCTCACGTCCGCCCCAAAAGTTTCAAATGGCCGGAAATGCTGGCGCCTCAAAAGCCGCCAACAACGGCAAAACGACGCGAATTAGGCCGACCCGGCTTCCGCTTCTTGCTTCGCTCGGGCCGCGCATTCCGCGCACTGGCCGCTCATCATGATATCCATGCGGTTGATGGTGCCCCGCACGCCATGCACCAGCATCGGCATGATATCGGGACACTGCTCATCATCCACGTCATCAATCCGCCCGCACGTTTCGCACAAAAAGTGGGCGTGTGCCTCAACCGTCGCATCATAGCGCGCATGGCCCTTCCAGGTCGCCACCCGCAAAACCATGCCGGCCGACTCCAGCGCATTCATGGTGCGATACACCGTAAACAGCGAAATATTCGGCATCCGGGGCTTAATGGCCAGATATAGCTGTTGCACCGCCGGGTGGTCCACCCGCGATTCCAATTCGCGATAAATAGCCAGCCGCTGTTTCGTCAGCCGCATCCCTGCCGCATGAAAAACAGTGCGTAGTTTCTTTTTGCTGGTGGGCCGCTTGCGCATCCGAGCCGGTGCCGTCGTTGAAGGTGTCGTCATAAGTCTTGTGGTTTTACTGGTAATTTTACTGACTGTTTTCGCGGATGTTTTCCCCGATGTTTTATCTAATACTATACATTCATCCCACCGAAGGCAACGCATATTTACGCTTTTTCGCCCTTTTTGCGCAAAAAATGGGGCGCCCGCTTTTAACGGTGGGCGCCCCGTGCAAATATCTGCCTAATGGATGGTTTACAGGCTCAGGCCAATACCGGCGAGCAGGCTGACATCGTTGTATTCTTTGCCTTCCGCCGGATCGCTGTTGTACTTATCCTGCACGACCACGCGAAGGCTGATGCGCTCCGTCATCGCTGCTTCCACGCCCACTTCGGCGGCCAGCAGATAGCGGTTGAAGTCCTCCGTCGCGGCAATGTATTCCACCGACTCAATCAGCTTGGCGGTCGGAGTGATTTGGCAGGAATACCGCTGCGTCACGCGCAACGTCAGGTAATCGTCGCGCACCCCGTCCACTTTTTCCCACAGATAGGAAGGACCGGCTTCGAGCGAAAGCTCGCGCTTGTCGCTCTTGACGAAATAAAAGCCAAGCCCGGGACCGACCAGCGCCCGGTACGAAATGCTGGCCACCTGATCATGCAGCGCGGAACCGTCCACCGAAGCAAACGTGCGCGGGCTGAGAGTTTTCTTGAGGTTGAGCGCGGCAGCCACGTTGTTGACCGTGGTATCCTTGACGCCCTCCACCTGGCTCTCCCCGTAATTATTTTCAATGCTGGCGAGCACCGAGCCCAAGCCTTCCTTTTCGCCTTCCATCACCAAGCTGACGTTTTCCGCGAGGGTTTCGCTGTTGCCATCCGTCAGCGCCAGGCTGGCGTTCAGTTTGGTCTCCAGCGCCGGTTTCGCCGGCTCTTTGGCCGCGGCTTTCGTCTTCTTGGGTGCCGCGCTAACCGTTCCCGCAAGGGCAACGGCCAAAATCATCGTCCAAAAATACTTCATGTTCATTCTCCTTCGTTACCTTTCCTTGAAAATTACTCTGCCTTCGCGGGCGCTGCCTCATGGCTGCGACGCAACGTGTTGATGGCCTTGACCATCATGAAAACGGCAAACGCGACAATCAGAAAATCCACCACATTTTGGATGAACATCCCGTAATTCAGCGTCACGGCCGCCGCTTCGCCTTCGGCGGCTTTCAGCGTGATGGCCAAATCCTTGAAATCCACCTGGCCCAACAGCATGCCCAGCGGCGGCATGATGACGTCGTTCACCAGCGAGGTGACAATCTTGCCGAATGCGCCGCCGATAATAATACCCACGGCCATATCCACCATGTTGCCCTTGACAGCAAACTCTTGGAACTCCTTAACAATACTCATGAGGGTCAATTCTCCTGTTTGATTAATTTTTTTGACGCACGAAGGTGTCCTTTGCCCAATCATTTGTCAAATAAGATTCCTCCCCCGCCTGAGTTACAATGGCCCCCGTGAACTTTTCTCTTTGATTCCCGTGGCAGGCCGGCATAATTTGATGAGTAGGAGATTTTTGATTTATGGCCAGTACGTTTGGCACTTTGTTTCGCGTCACGACATTCGGCGAATCGCACGGCAAGGCGATTGGCTGCGTCGTGGACGGCTGCCCCGCGCGCATTCCGCTGAGCGTCGCGGACATCCAGCCGCAGTTGGACCGGCGACGCCCCGGCGCGTCGCATCTCACCACTCCCCGCAAGGAATCCGACACCGTCACCATTTTGTCCGGCGTGGATCGCGGCCTCACCCTCGGCACGCCCATCGGCCTCACCATCCCCAATGCCGACACCCGCCCGCACGACTACGCCGAAATGGAAGCCGTCCCCCGGCCGTCGCACGCCGATTTCACCTACGCCGAAAAATACGGCCTGCGCGCCCGCTCCGGCGGCGGCCGGGCCTCCGCCCGCGAAACCGCCGCCCGCGTGGCCGCCGGCGCGGTCGCCGAAAAAATGCTGACCGCCTGCAACCCCGTGGAAATTGTCGCGTGGGTCGAATCGCTGGGCGCACTCGTCGCCCCGCGCCCGGATTTGCTCTCCATCACCCGCGCCGACGTTGATGCCACGCTCGTCCGTTGCCCCGATCCCTCCACCGCGGAACAAATGATCGCCGCCATTCAAGCCGCCCAGGACGCCGGCGACTCCGTTGGCGGCGTCATTGCCTGCGTATGCCGCGGCCTTCCCGCCGGCTGGGGCGAGCCGGTCTTCGACAAGCTCACCGCCACGTTGGCGCACGCCATGATGTCCATTCCCGCCACACGCGGATTTGAAATCGGCGAAGGGTTCGCCGCCACGCGGATGCGCGGCTCACAACACAACGATCCCTTCACCGCGCGCGAAGGCGGAGGCATACGCCCGGCATCCAACCACTGCGGCGGCATTCAAGGCGGCATCTCCAACGGCGAACCCATTTTCTTCCGCGTGGCGTTCAAACCCGTCTCAACCATCTCCCTGCCGCAGCAAACCGTCGCCTTCGACGGCACCCCCATCACCTTTGAGGCCAAAGGCCGCCACGACCCCAGCGTCCTGCCCCGCGCCGTGCCGGTGGTGGAAAGCATGGCCGCCCTCGTGCTGGCCGACGCCTTTTTACAACAGCAAACGCAACGAATCCCCCGCCTGGAAAGTCCCCAACCATGAAATTGATGATGAAAAAATTCCCTTGGCTCATCCTCCTGCTTGCCCCCGCGCTGGCCGTCGCCGCCCAGCCGCGTTCCATCGCCCTGACCATTCAGGAAAATGGCCATGTGCAGGTGTCGGAAACTCACGACCTCGACCCGCCCGACAAAGACGGAATGATTCGCGTCAGCCCGTTGCCCGAAACCCTGTTGCCCGCATCCGTCAACGCCACGCCCCTCGAACGCGGCGAAACATTCGAGATTATCGCCCAGCGCTTCGACTACGATTTGCGCGATGATGCCGCCCTCTTCGCCGCCCACCTCGGCCAAACCATCACCTGCCGCCAAAACGACGAAACCTCCACCGGCCGCCTCGCCGCCATCCCCGACTTCACCCAATTCACCCCCACGCTCCTGCTCAACGGCGACAAATCCGCCACCCACTACATGCCCAACTTGCGCGCCGTGGACTCCGTGGACTTCCCCGCGCGCGCCAGCCTTGCCCGCGTGCCGACCCTCCTGTGGCAAGTGCCCCCCTCCCCGCCCCCCCCGCCCGCCGTGCAACTCCACTACGCCGCCGCCGGAATCTCCTGGAACGCCACCCACGAAGCCATCCTCGCCGCCGACGCCCGCTCCATGGCGCTCACCACCCGCGTCCGCCTCCAAAATCGCACCACCCGCGACTACGCCAACGCCCGCATCCGCCTCGCGCTGACGGAAAAAGGCCAATACGCCCCCCTCGTGCCCAGTCCCGCCGACCCGCGCGCCACCCGCGCCCCCGCCCTGCGCTACTCCGCCGATGGCCTCCTCTGGGTCCCCGAGCGCGCCGCCGCATCCGCCACCATCATCGCCACCTACGACCTCCTCCGCCCCCTCACCCTCCCCGCCGGCGCCGACCTCTACGCCGGCCTCGCCGCCATCCCCTCCCTCGCCGTCAGCACCCGCCACGTCTATGACGGCGTCCGGTTCGACCGCTTCCAACGCAACCGCCGCTCCGACTGGAACCTCGGCACCGAATTCTCCACCGCCGTCGAAACGCGCCTCGTCTTCAAAAACGAAACCGCATCCCCCCTCCCCCCCGGCGAATTCCGCCTCCTGCGCGGCCAGGCCGACCGCGCCCTCGAATGGATAGGCACCGACTGGCTCCCGCCGCTCGCCGCCGGCGAAACCGCCACCCTGAACCTCGGCCCCGCCGCCGGCCTGTCCGGACGCCGCATCCGCACCGGCTATGCCGAAATCAACCCCAAAGTCTCCGAAGAATCCTTTGAAATCACGCTCTCCAACCAAACCGAGCAGGATTGCAACATCCTCGTCATCGAGCACCTCTACCGCGGTGAAAAACACGAAATCGCCGCCTCCAGCGCCGAACATTCACCCGGCGCCGAGCCCCACACCATACAATTTGACATCCCCGTCAAAGCCCACGCCCAAAAATCCTTCACCTACACCGTCCGCTACACCTGGTGAACGCCCCCCCTCCAGCCCCTCCCCCCGCCGCTCCCCCGCGCATCCTCATCTACAGCCTGAATTGGCTGGGCGACGCCATCATGTCCATGCCCGCCCTGCAACTTTTCCGCGCCGAAAACCCATCCGCCCACATCACCCTCCTCTGCAAACCCAATTTAGCCCAACTTTGGGCCATGCACCCCGCCCCCAACCGGGTTTTACCCCTTTACCAGTCCCCAAAAGCCCCCAAAACACCCCAAAAACTCATCAAAACCCTCCGCGAGCAAAAATTTGAGGTTTCATACATCCTTCCGCACTCATTTCGCTCCGCCCTCATCCCGTTTTTGAGCAAAATCCCGCAAAGAATCGGCCTCCCCGGCCATTTTCCGCGCGATTTCATGCTCACCGACGTCCGAAAACCGATTTCTTCCCCCGAAAGAGCCCATCAAGCCTTCGAATACCTCGATTTATTCCTCCCGGACAAAAATGTAACGGATTTCCCCCCCCCAGCCCTGAAAGTTCCGCAATCCGCCCTCGCCATCATGCGCGCCAAACTCGCGCAACTCCCCCATCCTTGGATAGCCGTCATCCCCGGAGCCGCCCGCGGCCCCTCCAAACGCTGGCCCATGGAACATTACGCCGAAACCGCCGCAGCACTCGTCGCCGAAACCGGCGGCTCCATCATCACCCTCGGAACCGACGCCGAACACCCCATTTGCCAGCAAGTCGCCGCCGCATCCGCCCCAAACGGTCTCAATTTGGCCGGAAAAACCAACTTGCTCGAATTTTCCGCCGTCCTCACCCTCGCCCAGACCACCATTTGCAACGATAGCGGCGGCATGCACCTCGCCGCAGCCCTCGGAACACCCCTCGTAGCCATATTTGGCATCACCGACCCCCAAAAAACTGGTCCCATCGGCAAAAATATCACGATTTTGCAAAAATCCGACCAGCGCAGCCGCGACATCTCCCGACACTCCGCCGCCGCCGAAGAAGCCCTCCGCGCCATCACCCCCGCCGAAACCACCGCCGCCGCCCTGGAATCCCTGAAAAACTAGCCCCCGCGCATAAAACCTAAAACATTCGCCCCACCGGGCTATTCTGTAGCTACGTTCGCCGAGCGCAGAGGCTGTTCCAGTTTTCGCAAGGGACCGGCGGCCTCCCGCCGCCGAAACCGTTGCCCCCGCACCGCCGCTTCGCGGTCCGTGTTTGTCCGTGCCCGTCCGTGTCCGTCCGTGTGGCCGTTCCGGCGTTCTGCTCGCCCCTCCCACCCCCTCACGGTTGTGAGCAAGGCCCCTCCTCCCCCACTTGTGCGCCTTCCCTGAACCCCGCACCCTTTCCTCCCCCTTCCCCGCCCCAAAAAACACTCTAATGGTTAATTAACCATGGAATGTTGAGAGTTGAAATGCCTGATTTTAAAGGGTTTTCTTCACATGGGGTGCCGTTTAATACTTAACAAACTTTGTAATTTTTAGCTGCAACCACTTGCTGTCCAACAGATTGCAACTTTTCAAAAACACAAGCCAAAAATCCGCTTTTTCAAACTTCTGAAAATTTTGCGCATATTTCCCTTATTTTTGATGGTTTTCGGATTTTTCATGGTACCCCAAAATATCATTTTTGTCGTTTTTTTTTTCCTGCAAAGTCAGCCGCTCCGCCACCCCCGCCGGGCTGTTCTGTAGCTGCGCTCGCCGAGCGCAGAGGCTGTTCCGTTCCTCTCCGAACCAATGCGCCCATCGGGCGCATCTACAATCCCCTCTCTTCCCCCGCTTGCGTCGTTTGACCCCTCCGTTCCCTGACCTCTGAATTCTGACCTCTGACCTCTTTCCCTGAACCCCGAACCCTGAACCCTCCCTTCCTCTCCCACAGGACCTTGCTCCACCCCCGCCTCCCCTCAAGGCCCCTCCCTCAAACGCCCTCCCCGTGCCCGCCGTCCGCAGGACATGGTGTAGAGGCTTTCGTTTAGATTTTGCCGGGGTTCCTCGCAAAAATAACCGCCGGATTTTTCGATGATGCCGCTTTGCGGCCGGTCCGGACTGGACTCGTGTCCGTCCGTGACCGGCCTCGAAGCGGCAGCGCGGAAAAGACGGCGGTTGGTTTTTGCGCCGGCAAAATCCAAACGAAAGCCTCTCTCGGTAGCCCCCGCCCAACCCTCCCCCATCGCCACCACCCCCACCACCCCCGCCCAGCCCTTCCCGCCACCCGCTTTCGCGCTTCCCTGAACCCTGCCCACGGGTAAAACGCTTTTTTTTCTGCACGTTTTGCTTTTTTCTATTGATTCCTCATGACTTTTTGTTATCGTTGTCCCGATTGCATGGCATTGCTTTTGGATGGCGCCATGCACGTTTTTAAATGATGACCCCAACCCCCCGGAGTAAAAATGAGTAACCAGAAGAAAAAAATCGCCATTATTGACGGCAATGAGGCAGCGGCCCACATTGCGTATCTCACCAACGAAGTCGCCGCGATTTACCCCATCACCCCCTCCTCCAATATGGGCGAATGGGCGGATGAATGGGCGGCCCAGGGGCGCAAGAATTTATGGGGCGCGGTTCCCCGCGTGGTGGAAATGCAATCGGAAGCGGGCGCGGCGGGCGCCGTTCACGGCGCGTTGCAATCCGGTGCGCTGACCACGACGTTCACCGCCTCGCAGGGGCTCCTGCTGATGATTCCCAACATGTACAAAATCGCCGGCGAATTGACCTCCACGGTTTTCCACGTGTCCGCACGTTCGCTTGCGGCTTCGGCACTTTCCATTTTCGGCGACCATCAGGACGTGATGGCCTGCCGTCAAATCGGCTGGGCGATGCTGGCCTCCAACAGCGTGCAGGAAGTAATGGACATGGCGCTGATTGCCCAGGCGGCCACGCTGAAAGCGCGCGTGCCGTTCCTGCACTTCTTCGACGGCTTCCGCACCTCGCACGAAATCAGCAAGATTGAAATGATTTCCAACGAAGTCATCCGCCAGATGATCAGCGATCAACTGGTGGCGGACCACCGCGCGCGCGCGCTGAATCCTGAAAAGCCGTTCATCCGCGGCACAGCGCAAAACCCGGACGTCTATTTCCAGGGCCGCGAGGCGGTCAACAAGTTCTACGAGGCTTGCGCGGAAATTGTCGCCTCCACCATGACAGAATTCGGCAAGCTGACCGGGCGGAACTACAAGCCGTTTGATTATGTCGGCGCGCCCGATGCGGACCGCGTGATTGTGCTGATGGGCTCGGGCGCGGAAACCGCGCTGGAAACCATCACGGACCTCAACGCCAAGGGCGAAAAACTCGGCGCGGTGATCGTGCGCCTCTATCGTCCCTTTGCCGCGAAGTACTTCTTCGACGTGCTGCCGAAATCCGTCCGCGCGATTGCCGTGCTCGACCGCACGAAGGAGCCGGGCTCCGACGGCGAGCCGCTCTACAAGGATGTCCTCGCCGCGCTGGCGCAGGGCATCGCCGCCGGCGACTTCCCCGCGATGCCGAAAGTAATCGGCGGGCGCTACGGCCTTTCCTCCAAGGAATTCACGCCGGCGATGGTCAAGGCGGTCTTCACCGAGCTGGCCAAGGACCAGCCGAAAAACGGCTTCACCGTGGGCATCACGGACGATGTCACCCACACCAGCCTCGACATTGACTCCACCTACGTCATCCGCCACCCCGGTGTCACCAACGCGATGTTCTTTGGCCTTGGCGCGGACGGCACCGTGGGCGCCAACAAGAACTCCATCAAAATCATCGGCGAGGAAACCGACTTCTACGCGCAGGGCTATTTCGTGTACGACTCGAAAAAATCCGGCTCGCGCACGACGTCGCACCTGCGGTTCGGCCCGAACCCCATCCACAGCCCCTATCTGATTCAAAAGGCCAGCTTCGTCGCTTGCCATCAGTACGAGTTCCTGTTGCAGACCGACATCCTGCGCTATGCCTCAACCGGCGCGGTGTTCCTCCTCAACAGCCCCTTCAAACCCGACGAGGTCTGGGACAAGCTGCCCAAGAAAGTCCAAGCCAAAATCATCGAAAAGAAAATCAAGTTCTATAACATTGACGGCTACGACGTCGCCCAGCGCACCGGCATGGGCACGCGCGTGAACACCATCATGCAGACCTGCTTCTTCGCCATTTCCGGCGTCCTGCCCAAGGACGACGCCATCGCGAAGATCAAGGAGTCCATCAAGAAGACCTACGGACGCAAAGGCGACGAAATCGTCCGCAAGAACTTCCTCGCCGTGGATGAAACCCTGGCGAACCTGCACGAAATCCCCTACACCGCGGTAACCTCCACCATCGAGATGCCGCCGGTGGTGCCGCCGGAGTCCCCTGAATTCGTCCAGGAAGTCATTGCCCCCATCATGGTGGGCGATGGCGATGCCCTGCCGGTCTCCAAGATGCCCGTTGACGGCACCTTCCCCTCCGCCACCACGCGCTGGGAACGCCGCAATGTGGCGCTGAACGTGCCGATTTGGGAGTCCGAGGAATGCATCCAGTGCGGCACCTGCTCCTTTGTGTGCCCCCACGCATGCATCCGTTGCAACGAATACGACAAGGACCTGCTCGCCAAGGCCCCGGCCAGCTTCAAGCACGCCCCCGTGCGCAACAAGCCGGACAAAGCCTACACCCTGCAAGTCTATGTCGAAGACTGCACCGGTTGCGGCGTGTGCGTGGCGTCCTGCCCCAAGAAACTCAAGGACGACCCCACCCGCAAGGCCATCAACCTCGGCCCCAAACTGCCGATTAAGGAACAGGAACAAGCCAATATCAAGTTCTTCGAAACCTTGCCGTTGATTGACCGCTCCAAACTCAACCTCACCATGGTCAAAGACGCCCAGTTCTGCCTGCCCTTGTTTGAGTTCTCCGGCGCCTGCGCCGGCTGCGGCGAAACGCCTTATCTCGGCCTGCTGAGCAAACTCTTCGGCGACCGCGCCCTTGTCGCGAACGCCACCGGCTGCTCCTCCATCTATGGCGGCAACCTGCCCACCACCCCGTGGGCGCAAGACCGCGATGGCCGCGGCCCCGCCTGGGCCAACAGCCTCTTCGAAGACACCGCCGAGTTCGGTCTGGGCTTCCGCGTCACCTGCGACCAGCAAGCCGCCTACGCCCGCCAGCTCGTTCAGGAACTGCGCGACGACCTCGGCGCGGAATTCGCCGACGCCATCTGCCAGGCCGACCAAAAGGACGAAGCCGGCATCGCCGCCCAGCGCGAGCGCGTCGCCGAGCTGAAGAAAAAGCTGGCCGGCAACGCCAAACCCGCCGCGTTGAACCTGCTCGCCGTGGCCGACTTCCTCATCCAGCGCTCCGTCTGGATCGTCGGCGGCGATGGCTGGGCCTATGACATCGGCTACGGCGGCCTCGACCACGTGCTGGCCACCGGCGCCAACGTCAACATCCTCGTGCTCGACACCGAAGTCTATTCCAACACCGGCGGGCAGGCCTCCAAGTCCACGCCCACCGGCGCCGTCGCCAAGTTCGCCGCCGGCGGCAAGGCCAGCGCCAAGAAAGACCTCGCCATGATGGCCATGAGCTACGAAAACGTCTATGTCGCGCGGGTCGCCTTCGGCGCAAACACCCCGCAAACCATCAAGGCGTTCAAGGAAGCCGAAGCCCACGACGGCCCCTCCATCATCATCGCCTATTCGCACTGCATCGCCCACGGCCTGCGCGACATGCGCGACGGTCTGGAGCAACAGAAGCTCGCGGTCAACTCCGGCCACTGGATTCTCTGCCGTCGCAACCCCGCACTCGCCGCGGAAGGCAAGAACCCGCTGCAACTGGACAGCCGCGCCCCCTCCGTGCCGCTCGCCGATTACATCTACAACGAAACCCGTTACAAGATGCTGCAAAAGAGCGACCCCGAAACCGCGGCCCAACTGCTGGAAGCCGCGCAGGCCAACGTCAACAAGCGCTGGGCGCAATACGCCAAAATGGCGGACCTGCCCCCGCCCGCCGACGCCAAAGCCTAATCGGTAGCGCAACAAAAAAAAAGCCCCGGAGCCATCCGGGGCTTTTTTTTATGAAGCCAGCGACCGCTTATTCCGCGGACTTGTCTCCATCCGCCGCCGCACGCGCCGCCTGCCGCGTCTTGGGGTTGGGCACCAGCACCATTTGGATATTGCGGCCCAGCAGCTTCGGCGCTTGCTCCACCACGCCAACATCCGTGCTGTCCGCCACCACGCGGTTCATCAGGTCAAAGCCCAAATCCTTGTGGGCATTTTCCCGCCCCCGGAAATAAAGAACCACCTTCACCCGATGCCCATCCATTAAAAAGCCCTTCAAGCGCCGCATCTTCACTTCATAATCATGCGTATCCACGCTCGGGTGCAACTGCACTTCCTTCACCTTGGTCGAAGCCGCGGTGCGTCGGCTCTGCTTTTCCTTCTTGCTCTGCTCATACTGATATTTGCCGTAATCCATGATCCGGCAAACCGGCGGGCGCGCCGTGGGGGAAATTTCAACCAGGTCCAGCCCCGCATCCCGCGCCCGGGCCTGCGCCTCGGAGGTGGGCACAACTCCCAACTGTTCGCCGGTCACGCCAATCAGGCGAACTTCCGGCACACGAATGCGATGGTTGATGCGAGTGGGATACCCGCCGCGCGGATCCCGGGGATTGATAGGTGCTTGTATGGTTACTCTCCTTGGTTGCCGGGGCACGTGAACGCCCCGTTGGGTTTATGTCAGCGCCATCCGCCCTTCCGACTCCATCTGCGCGATGAAAGCCTCCAGCGTCATGACGCCCTGGTCCCCAGCCGCCCGGCTGCGAACCGAAACTGTTCCATTCTCCACTTCCCGCCCGCCCATAATGAGCATGTAGGGAACCTTCTGCATTTGCGCATCGCGAATCTTCGCCCCCATTTTCTCCGGCCGCGCATCCACCTGCACACGCCAATCCCTGGCCCGCAGTTGCGCCGCGATCCCTTCCGCCGCCGCCAGTTGCTTGTCCGTCACCGGAATCATCACAACCTGCACCGGCGCCAGCCACAGCGGAAACGCCCCCGCGTAATGCTCAATCAAAATCCCGAAAAAGCGCTCCAGACTGCCCAGCAGCGCGCGGTGAACCATGTACGGCCGATGCTCCTTGCCATCCGCGCCGATGTAAATCATATCAAAACGCTCCGGCAGGTTAAAGTCAAACTGCACCGTACTCATCTGCCACTGCCGCCCAATCGCGTCGCGCACCTTCAAATCAATCTTCGGCCCGTAAAACGCGCCGCCCCCCTCATCCAGCTCAAACGCAATCCCCTCCGCCCGCAAAGCCGACTCCAGCGACCGCTGCGCCAGCTCCCAGCGCTCGGGCGCCCCCACCGCCTGCTCCGGACGCGTCGCCAGATACGCCGTAATGTTTTCAAAGCCGAACGCCTTCCACATGGCAATCGCGAAACGCACCGCCGCGCGGACCTCGTCCTCCACCTGCTCCTCCGTGCAATAAATATGCGCGTCATCCTGCGTAAAACCACGCACACGCAACAGCCCGTGCAGCACCCCCGCCCGCTCATAGCGATACACCGTCCCCAGCTCCGCCCAGCGCAGCGGCAACTCCCGATACGACCGCTTGTGCGACTGATACACATTGATGTGGAACGGGCAATTCATCGGCTTGATGTAATAGCGCTGCTCGTCAATCTCCATCGGCGCATACATATTTTCCGAGTAAAACCCCAGATGCCCCGACGTCTCCCACAACCCCGCCCGCCCCAGATGCGGCGTAAAAAGCATCTCATAACCCGCGCGATAATGCTCGCGCCGCCAGAACTCCTCAATAATCGTCCGAATCCGCGCCCCCTTCGGATGCCAGTGAATCAGCCCCGGCCCCACACTCTCCTGCACGCTGAACAAATCCAGCTCCCGCCCCAGCACCCGATGATCCCGCCGCTTCGCCTCCTCCAGCATCTGCAAATACGCATCCAGCTCCTCCTGCGACCCGAACGCCGTGCCATACAGCCGCTGCATCATCGGATTCTTCTCATCCCCGCGAAAATACGCCCCCGCCACACTCAACAACTTGAACGCCCGAATCTCACCCGTGCTCGCCAAATGCGGCCCGCGGCACAAATCCGTGAAATCCCCGCTGCGATACAAACTAATCGTCTCCCCCTCTGGAATATCCGCCAGCCGCTCCAGCTTATACTTCTGGCCCTTCTGGCTCATCAACTCCCAGACCTCGGCCCGCGACTTCTCCTCACGCGTGAACGGATGATCCTCCGCCACAATCTTCGCCATTTCCGCCTCAATCGCCGGAAAATCCTCCGCCGTCAACCGATGCGGCAAATCAAAATCGTAATAAAACCCCTCCTCGGTATCCGGCCCAATATCAAACAAAGCATCCGGCCACAAACGCCGCACCGCAGCCGCCATCACATGCGCCGTGCTGTGACGCATGGTCTCCAAACCAACCTTGTCAAAATTCATATCTGTCCAGGCAATTCCTTCACTTTGAAAAGACCTGCAACCTACCCCGCCCACCACCAGAAGTCAACCGTTTGCGCACCCCACCGCCCCCTTTCTCCCGCTTGCGTCGTTTGCGTTAAATGGCTGTTCGGCTGTTCTGTAGCTGCGCTCGCTGAGCGCAGACGCTGTTCCGGCTGTTCACTTCGGTTCCAGGTTCCAGGAAAAACCAACGCCCACGCTTGCGTGCCTTCAACCTTCAATCTTAAACCTTTAACCTCCCGCAGGACCTTGCACCGCTCTCGCCTTCCCTCAAGGCCCTTCAATATAAACTCTGCAACGTGCCCGCCGTCCGCAGGACGTGGAGTAGAGGATTTCTTTTGCCATTGGGTCGGGGTTTTCACGCGAAAATAAGGCGGCTATTTTTCGAAGATGGCGCGTGGAAGCCGACCCTCGCTGGACTCATGTCCGCGAGCGGTCGGCAGCGACGCGCCAGATTAAAAAAGAGGCCCTTGGTTTTCGCGCCGCCCCAATGCAAAAGAAATCCTCTCTCGGCAGCCCCAGCCCCCCTTCCCCCCACAACCCACTTGGCACACGCCCCCCGGATGCGCTACAGTACCCCACAAGACGGAGAGATGGCGGAGTGGTTGAACGCGCCGGTCTTGAAAACCGGATTCCGCGCAAGCGGAACGGGGGTTCGAATCCCTCTCTCTCCGCCATTTTTTTATGCCCCGATTACGGGCGACGATTCCCCACAGGCGCGTGAACTGAATGTGCAGGATGGGGTCGGTTTTCGTGCCGAGCGAATGAAAGATTTCGGCGGCGGGAAAGTATGCGGCCACATCTTCGGGCAGGATCGGGAGGAATGGGGCCTCGGGATCGACGACGAACGAAATCGATCCGTTTTGCAGGGGATTATCGGTATTCGGGCAGGCCGAGCGTGCGGCAGAGCCGCCGCGAGGCGCGGGGATCGGTGGGGGGAAATCTTCCGAACCGTCTTCCGAATCCGGCAGGGCTTGCCAAGCCGAAGGCAAGGCCGCCTGCGTCGATCCGCTTTCGTCCGCCAGATTCAAACCC
>Ga0255345_1001643_pt1 | contig 31515 bp, 27 predicted proteins | sample wastewater_treat_6_FD_192415 | JGI IMG/M metagenome (GOLD analysis project Ga0255345, IMG submission 192415) | Wastewater microbial communities from Lulu Island WWTP, Vancouver, Canada - plant20 | ecosystem: Engineered > WWTP > Wastewater > Unclassified | place: Canada: Vancouver, British...
CGGGGCGGATACAGACTACGACAGAATTTTTTGCGGTCAGGCATTGGTTGACGGACACAGAATCGGGAGCTTATTATTTCATCACTCGGTTTGCAGAGATCCCAATATGCCTGTGGACAGCGACGCGAATGGTTTTTTTCCCCCTAGTGTCCGAGAAGCATGACTCAGGTCAGAACACATTAAGGATGTTCTATCAGACAGTGTTGCTCATCCTCTTAGGGGGGGGGGCTGTTATTGGGCTGTTTCATATCGCGTTCCCTTTTGTGTTATCGCTTTTGCCAATGTGGCAGCGCTACATGGATTACGCGCCTTTGTTGGGAGTTGTAGGTGCCACTTGTGTTGTCCGAACGGCGTTCGCCTGTTTTATTGCGTATGAAACAGCATGTCGTCGTTTCGGGTTTGTCGTATACACAGTAGCCTTTTACCTGATTGAAGCGGTGTTGTTGTACTGTATCGGCGGAATCGGTTTTTTTGAAGGATGGTTGCCGACTCATGTCATTCAGTGGGTCCGGTCGTGCGATCTTGTGAGTCTTCGCTCCTTTTCTTGGGTTGTTCTTGTTTTTTCAACCGTTCTTCTGTTTGTGGCATTGTCACATCAACGAGTAAGTGAAAAACGTATCGTGAAGAATGAGGGGGCTTGGGCATGACACGAGGGATAAGGCGGCTTAAGGCGCTCGGCTTTCCGTGTTGGCTGTTATGGCAGCAGAACGGTCTTCGCTTGGGGCGGATGGGAGCCGGGATCAGAAAACTCCTCGCAGATTATCGCGCGCTTAAAAGTGGAGGCAACCAACGTTTTGAGTTGTCTCCGTACACATTGTTGCCATACACAAATGACTGCGTGGCGACAACCCCCTTGGACCCAGTCTATTTTTATCAAGACACTTGGGCAGCCCGCAAGATATTCGCGTCAAAGCCGACAAAGCACATTGATATCGGGTCCTCGGCAAAGACAGTCGGAATTATTTCCCAGTTCGTGCCGATAACCATGATTGATATTCGTCCGATTATCCTTAAGCTCGACGGTCTGACCTTTCTAAAAGGCTCGATCTTGGCGATTCCGCTTGCAGACCAAAGCGTCGAGAGCCTGTCGTCGTTGTGTGTGATTGAGCACATTGGCTTGGGACGGTATGGCGATCCCGTGGACGCGTTCGGCAGCGAGAAGGCCGCCGCTGAGTTAAAGCGGGTCTTGGCGGTCGGCGGCAATTTGTATGTGTCGGTTCCGGTTGACGATCAGTGCCGTGTCTATTTCAACGCCCACCGGGCTTTTACGCGAGACGCCGTGATGGGGCTTTTTGACGGACTGTCATTGGTGGAAGAGAAATATCAATACGGAGAAGCACTCGTTGACAGGTATGATCCGTCCCTTGGTTTTGGCACGGGGCTGTTCCATTTCAGAAGAGACGGGGGGCGAGGAGGGCCGCAATGATCATTTTTTTAAATAACGGTCGTTTGGGGAACCAGCTTTTCCATTATGCCTTCCTGCTGTCGCAAGCCCGCAAAGATGAAACGGTTCTGATGATGGGCATGGACGAATTGGTGGAACTGCTTGACATGCAGACACCGAATTTCCGACACGTAAGAACCTGTCGAATCGTGCGTCAGATTTTAGGCCATGTCATTCTGCCGTTACTGACTGGGGCGCGGTTTGTTTCTGAAATACGGATATTGCGATCGGCTGATGGCTCGCCGGAGCTGGGACTGGTGCAGACTCGAGGGGTTCTCAAAAATGTGCGGATTGTACGTGCCGATTTCTATGCGTCGGAATTCTTTTTCAATCCGGATCAAGTCAAGACGTTTTCCATCCGGTCGGAACATGTTCAGTCAGCCCGCGCTTTCATGGATGGCCTGCCCAGCGACAAGACGAAGGTCTTCATCCACGTCCGACGTGGAGATTACTGTCATGAAGCGTTCAAAGGTATTAAAGATATCAGCCTGCCTAAGCGCTACTTTGAGAGAGCGGTGGCTGTGATTCGACAGCATGTGGCGGATCCTTTTTTCATCATCCTGTCGGATGACAAGGCTTGGTGCGAGGAGAACTTCCGTTCCTTGTCACAATCTGTGATGTCCGACTGTTCGATGTATACCGATTTTGCGATCATGACAATGTGCCGTGCCGGTATCGTATCGAATAGCACGTTTTCTTGGTGGGGGGCGTATCTGATGAAAGAGCCTATCTGCGTGGTGGCACCCCGATATTGGATCGGTTGGAAACTGCAAGAAGAATATCCCGTAGGGATTCAGAGAGCTTTTTTTTCACCCGCAGATGCTTCTTGAAGGGGGTTTAAGTTGAGGGGTACGAATGAAGAACATCCGATTAATTCTTTCTGACTATTTACGGTCATGGGTATTGTGGCTGCATCGAAAAGCGATCACACGGAGCCGCTTGGTTCATGTAGAACGTGTTATGCGGATGCGTAAGCGGTTGTCGTCATTCTTTAACGTGATAGATGTTTTGACCCCTCTTGACTTTGTTTATCGGTCTCGTGGATATCAATTGCGTGGCGAACACTCTGAGGAGCTGTGTGGCCTCTTTGATTCGTCTGTTCAAATGGGAACATGGGCAATTGATCAAAGAGGTGCAAAATTGCTATGGGAATGGCTCGAAAAAGAGCGTCCCTCGCATATTTTTGAGTTTGGTTCCGGTGTAAGTACGCTTGTTATCGGTGCATGGATCAAGCAGTCTGGCACTCTAGGGACAAGTTGTGTGTCAATCGATCAGAACCAGCATGACGCAGAAAAAACCAATGCGTGGTTGAAGAGAGTAGGGCTCTCAGATTTCGTCAATGTTTACCATGTACCGATAGACGGGGCCGGGAAGTATCAGTTTGATGAGATAAACCACATAACAAGTGGCACTGAGTTTGATTTTGTTTTTGTCGATGGTCCGGCCGGACCTGACGGCTGTCGTCGTCATACCCTGCCTGCGCTAAAGTCCCATCTGTCGGATAAGGGCGTTTGGTTTTTACATGATGCATTGCGGGATGGCGAACTGGATATTGTTCAACAATGGCAGCGGGATGACATTTTCCGGACAAAAGGCATCTATGTAGTGGGGCAAGGGTTGGCAATGGGCGAGTGGGGAGCCGAATAGGTGCTACTCGGCGGACGGACGCATTTCGCCTAACGCTTTCGCTTCAGGGTAATCCATGCCGCTATCGGTGCCATTTTGTTGCGACAAGGCTATCTTGACGAAACAGTAAAACAGTACGGGGAAGACGAAGGCGATAAGAATCGCGATCATGTTTGAGACAAAGCCATTGTGGGGGAGAATGTTTTGCGGTAACGACGGTCCCCAGCCGTATCTCGCAAAGGTGGCGCAAAACAGAAGAATCAACATGCTGTGAAAGGCATAGCTAAAAACGTTGTTCCTGTGGTGTTTGGCCAGCATGATAATCAGCACGACCGTTGCAATGAAAGGATGGTTACAGTGTGCGGATGTCATGAAGAATGGAACGAGCAGGGAAACAAAAGTGATAATGAAAAACAAGGCCTCGGAGGTTAGTACGTTCTGATATTTTCTGGCAAGATAAACCGCAAAAACGATAATGGCGCAGACCGTAAGCATCGACACGATTAACGTTACACCTGAATGGTTTACGCTATAAACGGGGGTGCCGGGCTGTTTCAAACAGTACGCAATAGGATACCACACGTTGGACATTGAGGCCGTCAAACAAGGGAAAATCATGCCAATCACGACATAGGTAAATGGGAGAAGGAGAAATCCTGGAATGACGATGTTTTGGGCGGCTGTGTATTCTCGAACAGAAAATGAAAAATAAATCATGTAGGCGGCATAAAGCACAATCACCGGAATAATAATCGCGAACTGTCTCCAGCAACGTGCTTTGTACCATGTCCAGACCAGATAAAATCCGATGGCTGCAATGATCAGCACGATTTGCGGCTTCATCAAAAAAGCGCAGGCAAGCGGAATCCCTGCCGCAAAGTACCGTTTGAAAGTGTTCCCATTCTCGCGCAGGATGAGCAACGGCAGCAATACAAAGAACATGGATTGGCTGTCAACGAAACCTTGCGAAAAGTTCACAATGAACCAGGGATGGAGGCAGTACAACAAGGCATACAGCGGGTTGAGCTTATGTCTTTTCAGCAACAACACCAGCACCCAAAAACAACCGATATCGAATATCAGGTTCATCGCTTTGAAGGGAAGCGTCCAGTAAAGGAAATTAAAATTTCGCGCCAACCAGGAACAAATTGCGAAAAGTTGCCATTGCAAGGGGAAGTATATCCCGCGGTATGCGTCTGCAAGACCTTTATCAAGTACGGCATCTCCCCACATCCGGTATTGCAACATATCGGCGTTGCCGTCCAAAGATAAAAAGAAACCTTTAAGGAGAACGCTCAAAATTAAGCCCAACCAAAGGATGCGGTTGTTTTTCATCGTTACTTATCCGTTTGGGTAAAATACAAAAAGGCCAATTCACTACCTCTGCGACTGGTGGCACGAAAGGTCGTAATTTTTAGAGAAAATGGATCTGTAAATGCGTATGATGTCCTTGATGGTCGCAATGATGTTTTTCACTGTCGCCGCAGATCCCTTGTTAAACTTACGAGGAAAGGTTTGTATTCCAACCTGACCGATCCGGTATCCCTTTAGCATCAGTTTAATGGTCAACTCGGCGCCGATAAAGGGGCTGTCGGACAGGAGAGTGACTTCCTGCAGGGCACTCTTCCGAACCATTCTTAACCCTGTACTGATATCGCGATACGGTATATTAAACAATACCCTCAAGACTGCATTATACACTCTCGAAACAATGATTCGGTAATAGGAGTACATCCTTCGATATCTAAAGGTAATAATCAGGTCGTAGAAGTCGATTAGTTTGATCAACTTATAGAAGTCGAAAGTGTCGTATTCGTCATCTCCATCTGTAAAGCAGATGATCTCATGCTCAGAGGCCTCGAACCCGGTTTTAAGCGCGGCGCCGTAGCCTTTATTCATCTCGTGATGGATGACCCTGATACGGTCGTTTTCCTTTGCCAACTGATCGGCAATCTTTCCACTGTTGTCGGGAGATCCATCGTCGATGATGATAATCTGATACTCGCCAGCGACATCTTTCAAAAATGTCTCTGCTTTTTCCGCAACAGTCCGGACAGTTCTTTCATCGTTATACACGGGGAAAAAAAACGTGATGTCGTACTTCTTCATTTTACTTCTCACCGACAATAAGCATCTGCTTGGCACACGGACGGAATGGCAACAGCAGATAAAGTTTCGTTAGCCAATAGGTTTTGGGCAGGATTGATTTGAAGGAGAAAGGGAGAAAGCGCGGTTCAACTTTCACCACCTTGTAACCCCGACTAACCAACAGGTCGCTTAGGCTGACGTTGCTGAAGGCTCTAACATGGGTGAAATCGTCCCAATACTCACGATAGCAATAACGGATGTTCGGCTGGATCAAAATGAGTGTGCCGCCGGTCACTAACAGCTTATCCGCCTGACTAAAAAAAACGTTCAGTTCATCATCGTGCAGATGTTCCAGTAAGTTACTGGCAAATATGGTGTCAAATGACTCCGCTGGCAAATCGATGTCGGCGAGGTTGGCATGTACAAACTGGACCTCTTCAGCGCAATGCTTGTGCGCCTCGCGGTCAATATCGACGGCATATTTTTTGCCAGCCTTGATCTGATTGATAAAATCGCAGTAGCCAGCTCCCACATCTAGAACAGTTGCTGTTTCAGGAATATACCGTTGTAGATATTCACAGATCGCCCGCCAGACCCTCGCTCTGCCCGCATCGAAAACATAGCGGGAACCGAAATAATCCGGAACCGTACCTGGATCTGTATGTGTTGAATTCACGGTTGAATTATGTCAGAAGCGGGTTGCTTTGTCCATCATACGCAGAATTATGATCGAGTCGCCGGTGTTGCCTTAAAGAATGCGGTTTTGTTACACTCGCGACATGACTGAACGTATTCCAGTTGTGTTGTTCACGTACAAACGGCGTGACGTTCTCGAACGGACGTTGGCCTGCTTGCGTGAGAACAATGTCCCCTTGATCATTGTGTATTCGGACGCTGGGAAAAACGAAAAAGACCAGCAGGGGGTCGCGTCTGTACGCGATCTGCTTTCGGGAATAGACTGGTGCGAGGTTGAGCGGCATGACCGCACGGAGAACTGGGGGCTGGGCAGGAATATTCTGGCGGGGGTGTCAGAAGTCTTAGAGCGTTTCGAATCGGTGCTTGTCTGGGAGGATGATTTGATCTGCGTGCCCGGAACATACAATTATCTCTGTTCTGCCTTACGGGCTTATCGAAACGCATCGCGGGTTATGAGTGTGACGGGCTGGACCAATCGGCACCTGATTCCGTCGGATGTAAAGAACCTTCCCTACCTTGACGGACGAGCCGAGTGTTGGGTGTGGGGCACCTGGCGCAGAGCTTGGCAGGGCATGATGGATGAGACGGCTTTGGAAAAGATAGAGCGGCTTGTTGAAGCGGGCGGAGACCCGGCCCGATATGGCGGCGACCTGCCGTTTATGGCGAAGCAAGAACAGGAGAAAAACATCTGGGCGGTTCGCTGGCTGTATCACCACATGCTGCACGGCGGATTGTGTGTGCGTCCGCCTTGGAGCATGGTGGAGCACATCGGCTTTGGCGAAGGCGCCACCAATGCCGTCGGGAAGAATTGGCTGGCGAACGGCGCGCTGGCCCCTTGCCCGCCCATTCCACACGAGTGGCCTGCGCCCGTGGAACATCCGCAGTGTGCGCGGCTGCATCGGAAAATGTGTCCGAGGCCTTGGAGTGATCGTTTCCCTCGATTGGTTGCACTAGTTCGCCTGTTGCAGGCCAAGCTTTCTCACCGCGGAGCGCAAAGGGAGTGACGGCAATGGAAAAACTTAAGTTAATCGTTATTGCGATGCGCGACCGATTGATGCCTTCTCGAAACAATCGGTATGTCGGTAATTTCAAGTCATGGGAAGATGCCAGCCAGTGTTGCCAGAAAGGATATGGCGATGACATCATTTTGGACAAGGTGAGGGTGGCGACTCGTGAGGTCGTTGCTGGACGCGCTGCGTTCGAGCGGGATTCTGTGCTTTTCTATCATGCGGAGTACAACTGGCCGTTGTTGACCGCATTGTGGCGGTTGCGGGCTCAGTGCCATAATGAGATCGGTGTCCTTGATTTTGGCGGTGCGCTGGGGAGCACATTTTGGCAGAACCGAAAGATGTTCGAGGGTATAGGCCGGTTACGATGGTGCGTCGTCGAGCAGCCGAAAACAGTGGCGTGCGGCCAAGAGGAGTTCCAAAACGAACAGCTCGTTTTTTATGAATCAGTTAATGAGTGTTTTGCACGAGAGAAGATTGACTTAGTGTTTCTCGGAAGTGTCCTCAACTATGTGCCGGATGTTCAGGAACTGATGCAGATGATTCTGGCCTGTGGATGTGATTCTGTCATCGTTGAGCGAACCGCTGTTTTGAACAAGGCCGTGAAAGATCGGATTGTCGTGCAGCACGTGCCACCGTCGATCTATCCAGCTTCTTATCCTCTGCGCCTTTTTTCGGAGGCATCAATTCGTGCCACCTTCGAATCTATGTACGATCTGGAGGTTGAAATGACCGATCCATTCCCGCCTCTGGTCCTGCTCAATCCCTGGCAGGTTGCTTACAGTAAGAGTTATTTTTGGAGGGCCAAACGTGGCAAACAGTAAGACGCAGACAGAAATTATTGTCCGTAACAGCGGATATGTGACCTTGAAAAAAGTCGTGGATGACCGCGACGGCGTGTTGTGCATTGCCGAGGGCGGGCGCGATGTCCCGTTTGACATCAAGCGCGTATACTATGTCACGCATTTGGAGAACAATCATAGCGTTCGGGGGAAACATGCCCACCGTGCGTTGTGGCAGGCGATTTTCTGTGTGAACGGCAGTTTCATGCTGGGGCTGGACGATGGGGAGAACCGTCAGGAGGTGCTGATGTGGCAGGCGCATGTGGGGGTTCTTCTGGGTCCCGGCCTCTGGCATACCATGCACAGTTTCTCATCCGGGTGTGTCTTTCTGGTGGCGGCATCTGACTACTACAATGAGGCGGACTATATCCGCGATTACCAAGAGTTTCTGGATTTTGTAAAAGGAGGACAAGTATGACCATTCCGATTGCCGATCCCGGCGCGTCGTACCGTCGCTTTGCAGAGGAGATTGATGAGGCGGTGCTGTCCGTTTTGAAGCGGGGCTGGTATATACTCGGCTCCGAGTGTGAAAAATTTGAGCGCGCGTTCGCCGACTACTGCGGCGTGGCGCATGCCGTCGGCGTGGCAAACGGCACGGACGCGGTGGAACTGGCGCTGCGGGCGCTAGGTGTCGTGCATGGGGATAAGGTCGTGACGGTTGCCAATACGGCGGTGGCGACGGTGGCCGCGATCGAACGCATAGGGGCCTGCCCCGTTTTTGTCGATGTCGATCCCTTTAGTCAGACGTTGTCGCCGGAGGCCCTGCAAAACTATTTGCGCACGAACAATGCCGGCGTCAAGGCGGTGGTGGCCGTTCATCTGTTTGGATCGCTGTGCGACATGCCGTCAATTTTGGAAGTGGCGGAACGGTACGGTGTGCGTGTGGTCGAGGATTGTGCACAGGCGCATGGCGCAGAGGTGTCGGGGCGGCGCGCGGGATGTTGGGGTGCTGTGGGGGCATTCAGCTTCTATCCCACAAAAAACCTTGGGGCGTTCGGCGACGGAGGTGCGGTTGTCACGCATGACCCTGCGCTCGCGGAGCGTGTTCGCATGTTACGTCAGTACGGCTGGCGGCAGCGGTATGTGAGCGATATTGTTGGGCTCAACTCGCGTCTGGACGAGATTCAGGCCGCGATTCTTGCCGTCAAATTGAAGGCTCTGGATGAAGACAACATGCGTCGGTGCGCCATTGCCGAGCGTTATCGCGCTAAACTGCAAGCGTTGCCCGTCGTGTTGCCCGGCGATCCCCCCGGTGGCAAGCATGTGTATCACCAGTACGTGGTGCAGTGTGGCGGGCAGCGCGATGAACTAGGGCGGTACCTGCGTCAGCACGAGATCGGCACGGCGGTACTCTATCCGATACCGATACACCAACAGCCCGCTTATACCGAAAGGTTTGCCGACGTGTCGTTGCCGGTAACCGAGGAACTCTCGCGTACGATTTTGTGTTTGCCCATTTATCCGGAACTAACCGACGAGGCGGTGGACAGTGTCGCCGAGGCTGTAAATCGGTTTTATGCAAAGTGATCCGGTTATGGTGACGAGGCACTTTTGCACCTATTTCAATTCGGGGTATCTGGACCGTGCGCTCGTGCTGCTCGAATCCATGCGCCGACACATGGACTCCTTTACACTCGAAGTGTTATGCTTCGATGCGGCCGCCTACGATTTTTTTGACCGGCATCCTTTCCCGGAGGTTCGCTGTCAACGCCTGTCGGCTTTTGAAGAGCGGCAGCCGGATGTCGCGGCGGTCAAATCATCCCGCTCACGCGCCGAGTATTTTTTCACCTGCACTTCCGCCTGGATTGACGATGTGCTTGAGCGTCACAAGGATATGGATGTGCTGACCTATTTGGATGCGGATCTCTGTTTTTTGGGTTCGCCCGAATCGGTGTTTGCAGCGTTTGCGGACAAGGATATACTCATTACGGAGCACGGGTTTGCTTCAGATGATTTTGCGAATCTGCAATACGGACGCTTCAATGTGGGGTGGCTTTCGTTTCGCAACAACCGCATCGGTCGAGACTGTTTGCGGCGTTGGCGCGACCAGTGTGTGGCGTGGTGTTTTGACCGCCTTGAGGACGGAAAATTTGCTGACCAAAAGTACTTGGACGAATGGCCCGAGCGGTATGGTGATCGCCTGATGATCGGGTCGCCGGGCTTGAACGCCGGGCCTTGGGGCCTGCGTAAATCGCCGTTGACTGTCCGTGACTCACGTCTGTATGTGGGCGGCCATCCATTGATCGTCTATCATTTCCAAGGGGTTCGGCTTTTTTCCCGCAGTCACTTTTATCTTGGCTATTACTTCGAGGTCATGCCTGCCGACATTCTGCGTTTCTTGTACTTCCCGTATGTCAAGCACTTGGTACAGGTTGCGGAACAGTACGGGTTGTTGCGTGTCGGGGCTCAGGATCGTTACAAACCGGGCAACATCGGTTATCGCTACGCGACCGGGTATTGGGTCGATCGCGTTTTTATTTCATGTGTCCTGTGGTTTTTTCAGCGCTGTGCCTTGTGGTTACAGGCTGGCTTCTGCAAGTTGGTTGGACTGTTCAGAGGTCGATGTTAGCGGAATCAGGGCTGATTGATGCAAAGAACTTAGCGAACTGATCGGCGATTTCGCTCCAGTTGAAGATGGGGATGTCGCGCGCCGCATTTTCCGTGAGCGTGGTGCGAAGCGAGGGGTCGTTGTACAACGTCAGGATGGCGCTCGGATAATCGCGGGTCAGCAGAGCATTCTCGCCGTTCTTGAAAAAGAGGTTCGCGCGACCGTCGTAGCCTAAGATCGGCTTTTTGAAACGCAGATATTCCTGGAGCTTAGCATTACAGTCTTGATCGGCGGTGGAGACCAGCACATCGGCCTGATCCATCACGCAGAGTTGATCGTTTCGCGAGACATAGCCAAGGAAGATACAGTTGTCGGACGCATATTTATCAAGATAGGGGTAGCGGCGTCCGGTCAGATACAGCTTGATGTTTTTGGGGACGTGGCGCATGGCTTCACAGATGTCGGCGGTCCGTTTCCAACGCGCCTGATCGCCGGTATATACCAGTTTCATGTCGCCTTCCAAACGGATTGAACATGCCTCGCGGTCAAAGACCGGAATATCGGCACCATTCGGAATATAGTGGCAGTTGACACCCCAGGCTTTCCCGCGCTGCTGCAAGAAGCGGCTGAGCGTGACCACATGGTCGGAACGGGTGACGATCAGCTTTTCCACGATGTTCATCAGGATGCGTCCCGGATAGCCTGCGATCTCATGCCAGATGTCGCCGTACAGATCGTCCCAGCCGTGAATGACCTTGAACGACTTCCATTTGCAGAAAAACCGGCGGCAGAGCAGCGGGTTAAGGGCAACGGTAGACCCGTATGTGTAGATGATCGAAGGTTGAAACGCATCAATCCGTTGTGCGAGGGTCTTCAGTCTGGAACTGGTTCTCCATCCGGCGCGACAGGTCTTCCACCCCTTTCTACTGAGGTTAAACAAGATCGCGTAATGGCTATAGGGGAAACGTTCAAACTGCTCGCTATCAGAGGCTTCTTCAAACCACTTCGTACGAGCGCTTGAAACAAGCAAAATCTTGTTTTCGGACATGGGTTTCACCGGATCCTTACTCAAGTGTCATTGGGTATAAGAGGCCTCGTACACGCAACAGACTCGCGCAAAATCGAAAACCTTTAAAAAGGGCCACGCGGTGAATCACGTGCCTCTCATGTGCTAAACTAAGGGGACAAACGCCTTACACACGCATGACTGGGGGTAGAGCGTAGCCAGATTTGCGTGTTACGGCAAGCCGGAAGTTACGTTGCACCGAGGATCTCGGCCCGTTTGTTTGTCCTTGCCGACACTCCGTCCGCATGCCAAAATGAGCCCTATTCCACATCTGAAGGGGACGTGCGTTTCGGCTGTCGGTGTGGGTGCGGGGTTCTCGGACTCCGCAAATGACGAGGTTGCTTTGCCAGCGGATCGCAAAAGGGAACATGATGAAGGAACATGTCTCAGAAAATGTGCCTTATGGATGGTCTGAAGACCGTCAGGGTTTTTTGTTTGTCATCCGCCCCGTATGTGAGTTGATCCAACGGTATGTTGGTGCTCCAGGCACAGTTCGAGTTTTAGATTTAGGATGTGGGAATGGTGCCTTGTGTGGGGCGTTGAGAGCGTTAGGCTACGATGTTTCCGGCACTGAGGTTGATCAGGAAGGATGTACGCTTGCACGGAAACGGAATAAGGACGTGCCCATCTTTCAGGTTGGCGTGTACGATTCACCGGATGACGTGCTCGAAAACGGACCGTACGATTGTGTTGTTTCGACGGAGGTCATCGAACACCTATACGCGCCCAAGGCCTTGCCGAACTTCGCTGCCCGTGTTTTGCGCCCCGGTGGCTGGCTGATTATCAGCGCACCCTACCACGGGTATTTGAAAAACTTGGTGTGGTCGATCTTCAACTTTTGGGACAGACATCACGCGGCGCTTTGGGAAGGGGGGCATATCAAGTTTTTTAGTAGGAAAACATTGTCCCAATTGCTTGAGGCGGTAGGGTTTGAGGTCGTTGCCTTCCGTGGCGTGCGCCGTCTCCCGTTCCTTTGGAGTTCCATGATCCTCGTCGTTAAAAAACAAGAGTGAGGTGGAGACATGTTCGTTGAACCATATTGTGACGTATGCTACGTGTCACTTCATTGCGTCGCTTTGGATGTTTAGGCTATGATGTTCTCCTCGATCCAACCCCTTTCGCTTTTTTCAATCACCATGTCAACGTATAATTGGCGTTCATAAGGATTTTGTAATGAGATCCTTCCTCTCCCGTCTGCACATGCGCATCGGCGATCTATGGTGGTTCTCCATCATGATGTTTTTTGCGCTCAGGTGTGGCGACCTCATCAACGCTTTCGTGGGACTCTGGCTTGTTCCGATATACGTCGGCACCGAAGAGCTTGGCGCGGTGTTGCCGCTCACGCAGTTCGCTACATCGGTCGGGACACCGATGGTCGTACTGGTTTTCGTTTTCTCGAAATTCCTCAACCGCTACAAGACTCTCGGCGAGGAAGGCAAGATCAAGTCGATGCTCATTTGGTTTATTGGCATTGCCGTCGTCCTTACCGTGCTTACATCGCTAGTTTCGATCCTGCTTCTCCCCCATTTTTTCGAGCGCATCCGTGTCCAATCTGGCTCGCTCGCCATCCTGATCCTCGCCTCCGGTCTTCTCGGTGCCGTTTCGTTGGTCTTCTCTAGTGCGCTCCAAGGCCTTAAGAAGTTCAACACTATCACGATCATCAACTTTTTTTCCGCCCCCATTCGCCTCATAGTGATGCTTATCGCGATGCCCTTCCGCGCACTCTCCGGCTATATGCTCGGTCAAGTCGCCGCCCCCGCCTTTCAAATCTTCGCGGCCTGCTTCTCGCTCCGTAAAAATTTCAGTAAGTCTGTCAAGGCCACGCCTTTCTGGCGCGAAGACGGCAAAGAAATCGCCAGATATGCAGGGCTCGTCGCCATCACTCCAATCATCGGGGCATTTACGGTACCTATTACCTACATGGTCATCCGCCAACGCTTGCCGGAGGTCGAATCGGCTGCGTACTACATCATTTCGCGGTTTTCTGAAATCGCCACTTACGCCGGCCAGACCATGATATCGATCATGTTTCCGCTCGCCGCGGAGGCACAGACCAAGGGCAAGGAGTCGCTCAAACTTCTCGGCCACATGAGCGTAGGTACTGTCGGCTTCGGTGTGATCGCCGCCATGGGGCTCTACCTCTGCGGCGAATGGGTGTTCAACCTCATTCCGACTTGTCGACCGTACTCCACCTATGTTCCCGACATGGCGCTATTGGCTGTGTCGATGACAGTCGGATTTCTTTGGAACTGCTATTCCAACTATGAAATTGCCTGCAATCGGTTTGGGTATCTTATATATGGGGGAATACTTGATATTTTTCAGGTCGCCTTTCTTGTTTGTTTCACAGGCTATACATTCTTCGATGGCATACTGTCACCCGCTGTCATCGATTGGATGGCGTCGCTCAAGATCGCTACCCTTCGTAATTTCATTTTGACGATACTCATCATCAACCTCGTTCGTGTAGCATGTGTTGCGATTGAAATCCTAATTCGCCAAAAACGCTCTTCTTTAAAAAGAGCGACTTTTTAGGTTAATTAGAAGTATGGGGCACGCCGTTGCGTTTTGCATCAAATATGTTCCTTGGACCACTGGCGCGATGCCACTCCAATGTTTTGGTGATCGCGTCTTTTAACGGGCAGCACACGTCGAGTCCTAGCTCTTTCCGGGCACGTTCAATGGAAGGCACATAACGCGGTGGGGGTACCCCGGGATCCGGTGTGCCGAGGACTTGGATCGGATTGTTCGTGCCGGCGCATTCACGCACCAAACGGGCGAGGTCGAGAATCGAGACGGCCTGGTCCGAACCCACATTGTAAGCCCGTCCGTTCTCGCCCTTGAGCAGGATAGTCCAGAGCCATTCCGCCAGATCTGATGCGTAAAGGTAAGAACGCAACGGCGTTCCGTCGCCGCGTATGATAATGGGGCGGTTGGCCAGACAGTCGCCGATGAAGTTGCCGATCGCGAAGTGCGTGTCCAAGGGCAGGTACGGACCGACGAAAGCGAACGGCCGGGCGATGACACAGTCGAAGCCGTCTGCAGCGGCAGCATCAAGACACATCTGCTCGGCTATTTTCTTGCCTCTGCCGTAGGCGGTTACGGGCGTGCCTTCATGGGTTTCCGGGACATGGCTTAGTGTGCCGGGCTGAGTGCCGTAGACCGCGCCCGAACTGATGAAGAGCAGGCGTCGGGGCTTACGCTTACATTGCTTGGCGAAATTCAACACATGCCGGGTTCCGTCTGTAATGACGGAGAACATCTCGCCGGGATTCTCCTGCTCCAAAGTGGCGCTGGCGGCGGTGGCGCCGTGGATGAAAAGGTCAAATGGCGGCAGCGATGAGAAATCAAATGTTCTGATGTCGCCGGCCACAAACCTGAGCGACGACATGTCGGCGAAGGAGGGGTTCTCGGAAAGAAACAGGTCGGGAGTACGCGATAACACGGTCAAAAACAGATTCACCCGACGCATCGCATATAGATCTCGAAATGCGCGAAGAAGCCATTTCCCAAAGAAACCCGTTCCTCCGGTTATGAAAATGCGACTTCCATTGGGGAACGCCGAGCTATTAGATAATCTTTTGGCCAAAGATTCGAATGAACTTGGATACGGCGTTTTCAATTGGAGGAGTTCCTTTGGAGGTGTTTCAGGTAGCAACACGGTCAGTCACTCATCAGGATGACCTCGCCTTCAAACATCTGCTCGGCCAAGAAGGATCGAACGTGGTCAGCGTACAGAACGGTTGTGATGATCACGGTAAAATCCTTGAATTCTGGTTCAAGGATGCTTTGTGGTGGTAAAATCGGCAACCCGCTTAGGGATTCACCACGACCTCCACGGTCACGGTCGATAATACCAGCGAGACGGATCCCAGAAAAACAGCCTTTTGCCAGCAGACGCCGGAGATGTGCGCCGCACCCCCAGAGCAAGACGTGGGCACGATTTTCGCGTACGGCGTCTAGTTGCGGATAGAAGAAATCACGTTCCGTCGACAAGCGGACATAGGTGTTGACTGTATGACTACCGTTTTCATCGGGTTTGAGCGTTTTGGCACCATGGAGCGACGGTTTGTAAACAGCCCAAAGGACGGGCGTTTCTTTTCCTTCGACTGGGTGTGCCGAGCCACGCTTCCCAAAGATGGGGCGATAAGCCAAATGCTTAAGAATCAGGTTGTCGAGCGAGTCGAGTGTGAAGTGGTTGATATGTTCGCGGTCGAAATAATAAAACGGAGCATGGAAAAAATCCGCATACCCGGCGGCATCGGGAACTTCAACATAAAGCGTACCGTCGTGCTTCAACAGGTTCCCGATGTCAGCCAGAAAGTCGTCAAGCGCGAACACATGCTCCAGTACCTGACAGCAGAGTACACAGTCAAAGGGCTCGCCTTCTTCGCAGATGGCTTCTTTCACTGTGGGATAACAGGGGATGTTCTGTTCGGCGAGACTCTGGCGGCACCTTAATGAGGGTTCGATGCCGACAAGATTCTGAAAGCCTCGTGACCGCAATGCCATCAAAAGTCCACCCTTACCGCACCCGACGTCGACAATACGGTGTGAGGAACGGATGTGGGGCGCAAGGATATCGAGTACATGACTCCACCGCTTTATGTCAGCGGCTGAGCTGCCGCCACTCCCTCCCGTATTTGCAGTAGCGTATTTAGCGGAATCCGCATAGAACCTATCAAAATCCTCTTGTTTCGCCTGTAGATCGTCAAAACAGAATTTGCATTCTTTGCATACGCAGATGTCAAAAGTCGGTGGCAACGCCTCATTTTGAACAGGCGCCAAAGAAATGGTTGTCAAGGCTTCGCCTTCTCGGCAGGCGCAAATTGGACAAACGCGGGAAAGAGTTTTCATGAACGTACCATGTTTGTCATGTAAGAGAATGGACACCTCTTCTTCTGTTGCAGAGGAGTTGGTGTGATAGGTCGTTTATTTCTTGTGCCGTTCCTCGGACCCGCTCGCATGGGGGATCATGTAAAGAACCGTTTCGAAAGCATGTTCCCCGTGCGAGCGTAAATAGAAATCGGCGGAGATGTCCCATGATGCGAGGAGTAAGGGGATTTGGAAGAGATCGCACGGTTTGTGATATACGCTGACAGCGAGCATGGGGCGCTCTGCCTCGATTGTGTTTTTCATGCCGTAGAGAGCCTCCTCTTCGAAGCCTTCGACATCAAACTTGATGTAAGTGGGACGAAAACCAAAGGCGACCTCATCTAAACTGACGATCGGAACTTTGGTGTTGACGCGATCAGTTCCCGTGAGAGAAACAACAGCCTTCGCTGATTCGGTGCCATCTTCCTCAAAGGGCAAACTGGCGCAAGTTCGACCAACACCGCAAGGGATCAGAATGGTTTGAGGTGAATACGGCCCATGTTCACGCACTCGCTTGATCAGTGCTCGAAAGTTCATCATGTCCGGTTCAAAAGCGAGAATGCGCTCGAAAGTTACTCCCATACGCGATAGCGCATCCAGAGTGTCGCCATCGAAAGCACCCACATCGATAAAGCGGTGGGGGCCGGAAGGCATCGGCACGTCTGGCGGTAAGTACTGTGTGTCGGCAGTTGGATTGTGAAGCTGACTCTGGTCTCCTGTCAGACGATAAAGGAGTTGTTCCCTGTAGAGGGTTCGACTGAGTTGGTCTGCCCACAACGTATCGACGTGTTTGACTTCATCAATTCGGCTCGTTAGATAAGATGGGTCACTTAACCAGAAGAACGAACCTTCGATGGCACTGGGATCGGAAAGATAGAACTGCTCGAACGAAAAGATAGAAGTGTATCCGGAAGACTGGACGCGCTCCCTGATGTCCGAATAACGTGCATTTCTTTCACGGTTGAAAACGGCGACAATGACGGTGACATTGCGCGGGGTTGCCGGATCGCTTAAACGGCGTACGGGAACCCCTTCGATGGCAGTGGATTTTGAGAACTCATCTAGGAATGCAATGACGGGAGTCCCTTGTTTCCGTAGAGCATTCAACACCTTTTTGCCTGTTCCGCCTGCGCCGTAAATGGCGACGCCACGCTCAGTACGGGAGGGCGTCTCCTTGGCCGCAGCATTGAGCATAACGTCAAAGAAGTCACTCATTAGCGTCTCCTTTAACGAGGCTAATGATATCGCTGGGGGTGTGCGCGATCCAATCTGCACCGCAGTCGGACAACATGGTGATTTCTCCGTAGCCCCATGCGACAGCAACACTTGTGATCCCTGCCGCCTTCGCTGCCTCGATGTCGTCTGGGAGGTCCCCGATCATCATGCAACGACTTGGTATGCCCCCGTAGTCGGATAGGGCACGTTTTAACAGTTGAGCCTTTGTCAAACGTGAGCCTTGGAAAGCGTCGGGACACAAAAGGTTTGTAAAATGACACCACCCCATCCGTTCAACAATCCGGCGTGTGGGGAGAAGGGGTTTGTTGGTGGCAACGAACAAGTTGCAACCAGATGCGGTGAGGTCAATCAACAAGGAGTCGATGCCGGGGAAAGAAGCCGTCATCGGGTAATCGGATACATCGTACCTCTTTCGGAATGAGGCCACAATGCATTTAAGATTTTCTTCTGCGATGTCGGGAAGCATACGGCGAATCATTATTTCGAGCGGAGGCCCCAAACGGAAGCCGCCATCCATGACCTCTGGGGAGTAACCCTGTTCGACAAGAGCCGCAGCGAGACAATCCCGAATGTCAGGTGCTGAATCGATCAGTGTTCCGTCAAGGTCGAAAAACAAAGTGTCAAAACGTGGTGTCATGCATTGACCCTAGAAAATGTTGTTCTCCATCTCGGTGGACGGCAGAAAGGGAAACATGTCTTCCAGCGAGGGTGAAGTGATCGTTCCGTCTGGCTGGCGCCGGGACGATATTTTGGGTGCAAAGGTATAGCCAGGCGTCAAAATCACGTCACAGAACACGCGCCCGTGCATGGCGAGCACTTCTTGGATCCGAGCATCAAGGTTCGCATGTGAATCGATTCGGACATAAGGCCAAGAAAAAGCTTCCGCCACTTTTCTCCAATCAGGGAAGGAAACCCCTGAATCATGGTCACAACCGGTGTGTCGGCCCTCAAAGAAGTTGTCCTGAGTTTGGCGGATGGAGCAATACTCGCCGTTGTTGAAGAGGAAAAGTTTGATCGGCAGGTCTTGGTGTGAAACGGTCTGAAGTTCCTGCACGTTCATCATGAGACTGCCGTCGCCCTCTAGGCAGACGACCATCCTGTTCGAATCGACTGTAGCCGCCGCTCCGATGGCAGCCGGTAGCCCAAAACCCATGGCAGCACAACCCGAGTTTGCAAACATCCGCTGACCCTCTTTGACGATGCCAGCCTGAAACAGCGTGATGCTTGGCGTGGCATTTGTACATGCGACGACGGCCTGTTCGGGTAGGAGTCGCGTCAACGTTTCTGTGAACACGTAAGGATGAGTTCCTTCTCCGCATTGATGATAGGTCGGAAGCACGGTCGGGTAGCGATGTCTGCGGCATTGACACCATGTTAGCCAAGCCGTCCAGTCGGGTAACGTATGCGTGGCTAGAAGCGGTGTGAACGCTTCAAAGAAGGCGTCAAGGTCGGTTTCGATCCTGTGTGTGGCTTGCACATTCGTTTTCTGCATCTCGTTGGCGTCGATGTCCACACAGACTAGGGCTTTGGCCCTCTTTGCGAATGCCTGCCAATTGTATCCAGTCTGGCGGATGTTGTTTCTGGATCCGAGGCTAAGAACAACGTCCGCATTCTGTAGCGCGATGTTACCTGCTCGGGTACCAATGGTGCCTATTCGGCCAATAGAACAGGGGTGGAGAGAAGGCAAGAGGTCAAAGCCGCCCAATGTTCCGAGCACAGGGCACCGCAGTTGTTCAACCACCTGAAGAAACGTTGCCTGTTTCCCGGCAAGCCTGATCCCGTGCCCAGCGATGATGACGGGCGAGCGCGCGGCACACAAAAGATCAAACAACTCTTTCAGTTGGATAGGCAATATGACCGACTCGGATCGGTGGGGCGGGGCAAAGCCTACAAGTTGGTGCGGATCGATCTGTGCGGATTGAACGTTGAGCGGGATGTCAAGCCAGACAGGCCCTTTCCTTCCCGTTGTCGCTAAGTAAATCGCCTTTTCGAGTTCATAACGAATTTTATCGGGTTCCGTCACCATGGTGGCATATTTTGTGATTGGGCGCACAATGTCCACGATGTTGATCTCTTGGTCTCCCAGTTGGCGCAATCCGAGATCTGGTCGCGAAGCGATCGTGGTCTCAAATTTGACCTGACCGGAGATGAAGAGAATCGGGACAGAATCTAACCATGCTCCGATCAGCCCGGTAAGTGCGTTGGTGCCGCCGGGGCCAGTTGTGACGCTTACCACGCCGAGTGTACCCGAAACACGCGCTGCGCCCTCAGCCGCAATAGCAGAGGCTTGTTCATGATGATTGCATATAAAACGCAAACGCTTTTCAGAGCCAAGTGCGTCATTAAGGAACATGGCTCCGCCGCCGGAAACCATAAAAACGGTTTTGACACCTTGGTCGGCCAATGATTTAAATATGTAATCTGCAACACGCATGATAACCCGCTTATTGCCAGACAGCCGCGCTGTGCTCATGATATTTGATCAATTGTTGGACCAACTCGGTTTTAAGCCGTGTCAATTCGTATCCCGGATTGCACGAAAACATCTCTAAAAGGGACTCCGTCGAGATATTCCCGTCATGCCATTTCCCGCCCAACCCCAGAAGGGTTGTATCTGTGTACTTCGCGTCATGGGCAAGCGCGACATTGAGCAAAGATTTGGCGGTACCGTTTTTGTTGTGGAGGTGGATGCCGGGTTCTATGCCTTCACTGCGGCAAATATCAATGACATCGGCAACATATTTTGCTGTGAAGATACTTTCTGTGTCGGCAAAATAGATGACAGGAACGCCCATTCTTGCAGCAAATTTTGCAAAAGAGGATGTCATTTCGATGGTGTTGCGGCCTGCGCTCGTAAAATTAATCCAAACCCTGTAACCTAGGTTCTGAATTTCTTCAACGTGCTTGGCCAAAATGTCGAGGTCAGTTTCTTTTGACCGGGTCAGGATGCGCACGGAGTCAACTACCGACTCGCTGGATGGCAAGAGAGGGACGAGGGGGCGCTGAATGTCGCGCATGGCTGACAACTTAAGTATGTTTTTTGTCGCGCCGAAAATATCATTCAATTCATCATTCCGAACGCTACAATAACGCACAACACCTCGGTTTGGATCAGCCTCTGGATTATGGAAAAAACCGAGTTCGAGATAATCAAAGCCAACAGACTCTGCGAACCTGTAGTAGGCCCGCATGAAGGAAACGTCGAAGTACCAACCCGTCTGGTATCCGACTTCGCGGAGTGTGCAGTCGAAAAGCGTTATTCCGTTAATCATGTGAACCCCATCTCCCAGCTTGCTACTTCATACGATTACAACTCGTTCACTCTGTCACCACGGGCACCACCGTTTCCACATGGGTCACGTTACAACATGTGCTGTAATCATGTCAACGCCAACAATCAACAATTCCTAATCGCTTATTGTTATTCCCAATCATCGACCCGTATGCGGTTTTGCTCCACCCCGAGGGCGTTGAGCCGATTCCGGAAAGCACTGATCATAGCCGGCGGACCTGACAGATAGAAGATCGAGCCGTCCTGTGCGGTGTCATGGATCGCATCAATATCCAAAATGCCCTTGTGGGCCTCCATTGAGCCGTCTTCACAATAGACGGTTTTCTGAAAGCGCGGCAGTTCTGCCACGCAACGATCCAGTAATTCACTGAACAGATAGTACTCCGCCGAACGCACACCGTAGAAAAGGTAGATCGGTTGTTCGGGTTTTGTTTCGAGCCGTTGCTTGAGCAACGAAAGGTACGGCGTGATTCCGACTCCGCCCGCAATCAACGCAAGCGGGCGGTCATCAGGGAAAAGAAACTCTCCGTAAGGCAATTTGAGCCAGCATTCGGAGCCCTCTCGCAACGTGTCGAAAATCCGTTGCGTATAGGCACCTTTCACCGAAATGGTCACGGACAGATCGCGCGCCCGCTCCGATGTCGCGGAGGCGATGGAAAACACGCGTGATTCGGGCCAGAGCCGGTCGGGCGAATAGGGGTCTAGCGCCAGATGCAGGAACTGCCCAGGGTGGAATTTCGGCACGCGCCCCAGTGGCGTGAACCGATAACTCACGACGGACGGCGTGTGTTTAACCACCCTGTTGACAAGCACTTTAACTTTGACGGGAGTAGCCATGGGGAGACAACATACCACAAAGACGTGGAGACTCAAAGGCAATGATGCACAAGAAATCTCTGTGTCTCTGAGCCTCTGTGGTGAATCTTATCCTTTTTTCGTAAACTTTATGATTGTATCCGTGACGTAATCGATTTTTGCCGGGGTCAGGCCCGGATAGACACCAAGGAACAAGGTGTTGTTCATGATGAAATCGGTGTTGTCCAATCCGCCCACCACACGATGGGGAATCGACATGTAACCCGGCTGCCGCAAGAGGTTGCCGGCAAATAATCCTCGCGTCTCAATGAGGGTGGCCTCAAGGTGTCTGGCCAATTCCACACGACTGAACGGCACACCTGCGCGTAACGTCAGGATGAAAGCGAACCAAGAGGGATCGGCATGCTCGGTCGCGCGGGGCAGGATGAAAAATTCTTCGAGATCCTTGAGACCATCCCTCAGCATCTGGAAATGCTCCTTGCGGCGAGCGGTGAACGCTTCCAGCTTTTCCATCTGGGCAACCCCGACTGCTGCCTGCATGTCGGTCATTTTTAGATTGTAACCGATGCGCGAATAGACGTACTTGTGGTCGTATCCTTTCGGTAGCGTTCCGAACTGTTTTGTGAAGCGACATCCGCAGGTGTTGTTTTCGCCGCCCTCGCAGTAACAGTCCCGTCCCCAATCGCGATAACTACGGATGATACGGGCCAGTATAGGATCGTCCGTGATCACGCAGCCGCCTTCACCGGTGGTGATGTGGTGAGCCGGGTAGAAGGATCCAGTCGCAACATGGCCGAAGGTGCCGGTCAGTCTGCCTCGGTAGCGGCTGCCGAGAGCGTCGCAGTTGTCTTCGATCAACCAAAGTTTGTGTTTTTTCGCAAAGCTTGAGATCGCATCAAGATCGAACGGATTGCCGAGGGTATGCGCAAGGAAGATCGCCTTGGTTTTAGGTGACAACGCCTCTTCCAGTTTGGATGTGTCGATATTGTAAGTGCCCAGTTCCACGTCGAGAAAAACCGGCACGAGTTGATTTTGGAGGATGGGCGCGACGGTCGACGGGAAGCCAGCCGCTACGGTGATGACCTCATCGCCCGGCCGGAGCCGACGTTCATTCAGAGAGGCATCGGTCAGCGCGGTCACGGCCAGCAGATTGGCGGAGGAGCCGGAGTTCACCAGAATGACGTCAGAGACATCGTAATAATCCTCAAGCTGTCCGCTGAACGTTTCAGCGAAACGTCCGGCGGTCAGCCAGAAGTCAAGCGAGGCCTCCACCAGATTCACCAGTTCGCGCTCATCGAAGATACGTCCCGCGTACTGGACGCGCGACTGGCCGGCGCAGAATGGCGCATCCTGTTTCGGCGCATGGACGAGCCGGTAATATTCAGTGACTTTGGCTAGGATGTCAGTTTTGAGATCGTTTGCGGTCATAACTTTGTCGTATCAAAAACTTCGTGTCTGCGTGGTGAGGAATAAAGATTACGGATATTGTCAACAATCGGAATGTGAGTGGTAGTCGGCGATGTCTGCTTCGCAAAGCGAACGTGCATCGGCGCCATTACAAAGCACCTGCCGATACCAGTGTGCCGTCCGCCGAATCATCTCGCTACAACTCCAGCACGGGTGCCAGCCCAATTCCCATCCCGCCTTCTCAATCGAAAGGCGCAGGATGGACGCCTCATGGGGTTGATCGGGTGTGCTTTGATCTACCCATTTACCCGAACCCCATGCTTTGACAAACGCATCGGCCAGTTGCCCGACAGAAAGCTCTGTGCCGGGGACGGGGCCAAAATTCCAGCCGGAGCACCATTTGGCATCGGGGTTTTCCAGCATGGCCGCCGCTAAGGTGAGATATCCCGAGAGGGGTTCAAGCACATGTTGCCAAGGACGTATGGCATGCGGGTTGCGGACAGGGATGGGGCGGCCCGCAGACAGCGCCGCGACCATGTCCGTGACGATACGGTCTTTGGCCCAATCACCGCCGCCGATGACGTTGCCCGCGCGGGCCGACGCGAGCTGCACGCCGTGCTCTGCGAGTCGGTCGGGACTGAAAAAGGAGCGGCGGTAGGAGGCGATAAGAAGTTCGGCGGCTCCTTTGCTGGCGCTGTAGGGGTCATGTCCGCCCATCGGGTCACATTCACGGTATCCCCAGACCTGCTCGCGGTTCTCGTAGCATTTGTCGGTGGTGATGCAGACCACCGCACAGGGGCGGGCCAGATTGCGCACCGCGTCGAGCACACTGGCGGTGCCCATCACGTTGGTCTCAAAAGTGTCAAAGGGGCTGGCGTAACTTTCACGGACCAGCGGCTGCGCGGCCAGATGGAAGACAACGTCAGGCTTGACCGCGGCCATCGTTTCCTGCAAGACCCTCCGATTCCGGATATCCGCAAGCGTCTCGCCGTGCATGAGATCGCGGACGCGGGAGAGGGTATAGTTAGAGGGATCGGTCGGCGGCGGCAACGAGTAGCCGTACACCTCTGCACCAAGGCGGTGCAGCCACACAGCCAGCCACGAGCCCTTGAAGCCGGTGTGGCCGGTCAGAAAAATTCGTTTGTTTTTGAATGTCGAGAAATTCATTTTCCACCACGATTCATTTTCCACCACGAAGGCACGGAGGTCACGAAGGGGAGTCAGAGAACAAAACGTTTTATACCCTCTTTTAACACTGCTACATTGAAATTGAATGCGAGGCTTTGTTCATACGCAGATTCTGGCAAGCCTGGGCCAAGAACACGGTGGACCTCAATCGCACAACCGATCACTCTGTTTGACAACTCATCAAAAACCATAGGATTACTCCTTCGTGAGCTTCGTGCCTTCGTGGTGCAGATCTTATTTCCAATGAACCGTCCATGGGGCTTTGCCGCTTTTCCACAAGTCATTGAGGAGTTGGTACTCGCGCGGGGTGTCCATGCACTGCCAGAAACCTTCATGAGCGTAGGCGGCCATCTGTCCGTCCGTCATCGCGCGGCGCATCGGTTCCTGTTCGAAGAAAAGATCCTTGTTCTCCGTTAAATAGTGATCGATGAATGAATGTTGCAAAACCATGAACCCGCCGTTTATATAACCTTTGATACGGGCCGGCTTTTCTTCGAAGCCGGTAGCGAGCCCGTCTTTCAGGCACATCTCGCCGAAGCGGCCCTCAGGATGGACGGCGGAAACGGTGATGAGCTTACCGCTTTGGCGGTGGGTCGCCAGCAGCGCAGCGATATCAATGTCAGCGACCCCGTCGCCATAAGTTAAGAAGAATGTCTTGTCTTCTGGGCGCAGATGCTTCGCCGCCCGGGCGACGCGCCCGCCCGTCATGGTGTCGATCCCCGTGTTGGCCAGCGTCACTTCCCAGTCGGCTTCGACGACATGATCGTGGTAGGTGATCGCGCCGTGCTTCCCGAGTTTAACCGTAATGTCAGCGGCATAGGCATGGAAGTTCAGGAAGTAATCCACGAAACAATCGCGCTTGTAGCCAAGGCAAAGGATGAATCGTTTGACCCCGAAGGCGGCGTAACATCGCATGATGTGCCAAATGATGGGTTGCTCACCGATTGGAACCATTGGTTTAGGCAGGAGTTCCGTGACATCACGCAGCCGCGTTCCTTTGCCTCCGCAGAGGATCATTACTGGCGGCATGTGAGTTTGGGTGGGAAGAGGATCAGTCGTCTGCTTCATGGCGCGAAAGTATAGCAAATATGTGTTTGGGATTGAATACCCGTTTTGCGGTGACAAAAAACGGGTCAAATAAAAAAGAGGGACTATGTGGTGTTCCCGCAATAGCCCCTTCACTGCTTTTTGCCGACCTGCACAGTTGCTAAACGCAAACAGGAGGGCCAACACCTACAATGCCGGCACGGCTCCTTCATGTAGCATGTTCAAGAACGAGCGCTTGAGTGTGGGGCCGGTCGAGTTGTCCGGCACGAGGCAATGGCCCATGCCGGTTGGGGCATCCGCGAAAGCGGTGCCTCTGACGGGGCAGAGGATGCCCGCGTATTGAACCGTGACCTTCTTGTGACGTGGACGGTTCCCCGAGATGTAGTCGTAGTAGAGGCTGAACGTACCTTTGTAAATGCCGGTGGACGCCGAGAACGAGAGTTTCGCCAGCGCGCAGTTCTCACCGCTGTAGTCGTAAGCCCCGTCCGTCATTTTGGGCTGGCGCCCGTGGACCATGGTCATGCGGGTACCAACGACCATTACGGGCAGGCCGATCGGTAGTGCCTCTTCCACGAAGAGGGCGGTTCCGCCGGGATAGAGCAGGGGCACCTGCGTGACATTCGCTGAGAACCGGTAGGCGGGCGCAAGCACGGGCGGCTTGACATAACGACCGCCGCAGAGGTCCAACAGGAGGGAAAAGTCCTGCGTGTCGCCCCGTGTGCAGTCCCAGCGGATCATCCAGCCGAGTTCGCGGTCGACAACAGCCGCACCGGTTTCAGGATCAAGCCAGACGAGTCCGCCGATCCAGCCCTTGCGCCCGTAGAGCGGGGAAAAGAACGGCACACAAACCCAGCCACCGCAGCCGTCGATGAGCAGCGCCTGCGCGGCCATCGACACACTGGTGCCGTCGGCGAGCACGCCGGCGAACTTGGCTCGCCCGTACGTGCCGAGGGAGACGGAGAGGTAACCCGCGCCCTGTGGCTTCCCGCCGGCGGCGTTGCGCCGGGCGGACGGGACGTATGGCGGCAGAGCCGCCGTGTAGAGCCCCTTGAATTCGGTCAGGACGGACTGAGCCTCGGCGTCGGCGTGGTCGCGGAAGCGGTTATGCGCACACTCAACCAAAAGCTCGCCGTCGAGCGATCCGCCACTGAGCGTGCCCCAGGCGCGGTTACCGCGCACGGAGAGCGCGAGCGTCTCACCGCCCGGCCGCGTCAGGGTGACAAGATGCGCTCCGCCCGCCTCGTCTGCGTCCCACGCCGCGGCCCTGAAGTTCAGCGGTCCTCTGCGTGTGACGGCCTTGGCGGAGAGCTTGCCAGTGGCCGTGGAGACGTTGAACTCGATGGTGCCCTCGACGGAGGAGGCCGCCTGTCCGCCGACGTCACCAGCACGGTAGAGGTAACCGTAATACGGTGCCTCACCGATGAAGGTCGGCGACTCTTCCGGATCGGGCAGTGGGGCGGGCTCGATCCAAACGGCGCACAGGGTGTGGTCAGACGCGGTTGCCACAAGGGTGGCGTCGGTCACGGGCTGGCCACCCGCAGCAACCCAGCCGCCAAACAGCCACGCCAGACGTGACGCGGGCGGCGCGACCGGCGTGGGCAACGTTCCGTAGGCGGCATTGAACGTGACCGTCTTGGAGACCGGGGCGACTTCGCCGCCGTCAGCGTCAAAGGTGACGGTGTAGGTGTTGGGCGTCCAGGCGGCGGTCAGCGTGTGGTCTTCCGCGAGAGTGACCAACGTATCCGCAACGATGGCGAAAGCGACTCCGCCGGTGGATGAGAACCAGCCTCCGAAGGTGTAGCCCGTGCGCGACGGCTGCGGTAATTCACCGTACGGGGTGCCCATGATGACGATCGTGTTTGTAGGGGCTTGCTCGCCGCCGTTTACATCAAAGGCGACTGTCAACCGCCGTGTCTCTCCGTACAGAAGTTCGTCGATCTCATGCGGAGCCAGAGCGCGGTTGTAAATCCTGAGTTCATCAAGGTTGCCGGGCCAGTAGCGCCGTTGATAGGCGTCGCCGGATGCTGAGTAGCCGAGATAAAGGGGCTTCGTGTTGCTTGCGATCGAAATCGCATTCGATGTGGCACTTTTTTGTATTCCGTCGATCCACAACGTCGCAAGGTTGTTGCTCCGCACGACGACGTAGTGGTGCCACATGTTGTCTTGGAAGTTTTCCCAGCAGTCGACCCCGTATCCGGTAGAGGGATAAGGCCCTCCGCCGGTTGTCACCGTGAAGTGAAGAGATCCGCCGGGTAACATGCGGAGGTGCTGGTCCGAATACCAGTCGGTCTTGCACAGCAACTTGTCGCCGTATCCGGTAGCGTCGATCGGGGTCAAGTCGCGTTTGAACCACAGGCTGATGGAATACTGCTCCCACGCAGCAAAATTCACCTCTATGCCGACATCAATGTAGTTTCCTGAGCCGAGTCGGCGGCTGCCGGAGGGCCTCCCGTCGTCCTGCCAGGTTGTGCCGTGCAACACGCCGTCGTGTCCGTTCCCGCTGGCATCCGTTGCGCCTTCCGCTGCGGATGTGAACGGGTAATAAAGTTGTAATCCGTTGCTTAAGGATGTCGCGTCAGGTGCCCAGACGGCGGTCAAGGTAATGGCGTGCGACGGCATGATCAGGGATGTCTCGGCCTGCAGGGCGTCAAATGTACTGCCGAGGTCTGCGTCTTCGGGCTCGACCGTCCAACTGGCGAAATGCCAACCGGTAGGCGGCGTGTCGGCGCGGACGTTCAGAAGAGTCGCTGCGGGGAACGAGTTGCTGGTTGTTCCGTCAATGGAGCCTTTGGAGACGGTCACGTCATAGGTGACGACCTCGCCCTCTGTGAAGCGGTCGCTGAAATCAGTCTTGGCATAATTCCAGATCTTGAGGTTGTCAAATGCAACACGCCCGCCTGTGATGCCGTGGTGGTTCAACAGGCCGAACACATGGATGTTAGGCTCTCCAATCAACCGCTCCTCGTTGTAAAAAGCGCCGTGATTGGCAATCTGCACACCGTCGACAAAGATGGTGACTTTGCGCGTTCCGTCGCCGATGCCGGGGAGACCTTTGGCGTTCCACACGAGTGCGTAATGGTGCCATTCCGCGACATTTCCTCCGCCGATGGCTTGCGAATAGGTCCAGTTGCCAAAGGAGCCGGTTCCAATGTGGCCCAGATGTGTGCCTGCACAGAGTCCGCCATCGGCAACGCCGTTGTTGGCATTGAAATAAAACAGGTAACCGTCGTCGCCCACAGGCCTCGGATAACCGATGAGCCCCGGGTTACAGCCGTCCCAAGGCATCTGTACGGGGAAGTCACTCAGTCTGGCCCAGAACTCCAAGCACCCTTGGGCCGTGTCCAACGGGGAGATGGGGAACGTGCAGCCTAACTGCTGCTGCATGTTCAGTTCGAGCGCGTCACCGAAGGGCCCCGGCACAAAGGTGCCCGCCGTATAGGTGCCGCTGGGGCCGACCTCGCTGTTGGCGATCTGGTCCTCCGAGCCGAGCCGGTTCCAGAGGAGTAACTCATTAGCGGGCGTAGGCGTGCCGGGATCGCCCGCGTCTTCGTCAAAACGGTCGCTGAAGTCAGTTTTGGCATAATTCCAGACCTTGAGGTTGTCAAATGCAACACGCCCGCCTGTGATGCCGTGGTGGTTCAACAGGCCGAACACGTAGGGATCAGGTAAGTCGGCCAAGCATAGCGGATGATTGTCGTGGAAAAAGCCCGATTCAGAAATCAACTGTCCGTCGAGGAAGATGCCAACTTTTCGCGTTCCGTCACCGATTTCGGGGAGACCGTTGGCGTTCCACACGAGCGCGTAATGGTGCCATTCCACGACATTTCCTCCGCCGATGGCTTGCGAATAGGTCCAAGAGCCATATAGCCCAGTTCCCGCATAGCCATACCCGCAACGAACACACAATCCGCCGTTACCGTTGCCATCATTTGCACTAAAGAAAAAAAGATAATACTCGGGGTTGGAAAGTGTCCCGCAGCCAATCAGACTTGGCACACATTTGGAAAATGGCATTTGTGCCGGGAAATTACTTAATTTCGCCCAGAATTCAATACATCCTTTTTCCTGCCTGAGGAGGGAGATGGGGAACGTGCAGCCAAATTGTTGCTGCATGTTCAGTTCGAGCGCGTTACCGAAGGGTCCCGGCACGAAGGTGCCGGCCGTGTAGGTGCCGTTGGGGCCGACCTCGCTGTTGGCGATCTGGTCCGCAGAGCCGAGCCGGTTCCAGAGGAGCAGTCCATTGGCGGGTGAAGGTGTGCCGGGGTCGTTCTCGTCTTCGTCAAAGCGGTCGCTGAAATCGGTCTTGGCATAATTCCAGACCTTGAGGTTGTCAAATGCAACACGCCCGCCTGTGATGCCGTGGTGGTTCAACAGGCCGAACACATGGACATCAGGCTCTCCAATCAACCGCACCTCATCATAATAAGCACCGTGACTGGCAATCTGCACGCCGTCGACGAAGATGGCGACTTTGCGCGTTCCGTTGCCGATTCCGGGGAGCCCCTTTGCGTTCCATACGAGCGCGTAATGGTGCCATTCCGCGACATCCCCTCCACCGATGGCTTGCGAATAGGTCCAAGATCCATATGGTCCGGTTCCAACGTGGCCTAGATGTGTACCTGCACAAAGTCCGCCGTCGGCAACGCCGTTGTTGGCATTGAAATAAAACAGGTAACCGTCGTCGCCCACAGGCCTCGGATAACCGATGAGCCCCGGGTTACAGCCGTCCCAGGGCATCTGCACGGGGAAGTCGCTCAGTTTGGCCCAGAACTCCAAGCAACCTTCGGCAGTGTCCAACAAGGAGATGGGGAACGTGCAGCCGAATTGTTGCTGCATGTTCAATTCGAGCGCGTTACCAAAGGGGCCCGGCACGAAGGTGCCGGCCGTGTAGGTGCCGCTGGGGCCGACCTCGCTGTTGGTGATCTGGTCCGCGGAGCCGAGCCGGTTCCAGAGGAGTAACCCATTGGCGGGTGTAGATGTGCCGAGATCCCCCGTGCCTTTATCAGAACTGTCGCTGAAACCGGTGGCATCCGCCGCTTGACCTGCCATCCATATGGCCGATAGGACGACAAGAATACTCATTTTTTTCATGATGACCCCCGCACAAACCGCTGCAAAGAACATCTCTCCAACGATGTCACCCGGTTAAATATCATGATTTACTATGTAAATCAAGGTCCAAAATGTAATCGGTTAGTGACAGGGGGGAAGAGTTATCGTTTACGGGTACGTGAACGAGTGTGTGCACGGGGTATGGCCAACGTTCACGTTCACAGCGCAGCGGTGCACGTCCACGTTCTCCAAATCGGTATCGGTATCGCTATCGGGTTCGAAATCGACTGTTGCGCCCACGCAGTGGCTCGCAGCGGCAAGTGTAATGATGGCGGCGATACCGATCCCGATACCGATACCGATAGCGATACCGATGGTGGCGCAATGGAACCCTGAAACGCATGACCTTCGCACTCCCCTGTCACTAACCGATTACGTCCAAAATAGTTCATCATGTATGCGGGCTTTTGTCGTTGTCTTCTGTGTAACAGGTCGTATATCATGAACCCCGTTAGAAGGGTTTAGAAGGTTTTCCGATTGAATATCGATGAGATAAAAAACAAGAAGTTCCTCGTTCACTCGCACTATGCCACGACCGGCGCGTGCGAGGAACTGCGGGATTGGCTGGTCGCGACGGGCGTGCGCGAGGTGATTTATGTCGCGTTTCCCTTCGGACGCGATTTGCGGAGACCGATCCGCGTGACGTGTTATCGCAGCGGCGAGCAGGTGTCTGAACACCGTTCGTGGTTCCGCTGGAGACTGCCGGAACCGTTCGCGTACGCCAAGGATTTCCTCTATGCGTTTGGGTATGCGGTGCGCTTTGGCCGTGGGGCTGATGTGCTTGTGGCCGGAGATAATTTGTTAACGGCGGCCGGTGTCATGGCGCGTGGTCTGGCCGGTATCCGGCGTGTGGTCTATTACATGATCGACTTTACGCCGGTGCGCTTCGCCAATCGGCTTCTCAATGGCTGTTACGGTCTGGTCGACCGCTTTGCTGCGACGCACGCGGATGTGGTCTGGCCGCTGACGCCTCAGATGATTCAGGGACGGTTCAAGGCGGGGCGTCTTGATGAGCGCCGGGTAAACTGGTACACGGTGCCCTACGGGAGCCATCCGTTGGCGGAATCGGACGGCGCGACGTGTGACCGTCGGCAGGTGGTCTATCTGGGCGATGTGGTGCGCAACAAAGGCGCGGAGTTGTTCGTGCCGATGGTACAGGCGCTGAAACGGCTCGTGCCGGATGTTCGCCTGACGGTCATCGGTGGCGGCAAGGATCTCGATGTGT